>Ga0209407_1000431_pt1 | contig 54517 bp, 64 predicted proteins | sample AD_JPNHG3_MetaG_FD_184410 | JGI IMG/M metagenome (GOLD analysis project Ga0209407, IMG submission 184410) | Active sludge microbial communities of municipal wastewater-treating anaerobic digesters from Japan - AD_JPNHG3_MetaG (SPAdes) (version 2) | ecosystem: Engineered > Bioreactor > Anaerobic...
TCAGGATTCTTCTGGATCAGCTCACTGTAATAACTGATCTGCGCTGAAAGGGAATGCATCAGGCGTTCCGTTTCCATCGAGACACGGGCGTAGGCAGCGACTCGTTTGCGCTTAGGCAATATGGGTTCTGTAGGTTCAATTTTCGTGATTCTACGCATAAAATTCCTCCTTTCAGTATCCCATATTACCTCTGTTCCGGCTGTAAGTCAACGAATAATGTGCCGATTTTCGGTTGGTATTTCTCAATGAACATTGTATCAATCTGACGATACTCGTCCTCGGTAATAAGACCGTCCCGGAGCATCTTCCGGGCAAAACTCATCGTCGCCTGATACATCATTTCATTCTGAAAGTTCACGCTGCTCACCTCCGAAACGTGACTGCAAATAGCACTGACGGCTGCAATACTTCCGATGGTCGTTGCCGTATGCCTGAAAAGGTTCTCCGCAGCAGGCGCAGGTGAAGTCATAAATGGCTCTGCGGTTCACATCATCCTTATGTTCATACCACCACTTCATCCTGCATCGGTCAGAGCAGAACTTCTTTTGCCGGGTGCGCGGCGGCTGTATAATAGGAGTGCCGCAGCAATAGCAAAGACGGCTATCCTTATTTCGGCTGCAGAATGATTTGACCGTGTTTACGGATAGTTCAAGCGCAGCGGCGATCTTACCAATTGACTGTCCCTCGGAGCGCAGACGGATAATATCTGCCTTCTGTACATCTGTCATATCAACACCTCCTACTTCTCATTGGAAAGCAGGAGCGTGTTTTGACGAAGACAAGTGGGACAAAAATTCCCTTACGCGCGTGTATGTGCGTATGCGCGCCCTATTATTATATAAATTTCTCTATTATTTGTGCTATATAGATATAGTTGTATAACTTGTCCTAGGGTGATGTGATTCTTACGGTCTGGGCGGCATTTTTCACTGAGACAACTGGTATGAAACAACGTCATAACCCGTCTGTTTCAAGGACTTGTTTCAACGAAAAAAAGCGCTCCCGCGAGAAATCTCACGAGAGCGCCACTGTTATGCCTTATTCAGTTTACCGCTGTATTTCTTGCCGTCCACAGTGACCTCAACCGTGATGCCGTCTTCCGCAGCAGGCGCAGGCGGATTCGGCAGCACCGGTTCAGCGCCGTAGCCGTTCAGCCCCTTGCCCTTGATGATCGTGGGGAAGTCCTTGTAGCCGACATCAAGATCGACATTGCCGTTGATGCCATCCACGCTGCCTTTCTCGGAATACTGCCAGATACCGTATGCACCGCCGTAGTTGGTCTGGTCACACCAGTGCGCCAGCCAGATCGTGTAGAGGCTCTTGATGTCATCGGCGGTATGTGTCATGAGAGAGGATGCAGAGCCGTACAGACCGACAAAATAGCCCACTGTCTCGACTCTTTCAAGGAACGCCCGCATAATCGCAGACACCTTCTCCTTGCCGAGGTCAAACTGCTTCTTCTCCTCCAGATCAAAATATACCGGGAACTCGAACTGCTTTCCCTTGATGACAGACAGGAACACGTCTGCCTCCAGACGAGCCTCGTCCTCGCTCATGGCATAGCTGTACCAGTAAGCACCGACCGGAATACCTGCTGCCTTTGCGCCTGCATAGTTCTCCTCGAAACGGTCATCCTTCTGCGATGCCAGTCTGCCGTAGCCTGCGCGGAGAATCGCAAAATCAATGCCTGCCGCCCTGACCTTCTGCCAGTCGATTTTACCGTTGTGGACGCTGACGTCAATGCCCTTCATATCCTCGCCTCCGAAATACTTGTAAAAATCGTTGGTCACGCTGCTGTTGCCGTGAACCTCATCACCGTACCACTTTCCGCCGGAGCGCACATCGACGTGCGTATAGATGAAGGCGGCAGTGATATTCGCAATGCCGGTAAAGCCCATGTCCTGCGCCTTGCAGCAAACGGTCTTGCTGGAGATTGGCTGTCCGTCCTGCCCGTAGCAGCAGATGTCCGCCGCCTTGCCGAGTGTATGCTGTCCCGTGCCGCTGCCCTTTACTGCCTTATCGTGAGCAGCACAACGGAAACCGGATGTCACGATGATCTTGGAGCAATTGAGGGCTGCATAGAGCACCTCCAGTTTTGTGATGAGATCATCATCGATCTGAAAATCATGTGCCTTGCCGCATTTACAGCGGAACTCCTGCGCATTGAAGTGCGGAGAGAGCTGTGTATTATCGGTATAGCCGTAGGTCTTAATCATCGTTATCATCCTTTCTGCCGGTCTGCTTCTGCAGCACCTCAATGGCGTTTTTCAGTGCGGGCGGATAAGGGATACCCATTAAAGTGGTATTCTCGATAATAGAGAGCAGCTCATTCAGGCAAAAGCTGATGCAGACTGTATCACGGATATATGTAGTTCCAAGAAGAATATCAATTCTTACACCGACCACAACCATGAGCAGAATACAGAACTTTTTAGCAAGTCCAATCCAGCCAGCCTTACTGTTGAGAGCACCGCTTCTGCTGTGCTTGGATTTACCCATTACAGCAGTAACCAGACCTGTTACAAAGTCAATGCCCATAAAGACTACAAGCGTAGCAAGTGCTGAATCCCAGCCGCCAAAAATAGCAGCTATAAAGCCGCCTGCCAAACCTGCAATTGTACAGATCCATTCTCTCATAATCATCACCCTTTCATAAATTTGATTGTTTTAATCATCGGATGTGAGTTGTCCGATGTGCCCTTGAAGGCAAGATAATATTCTCCATCCGGTACATTTTCCAGTGACTGCATCACGGAAATATATGTATCGGAATAAAGCCATTTGAATGATAACTCCACTGCATTGCCTGCCTGTATTTCCTCATAGATATACTGAGCAAGTTCTGAGCCTGTCTTATCTGTTTTCTTCACCAGATAAAACTCTGCGTCCTGCGATGCTCCTACTGTATAACTGAGAATCAGATGCATAGAAGAAGTCAGAACAACTGGTGTCAGACAAAGAACAAATACCGTTCCTGCCCAGCTGAAATCGGTCTGGTTGAAGTATAGCGCAAAGTCATTTTCAGCACAGCAGAAATGCGGATAGCTTTCCACAAAACCTGAAAGAGAACGGTAACCGTCATTGTAATAGGTGTAGATGTTCTCGCCATAAGTGGTAAGTGCATCGGTGCCGGATTCAAAAAGAACTGTATAGCTAATGGAAACTGCACTTTTTATTAGTTCTTCCAGGTATTCAGCATTTTCTTCAAGTTTTTGTAACTGGTCTTTGGTAGCATAATTGGATAAATCAACTTCGGGTGCGTCTTTTCCATCAGCACCTTTCAGAGAGGCAAGCCATTCTGTTTCTGTTCCGGTAAATCCATGCTCTACAGCAATTATGTATGCAGATTTACCATCAGCACCATTAATTCCGTCCTGACCATCCGCACCGTCCTTTCCATTTACACCATCTTTACCGTCTGAACCTTTAAGTGAAACAAGCCATTCAGATTCTGTTCCGATGAAACCATTTGCAACAGCAATTTCATAGGCAGATTTTCCATCTATTCCGTTGACTCCGTCCTGACCGTCTGCACCATTCTGACCATCAACGCCGTCTTTGCCGGGTAGTCCGTCAGCACCGTCCTTACCATTAACGCCATCTTTACCATCAAGACCTTTCAGACTTTCCAGCCACTCCGTTTCAGTTCCGACAAATCCATTTTCCACTGCGATTTCATACGCTGACTTTCCGTCTTTTCCTTTCTCGCTAATTTTCTGCAAAAGCTGTGTGTATAAATCCGGTGTTGGAGGAATCGGACTATTGTCATCATCTCCCACAAATCCAGATTGACGGATATTCAGCGTGATAGGGACAGTCGTTGCACGAAGTCCCTCCGTATTCTCGGCATCATAACCGAATACTGACATTTTCACAGCACCTGCATGAAGTTCTGCAGGCAATAAGCAAGAAAGTCCGTCCGTTCCAAGTACTCTATTGTAGGTTTCATCGCACTGCGTAAACTGTACCACCTTATGGAATTTCTTCCAGTCACCGTCAAAGGTAAATTTTAACGTGACAAATGCAATCTGGTCGGATGCAATGATCTCACGCTCCAGAATTTCAATTTTCTGCTGTCTGACTAAAAATTTCAGCATCAATCATTCACCTCATTCCACGTATAATTTTCAGTATCGTATTCCAGATAGCCATCTGTACACTGAATTTTCTTCAGATAGTCATTGTAATAATGCTGACCGGAGGACATCCAGTTGTTCGGCTTTTGAATGGCATTCCATTGTGCAATTGTGCCTTCATAAGTAATTGTTTCAAGGCTGCTGCAATAGGTTATGACATTAGCACCGATAGACTTGCATTTTGCAGAAATTGTCAGACTGGAAAGTGCAGAACAGGAAGTGAACATAAAAGCACCAATCATGCTGCTGTCAATCCGAGCCGTTTTCATCCTTGCACAATCACGGAATACATAATCCCCGACTGATGTTACACTTGCAGGTACCGTAATTTCGGTCAGTTTTGTATTACAAAATGCATAATCACCAATAGATTTGACAGATGACGGAATTGTAATCTGTTTCAGACCGTGTACAACACCAATCAGATCTTCATGAATGGCAAATGCCTCTGAACCAATTGATGTAACAGTAGTCGGCAGAGATGCCTTTTTCAGATTATCACAGTCCTCAAAAATCTTTTGCCCCAGTTCAGTAATGTTGGAAGAAACAGTGATACTCTCCACAATTGCATTTTTGTAAAATGGAGAACGGTTATCTGTATCATAATTATAAGTCGCACCGCTGCCATTCAGTTTCAAAGAGCCATCAGAATACAATGCATAAAAAACATTCTCTCCACACTGTCCGGCAGAAACCAGAATAACACCTGTTGTACCGCAGATTTCCTCTACTTCTGCTAAACGCTCCTGAAATTCTGCAACACGATTATTCAGTTCTGTAACAGTTTTATTGTAGCTGTCTAAAGCGGCAAGAATTTCAGAAACCTTGCATTTTCCAAGAATACACTTCACATAACCGCACTTTTTCTCATCACTGCGGTAATCCTTGATATTGGACTGAGAAATGCTTGTGATACCGCCATTTAAACGGACTGACGCAAGTGTCAGATAGGTTTTCGTGTCTGTATTTTCAAAGGTAGGAACAGACGGAGAAGTTGCTGCCGTGCCGGACTTGACTTCCAGCTTGCAGGCACGAACGGAATCACTCACATCACAGCTGATACCTATGATTACATAACGGCTTAGAGATTCATCAACATACTGCCGCAGGTCAAGGGTATACGCCATATCGTTGATGAAATAATGACCGCCAATCCATGCTTTTCCTGTACCCATTACAACAGATAAATCACCGCCTGCGGTCACTGAAAAGTTATCTCCGTATGTATCAAGAATGCCGTTACAAATCAGGCTGGACAGGTAGCCTGTGAAATCTTCTGCGGTATACACTCTGTCCAGATTCTTTGCATTGAAAAATCCATATGAAAATGCCATAAAATCACGCTCCTTTGAATGTTGGTGTGAAACTCCGACCATTCTGGTCAAAGCTTTCGATCATGCCGATCAGCTGAATTTTCGGCTGAATCAAGCCGAAACGTTTATGTTCCACCGTCACATAATCACCGACAAAGTAATCCTTGTTGTACTGATATTGAGTGGAAAATGCAGCAATTGTGGATTCCGATGCCGTCTGCGGAGGAATCATATTTTCCGCACCAGATTCTTTTAACAGCTCCAGATATTCTGCATCACTGACATCTTCCTCCTGAGCCGTGTTTCGCTCGTCCACATACACTTCATAGCGGTCAAGATAGGTTGGCTCTGAACCGAAATAATATGTTGTCCGCTTTCTTGCACTCCCTTCACCACAACCGAAAACATATGCAAAATTCTTCTGAACAGAAGAATCAGCAGCGTAAGAGAAAGTCAACAGATTATTGTAAGAATCCGAGAAAACAATATGAGGATTCGTGTTTTGCTGAATACTCCTGTCTGTTCCCTCAAACAAATCGCATTTCAGCGTATTGCCGTCCATGCGGATATTAGCAGAGCCGCCGATGGTTTCACAAATGGTATACAGCCATTCCATCAGATTATCATAGCTGACCTGTAATCTTGTTTTGCCCTGCCAGCACTTGCCGCTGACTGTTCCCATGGAAAGTCCCGGTATATTGCGGATTCCGGCAGAAATGGTATTCCGTGATAACACACTCCGAACAATATTCTCGTATGTATCGTTTGATGAAAATGACGGATAAATAATTCTTCGCTCCAGCAAGCAAGTGAGAAATCTGCCCGCAACAGTAAGGTAATCGCCGTCTTCTGCATCGGTTTCGATTTTTACGGATTCAATGATGCCAAAGTGTTCACTGTCATCATCTCTGCCGATAATCCTGCCAAGCTGAAAAACCTCCACATTCTGCGGATTGGCAGCAATGTACACTTCAAATGAACCGCATTGGTAAAATTCCACGTCCCACAGGAGAGAGGAAAAGCTGTCGCAGATTGCAACAAGGTCAATGGAAATTTGTTTTTCATTTGCTGTTAAGTTGTAAATTTCAACTTGCATACTATACCCCCAGATAAGCATTTCTGTGCATCAGCGTGACCTTTAGATTTTTCACACCACGCACCGCCTGCACATGAAATGTATTTTTTCCCTCACGAAGAGAAAGCCAAACAGAACCAGATACCAGTCGGTTGATGATATTACTGTCCACACCGTTGCGGGTAAGGGTGACCGTTTTATTGCCAGTTTTAGTGGTTATCGTGATGATATCGCCTTTCAGAATGTCGCCTTTGATTTGCAGATATTCTCCTGTATCGGCATTGTAAATTGTAGGCGTAACTGCCGCAATTTCCGGCACGGTTTCATCGGATGAAGCTTCTATTCGGATTGTAAATCCGGTTTCATCGCCGTCATTCTGTATGATAATGTTGTCCGTTGTGCTGTAAATGCCCAGAGGAAAAGGAGCATCACTTTCCGGAAACGGGAAATGGAATGCTCCAGTCACTTGACTATAGTAGGCATAGATTGCGGCAGTGCTGTACCAATATGGGTCAGGACAGATAATGCTGATTTGTCCGCTTACTTGGTCAGTAAAGTTGCTGATTTCACAAGTTTCCACGTAACCTTCTGCATACACGTCTATTCCGGCAGTCTTGTAGTAAACCTTGATATATCTGGACGGTTTCACCACACGATACAGAAGATGTCTGCGTTTTTCAATATCAATCCCACGCATTTCAAAGCTGATGACAAGATTACGCTTTTCAATAAAAGCATTGTTCAGATAGCTGCCGTCCATACCTGCATAGGTGGAGGTGCTGATTGTTCCAGCCGGAGGGTTGAGTCCTTCTATTTTTGAGAACATAAACTCGTTTGCTGTTTTGGAGAGGTCAATCTGCTGACCTGCTTCGTTTTCGAGGTATAGCGTGTAGAACAAAGTTTCACCTGCCTTTCATTGACAAAAAGAAAATAACATGATATAATACTTCAAAAATGAACTGTTCAAAATAGAAACTTTAGGAGGAGCATATGAATTTTAGTATTGAGATTCCAAGAAAAATTTCGATGGCATACAGTAAAGTGTGTAAACCTCTTTGTAAAGAGTTAGGTTTGTCACAGACCGCATTTGATATTATGATGTTTCTCGGAAACAATCCAAAATACAAAACAGCAAGAGATATTGTGGAAATACGGCACATCAAAGCCAATCTGGTATCGATAAATGTTGAACGTCTGGTTCAGGAAGGATACTTGATAAGACAAGCTGTAAAAGATGACAGACGTAAAACAGAACTACTGTGCACAGAAAAAGCCAAACCAATGATACGACGAGGTCAGCAGCTACAAAAAATGTTTTTTGAAAAGCTGTTTGCTCATATTGATGATAATATGCGTGAAGTCTTTGAGGAAGTCGTGCAGGTTATCAGTGAAAATTCAGATGAAATTTTGGAGGGAAAAGAATGATGGAAACGATATTGACCGTTCTGGTTACATTTTTTGCAGGTATGGGTGCAGGACTTGGAACAGGATTTGCAGGACTGAGTGCTGCAGCTGTCATCAGTCCGATGCTGATTACTTTTTTAGGCATTGATCCTTATATGGCAGTAGGCATTGCACTTTCTTCTGATGTATTGGCAAGTGCAGTTTCAGCTTATACTTATCATAAAAATAAAAATCTGGACATCAAAAACGGATTGATTATGATGGCAAGTGTACTTGTTTTTACGGTAGTCGGAAGCTATGCAGCAAGTCTTTTGCCGTCTGCAACAATGGGTGGTTTCTCTGTATTTATGACCTTCTTGTTGGGCATCAAATTCGTTGTACGTCCTGTGATGAATACCAAAGAATCCATGGCAGAAACATCAGCTAAAAAAAGTGTCATACAGTCCATCATCTGTGGAATAATTATTGGTTTTATCTGTGGATTCATCGGTGCAGGCGGAGGAATGATGATGCTTTTGATTCTGACCAGCATCATGGGATATGAACTGAAAACAGCTGTAGGCACAAGTGTATTCATTATGACTTTTACTGCATTGACAGGAGCTTTATCTCATTTTACAATTGGCGGCACACCGGATATTCTGACTTGGGTATTGTGTATTGTGTTTACGTTGATTTGGGCACGTATTGCAGCGGTATTCGCAAATAAGGCGAAACCAAAAACATTAAACCGTGCTACCGGTGTTGTTCTTGTAGTGCTTGGCATTGTTATTATGGGATTTCAATTTCTGAATTAACTTTTCATATCTTCACTGCATTTCTCGTCTGCCTGTAAATTTCCAGCCGTGACAGTGCTTTAGGCGAGTTATTCGTCTGATTCACTGTCCGGCTGTTGTCGTTGTTATAGTAATTGTTGACTGTACCGCCGGAACTGCTGCCAACGACTGCACCGGAGATACCGTTCAAACTATAATTCAAATCAGAATCCATGGTTAGCTGCATCGCCTGAGCAACACCACCGACCGCTTTTTCCACATACTTCTTGCTCTTATTTATCCCATCAGCCAGACCTTTCATAAAATCCGGCATCCAGCTTTCGTAATCGGTCAGTGGGCCTTTGTCCGGTACAGAAAAATGCAGAAAATCCCGAATGGTATCTGCCACACCAGTAACCGTATCAGCAAGATTGTTTATCATGCTCTTAATGCCGTCAATGATACCGCTGATAATATCTGCACCCCAGTTCCACGCATCAGAAGCAAGCCCCTTGATCCAGTCAACCGCCGCCTGAAATCCGTCCTGAATGGCAGTTTTCACGCCGCTGACCTTTGTGGAAACAGCACTTTTAATGCTGTCCCAAATGTTGGAAATCGTGGATTTGATGGTGTTCATGATGCTTGAAATCTTGCTGGAAATAGAATCCCAAACAGAAGAAACCACACTTTTGATGCTGTTCAGAATGGGGCTCAAAAAGCCATAAATCGCATTCCAGACCGAAGTTATCACGGACTGAATCGCACCAAGCACTGTATCAATGACGCTTTTAATGGCGTTCCAGATGGATTCAAAAGTGGTCTTAATGCCCTCTAAAATTGGCGTCAGAAATGAAACAATTGCATTCCAGATGGCAGAAATCTTCTCCGAAATCCAGTCCATCACATTGCTGATGATAATGTGAATTGCCTGAAATATCGTTTCAAACAGGTATTTGAAAGCGTCCAGCAATGGCTTGATGGTTTCATAAATGCCGTTCCAGACAGTCATAATGGTGTTGTAAATGGTCTGGAATACTGTGGAAACCACCGTATAGATGGCATTAAAAATATTGCTGAAAAAGGTGTAGATTCCAGTCCATATGTTGACGAAAAAGTCTCGGATACCCGTAACTATTCCGGTAAAAAACGTGGAAATACTCGTCCAGGTATTCACAAAGAAGTCTTTGATAGAAGTCCAGACCTCATTCCAACTTGTGCCGAACCAACCCAGCACCACATCGGCAATGCCTTTCAGAGTATTCAGAATATTGGTAAAGGTGGATACAATAAAGTTCCAGATGGAAGTAAATATGCCTTTGACACCGTTCCACAACTGATCCCAGTTGCCGGTAAACAAACCAATAAACACATCCAGCAGTCCCAGAATGATGCCGGAAATTTCAGAGAAAATATTTGCAATGTTCTGAAATACGCCCTCAAACACAGGTGCAAGCAGATTACATAACGCATCCCATGCCGATTTCATCATATCGGTGAAGCTTTCAAAGTTGAATCCAAGCGCATTGATGCGATCGGTGATGCCTTGCGTCAGATTGGAAAATGTACTCTTGATTTGCTCCCAGATACCAAGAATGTTATTTTTGAAGTTCTCATTCGTTTTCCATAGATGCATGAAAGCCGCCACAAGAGCTGCAATCGCTGCAACCACGGCAAGAATTGTTCCCATAGAAACGCCCAATGCACCGGTAACAGCTGTAATCCCACCTTTGACCGCACCAATCGCAGCAGGCGCTTTTGATACCAGAGATAAAATACTGCCAACGCCGGAGATTGTCTTGCCCAGTACAATTAGCATGGGTCCCAAAGCTGCCGCCACCAGTGCAATTTTCACAATGGTTTCTTTTGTCTGTGGGTCTAACTGATTCAGCTTATCTACTAATCCTTGCATATAGGAAACAATGGAACGAATGGCAGGCATAAGAATGTCTGAAAAAGAAATCGCCAGTTCTTCCAGCTGAGATTTCAGAATGGTCAGTTGTCCGGCAAGGTTGTCCTGCATGGTTTCTGCCATGGATAGGGATGTGCCGTCACAGTTACTGATTGCACCGGAAAGCTTGTCAATATCCGTAGGTGCGGCGTTCATCAGTGCAAGGAATCCGGACATTGCATTTTTGCCCACAAGAGCCTGTGCAGCAGATGCCTGTTCCGATTCAGAAAGTCCGGCAAAAGCGACTCTGCAATCAGCCAGAATATCGGAGAGTTCACGCATACTGCCGTCTGCATTGGTGGTCTGAATTTCCACTTCACCAATGGATTCACCACAGAATTTTACATCACCTGCAAGGGCAGTCATAATAGAGCGCAGTGATGTTCCTGCCTGGGTGGACTTGATTCCGGCGTTTGCCATCAAACCGATCGCCTCTGCTGTATCTTCTACGGAAAAGCCAAGTGAACCAGCAACCGGAGCAGCATACTTGAAGGTTTCACCCATCATGCTCACATTGGTGTTGGCGTTGGAACTCGCCGCTGCCAGAACATCAGCAAAGTGGGCACTGTCAGCAGCAGTCAAGCCGAAAGCGGTCAAGGCATCTGTCACAATATCAGAGGTAGTAGCCAAATCTTCTCCCGAAGCGGCAGCAAGATTCATGACACCTTCGATGCCGGAGAGCATATCTTCTGTTTTCCAGCCTGCCATTGCCATATAGTTCATAGCTTCGGCTGCCTCAGAAGCAGAAAATTTCGTCTGGGAACCCATTTCACGTGCTTTATCTCGTAAGGCTTGCAGATCATCACCAGTTGCACCGGATACAGCGGCGACCTTGCTCATGGCAGCATCAAAGTCTGCTCCTGTCTTGACAGCAGCAGTTCCCAGTACAGTGATTCCGGCAGTCACGGGAAGCAGTTTTTCACCTGCACCGGAGATTTTATCACCAACATTTTGCATCACTTCACCGGCCGCACCAATTTTCGCAAATGCTGTATTGGTTTTATCCGCTTCTGTTTGCAGATTCCGAAGTTCCTGTTCCGTTTCAATGATTTCACGCGGGAGGGCATCGTATTGTTCCTGCGATATTTCTCCATTTGCAAGGGCTGTATTCGCCTGTTCTGCCGCAGTTTTAAGGGTTTCCAGTTTTTCTTTTGTGGAGGAAACCGCATCGGCTAACAGCTTATGTTTCTGGGAGAGCAATTCGGTATTGGACGGGTCAAGCTTCAGCAGCTTTTCTACGTCCTTCAGCTGAGTCTGGGTAGTGCGGATATTTTTGTTGACACCTTCCAGTGCCTTGGAAAGCTTGGTGGTATCGCCGTTAATTTCGACTGTGATGCCTTTGATTCTGTTTGCCATGCGGTCACCTCCATTCTGCTAAAAACGGTCAAAATCATCCTGAGATGCAATTGTATCATACTTGAAATCGTCATTCTCCCGTTCGGTGAACATATCGTTCACAAGCCCAATCGTCAACAATTCCAAATCGCCCATTGACAGACCCAACTGCACACATCGCAGCAGAAAAAGCGGTGTTGTCATTTCTCTGTCAATCGGGCGATGTTTTTTTTAGATTCCACCTGTGTTTCGATGTTCAGTCCCCAGAGTTCAATCAGTTGTGGGAGAATTTCATAAATACTGAACGTGTTAAATTTCTCAAGCCAATCATCCGGAGAGGAAGGAACATTGTCAGGATCAGCGTGTTTCGCCATAATATAGGCGATATTCTCAAAGACCTCCAAGCTCTCAATGTCCAGTCCGGAGTTATCCGCATCACCTTCGGATACAGATTTCTGTAGTGCAGCAAAATCCTTGTAAATGTCTCTTCCGAATTTCAAACGATAAAGGCGAGGTACAGCAGCACTTGCCTTGAACGGTACTTCTATCCCGTCCACCAGAATATTTTTCTTGATTGCCATAGAATCACCCCCTTACGATTTAGTTGTGGTCGTTGTTGTCGTTGTTTTCACAGATGTATCCGGATTGTACGGCATCTTATACCAGTTGTTGTAGGTGGTTTCGTCTGTTTCTTCACAGGTTTTCGCCTTCACCAGACCGGTCGGAAGTGCCGTTGCTGTGAGAGACAGTGTTTCTGTCTTAACCTCAGTAGAATCTTCCGTTGTCTGCCCTTCTGTTGCAGGACGGCTTGCACTGCAGCAGTAGAGGACGTGACGAATCTTGTGCTTGTCACCTGAGAACTCAAACATCAGTGCAAACTGTGCAGGTTCTGCATCATTCTGTTCTACAAGCACACCATGGTTATCCAGAATTTCACCAAGAATTTCTGTGGCAAATTCTGTGGTAACAAGTGCCACTTCGAGATCACCCTCATAACCGGAATTGTTATTGATTACGTAATACACCCCATTGTCGGCATAGAAATTTTCGTTGCCGCCGTTTGCATCAATAGACAATGAAACTGCACCAGGAAGGCTTACGGATTCGCCATATGCCGGTACCGTCTTGTTTCCATCAGAATCTTCGCCCCATTGGATAATCTTTGCCCAATGTACGTTGGACAAGCCAAATTTCACTTTGTTTCTTTTCTTTGCCATAAATCAAACCTCCGTTTCGTAAAGTACTTCATAAAGTCGTTCTGACTCAATCCATATCTCAGATTTGTTGTAAAAAATATGATGCTGTTTGAAAATATCCTCCACACGCTCTTCCGTTTCCGGGGATTTTTCATCGGTGTACAGTTCGATATTCAGCTGTTTGAAACTGTGATATGTCAAATTATCTGCGCCGAAAGTATTTTCTCCAGGAGAAAGGAAAAGAAGGAACGGAGGATTCGGACTTTCTCCCTCGGCAAAATGATGATAAGAAAAGGGTAGTCCAATTTCCTGCATCATTTCATTGATTTCTTCGTATGTCATGATAATGCCTTTCTGATAAGATTCTCCAGTAATTCTTCGCCATTCTGTTCAGCCGGAGCAATATGCGGTCGGGCAGCAACACGACCGCCGCCACGTTTGGCATGACCATGCTCCAGCAAATGTGCAAGCTGATAGCGGTTTTTGGAATGCACCGTCATTTCAAGTGAATGACTGTTTTCACTGACCTTTTTCGTTGCCCAGCTTTTTGAGTAAGCACCCGTGTCCTTTGGGGCATTAGACGATATCTCTTTCTTAACTTCAGTTGCAGTCTTTCTGACTGCTTTTTTCATTTCTGTATCTGCAAGACCTGCATATTCTTGTAAGCCTTTCATGATCTCAGATGCCATATCATCAACAGAAGTCATAGCAGTCACCAGCCTTTCTTGTTCCGGCAACAATTTTCATATAGTCCAGTGATTTGTAATTCGGCAGAACGCCGTCTATGTTATAGGTCAGCCCGCGGAATAAAATCTTATGCGTTGTAGAATTGATACGCATAGTATCCGGTGTCTGCCGCACAGTAAATTCCAGAGCACTGACCTCTTTGGTAACGCCAGCTTCTGTGGTTTCAGAAGATGTTTTTACATTGACAGCAGCCCAGCAAGAGAAAAGTTCCTCCCACTGTGCCTTGTGGTTGCCGATGCTGTCAATTTTGGTATTATGCTCCAAAATAGTGATTCGCTGATTCAGATTTCCAATCTCCATTAAATCACTCCTTCCCGCTGTGCAAAGAGAATAGAACGTAGAGATAAGGTGAGCTTTTTCATATCGGCAGTATTGCGGTTTTCATAAAGATAGCCCAGTGCGAACAACATAGCCGTCCGCACTGTATCTTCATTTTGTGCAAGCTCTTCTTCGTCCATTCTGCCCACATCCATGCACAATTCTTTCGCTGTCAGAAGTAAATCCTGAATCAATTTGTCATCCTCGCTGTGATCCACACGAAGATAGTTTTTTGCCTCTTGTAATGTTACCACCCACTCCAGCCCCTTTCTGCTATTATGCCTTTGTTGTGGATGTGCCCTTAATAGTCAGTGTCTTTACTGCCTCCGGGAGGATGAGTCTGCCGTCTACACGCTGACTTGCAATAAAACCGACCTGTCCGTTCATGGCAAAGACCTCATTCAGACGCTTAAAAGTTCTGCCCTGACGGTCACCAATCCAGTAGTACTTAAAATCACCGAATGCGATTGCCTTGCTGCCGGCTTCTAAAGTCGGAACATAGCTGGAAGTATAATACGGGCGATTGAGAATCATATCCGGTACACCTGCCTGTACAGATGGATTCCAGATATAGTTTCCGGTGTTGTCCTTCAGCTTGCGGAGTGTCTTGACTGTGGTGTCATTCATCACCCAAACGGCTTTCTTGCGGTATGGTGATTTTAATGAATAGAACAGTTCCATGATGTCATCAAATGTAATTGCTGCACCGGAAGTGGTCACGCCATCTTCTGCACCGCCAGCATCGGCAAAAATACCGGTCGGCTTGCCTTTACCGTCACCCACAAAGAATGCCTCTTCTTCCTTTGCTCCCACACGTCTTGCAAACTCTTTTGCAATGTAGGATGGAAGGTCAAAGGCAGCATCATTCAAGAGTTCTTCCGAAATCTTAATAGCAGTGCCAACTTTGTAAGCAGAAAGAGATGCCTGTCCGAAAACGTCATCAGACAGAGAATATGCTTCTTCTTCGTCCATCCACACTGCCTCGCCCTTGCTGGTCACGATTGGAATCTTACGGTCGCCGGAAGATGTCTGAATCACTGTTGCCAGCTGACGGAAAATATTCTCTTCTTCCAGTGATTCGATCAGCTTCTTTTCAAATTCATCCGGGCAAAGATAACCACCCTCCGAATCAGTGCCGATCTGCAAATCATTGCGGACATCAATATAGTTGCGATTGCGGATATTGTTCCAGAATGCTTTATTGTAGCTGTCCGATGCAATGCCAGTCTTTTCTGACTGCTCTGTATGTGTTCCGGGTACAGACACCAGTGGCACAGATGTTGCAGCATTCATCTCACGGGCAAGCTTTTCCTGACGTTCCAGACGGTCGATTTCCTTTCCGTAAGCCACAATCTGTTGCTCCATGGCATCATAGGTCTTGCTGTCCTCTTCGGAAAGCAAACCGCTGTCGTTACGCTTGGAATCCAGAAATTCTCTTGCATCATCCCAAGCCTTCGCTCTCTTTTCTCTCAGTTCCTGAATGGTCATGTTCATTCCTCCAATCAATCTTTTAAAAGTGCCAGACGTTTGTCCAGCTGGTTAATGGGAACACCTTTCGGTGTAATAGCGGATAATTTCTGCATCAGTGATGCAGTGGTCTGAATTGGTGAATACAGCATAGACATCTGTTTTTCATCCGGATCGGATTCTTCCTTTTCAGGAACAGATGACTTTTTCCTGTCTTTATCATCAAATAGGATACCGTCAGCAAAACCCAGCTGCTGTGCTTTCTCTGCATTCAGCCATGTCTCATCATCCATTAGTTTTGATATCTTGTTTCGGCTCAGTCCTGTTTTTCGGGTATATGCGTTGATGATGCCTTCCTTGATTTCATCTAAAAGTGCAATTGCTTTTTCCATCTCTGCTTTATTCCCTGAAGCATAGGTCATAGGGTTGTGAATCATCAGATAGCCTGTCGGACTGATCAGTGTTTCATCTCCTGCCATAGCTACAACAGATGCTGCTGATGCGGCAATACCGTCAATCTTTACCGTCACTTTGCTTTTGTGATTCCGAAGCATGGTGTAGATTTGACTTGCAGAAATGCAATCGCCGCCCGGACTGTTCAGCCAGACAGTCAGATCTCCGCTGACTTTTGATAGCTCATCACGAAACAGAGCCGGAGTTATTTCATCACCCAGCCACGTTTCATCAGATATCGGTCCCTCAAAGTAAAGTTCCGTTTCCGAGGTATCTTCGTTTTTCACGAAGTTCCAGAATTTCTTCATTCGGTTTCTTCCTCCTTTATTGATTTTTGATTTGCAAATGCCCCAGCTTCAGAAAGTTTTGTAAAGCTGCCGTTACACAAATAGAGGTCTCCGCCTTCTTCGGCAGGAATCATGTTCATATCTTCCAGTTCACGAATGTCATTCGCTGACATCCAGCCGTTTTGTCTTGCCGTGGCATATCCTTGCATTCTGCTTGCATAATCGCCCCGGAGCAGTCCTTCTACGTTGAATTTGATAAAATACTGTCCTTTTTCTGAATCTGAAAGCAGAGCCTTTTGTAGTCCCTGCTCCCAACGAACAATCCACGGGTCGAGACTGTATTTCACAAAATCCAAGGACAGATGCTCCACATTTGAAAATGTGGCATGGTCAAGGTCACCAATCATATGAAGCGGCACTCTGTATAACCTTGCAATCTCCTCAATCTGAAACTTTCTGGTTTCCAGGAACTGAGCCTCATTATTCGGAATAGAAATTGGTGTGTACTTCATACCCTCCTCGAGCACGCAAGTACGATGTGCATTAGAACCAGAATATGCTCTCTGCCAAGCCTCACGTACACGCTCCGGATTCTTGATGACTCCGGGGTGCTCTAGCACAGCAGAGGGACTTGCACCGTTGGCAAAGAATGATGCACCATATTCATCACAGGCAACTGCAAGACCGATAGCATTCTTTGCCATGGCAATCGGCGAATATCCGACCAGACCATCATACCCAAGTCCTGGAATATGGAGAACTTCATCAGCGTACAGAATGATGTCGCCCTGTTCTTTCATATTCGGATTGGCTTCATCATAACGGCTGTAAATATATATGAGGCGATTTTTATCGTCACGGTCTACTTTCATCTTGTCGGGCATCAAAGGATAAAGTCCCAATACTTCACCTCTGCCGTTTCTGATAATCTGAGCATAAGCATTGCCGTAAATCAGCAGATGTGACATTAAGGTTTCTCTGAAAACAAATGATGTCATTTCCGGGTTTGGCTGGTCGTGGAGCAAAAAGTAAAGCGGGTGATTTGGCACTCGCTCTTTTCCTTTATCATTGTATTTGTACACATGAAGCGGCAGTTGTGCAATAGCCTCCGATAAAACTCTCACGCAGGCATAAACCGCAATATGCTGCAATGCCGTTCTGTCGGTTACACGTTTACCGCTGTTTGCTCGTCCAAAAAAATATGTGTATGACGGGCTGTCGTAACTGTTCTGTGGCTTATCTCTGGACTTGAAAAGTCCTGTGAAAATACCCATAGAAATCAGCTCCTTTCTTGACTTTTCGTATATGGGTGTGGTATAATGTGCTAAACAGAATGTAGGGCATCAGCTTTATAAATAAGAATTTGACGGAGAGATAGTATGGCTATTATTAAAAACGAAATACCGATTTTGGAGTTTGATACAGAGCAGACAGCAGTTCTTAATCCCACTCATGAAAATCTTGGTTTGAACTTACCCAAGAAATGTGTGTTCGCATTTCTTGGTGCTTACATAGATGAATATGCCAGTAAAAGTGATACCAAACAGGTATCCACTTTTGAGAGTGCAACGAAGCATTATCCCATTTACATCACCAAATACAAGGGTGAGGACATTGTGCTTTGTCAAGCACCCGTTGGTGCGGCAGCAGCCACACAGATACTTGATTGGCTGATTGGTTATGGTGTAAGAGAGGTAATCTCGGCAGGTAGTTGCGGTGCTCTGGAAAAGTTCCCCGAAAGTACATTCCTCGTACCAAACAAGGCTCTGCGTGATGAGGGAACATCTTATCACTATGCGCCCCCTTCTCGATTTGTGGAAATCAGCGAGAAGGCAAGAAAAGCAATTGAAGAAACCATTCTTGAGCATAGTATGAAATATCAGGAGGTTATAACCTGGTCAACGGATGGATTTTTCCGTGAAACCAAAGAAAAGGTGGCTTATCGCAAAAGTGAAGGCTGTGCAGTTGTAGAAATGGAATGTTCTGCTCTGGCGGCCTGTGCTGATTTCAGAGGGGCAACCTGGGGTATGATACTTTATACCGCAGACAGTCTTGCAGATGTTGACAAATACGACGAAAGAAACTGGGGCGGTAATGCATACGAATATGCACTTACGCTCTGCCTTGATGCGGTTATCAAATTATAAGAACAGTTAGAATCAATCTTTTTTTTGTGATATAATTTTATTGAGGTGAATGAAATGAGGACTGAAAAAGAAATATACGATTTAGTTTTGAATTTTGCTTTTCAAGATGAGAGAATTAGAATTGTAACTCTTGAGGGGTCTCGCACTAATGTTAATATACCAAAAGACAATCTTCAAGATTATGATATTACTTTTTTTGTTATAGATATGGGAGAATTTTTGAAAAGCGATGACTGGCTTAGTGTTTTTGGTAACAGAATTATGATGCAAAAACCTGAAGATATGGAATTATTTCCTCCAGAAGAAAAAGGATTTTCTTATATAATGCTTTTTGATGATGGTGTAAAGATTGATTTAACTTTGTTACCTGTTTCAATGCTTGAGGAGTATCTTACTCGCGATAAACTTGTAAAAATCATGTTAGATAAAGATAATATGATTAAAACAGAAATAGTTCCCACAGATGAAGATTATTACATTAAGTGTCCAACAGAAAGAAAGTTTGATGACTGTTGTAACGAATTTTGGAATGTTGCAACATATGTATCCAAGGGCTTACTTCGTGGTGAAATACTATTTGCAATAGACCATATGAATGAAGTATTACGTCATGAGCTTCTTAGGATGATTAGTTGGTATGTCGGTACTGAAAAAGGATTTAATTTCAGTTTGGGTAAAAACTATAAATTTTTAGATAAGCATATTTCAAAAGAATTGTGGGATAACTTACTAAATACATATTCAATGAGTTCGTATGAAGAAATGTGGAAATCGTTTGATTTGTGTCTATGTTTGTTCAAAAAAATATCTAAAAAAGTGGCAGATTCACTTGGTTATAATTATCCTGATTATGATGAAAACGTTACAAAATATTTGGAAACACAAAAGAGAATTTCAAATAAATATCTTTATGGTAATAGGTATTGACAAATTCCAATTTGCCGAACTGATATCAACTATAAAATCAGCATCTCCCTCGAATCATAAACAGACTCATCAGAAACACATCCACAGCGGATTGCACGGTCAAGAGCCATAATCATGGCAACAGCACCGTCAATCTTCTCTGTGGATTTTTCCTTGTCAGGCTTGATGTTTCCGGCGGGGTCACGCCTTATAAAGATATTATCCATCATCCAGCGGAGAACCGGGTGTCCGTTATGAGCAAGGGTCTGTTCAAGGGTAAGTTTCATCAGTTCCTTTGTAGGCGGTGACATATCCTTGTAACCCTGTCCGAACTGAACCATTGTAAATCCAAGACCGTCAAGGTTCTGCGACATCTGCACAGCACCCCAACGGTCAAATGCGATTTCTTTTATGTTGAATTTCTGCCCCAGTTCATCAATGAAATTTTCGATAAATCCATAGTGAACAACATTTCCATCAGTGGTTTTCAGATAACCTTGCCGTTCCCATACATCATAGGGAACATGGTCACGTCTTACACGAAGAGGCAGTGTTTCTTCCGGTAACCAGAAATATGGTAGAACGTAGTAATGTTTATCATCTTCGGTAGGAGGAAATACAAGAACGAAAGCCGTAATGTCAGTGGTTGAGGAAAGGTCAAGACCGCCGTAGCAGACACGACCTGCAAGTTCATCTTCATCAAAGCTGAGCTTGCATTTATCCCATTTTTCCATTGGCATCCAACGGACAGCCTGTTTTACCCATTGATTCAGACGGAGCTGCCTGAAAGCATTTTCTTCTCCGGGAGTTTCCTTTGCAGAATTACACGCAGCCATAACTTTATCCATTCCGATTGTCTTATCAAGGCTTGGATTTGCTTTCTTCCAGACTTTCGGGTCAGTCCAATCCTCGGATTCATCAGCACCATAGATGACAGGATAAAATGTCGGGTCATGTTTTCTGCCCTCAATAATATCCTTTGCCTTTTGGTGTACTTCATAGCAGATGCTGTTGGTATCTGTTCCCGCTGTGGTGATAAGAAAGTAAAGCGGCTGCATTCTTGCATCACCTGAGCCCTTGGTCATAACATCAAATAGTTTTCTATTAGGCTGCGTATGCAGTTCATCAAATACAACTCCGTGAATGTTGAATCCGTGCTTTGAGTAAGCCTCAGCTGAAAGTACCTGATAAAAACTGTTTGTTGGAATGTACACGATACGCTTTTGTGATGTCAGAATTTTAACACGCTTATTCAGTGCAGGACACATTCTCACCATATCAGCGGCAACATCAAATACAATGGCGGCTTGCTGTCGGTCTGCGGCACAGCCGTATACTTCGGCTCGTTCTTCACCGTCACCACAGGTAAGCAGTAGTGCAACAGCGGCGGCAAGTTCTGACTTGCCATTTTTCTTGGGAATTTCAATGTAGGCTGTATTAAACTGCCGGTAACCGTTCGGTTTCAGAATACCGAAAAGGTCACGGATAATCTGTTCCTGCCAGTTCAGAAGTTCAAACTTTTTTCCTGCCCATGTGCCTTTGGTATGACTAAGGCACTCAATAAAAGAGACGGCATAGTCTGCCGCCTTTTTATCGTATCTTGAATCTTCTGCCATGAATTCTGTCGGCTTGTATTTCGCCATTCTATCACCACCCAACAAAAAAGACCTGCCAAAAGCAAGTCTGAATAATTCTAAGCCCCGTGGGGCTATTTTGTAATCGAGATCCTATTCCCATTGTAACCATGTTACCATACTAATTCAAGTATATCAAGCGTAAACGGAGAAATATACTGCACAAACATATCTGTGATTATTTGTGTACTATATATCTTCGGTACGAGCCACACAGCCCCGTTTCCGAGGCTGTGTTTTGTGAATTGGTCGGGCATTATCTGCCCGTTTCGCATTCCCATTCAAATTCTGCCCATGCAGTGTATTCATCTTCGAAAAGTGCATCGTCGTCGATGTAGTCTTCTTCGTATTCGATGCCGTCGATTTCTTCAAATGTCGTTCCGTTTTCCTCTGCATCTTCCTTTGCAAAATCTTCGGCGTTCTTTTCAATCCAGGCTTTGAACTCCTCATCGTCCATGTGGTCTTCGTTTGCAATTTCAAGTTCGTATTCGTACTCGCTGTCCACCCAGGTGATGATTGCCTTTGTGATTTCGGTTCTTTCGTTCCAGTCTGTTTTCCAAGCCTTTGCTCTTGCCTTTGCGATTCCGTATGATACCATTTGATTTTCCTCCGTTTTTGTTTGTTTTCGCTTGGTTTCCCTTGCGTTGTGTACATATTACCGCATAGTGTGAATAATAGCAACCCGCTAAACTACCAGAATATACAGCCTTGAAAGCGGCTCATAATTGTGTATATTATGACAGCAGAAACAAGCCTCCACATTGCCGTTTGTGGGGCTTATTTTTGCATTGGGTAAGTATTCGGAAACGATCGTGCTTGCCGTTACAGGCAAACGTGGCGGCTGTCAGTCCCTTATCACAATCGGCATCAGACCGTTTGGAGTTGGAACGAAAAGTTCAATGTTCCAGAAACGCTGCTTGTACTTTTCAGCAAGTTCAGGCGTAATGTCCGTGAAGTCCTCATCTCCAAGTCCCGCAATGAAAAATGTGCCCTTGATGACATCACAGATTTCCGGAATCATTCTGTTCCACTGAGTATCGGATTTCAGTTTAGCCTCTTCATCGGCAACTAAAGCTACTTTATCTTCCCATGGATAAATTGCCTGAATGTATCCGCCCACCGTTTTCTGCATCGATTCCAGGCTACCGTCAATGTCGGTTTCTCTTGGGTGTTTCCCCGGTTCAACAATAAGTATGTGCATTGCTTTTCCTTTCTGAGCCTGCGTGGGGCAGTTTCATCTGCCCCTTGGCTCTTTGGCTTTAGTTAATTCTGATTCGGATTGCGGGGTATTCTTTGCCCTTGCCCCAAATGTCCGGTCTGCTTACTTTGCAAAGTTCCTCAATGGTGCAGCCCTGGTTTGCGAGTTTGTGAAGGTTTTCAAGGAGTGCCGTGCTTGTTTCCGTAACCGCTATGGTTTCAACTCCTGCCTCTCTCATGGTCTTCACAAAATCACTCATGTCCGTTGTCCAGGGAAGTTCATTGCATTCAAATTCGCTGCTGTTGTGGTTAAGGTTGAATTCGTAAGTCCAGTAGGCTTCAAGTGTTCCTCGTCTCAGCTTGTTTGCATTGTTCTCGGCATTCTTTCTGAGATTTTCAAAGTATGTTTTAATCTGTTCGTTCATGGTGTTTTCCTCCGTTTTTTCGTTATTTTCGGTCGGTTTCCCGTTCCGTTGTGTAGTATATTACCGCATATCAAGGGGATAGTCAACGATATCTGCGATAATAAATGTAACAAACATAAAGCCGATTTCGGAGGTAATTATTGTGTATAATATGACGGCACAACAAAGCCGCCTATGTGGCTCGTGTGGGGCAATTTTTCAAAAGGAATAACTTTGCGGTGGTCTCCCTTGATGCCCACACAGCCAAACGTGGCGGCTTGTGTGCGATTATTCAGTTGTATTGCGATGAATGATGCTTACGATTTTGTCCTGTTCTTCTTTGGAAATCCCGATGCTTTCCAAAGCCTCTCTTGTTCCACAGTCAGGGCATATTAGCGTCTGGTTGTCGATTCTGGAAAGTGCAGGAACGCCATGATATTCTATGCCGCAATGCGGACAAACTCTTGTCACTTTTTCAGCCGTTTTCATTTCTTACACCCCTTTCGCTAATATCAAACGCAAGCCGCAGATGTTTCAAATCAAAACCAAAATCACGGTACCCCTGAACGCAAGTTCTCACATAGGCATGACTTGGAATTCCCAGCTTTCGCTCCTCATGCATGATGTACACAAAGGCAGTCAGCGTTTTTGTTTTGTCGGTTTTCCAGCATTTTACCGGCAGTTCCATTTCCGTTTTGTAATAGAAATTGGGGAAGCCCTCGTAGCGGTCAAGAGCCAGTTCATCACGCTTTGAAACTGCCCAGACGGCAACCGGAACCATGTCACCCTTTTTCTTTTCAATGGTCAGGTAAGAACCAGTCTTACTGCCCTTGAATAATAATTGGTAATCGGGAATTTCCGCCGTTCCAACCACTTTGGCATCAGGGCAGCGGAATCGCATCTGCTGCACGTTCAGATTGCTGCCGTAGGCAAGGTAAAATTTTGTCATCGTAATCAAATCCTTTCCGAAAGGAATACCCTTTCACCACCATAAGACCGCCGGAGCGGTCTGAATGGGTTGATAGCAAAAGGCTATGCCTTTATCTGCCAAATCGGAATGCGGCATCTCCGTTCAGGTTTCTGGTCAAGAAATCTCTTGCTGTGGCAAATTCTTCACCAACCAGTCCCAGTCGAATCAGCCAAGTCCGCATGGCGAACTTTGGGTTTTCGGTCTGCTGTGGTTTGGGGCTTGCTGTTCTCAGTTCTTTTGCCATTTCAGAAAGGGCAAGGCATAGCTGAATGTAGCTTTTCAGCTGCCCGGCGTGAAGTCCGTTTTTCCGTTCCGCCGTTGGCTTGTCAAACTGGAAAAGTCGAAATTCAATCGTGCCCTTTGTAAAGGTTGCGTGGAGGTTCAGCATATGGTATCGGCTGTCATTGTAATGGTGATCTCTGCCGTAGTTTGCACCGTTTGCTGTGTACCAAAGGTCTGCAAGCTGTGCCATGGTTGCAGGCTTTTTCTTGTTCACCTTTTCGATGAATTCGGGACTTACCGTTCTGCAGTATCTGTTCATTCTGCCTTGGTCAATTTTCAGGGCATCGGCAATCAGTTTTTCATGGCTTGCCATGATGTTTGCCAGGTTGCGGAGTGTCTGCGGCGTGTGGCCGTTTGCCCCGATGTGAATGTGAACCCCAGCCCCAATTCCTGCATGGCTGACTGCTCCGGCTTTGCGAAGTCTGCGGACAAGCTCCTGCAGGGTTTCGATGTCCTCGTATTTCAAAATCGGTGTAACCAGTTCGCACTTTTCGTTGTCGGGGCCTGCAATGGAAACGTCTCTTTGAAATTTCCACTCTCTGCCCTGTGAATCCCAGGTGCTCCAGGTGTGGTAACCATTGCGTCCGGCGGTATTTTCGTAGCGGCGTGTTCCGAAGAAGTCAGCGGCAATTTTTGCGGCTCGGTCTCTGGTGATGTGGTTCATCTCAATCTCCACGCCGATGGTCTGGTTTTTCAGGTTTTCGATCTGCTTTCTTGTCTTTTCGTTCATGGTATTTTCCTCCGTATTTCTGGGCTTTTTGCCCTTTCGTTGTGTTACATATTAACTCTAAACGGAGGATATAGCAATACGATTACTACACAATCTTTTTGGCTGTATTTCGGCGAAAGATTGTGTAAGATACACCCTTGATAAGGTTGCTATTCTATGGTAAAATACAGTACGATGGAATAGGTGCTCGCTTATTTTGAAGCCCCTACAACTTTAAAAGAATCCACTTCGGGAATCAAAGCGAGGGAAGAACCGTTTTCCCATTTCATGTGAACACTGCCAGCGTCATCAATATGAGTCACTTCACCGATTGTTCCGGGAAGAACAGGATATTTTTCATCCCGCATAGAAATCAGTTGTATCTTTGTTCCAACCGGGTACTGCTTTCGAAGTTGTTCCAGATAACATTTATTCGGAAACTTCATCTGAATCACCCACCTTTCTAAATGCTGAACTGCCTGAAAGATTTCTGAGAAGTACCTTTCTTGCTGCTTTGTATTCTGCTCCAATCATGCCAAGGCGAAGAAGATAGCATCGCATGGCATATTTAGGATTGTCGCTGGTGTCAGGCTTGTTGTTGATACGGCTTTGATTCTTCGCAAATTCGCAAAGCATGGAAATGAAAGTGCAGTAGGCGCTTGTATCATCGTACTCCTCCACAGAAAACCATGGAAAGCAAACCTTGTCTTCTTCTACAAGGATTTCAAGATTGTCTGTTTTGAATGCCGCCTTGAAAAGTTCACCCTTGTTTTCTACAATTCTTCTGAGTCTGTCGATGGTTGCATCATCAACCAGTTCCAACGGCATCTCTACCGTCAGAACGTTTTCTTCTTCATCAAGTGGAATATCGTAGCCTCTGCTGACTAGTTCATCTACCAGATGCCGGGTTTCCGTGCTGTTGGCTGAATCGCTGATTTCAAGATTACCCTCCTTAGTGACTGTGTAATCTCTGCCGATTTTGTATGCACAGGTAGGCATATACTGATATTCGGCAGGTGTTCCGATAATCTCACTGACTGCTTTCACCAGTTCCTTGCGGTCATTGCCTGTAAGTCCTAATTCAATAATCATGTAGTAAACCTCCATTTCGTTTTGGTAGTACACATGATAACTCTAAAAGCCACATATATCAAGTGTGAGATATGTAGAATTATTCTTCACTTTTCTGTGCATAACAGGCTATTCCGGCAAGGACAAACCATGCGTTGCAGGCTGCGATGCCGTTGCCCCACATTTTGTATGCAGCACTGTCGGAATATGGATTTTTCAGCCATTTTGCAATCTGCTTACGGGATTTGGGTTTGCACTCTTTTCCGATAGCTTTGTTGTAGGTTTCAAAAACATTCTGCCACCAGTCAATCTGCATATCAGTCGGATTTTCCGTTCCCAGGTCATCACACCACCATGTGGGCATTCCTTGCAGCAATGCACATTCCTGTGGTGTAAGACGGCGGACAATGTATTCAATTTCAGGAGTGCTGTCATTTACAAGCGGCGGGTCTTTATAATCCGATGCCACTAAGGTATTTGCTTTTTCTTTTTCGGCAACAGTAAAAAATGATGCTTTTGACGAACTGTAGACAGGGTGAGCAATTCCGCCTGCACCCGATGCAACAAGTGTAGGTGAGGTTTCTTCTTCAATCTGAAAACTGAATCGTGCGTTGTAACCCTGATTCATGGCGGGTCTGCCAATTCCATAAGATACTGCATGATTCTCAGTGCAGTTGAGAGTGTACATGGTGTCCGATTCTTTATAGCCGTCACCATGATGAGATGGACGTGAACCGTTGCCTTCAACCACAACCATACCTCCTTGATTCTTGCAAGGAGATTGATTGCTTGTATCAATTGTCCGAGATGTGTCAGCTTCATAAAATCCGCTGTTGGGATTATCGGATAACATGGAATTGCTGTGTTTTCCGCAGATACCATATACCTTTGGAACAAAAAGCGTCTGGTCGTTATTGCAGGACAGCGTTGCGGATTTATCCTTTTGTATTAATGCTCCCTTACCACCACCGGGACATCCTGAACGTATTTTCAGAGTTGCCGGAACAACACCTGCCCGAAGTGTAGGTGATTTTTCTTCTTCATAGCCAATGCCTCTTGCTTTTGCGGAATGCTCAGTGCAAAAGCCTGCCAATTCAACTACAAAAGGCTGATTATTTCCGCCTGTTCCGTAAGTTGCGGATACAGTCTGGGCAACCTCCAGAGGACCTGTATATCTCGTAGCCTGCGAATGGTTCTCAAACATTAACCCTGAGCCTGTTTCTTCAGAGCGATTTCCAGAACTTCGGGTAATTTCTTGCCACGTTCGGAAGCTCTCCGCAGAATACCCAGACACGCCTTCGGACTCAAATAGTATTTTTGGTGCACTTGCGCCTGTAAAATCTGCGACAAGGTAGATACGCATTCTTCGTTGGGGTACACCCCAGTACTGAGCATCGACTGTCCTATATGCGAGAGAGAAATTTTCTGCCACGATTTCTCCTGCTTTTTCCCATTTTGCAGGTTTAGGGACAGAAATATTTGTGTCCTTGACCTTGCAGAGTTCTTCGAGGACGCATCGGAAGTCCTCGCCGCCGTTGGAGGAGAAAGCTCCTGCGACATTTTCCCAGACTGCGAATCTCGGATATCTGCCATTTGTTGCACACCTCATTTCCTTTATAATTCTGACTGCCTGAAAGAAAAGTCCTGAACGCTCTGCATTCAAGCCCTGACGTTTTCCTGCAACCGAGAGGTCAGTACACGGGCTGCCGAATGTTATGATATCAACGGGTTCAATTTCAGCACCGTTGATTTTGTTGATGTCACCCAGGTGCTTTACAAACGGCAGTCGCTTTGTAGTCACCGCTATAGGAAACGGCTCAATTTCAGAAGACCATACAGGCACAATGCCAGAGAGCATACCCATCATTGGGAACGTTCCCGAACCGTCAAAAAGGCTGCCGAGTGTAAGTGGTTTATTCATTCGGTTTTTCCACCTCTTTCACAAGCTCAGAGTATGCTATCTGCATACCATTACGCATAACATATACACCGTCAGCATCACCTGTATCCTCAACATATCTGCGTAGGATAACAGACGCATACTTTTCATCAAGCTCCATTGTGTAACAGATTCGGTTCATCTGCTCACAAGCCATAAGGGTAGAACCGCTACCGCCGAATGTATCAATTACCACGCCATTAGCCTGTGTGGAGTTTCCGATCGGATAACTCAGAAGGTCGAGTGGTTTGGAAGTAGGGTGATTGGCATTGCGTTTTGGCTTGTCGAAGTTCCAGATGGTTGTCTGCTTACGGTCTGAATACCAGTTGTGCTTTCCGTTCTGCATAAAGCCATAAAGCACCGGTTCATGCTGCCACTGATAATCGGAACGTCCGAGAACAAGACTGTCCTTTACCCATATACAGCAACCTGCAAGATGAAATCCTGCATCTACAAAGGCTCTGCGGAAATTCAGACCTTCGGTGTCGGCATGGAACACATAAGCAGCACCGCCTTTTTCAAGATGTTCAGCCATACACTTGAAAGCAGAAAGAAGAAATGTATAGAATTCCTCATTCTTCATGCTGTCATTCTGAATGGTAAGTCCGCTGGAACTTTTGAATGATACTCCATAAGGCGGGTCCGTCAAAATCAGATTTGCCTTTGTATCTCCCATAAGGGCAGATACATCTTCGGCAGATGTTGCATCGCCACACATCAGTTTATGCCTGCCGACAGTCCATAAATCTCCACGCTGTACAAATGCTGCCTTTTCAAGTGCTGTGGTCAGGTCAAAATCATCGTCCTTAACATCATCGCTGCCGTTTGTATCAAAAAGGTCTGCTATTTCTTTTTCATCAAATCCGGTAAGACCGAGATCAAAGCCGAGGTTCTGGAGTTCTTCCATTTCCACGGCAAGGAGTTCATCGTCCCAGCCAGCGTCAAGAGCCATTCTGTTGTCAGCCAGAATATACGCTTTTTTCTGTGCCTCTGTTAAATGGTCGGCATATACGCAAGGAACTTCTGTGATGCCTTCTTCTTTTGCCGCCATGACACGTCCATGACCGCAGAGAATATTATTTTCTCGGTCGATGATAACAGGATTTACAAATCCGAACTCACGCAGAGAAGAGCGAAGTTTCAGAATCTGTTCCTTGTTATGCGTTCGGGCATTATTGGCATATGGGATCAGCTTGTCTGTTGCAATCAACTGTAATTCTGTAGTCGTATTCATGCTCCGTTTCTCCTTTTCAAAACTTTCTGTAAGCCTTTTCTGGCATCCATGACATTTCCGCTTGCTGCCTGACCTTTCAGAGTACGGTACTGTTGTTTCGTCATTTTCTGGCGGTTAGCTTTCAGGTCACGCCAGAACTGAGTGTCTGCTTTCATGTAAATCTCACTTTCTGCTTCTCAGCAATTTTTCCATCATATCTTCATTCGGGTTGCCCTGGAACTCCACGGAGCAGTTTTCACGGACAATCTGAAAAATCTGATTCCAGATTTGGTTTGCCTGTTTCATATAGTTCTGAGACATCGCAACATATGGAGAAGCTATAGCGGCTCCCGTTGTCGGATGCTTGGAAATATATCCGTACTTTGTTACTATCTGCTCACAGTGTATCCAACGTGAAATGCTCATTGCATACTGTTCCACAAGCTGACGGCTGACAATCTTCTCACAGGATCGTTCTTTCAACCACTGATAAGTTTCTGTATAAACTTCATCAGCGAGGAGTTTTGTTCCGTCACGCTGTAATTCCTGCATAAATTCACGTACAGGCGGTGTTTCAGCTGATTCAATATCAGCCGGTTGCATCATGACTTCCGCTGTTTTTCCCTCGGCAATTTTCTCTGCCAGAGCCTTTCTTGGTCTGCCTGCACCCGGTCTTGCACCGCCTCGGTTGGTACCGTCTTTCGCCATGATGTCACCGTCTTTCCAAAATCAAAGAAATTCAAACAAAATCGTAAAAATGAGCATAAAAAATGCCGACTGCAAAAGTCGGCAAATGTAGTTGTTATCGATATTTTTCGTTACTTTTAAGACCCAGGGGGCAATACACCTTTTGAATACCCGTTTTTGTGCGTGAGAGGGGGCGCCGGTCTGTAAAAAATTCACAATTAGAGATTTTTATCCCCCCACTGGCAGCATTTCAGACACAATCAATATCGATAGACGGGATTTCGGTCTTCCGTCCATGTTTTGCGGTCATGGCAGGACTTGCAAAGAGCCTGCCAGTTGTTTTCATCCCACATCAGATGCGGATCACCACGGTGGGGAATGATATGATCAACAACGGTTGCCGTCACATACTTCCCCTGTGACATACACTTCACACACAGCGGATGCTTCCGCAGGTACGCCTTGCTGACACGCTGCCACTTACTGCTGTATCCACGCTTGGCGGCAGACAGTCGGTCAGGGTGCAGCGGCTTGTGTTCATCGCAGTACGCACCATCGGTCAGCCTCGGACAGCTGGGGTGCTTGCACGGTTTCAGTGCCTTCCTCGGCATCGCCGACACCTCCTCTGGACATGACAAAAGCCGCTGCGGATATCCACAACGGCTCTTTGCATATTCTTCTATTTTATATTATAGCACACATTACCCGTGTTTTCAAGTGAATTGGACTGCATCGAACTGCAAACTTTTCAGGGCTTTGTTGTGGAGATAATACGCCTTTCGCTTGCTGATAAACATCTCAGCAGCAATGACGTTCCATGACTTGAATTCCAGATAACGCTTGGTCAAAAGGTCACGGTCATCGGCATCAGCAGTGGCTTTGATGTGTCGTTCCATATCTGCAAGCAGAGAATCATACTCTTGCTGTGTATCCTTGATGTCCTGCTCCAGTGCCATGATCTTGAAAACCGTGCCTTCCATCTTGCTGTGGTCGGGCGACACCGTCCTCGGCATATCGTTGATGCCGCTGCCGTTCATGCCCTCTGCCCGCTGCCGCAGAAGATGTATCTCATGGATCTTCCTGTTAATGCGCTTGCGGAGTCGCTCCATCTTATTCCAGTATTCCTTCATGCAAATGCCTCCTTCATTGTTGTGATCAGCGTTTCGCCATTCAGGTCATCGGCTAATAATTCAAACCACTGCGACCGCAGAAATCGCTCTGCTTCATTGATGCCGTCCCTGTTTTTTGTCATGAGAGCGGCTTTGTAATCCTGCAGGGCTTTTTCTATTACAGCCGCAGCAAGCAGTTCACATCCCATAGCATCCCTCCAGTTCCGCTTTGACGGCATCCATCAGGGCTGACTGCGTTTTGTCCTTATCCTGTAGGGCTTTCAAAATACGCTCATCAACAGTGCCTTTCGTAACGATATGCTGTATGACAACGGTCGCTGACTGCTGTCCCTGCCTCCACAGTCGGGCGTTCGTCTGCTGATACAGTTCCAGACTCCATGTCAGTCCGAACCATACAAGGGTGCTGCCGCCGGACTGAAGATTCAGCCCGTGTCCGGCAGAGGCAGGATGTATCAGGGCGACAGGCAGTTCACCGCTGTTCCAGCGGCTGATGCTGTCGGGCTTATCCAGAGTGCTGAACGGGATATGCAACTGATGCAGCCGTTCCGATATGCGGTCGAGGTCATGCCGGAACCAGTATGCAACAAGCAGTGGTCTGCCGTTCATGCTTTCGATAATATCCTCAAGGGCATCCAGCTTTCGGTCGTGTATCGGAACGACCTCGCCGGAGTCATCGTATATCGCACCATTCGCCATCTGCGACAGCTTATTGCTGAGACTTGCAGCATTGGCGGCAGTGACTTCGCCGTCCGGCAGCGACAGCACCAACTCCTGCCGCAGATCGCTGTATTTCTTATGCTCCGCTTCGGAAAGCTGCACGGTGTATTCGCTCATGATCAGTTCCGGCATTTTCAGGTGGTCGGTCGCCCTCATGGAAACCGTGATGTCGGATATTTTCTCATATATTGCGTCTTCCGCACCGGGCAGCGGCTTATAGCTGTACACGATCATGCCGTTTCGCTTATCGGGCTGAAAGTAGGTATTGCGGTACTGTCCAATAAAGCGTCCGAGCCGCTGCCCCATATCCAGAAGCCGGAACTCCGCATACAGGTCCATGAGTCCGTTTCCGGTCGGCGTTCCCGTCAGTCCCACGATGCGCTTCGTCTTCGGTCTTGCCTTCATGAGAGCTTTGAAGCGTTTTGTCTGGTGGTTTTTGAAGGAACTCAGCTCATCAATAACGATCATGTCAAAATCGAACGGCATCTCATCTATCAGCCAGCCGACATTCTCGCGGTTGATGATATAAATATCCGCCTTCCGGGACAGTGCCGTTCTGCGCTCTTCCGCTGTGCCGACTGCGATGCTGTATGTCAGCCCTCTCAGGTGATCCCATTTCTCAATCTCTTCCGCCCATGTATCACGGGCTACCCGCAAAGGTGCGATGATCAGAACCTTGTGTATCTCAAAGCTGTCGAACAGCAGGTCGTTTATCGCCGTAAGCGTTGTGACGGTCTTGTCAACCCAAGCCCATATCAAGCAGGAGTGCTGCAATCGGGTGTTCCTTGATAAAATCGACTGCGTATTCCTGATAATCATGAAGCTTCATCCGGCATCACCTCCTCAATTATTTCTTGTATGCCCACCATACTGTCAAGCACATACACCTTGAAGCCTAACCGCCGCAGGAACTTATGCCGGGAAAGCTGCAAGGCTCTGGGCTTTTCACCGGGTGCTTTAACTTCAACAAATGCCATCCTGCCATGCGGCATCAGCAGCAGTCGGTCTGGTACTCCGCTGAATCCCGGCGACACGAATTTCAGTGCTATTCCGCCGGAGTCCTTGACTGCTTTTCGGAATGCCTGCTCGATATACTTCTCATCCATTTCTTCACTCCAATCTGAAACAGCGGTACAGAAAATCCCTATACGCGCGTATTACGTGCGCTTTCGCGCGCGGTTTCTTACTATATATTCTTTTATTTGTACTATAAAGATATAGTTGTATAAGTTGTTTCCGTAAGGACTGTTTTTCCTCGCGCTATGGGAATTTTGAATGAAACAAGTGGAGTGAGACAACCTCACTGACCACTTGTTTCACGATGTTGTCTCAGCCTTTACGGGTATAGATGCGCTGCAGACCGTAAATGGGAAGCCTTTTCTTCGTTCCGTTCTTTTCCCAGCCGCTGATGCGTGTCATGATTGCGGTGATCGCATAGCTGTCCGCAGGCTTGATGTCCTCCTTCAGCTTGCCGAAGCACTCACACCAAATCTCAATATTCGATACTGTCTCGCGGCGCACTGAGCCTATCGGCTGTGTCGGTTCATCGGGGTTCTGCAGGAAACTGCGGCGTTTGTAGATATCCATCGTATCCCAGTCGGTCGGCAGCAGTGTATCCAGATATCGGATGACAAGCCCTTCACGGTCATCCTGCTCCATTGCCGCAGACTGCTCCGTCCTTGCATAGCTTTCCAGTTCCGCAGGAAGGAACAGCGGCTCTCCTTCGCGTACATACACGAGTGTCTCTGCCCACATCATCTCGATGTCGAATTCCGTCAGATCCCACGGCTTATACTTGTCACCGCCGGGGACTTTGACCGTCCAGAAGCGGCGGTTTCCGGTCACATCACGCAGAAAGCCGTTCTCGGAATTGGTCGTGCCGAAGAAAACACACTGCCTCGGATGCGGGGTGACACGCCTACCGAAGGAGGCGCGATACTTATCGTCCTGACGGGAAATGAACGCCTTTACCTTGTCGATGTCAGCCTTCTTCATTCCGGCAAGCTCACCGATCTCCAGAATCCAGTATCCCTGCAGCTTTTCCGCAGCAGTCTTGTCGTTCATATCGGAAAGGTTCAGGCTGTCGGAATACCATTCGCCGCCGAGTTTGCCGATAAAAGTGGATTTGCCGATGCCCTGCGGTCCATTCAGCACAAGGATATGGTCGAACTTGATGCCGGGGTGATATACGCGCTGCACAGCGGCACACATGATCTTGCGGGATACCGCCCGGATATATGCGTTGTCATCAGCACCGAGATAGTCGATCAGCATTGTGTCAATACGCTCGATGCCGTCCCACTCCGGCAGACGGGAGAAATATTCCCTGATTGGGTGATAGGAACGGTCGTCCGCCGCCTTTGTAACGGCGATATCGTAATTTCGTGCCGAAAAAGTACCATAGCTTGCGTCAATATAGCAGATAAGCTGTGCGTCATCAGCATCACGCCAGAAACGAGCCGGATGCTTCCACGGAACTTCGCCACGGATCTCCATGCCGTCTGCCAGTTGATTGAACACGATGTTCCGCAGATACTGGTCGTTTTCCATGATCAGACGGATATTATGCAGGCAATTTTCCAGTACACCGTCCTTATTGCGGCGAAGCTTTTTCATCCAGTTATCATCAGCAGAGACAGCAAAGTCCGTTTCGGCTTCTGCAAGACGTTCATTTGCTGCAAGTACCTTTACTGCGTCCAGCTGCATTACAAATTTGCACATTTCTCGGAACGCTGCCTTTTCATCCAGATTGCCGAACTTGTGAATACGCACAATATCAAAAGCGTTGCAGAGTTTCAGGTATGCCGGGTCTTTCGCATGATGCGAGTACACGAACATATCCTCCTTGATCTCGACACCCGCCATACTGTGCGCCGTGATGAGATGCCAGCGGTTATCATTATCGGTCGGCTCATATACATCGGACAGGAATTCCGTCAGTGCCTTGCTGATCGGGAAAAAGGCTCTGTTGAACAGACCGACAGCACCTTCCTTTTCCAGAGGGTTCTGCACCTTCTGCTGCGTGGCCTGATTCGCCTTGCTCTCACGGGAAGAGGTCGGGAGCTGTGTCGGATCAGTCCATTCCGGGTGCGCCGACAGGATATCATCGGGATCAAGCCACGCCTTGTCCACTTCCTTAAACTCAAAAGCACCGTTCTGCGGACAGGACGGCCAGTACATAAGCTGATTCGGCTGATAAGAACACTCATCGAAATAATCGATGCCCAGCATCTCAGCGACATACCGGGCGACCGCCACGAACTCCTCCGGTGTCACATCCCGTGTCATCGGAACAAGAATGCGCGCTCTGGGGTTCTCAGGCGTACTGGAATGCGTGGTATACAGGCAGGCGGTATACGGCATCGTTATTTCAAAGTTATCCATGTATTCACGGGTAAGGCGGTCGCCGTCAAAAGACAGGATAGACCTCTTTTCGACCGTATCGATCTTGCGCCTGCCGCCCTTCAGCACACCGCCGACAAAGCCGCCGTGATCTTTTGCCGCATCACGCTGTGACTTAGACATCTTCGCATATTCCTCGGCGGTCTCTGTTGTCCGCTGCGGAACACGCAGGCGTTCCTTGAGGTCATCATAGCTGATGGTCTTGTTCACCCATGTTTTTGCCTGACGGCTGTTGCCGTAAGCGATAGCAAGTGGTCTCATGTGCATTCCTCCAAATCAGTAGTAAAATAGCGTATCGGGATATGTTTGCGTTTGGCACGTTCGATCTCCGCTTTCATACCGGGACTGATATAACTGCCGAAAACCCACAGCTCCGCACATTTACTCAGCAGTATGATATTCATGAACAGGGCGATATCCCGTTCTTCCGGGATGTCATCATTCATGAACTGCGTGACATATATGTGCGGTGTTATGGGCAGGCAGTGCATATCCACAGCAAAACGGCTGTATTTTCGTGCGTTCTCAGTGTTTTTCTCCGTATCTCCGGCATAGGGAGAGCAGATGTAGACGATAGGTCGGAAGGCGGCAGCTTTCGCCGCAGCCTTCTCTTCCTTCTCGATACGGGTAAATGCTTCATATTCGGTGGGACTGAAGTAGCCCTCGCCGTTATACTTGTCTGCCATTCAGCCCTCCTTGATCTTTGCAGTATACCATTCCAGATAGCGTTTTCTCTCGTGGTAGTCCGGCACAGACACAAGCAGACCGATATCGACCTTCTGCAGCGTTTCAAGCAGGTCGATCTGCTCCTGCGTCAGGTACGGGCGGATGCTGGTCTTCTTTTCGATGCCGTGCTGGATGCGGAACTGCTTTGCAGTCATACCGAGAACGATGCGGTTGAGCATATCGCACTCGTTGCTGAAGTGATAAGGCTTCGGATCGTCCTTCAGCAGGCGGATGTTTTCGGTCAGCAGCGGGAACTCCTGTCTTGCTGACACCAGCGTTCTGATGAAGGCTTCCATTTCGTTGAAGCGACGGATATACAGTTCCTTGAACTGCGCAGCCTTTTTGCCGCGATAGCCCATAGCCAGAAAGACGAAGCCGTCACGAGTCATCACATAGCACGGCTGCTTATGCCCCTGTTCGTTGATGTATGTCGACTCCTCAAAATTGAGGAGTCGGAAATTCTCCGAACAATCGAGGTTTCTGATGTCACGAAGCACCAAATCGTGTCTCTTTTCAAAGAACTGCGCCACGAAACGGCTGTCCACTCTGACCGTGTCCTGCTTGTCAACGAACACACCGAAGTCATCCATAGGAATCAAAGTCTGCATAATAAAAACTCCTCTCGGAAAATTTGAGGTATCCCTCTATTATTTCATTGGAAACGAGACAGCCGTTTTGACGAAGGGTTCGTTAATTTTTCTGGTAGAAATCGCATTCGTAACCATCAGCCTTGAGAATAAGCCCTTTTGCCCACGGAGGAACTCTGCCCATCTGATCACATACAGCATCTACAGACATCCGCTTATCCGCCTCGATGATGATCTCGTCATGCACCGTTGCTACCATAAAACAGTGCGACAGCGTCTGCATACTGTAAAAGAGCAGGTCGCGGGCAATCGCCTGCGTTACATTCTCTGCGATCTTGCCGGAGAAGGTTTCAAGCCTGTCCCACTTCTTGGCGGTATTCAGCCCCATGTATGTGATGCACTTGCCGCCGAATTTACTGCACCCGATCTTGGGTTGAGCATAAGCAAGCCTTCTGCCGGAGGGCAGCGTGATAAAAAGCATACCGCCGGCATACGAAAACAACAGGCCGTGCGTTTCCTGTACCGTTCCCTGAGATACAGCGGTGATTGCAGCCTTTTCCAAATCACGCCAGAGCCGGACGATATTCGGGTTTGCCGCCCGCCACGCATCCACCAGTGGTTTCAGTTCTTCTTCCTTCATGCCAGATTCCAATGCGCCCATGCTGATAAGCGCTCCGACACCGCCGCCGTAGCCGCAGGACAGCGTTGCCTGCTTGCCTTTCTGACGCAGTTCCGCATTTTCGCCGTGCTTCTCGACTTTGCAGTGAAACATACGGCTTGCGGTCGCACAGTAAATATCGCCATTGTTCGCAAAGGTATCCAGCACCCACTGTTCTCCGGCAAGCCATGCCAGAACGCGGCATTCTATCGCTGAAAAATCGGCTACAACAAACTTGAATCCCGGACGGGGAACAAAGGCTGTGCGGATAAGCTGAGACAGCAGATCAGGCACGTTGCCATACAGCATCTCAGCATCCTCATAACTGCCGTATTTGACTGTATCCCGTGCGACCGCTAAGTCTGAGATATGGTTCTGCGGCAGGTTCTGGAGCTGCACAATCTTGGAGGACTGCCGCCCTGTGCGTGATGCACCGTAGAAGCTGAACATACCGCGCACTCTGCCATCGGAGCAGACTGCTGCTTTCATCGCCGTGTATTTCTTGACCGATGACTTGGATAACTGCTGCCGCAGTTCAAGCACCGTCCTCACAGGCTCTTTGGCTGTTTTGATAAGGGCGGCAACTTCTTTTTTGCCGAGGGAGTCCGAAGGATAACCCTGCTGTTTAAGCCAGTTCAGAAGCTGATACACGGAATTCGGGTTCTCTACTCCGGTCAGGCGGCTCATTTCAGCCGACAGAGTAGCCTTTGCCTGCGCATCAATGCGAAGTGCAGCATCGGCAAGGGCTGTATCCACAGCAATGCCGCGATCATTTATCTCCTGATCCAGATAGAATTCCTCCCATACAGCATCGGGAACGGGATAGCGTGAGAGCCGGTCATCTATGGCAAGTTCCGCAACAACATCCTGCCTGTTGTATGTCTTGAATATTTCCCACTTATCCGGTGCATCTGAGGGAGAGTGGAACTGCGGAATGCCGTCTTCTTCGGCATAGGGAATGCAGAAGTATTTGATAAGGGCTTTTCCTTCCGGCATCTTCTGCTGTTCCAGTTTCAGCGCAGCACCGGCATCTGCCAGTGTGGACGGCAGCGCAAGTGTCCGGCAGTGGATCATAGTGCAGTGCCACCCACGGGGGGAGAGGTAGTCGCCGACTGTATCTGCGTTGATGCTGTAACTGCGGAAGATATGCGGATAATTATCACGGAGGTAGCGGGAGAGACAGATGCGCTCAAAATTCACATTATGCGCGCGTTTTATGATGCTTTCGTCAACAAGCGCATGGAGGATATTATCGGGAACGGTATCTCCGGCGGTGAAGTCATACTGCTGTACCTCTCCGCCGTCAACGGAAATGCCCATAAGCGTGATTGCAAAGTAGGGAGAATCGGCATAGCGGTATACTCCGGCCTTCGTCAGATCAATATCACTGCGGCATTCCAGATCAATTTCTATACATTTCATATTGTCACATCCTTATAGCAATAGAGCCCAGCCGCATGGTCGCAACTGGGCTCCGGAGTCAATTAGCTGAGGAAATCATCCTCAAGGTCTGCGAAGTCATCCTCTGCACGGCTGTGTCCGCCGAGGGGTTCGCCGTCTTTCGTCTTCATCAGATTGTTTAATCCGCACGCAATTCCTTTTGCTGCTTTTGTGCAATAAGCATAAAAATTTATGCTTGCACGACCGTAAACGCCGCTGTATACCTCAGAGGTGTCGATGATCGGCTGACGGTCTGCATCGACCACGCCGGGAGCAGTGATAGAGTTGGCATTCACAAAGTAGCTGTTCGCATAAGCCGGATCATCGGGACGCTCGGCATCTCCGTCCCTGAGCGGGGTTTTCAAAGTGCTGAGAGGCGGAACGCTCTTGCTGGTACCCTTGAGCTTGCCCGCGCCTTCCTCGTAAGCTGCCTGAATCGCCGCCTTGATCTTCTCGATAGTAGCAGTGTCACTCTTCGGAATGATCAGGCTGACCGAGTATTTCGGCTTTGCGCCTTCCTCGATTGCCTTCGGCTGCCACACATTTGCATAGCTCCAGCGGCACACGCCGGTGATCACCTTTGTCGGAATAATCTTCTTTTCCATAGTATCAGTCCTCCATAAAATCGTTTTTGGCTGTATTCCACTCCGCCCTACGGTCGGAGATAGGAACGAGTGTCGGTTTGCCGGGTGGCTTGTGAATCAGACCACCGAGCAGTTCTTCAAATTTTCGCTTGCCGAGCAGCTTGGTCATCGCAGTAAGCCCCAGAACCTTATGTTCATAGGGATCAAAGCCTGCGGCAGTTACAGCATCTGCAACGGCAGCTTCATCTGTGTATTTGCGGACGGAACGTCCCTCGACCAGTTTCCACTGCGACCAGTGCTTACCGGAAAGAGCTTGCTGCATCGCATAGTCCTTGATGTCGGATATCCACGATGTGAGGTCATCTGCCTTTGCAAGGATAGCCTCGATCTCGTCATCGGTCAGTTCCGGCGGCATCGCGAAATCATATCTCGCAAGCGCAAGGTTGTATTCAGCCCTTTTGCGGCAGGTCTGCTTGACCTTGCAGAAGCGACAGTGTTCACCAGCGCAGAATTCACCTTCACCTGCGAGGGCGAGTGCAGCGGCGGGTTTCAGAACGGTATTGCCCCACTGGAGCAGTTCTTCCACTGTTTTGGTACAGGTATCGCAGTGGTTCAGGCGCGGCTGAAAGATTGTCATCTTCACCTCAGTGAATTCATACAGCGAAGAAAACGCTTCTATCGCTCCGAGGCTATAGCACATAAGTTGCGTATTGTCCTGCGCACTGACTTCAAGCTGACCGTATTTCAGGTCACATATATGCAGTGTCTGGTCGGAAATCAGCAGGAAGTCGGCAGTGCCGAAGCATCCTGCCGCCCAGCGTTCACAGGATACACGCTGTTCTACGAGGACGGTAGGATCACGGCATGAGGCGCGAGCGGCTTCTATCAGTTCCAGCACAAAATCACGATACAGGTCGGTCGCTTCATCCATTTCAGCATCGGCGCATTCTGGTATAGTGACATCCTCGCCGAGTGCCTGCCTGATCTTTGCCTCGCCGATGGAATGCGCGAGGGTACCGGCGAGAGCATAACTGCTGCCCGTATCCGGTGCTTTGGCATTCAGCGCAGCAGACGGCGGACATGAGATCCACATCTTACTTGCTGAAGGCGGCAGATTGGAATGTACATCAGGCATTCAGCTCACCAGCTTCCCGAAGCAGTGCCGGATATTCGGCAGGATCAACAGCACTGAGCTTATCACCGCCGTGTTTCTTCAGCAGTTCCTTGACCTGCGCAGTCTTACCTGCACGGGACAGTTCCGACAGAACAGCACGAACCTGCTCAATGGTTACGGTCGGCTGCGGTTCAGACGCCGGAGCATCGTCATTTTCGGGGTTGTAAATCTCCTCGAAGCTGTTGACATAATTGTCAGTGGTCTGCGCCGTCAGCTCCTGCAGTGCAGCAGTGAGGGCAGACAGTGCGTTGATGACTTTCATCAGGGGTTCCATGCTTCATAGCCTCCTTTGTCAGATTTTTTGCCAGTCTTTTCGATACGATGCTGATTGCAAGCAAGGTATCCACAAGTTCCTTAGTCTTTGCATTCACGGTTCATCACCTCCCTCTGCTTTTCATTGGAAAGCTGACAGCTGATTTGACGAAGGATTTTCAAAAAAATTCTTCAGTCAAAATTGTGGTGACCTTCTTCATGCGGGAGAGAAGCGTGGTGCGGGGAATATCCAGTTCCTGTGCGATCTCTGTATCGGACAGACCATTCTGACGCAGCTCAAAGGCACGGAAGATACCCGGCACAAGCTCGTCCATTCTTTTAATAAGTGCTTCGAGCAGAAGCTGGTCGGCTGCGATCTCCGCTGTATCCGATGCCTCATCGACAATCTTGTCGAGCATGGTTCCCTCGTCACCCTTTTCATTCGTGGTTGGGCAGTCGAGGGAGAGTGTGTCCCCGGCACGGCGGTACTTGCAGGTGCAGCAGTCCATATCGCAGTAGCGGTAGTTTGCCTTCGGGCAGGCACAGCGGCCATGATTCTGCTGTGTGCGGCGGAATGCGTTGATATCGTGGTAATAATCATCGTGGACTTCCTTTGACACTTCAATCGTCTTGTTCATTTGCCTCAGATAGATTTGCATAAAAAAACCTCCGTTCGATTAGGAACGGAGGCATAGACCGGCTGCTATTTAGGCGCAAAGACCTAACCGCATCCCGGAATGGATCACTCCGTTCCAGTATGCGGCTGTTCGCTCAAAAAACAGCCATTGTATTCAATTATCCATGCTGACCGTTGAGCAGCCGGCATCAGTCAACATAGAGAGCCTTTTAGCGTCTTGCTCAGGACGGTTCCCCTATTGACTTTTTCCTGTTTCTGGGTGTATACTTAAGTCAGACAGGGTGGCGGCAGCAACGGCAAGCCGTAGTACCAACAGCAGATATTGAATCCAGTCCACAATGCTTGCCCTATTGCGTAGCCCATAGTTGCTTCATATCCACCGCGCATACCTGCGCCGCCTTGATCTCGTGGAATGCCGATATTGGAAAACAACGCTGCGTTATACGCCGCACCGTTCAACTGTTCCATCGGTCTTCCGGTGGATGAATACGGATTGGCATAGCCTTGCTGGATTCTCATCCAGTTTTGTTCAATTCCTGCGTTTACATAGGAAGAGAACTCCGATGGAGTTGGCGGCAGAAACTGCCCTCCGGTCAGATTTGTTAAGTCGTACATATAAATGCACCCCCTGTATTTTTGCGGTGCCTTGACCGCTACAACCATTATAGCTTACAACCGCAGGAAAAGCCATGACACAAAATTTTAGAGAATTTTCCCGGCCATAAAACTGTTAGGAGATCAATATGAGAAGAGAAAAAGAGAACCTTTCTGATTATTTACTTAGAATTTACGAAGAAGAATTAGGGTATGAATACCGTTCCGAAGAGGTACAAGCAAGAGTTCTTATTAGAAAATACAAAGAATTCATCAAGGCTCTTAATCTGCACGATGATATGACAGAAGAAGAAGAGAAACTGTTCCGGAAATTCGTTCATACAAATGAAACACTAAAATCCTTTTATAAAAAAGGCTCAGGGCACTCCGAAGCTGCAAAAAAACTACAAGAACTGTATTTTTTCGCTAATAGTTATTACGAAAACGAACTATATCCTCGCTATGTTAAGGAGGCAAATTGCCTTCGGCCAAAAGAAGCACAGATTCATATGATGGATATGGCGCGCTTGCATTCTGTACCGAAAGGGCTGGAACCGAATTCGTTCCTTCAACATCTAGAAGAGCAATGGGATGCATTCATGAAAGATTATGTATATGTTGTTTCTTCTCCTGAAATTGAAGGACATTCTCTTTCTCAAGCTGTGGACGATGAAATCGAGTACTACAAGTACAAATACAACAACTATAATAAACCATCAGGAGAATTTGAAGGCGCGGAAATAGAGTACTACAATGGGCAAAATGACAATCCGTATAAGAACTTGTATATCTACTGCCTTTTCCAGTTTGTAAGCTATTTCTTAGCAACAAAACTACCGACCTTTTCAGTAGAAAAGTTTACAGGGATTGAGGCGTTGAAAGCATATAAAGATAAACATACACTATCTTTAAGGGATGTTGCTGAAGCCTATTCGCTCATCGACAATACAACAGCAGATAAAGCATATGAACGCTTAAAAAAGCAATTTCAGAAATATGACTATTTTGAAGGATACAAAAATGAAATCGGTGAATACCAATTTCACGATATTACGGAGCCATTAGCTTTTTCAGAAACGTACAGAAAAAAGGATACTATTCCGTCAGACTACACGGATTTTATGATTCGCTATGTGTATTGTAGATTCATTTCATTTGCAATTGATGATAAGATGGACAACATTGCTGCGTTGGAGAAATACCATTCTTTCTTCGAGGAGGCTTATAAGGAATTGATTAAGACGGTTTATATATCTGATGCAAAATTCAGCACATTTCTTGATATCCTTATCGGTACTGCAGGAAGAATCAGTCTTAGGTTAGTTGCTCCTAAAGAAGTGGTGGACATGATGATATAATGAGCATCATCTGTCGTTGTCGATGGTGACTAGATCATCACGTAATGCCTCAAGTTCCCATGAACCGAGTGTTTCTGCACAACCACCATGAAGTGTAATCATCGACTCGCAGATTGCCGTTCCATAGTGTCTGTTAATGCTACGAAGCAAATCATCAACCTGACTTTCAGCAACTATTCTTTCTGTGATTGCCATTTCTTTGACCTCCTTGCATCTTGTTTCTGATTCCAGTATACTGCAAGGCATAAAAAAAGACCATCAAGTGGCACTTGATGGTTAAAAAGCACGCAAAAAGGGGTTATTCCACTAATTCCAATCATAGGAATCAACGGAATAGCCCCTAAATATGTTATAGAGCATCAAGTGGCGGCCGATGCTGAGAGGCACCGAATCATCACTTTCTGCATTTTGCACAAATCTGCATAGCGATAGCTGTGTACTATTACTATGAGTCAAGATTGCACAAGGTCACATTAATCTTCGCCTGATCAAGATAGCGCTGCCAGCGCTCTATGGTTTCATCAGTATGCTCATCCACAAGCCACCTATAGAATCTTCCCTCCATTGTGTTCGGGAAATCCACTCCGGCTTTTCGCATCAGATCGTAGCAGTATTCCTTATTAAGGTTCAGGCCAATAAACAATTTCAGTAACGTCGGAATAGTAACATTCTTGTTCGTCTTGTTACGCAGTTCACTTATGGTCTGTGTGCTGATATTTGAACGCCCACTCAAAGTTTCCGCCGTAAGCCCCTTGCGAGTAATATGGTAGTCAACCGTTTTATGAAAAGAACCGGGCAGCTCATCGAAATCACTCTCATACTGCTGAGATAATTTGACGATTTCTGCGATGGCAGCAGCCTCTTCTTCAGTCAATTGGTTCTTGGCAAGTTCTGCGTCATATTCAGCTTCGAGCAATGAATCTGCGGTGATTTCACGACATAGGAAACAGGCGCGATAGAATGAATCATCATAATCCAGCTTTATACGTTTTTTGCAAGTGAAGAGAAAACAACATTCATCGACATGATCCAATGCATACTGCGTCATTTCCGGATGTTCTTTATCATTGAATCGGATATACTTCGGCGCATTTATGCAAAGCATATTGTTTACGAAAACAATCTTGTTCTCTGCGTAAAGGGCATCCAGAACCGGATGCGTTATGATCATACGCAGTGCGCTGATAGAATCCACTACGAAACTGCCGTTCTTGCCTATGATTTTCGAACCGAAAGAGAAGTGAGGTATGGTCTTTCCTTCTATATATACAAATGTACCGTGTGCCTGTTCAAAGCCCAGTTCAATAGCTCGAAGTTTGGCGGCAATACGTGATACCTGAAAGAAAGCAGCGGTATCTAGAATGGCTTGTGCCATTACCTCTGCATCCCTTGTACTTGCAGGCATAGACTGCCGTAAGTCATGCAGTCGGTCTTGTATGTATTTTTTTGTAGTGGATGCAGGCATCAGGATTTTGGGTGCAAGGGTGTTTGCCTGCCATTCAATCCATTCCAGTGGGGTAGATTTCGCCTTCTCCTTACCATAAGCCTCTACTATCTCGCAGGAAATAAAGCGATACTCCTGATTCAGCAGGCGCATCAGTTCAAAAAACATCTTGTGTCTCTTCCAGTGTACGCATTCATGAATAATAGTGTTATTCATCGTTCCGATATTGTACATGAAAAAGACATTGGGATTTACCAGCATGGTTCCCGGTGGAACAGTGATATCCTCAGTCTCAGAATAACTGTCGTCTTTATATACTGTGACTGTGGTTGTTACAAAATAGGTTTTACCGAAAATGGTATCGTTAAGCGGCGCGAAGTATAGTTGCATCCCCATATCACGAACGACATCCTGAACTGGCAGTGGCATTGCTGTCTGCAAAGCCTGCTGGCAATGGTCGCGCAGGAAATTCTCAGCAACTTCATCAGCATCTTCGTTGTAGAGGTAAGGGACAAGGTAGTGGTCAAGGGAACTCTCCTTATCAAATTTGTCTTTGCTGTATTCCTCAACACGAACGATTTTGAAATTGTGCAGTCCATTCTTCAATATGCTCTCACAATATACTGACACCCAAATCGATTTGGCATCTGATTCATAGTCATAACGCGATTTTCCGTAAACATTTACATCTGCATTGATGCTTAACCGAAAATGCAGTGCATCACCGCCGATAGTCTTGAAAGTCACGCCTGCAATATGGTAATCGTCAAACTCAAAGCTGGTGGCATTGGGGATGAGATTGGTAGAGAAAAAGGCAGTGCCATTTTTCTGACAGAGAAATCCTTTGACCTTATTATAAATTGGATCATAGTAATTTTCGTATATATACTCTTCAAAAGAACGATAAGTCTTCATCATGCTGACTCCTTTCGAGAGAAGGGCGACTCGTATATGTACTATTATAGCATATTTGACCAGCGTTTGCAAGGAAACATCAGTTATATTTTCTGCTGACTAACACTTGCTTTTTCATGCTTATCGTGCTATAATAGAAGCATAGGTCATCGATCCGATGTCTATCGGTGCTAACACTTCAGACCTATAATAAAGCGTGCTGACCTAAATGGTCATAGGAGGGCTTCAAATGGATAAAACTATATGCGAACTGTTTGCCGGAGTCGGAGGCTTTCGTCTCGGGTTCGACCGTCTTGCGTCTGGCTGGGAGACTAAGTGGTTTTCACAATGGGAACCCGGTGCCAGAACACAATGGGCTCATGACTGCTATGTCCAGCATTTTGGTGATTTACCTGACATTGACGGTGAATTTCATACAGGCGATGACATAAGCACTGTCGATAAAGCAAAAATCCCGCACCACACATTACTTGTGGGGGGATTTCCTTGCCAAGACTATAGTGTAGCTCATACTCTTGCATCATCGAAGGGAATTGAAGGTAAAAAAGGAGTCCTTTGGTGGCAGATTCGAGACATTTTAGAAGAAAAACAGCCCCCGTTCTGCCTGTTGGAAAATGTCGATAGACTTCTTAAATCTCCCGCAAAGCAGCGTGGCCGCGACTTTGGTGTTATTCTTTCGTGCTTTGCCCAGCTTGGCTATAGTGTTGAATGGCGAGTCGTAAACGCAGCACTTTATGGCGCGGCACAACGTCGCAGACGAACCTTCATCTTTGCATATAACAACCAAACGAAATACGGAAAGAAGATGTCTAAAGCTAAAGCCGAGGACATTATCAAAAGCAAAGGTTTTATGTCTTCTGCTTTTCCAATAAGTGAAATAAGCGACTTTACAAGCACCAATATTGGAGCAGATTTAGTTGATGTTAGTGATCATTTTGCATTTGCATTTGAAAACGCTGGCTTCATGTCAGGCGGAGTAGTTACTACAGCTAAAATAAAAGAGTTAGAAGAAGAATCAGTAAAACTTGGCGACATTCTGGAAAAAGAAAGTGTAGCTGAAAAATATTTCATTTCAAATGAGAAAATGGAGAAATGGATGTATCTTAAAGGCGCAAAGAAAATTGAACGTACAGCCGCTAACGGGCATAAATATACTTTTTCAGAAGGTCCAGTCGCTTTTCCTGATCCGTGGGATCGCCCCGGAAGGACCATGCTTACAAGCGAATCCACTCTCAATCGATCAACTCATGTTGTTGCAGACCGGAAAACAGGCAGTTTACGATTGTTAACGCCTGTCGAAGCTGAACGCTTACAGGGATTTGATGATAATTGGACTAATACCGGAATGCCCGATAGGATGCGTTACTTTTGCATGGGAAACGCACTTGTCGTGCCAATGATAACACGAATGGGGAAAGTCCTCGATTTGATAATCGCTGAGGAAAAGTAAGCAATCAATTAGCTTCTGTAAGGGTCTTATGCACACGCATAGGGCCCTTTTTGTCGTTATGGACAATACACATTAAGGAGGGAAAATCATGGAGGGAACGAAATATACTAGCAAAGAAGAAGTTCTTAAAAGAGCGCAGGAAATAATTGGAATCCCGTTAAAGCAGATTGATAGAACAGGTCGCTTATCTACGGGAAAAGGAGCGATTGGCTCCGTTATTGAAGAAAGCTGGTTTGGATACTCTATCAACAGTGAGTCTGAGCCTGATTTTCCCGAGGCTGGTGTTGAATTGAAAGTCACGCCGTATCTTATTGGAAAAAAGGGCGAGATTCGAGCTAAAGAAAGGTTGGTTTGTAATATCATCAATTACATGGAAGAGTATGATAGAACCTTCAAAACCAGTTCGTTTTGGCATAAATGCTCAACCATGCTCTTAATGTCATATGAGCATAAAAAAGACAAACCGAAAGGTGAATTCAAAATAGATAAAGCAGTGCTTTTCAGTTTTCCTATGGAAGACCTTGCTATTATTGAACAAGACTGGAATACAATCATGGCAAAGGTTCGCAGAGGAGAAGCTCACCTTATTTCTGAGGGCGATACAATGTATCTTGCTGCCTGTACAAAAGGTGCAAATGCTTCATCTGTTCGGCAGCAACCTTTTTCAAATATCCCTGCAAAACAACGAGCATATTCCTTAAAATCGTCTTATATGACGCAAATACTCAACCAGTATATCTTTGGCACACAAAAAACAGAGCGCATTATCACTGATTGGAGACAGCTTTGTAAAGCCTCATTCGAGGATATCATAATCGATAAACTCAAACGTTTTTTTGGTAAAACGCAAGAGGAACTCAAGGCTTTATTCGGTATAGAGAGTAATGCTAAAAACCTTAATGAAGTATTACTTGCTAAAATGCTGGGAATTAGTGGGAAAATAGCTTATACTGATGAATTCCAGAAAGCCTGTATCGTGCCGAAGACAATTCGAGTACAGCGTGGTGGCAGGATAAAAGAAAGTATGTCTTTTCCAACATTTGATTTTATAAAGCTGAGCAAGGAAACTGTATGGGAAGAATCGGAACTGTATACATATCTCGCACCTACTAAATTCATGTTTGTTATTTTTCTTGAAAATGAAGTGGGTGAGTATGTATTTAGCAGGGTAAAGTTTTGGAATATCCCTGCTCAAGACTTAGAAGAAGTCCGACGTGTATGGGAAAGAACAATTCGTGTTGTTCGTAATGGCGTTATTCTTAGAGCGCAGGACGGCATAGTACACAATAACCTTCCAAAGCAATCAGAAAGTGAAGTCGCCCATGTTCGACCGCATGGTAGAGACTCAAGTGATGTGCTTCCTTTACCGGACGGACGAATGATGACAAAGCAATGTTTCTGGCTGAATAGAACATATATTGAAAAACAGATAAAGGGGTGAACATATGGCGGGTTACCTTATTGCTGTAGGTGGAGAAAAAGCAGAGCAATTGTCTGCACTTAAGAAAATCGTTGAAACAGGAGTGTACTCAACACTCGTGAAGACGCTGTCTCCGGGACCGTTTGAGGGAACGTTAACTGATTATCTTTCTATGAAAGAAGGAGACAATATTTATTTTTTCTGTGACAGAAAAATCTATGGAGTTGGAAAACTGGTCAGCATTAATGATGATTGCAAATACTGCAACTATATTGATTCCACCAAATTACAAAGATTTCCAGAAAACACAATACAAAGTAGTTTGATTATTGATTATGGAGACGATAGTTGGAAATACAGATGGTTCTGTATATTTGAAGGCGATCCATACTTTTTTGAAGAGGGAATTGATATGGATGAAGCACTTCGGTATAAACCATCCACTTTCAAAATGTTGCGTGCATTCTGGAAATTATCCTTTATAAAACTTGGGGACGAGGAGAATACTTCTCTGAAAGAACTGATTTATCTTAAGCACCAACATGAGCTAAGAAAACAAACCGGCATCTTACCTGAGAATAAAACTGTTCATGCTATGATTCAAAACAGGCAACTGAATAATCATATTATTTCGCCTTACCCACTACTAGCGGGTGTTACCGCAGGTCAGAGAGTCAAACACGAAATGGCACTTGAAGCGACAGTTGTATTTGATTTATGCCATGGTGGGCTTGAAGAATTACTAGGGTGTTGGGATTATGTCTCACATCAAGTTATTGCTTCCCCTTTTAAGCCGGTTGATTATATGGATAAAATAGATGTTTTTGCAGCCCGGTACCTAGAAGGAACAACAATTCAGTGTAAATATCTTGTTGCAGAATTAAAGAAAGATAGTGCGGGTTGTGAAACCATAGACCAAGTATTAAAATATGTTGACTGGGTCTGTAATGAATACGCATATGGTGACTATGAATCAATTCAAGCGTGTATAATAGCGGCTGAATTTGAAAGTGGTATTGACGAGTATTATAGCCAAGTGGTTCAAAGGTCTTATATCGTTGGCAGTCATCCGGCAAAAAACAAAAAATGGAATGCTTTGAAACTCATTGAGTATTCATATGTAAACGGTACCATACAATACATCGATAAAACACCATCTATTCCTTGAATAATTTGTTTTATTCAAAAAAGGCGGGGGGGTATTATGGGTAAATCTCTGAGAGAAACCGATATGAGAGGAGAAAGAATAGTAAAGGAATATCTCATAAAGCACTTTTACAATTTGATTCGAAGCAAAAAGATTTTGGAAAAGATTACGGATTACTGCTCTATAGAATCAATTGAGCAGCAGTTTCAAGGTGTTGATACTGTACTATATCTTAATAATGGTAAAACTCTGAATATTGATGAAAAATGCGCTCTAAAGTACATTAATACCAATCTTTCCACATTTGCTTTTGAGATTCAATGGTTCCGGTATGGCGAGAAAACAGTAGGCTGGTTTATCAATCAAAAGCTTCAAACCCAATACTACTTTTTGATGTGGGTAAAAGGAAAACCTATAATAGAGCCGAAAAGTGGTATTCAGCTTAAAAAGTATGATTATATTCAGCACATGACGGTTGATGATTTAACTGCTGTAGAGTTGTTTGTAGTAAACAAACATCTGCTACTTGAGTACCTATGTAAAATTGGACTGCCTTCGGAAAAGTTGCTTAAACAAGCTAATTGGATGATAGATAACAACATCGAACAATCAATTGTTACTCCTGAGATAAAGTATTTTTATAGCGGATATTTAGCTGAAAAACCCGTTAATTTAGTTATCTCTAAAAAGCTACTTAAGAGATTAGCAGATGCTGTCTTTTACATTACACCTAATCAAGTAAAACGAAATGATGTGATAATATATGAAGCATCCTAAGAGTTATGACTCTACTCCTGAAATAAGGAAACGTATGAGTAAAGTTAGGCTCAAAAATGGGAAAGCCGAAACACTCCTCGCCAAGCGCTTATGGCACATTGGTTTTAGGTACAGACGAAATTACAAACCACTTCCCGGCTCTCCTGATATAGCCCTTACAAAATACAAAATCGCTGTTTTTGTTGACGGCGAGTTTTGGCATGGAGAGAACTGGGAAAAACGAAAAAAGCATTTAAAACATAATCGTGATTATTGGATTGAGAAAATCGAAGAAAACATTATGCGAGATAGAAGAGTTGATCAGCAACTGACAGAAATGGGGTGGATTTCTGTTCATTTCTGGGAAAAACAAGTACTCAAACACACTGACGAATGCGTAAAGGTTATCGTTGAAAAGATTAATAGCATTGGGAACGCAATCACAGGCAATTTGGAAGGAGAATAAAAATATGAACTACGAAGAAGGAATCCAGTATATGAGAAATCTCGTCGCCAATAATCAGCGAGGACAATTCACGCCATACAATAATTATCCTGAACTTGTAATAAAATACCCGGGCTATAAACAACCCGGTGATTATAGAATGGAGATAAATGGTGAAGCTATAACACACGCAGATATTAGTAGTTTCTTGTACAACCGTTCAAGTGGGCTTTATCGAGAGTATGTACAACTCCTTGATGATATTTACAACAATGGGACAAGCGTGGTTTCTTCACAGCATCCGCAAATAGATAACTGTGATAAGCTTATCCATTTGATTTATTGGACTACACTTCAAGAAGAAATCAACTATCCACAATCAAACGGAGCAAATGGACGCCGCTTAGCCTTTTGTCGCTATTTCGAAGCTGTTTTTGCGGCGAACCATTCTGGTATCACTATTAATCAAGTTATGCTTCGGTGCAACAACCATGGCGGAACAGTTCCAAGTTTGATTGATGTTGGTTTTGAGGTACGGCCATCCTTTTACTAGACTAGATAACAGAATATTCTATGAAAATTAGTCATAGCCGCTGAGTGGTACATTCACCCAGCGGCTTTTCTACATTTTAACGAACACCCTATAATTCAACGAACTGGGGCTGTTCGTTGAATTATGCACCCAGCGCATTCTTCGCCCCCGGCGGCAGGGCAAAAAAATAAGACCTCATTGGTCTGCCGTCTGCGAAAAGCCCTGAAATCAAGCCTTTTTGCGGTATTCCTTGTATCAATCTCGTAACTGCTTTATCGTAAACACGGCAGTTCTCAAACGGGCGCAGTATCTCAACCAGTGTGCGAACAACACTTGACGGAGTATAGAACTCACCGCCCTTTACACCTTCGTATGCGGCAAACTGAGCGATACAGTATTCATAGGTGCGACCGAGCAAATCCTTGCTGTCCTCCGTGTCGGTCATATCCATATTGGTAAACAGATCGACAACATCACCGAGAACACGCTTGTCCAAGTCAGGGCTTGCGTAGTTTTTCGGCAGGACATTCTTCAAGGTCTTGTTTTCTTCTTCAATAGCTCTCATAGCATCGTCGATCACAGAGCCGATCTCAGGAGTGTGAGCCGCAGCGGACACCACCGACCACCGAGCTTTTTCAGGCACGAAGAAGATATTGTCCATAAGGTATGCGTCAGGCTCGTCCTCGAAGCCGTCACCCTCAGCCACAAGCTCGTTATAACGCTTCTCAAAAGCGCTTGATATGTAACGCAGGAAGATAAGTCCTACGATAACTTTTCTGTATTCAGCAGCAGGAATATGCCCCCACAAAACGCAGGCAGCGTCCCAGATCTGCTTTTCAAAGCCAATATTGGCAGTATTCTTTTCAGCCATAGTATTACACCTCTTAAACCTACGCTTATAGCGAGGTATTATCCATTATATTATAGCACAATCTGCACAAATAGTCAATGATTCGACAGTGAAAAATCTATATATTTCACTGGGGATTTTACGGGTAAAACGAAAAGGCGGCTCCGTAGAACCGCCTTACTTCATTTCTTTTGCAATCGCTATCAGCATTTCAAGCTGTTTCGGGGACAGGGACTTGAATGTTGCGACAGCTTCATTCAAGATACTGGGGCTTGTAACATCTTCCTCAAAGAAGTCCTTTGGCTCAACACCGAGGAACTCGCAGATATAGAGGAACATCTGCATTGAGGGCAGAGCCTTCTTGTTTTCGATATTGTTGATATAGCTTTGACTTTGACCTAAGCTCAGGCTCATATCCCGTGCGGATATATTCTTCTCCGTCCTCAGCTTTGCTATCCGGTCCGATATGAAGTCTGCATCAATCATTCGTATCACCACCTACATATAATTATAATATACGCAAGCTGAAATCTGCCTATACATTGTTTCAATTTGTATTGACTTAACAACAATAATTAGGTATAATTGATAGAGATACCGTTTTGAAATCGACATGGGACAATGTGAGGTGCATAGCGATGATGAACATTTACACAGTTTGCTTTTTCGGGCATAGGTACATCGAGCGCGGAACGGAGATCAGTGACCGCCTTGACAGGCTCCTGCATGATCTGATAACGCAGAAGGAGTATGTTGACTTCCTGATTGGACGGGACGGAGAATTTGACTTGCTTGCTTCTGCTGCCATTAAGCGAGCTATCCGAAGTAATGGGTACGGCAATACCCACTTCACACTTGTCCTGCCGTATATGAAAGCAGAGTACCGTGACAACGAAAAGGAGTACCTTGACTATTATGATGAAGTCGAGGTGTGTGCCGAATCGTCCGAAGCTCACCCAAAGTCTGCTATCCAAGTACGCAACCGCAGTATGATCGACCGAGCAGACCTTGTGGTATGCTGTATACAGCATAAAAGCGGAGGAGCTTATGCCACAATACGCTATGCGGAGAAACAGGACAAGAAGATAGTGAACCTTGCAGACGAAAACTGAATAAGCATCTGAAAAGAAAAAATCAGGGCTATGCCTTCCGTACACGGTCACGGAGGACATAGCCCTTTCCTTATGCTGTGATTGTATCAGTCCTGAATCTCCTGCATCATAGTCGCACCGTCCTTGAAGCCGACCTTGTAGGCAGCTCTCATCTCAGCGGCGGCGGTATCGCTCACGCAGTCGAGGAGCTTGTGAAACACATCAATCTGCTCCTCACTCAGCGAATCTTCAAAGGGGATACAGAGCTTGTTGAAATCGTCTGAAAACTCAGCGGAGTGAATATCGCCCTGTCTGTAATTGTACATCGCATCAATCATTTGTATCTGTCCTTTCGGTTTTATTGCTGTAAAACCAACCGTCCAAACATTACCAAATAATCGTTGCTAAGGTGTTGCTTACGGCACACCTCTGAGCAATTCCATTACCGAGCTGCACACCATGATGCGTTACCTTGAATATGACTTCCTGAGCGATCACGGCTTACAGCACTTCGACAACTGGGTTGCGGTGTTCGGTGAACAGAAAACAGATTGGGAGTTAAAGCCAGCGGGTAACGGTTTCAAAGAGCGCACACGCATTGCAAACTACACCGGCTTGCCTGAGCTTATGTCCATGTTCAAACAGGTCGCTGACATTCGTACCGCTGATACGCTGAAACTTGATGTGCCTGACTGTGATTATCAGGTGGTTCAGGTTGATGCTACTCCTTTCCAGCAGGAGCTTGTTCAGGAGCTTGCCGACAGAGCCGATGCTATCAATGCCGGCAATGTTGATCCGTCGATTGACAATATGTTGAAGATCACAAGCGACGGAAGAAAGCTCGGTCTTGATCCTCGTCTGATTGATCCGTCCTTTGAGGATAATCCCGATACCAAACTTAACCGCTGTGTTGAGAATGTTGCCCGTATCCACGCTGAAACGGCTGAGGACAGGCTCACGCAGATCATTTTCTGTGACTTGGGCGTTCCGCATAAGGCTCAGGAAGCGGCGGTCGAGGGTGAAGATGCTGATGATGCTAAGGATAAGAAGTCTATCGCTGAGGTTGAGTCGCTTGAAGAAGAATGCGACTTCTGTGTATATGACGATATTCGTGACAAGCTGATCGCTAAGGGTATCACTGCGGAGGAAATCGCATATATCCATGATGCGAAAACCGAACAGCAGAAGGCTGACCTCTTTGATAAAGTCCGCAGCGGAGAAATCAGTGTACTGCTCGGTTCAACCGCCAAGATGGGTACAGGCACTAACGTACAGAAAAGGCTTATTGCCGTCCATGACCTCGATATTCCGTGGAGACCGGCTGACCTTGAGCAGCGCGCCGGAAGAATTATCCGTCAGGGCAATGAGAACAAGAATGTTCAGATCTTCCGCTATGTCACAAAAGGCACGTTCGATGCGTACAGCTACCAGACTTTGGAGAACAAGCAGAGGTTTATCAGTCAGATCATGACGAGCAAGACTCCGGCAAGAAAAGGCGAGTACACATAAAGAACTATCTCAGGTTTTAATTGAAAGGTTGTGTAGAAAATGCTCTACACAGCCTTTCTTCTTACATAATACTGCTTAAAATCTGCCGTTGCGGTTGCTGTCACGA
>Ga0209407_1000434_pt1 | contig 54454 bp, 53 predicted proteins | sample AD_JPNHG3_MetaG_FD_184410 | JGI IMG/M metagenome (GOLD analysis project Ga0209407, IMG submission 184410) | Active sludge microbial communities of municipal wastewater-treating anaerobic digesters from Japan - AD_JPNHG3_MetaG (SPAdes) (version 2) | ecosystem: Engineered > Bioreactor > Anaerobic...
ACAATCAATACGAATACGACTTAAACGGCAATCTGATTAAAAAGACACAGACCATTAAAAATAAATGGAAAATAATTACCAACTACACCTACGATGATGAAAACAGGTTAATTGAGGTCAGAATACAGAAAGGCCATAAAATAAAGGAGGTTTCTTTCACCTATGACCCGCTGGGCAGAAGAATCTCCAAAACCGTCAGCCGTGAGGATTTTGAGGATGAGGATGAGGAAGAATTAGACGAAGACGATAAAGGCAAGGGAAAAGGGAAAGACGATGATAAAGATAAAGGCAAACACGGCAAACCTTTCCAGCCTAGAACCACTTATTATGTCTATGACGACCAGAACGTCATTGCGGAATATGATGAGAACAATAAATTGATTGCTAGTTATGTTCACGGCCCGAACATCGACGAGCCGCTGAGCGCGAAAATCAAGAGAGACTGGATTTACTACCACGCGGATGGATTAGGAAGCATTACAACCTTAACCAGCCACATGGGAAATGTCGTTCAAAGATACGAGTATGACTCCTTCGGGAATATGAGCTTAAAGCCGCATTTTATCAAACAGCCCTTCACATACACAGCCAGAGAATTTGACCCGGAAACCGGATTGTATTATTATCGCGCCAGGTATTATGATGCAAAGACAGGGAGATTCATTACCAGAGATCCGATCGGGTTCGACGGGGGTGATGCTAATCTTTACGTGTATGCGGGGAATAATCCAGTGAATTGGGTTGATCCACTTGGATTAGAGTTAATTTCTTTAAATGACGGCATAAGAATCGCCAATACTGCTTACACATGGATTGGAATGCCATATTTATACGGAGGATCTTCTCGAAAAGGGATAGATTGTTCTCATCTCGTATGGATAGTTTATGAAGAAACTGGATTTCCTTACCAATATACCTGGACTGGCTCTTTCCCCTCAGATAATAAATTCCAAAAAGTTAATACACCGCAAGAAGGAGATGTAATTTTGTTTTCTGGCCATATGGGTATATACACAAGCGGAATAGTAATAAGTGCCCAATCAGGTGCTGGAAAAGTAACAACATGCGGAATAAATTGCTTTGGCCCAGTGAAAGGATATTATAGATATGATGATGAATGCAAAAATAAATAAAATAATATTGTTTTCTTTTTTTATTTCGATTTTGGTTTTTTTGAACAACCTGATCGCCAATGCGCATTCAGAAGAATTAAACCCGGAAGATATTGTTAAAAAGTACTATACCGCAGATATAAACGGCGCGAGGCTTTCTAGTAACACATATAATATTGTAAAGCCCTTGATTTTGTGGGAAAACGAACCCGGGTGGGATATCATATTCATAACAAGAAATGCTGTGATTACTGGCAAAAAAGTTATTCATAATAACGAAATACATATAGAAGCAAGATACCATATAATTGGCATTATTGCAGGCGAACAAATTCTAGATTTAGAGTTTTTTGAAGTTATTAACTTTATCTTAGTCAAAAAGGATAATACATGGAAAATTAAACAGCCAATATTTTATCCTCATGTTTCTCCAATGTCTGCAAAAAAACATTTTGAAAAACTTAATCAATTTAATACAAATAAGGATAACTCAACGTTAAATAATTATAAAAAAATAATAAAATGTCTAAAAGATTTAGAATAATATTTTACTCAAAAACTGTTACGAACACCCAAAACATCATCGCGGAATATGACGAAAATAATAGATTAATCGCCAGTTATATTCATGGCCCGAACATTGACGAGCCGCTCAGTGCCGAAATCAGGAGAGACTGGATTTACTATCATGCGGATGGATTAGGAAGTATTACAGCCTTAACCAGCCATATGGGAAATATCGTGCAAAAGTACGAGTATGACTCCTTTGGCAATATGAGCTTAAAACCGCATTTTATCAAACAGCCCTTTACCTACACCGGCAGAGAATTTGACCAAGAAACAGGCTTGTATTATTATCGGGCAAGGTATTATGACGCGAAGGTGGGGAGATTCATTACCAGAGACCCGATTGGGTTAAGGGGCGGAATTAATTTTTACATTTATACCAAAAACAATCCAATTAATTTTACTGACCCTTCCGGACTTTATCCATTATGCGGAAACGAAGATTATCCATGGGTACCAGACATTCCATACGGATTTGATTTTACGATACCTTGTGCGCTTCATGATTTATGTTATGGATGCCTTGGAGCGATGTTTAACAAAACTAAATCATATTGTGATTTAGAATTTCTATCAAACATGTTAAAGGTGTGTGCAAAAAATCCTGTTCGTTCTATCCTTTGCACAGAAGTAGCTTTAGTTTATTACGCAGCAGTTGTGAAATTTGGAGATTATGCGTTTCAAAAAGCAAGAAACTGTTGTAAATAACAATTGGAAGCTAATTATGTTTAAAATAAGAACGATTGTCCCTTTTTTATTAATCATAATATATTGTTTTTTGTGTATTCTTGCTCTCATCTACCAGATATCTAGACCTGAAACTGATAAATTTTCGGGTATTTTCATGGTAGCATTAACTTTACCTTGGAGTTTCTTAGAAGCATTATTTCATGATCTAGTAGTAGCTTCAATATTTAATTATAGATTCACTGTTTTATTTTGGTATATAACTTTTGTTTTGTGGGTGATTATAAATACAATATTACTATTTATGATTTCTCGAAGAATATTGAAAAAAAACAAATAAATTAAGTGAATATTGGGGTAAGGTCTTGCAATATAAGTATTTGCCCTCCACGGCCCGAACATTGACGAGCCACTTTCCGCTGAAATCAAAAGAGATTGGATTTACTACCACGCGGATGGCCTCGGAAGCATTACAGCCTTAACAAGCCATATGGGCAATGTCGTGCAAAAGTACGAATACGACTCCTTCGGCAATATGCAACCAACGCACAGATGGATCAAACAGCCCTACACCTACACCGCCAGAGAATTTGACCCCGAAACCGGCTTGTATTATTATAGGGCCAGGTATTATGATGCGAAAGCAGGCAGATTCATCACCAGAGATCCGATAGGCTTCGACGGGGGTGATGTGAATCTTTATGCGTATGTGGGGAATAATCCGGTGAATTTGAAAGATCCTTTTGGTTTTAAATCATGTTCTGATTGTGAATCATTTTTAAATAATTGTTATTTGCTCGCTAGCATTGCCACAGGAACAACAACCATTGTTTGCAGTACAGTTTGTGTAGCCATCTTAAAAGCTCCTTATCTTTGTAGATTCCTGTGCGCAACGGGTGGAGCCATAGTTGGCCAAGAATTATACTTAAAATGTCATCAATATTATAAAAATTGCAAAAAGGATTGCAATGATGAGAAATGCGAAAAATAAAAATATTATGGATAGAGTTGGTTTAGCTAAAAGGATGATACAAATAACATTTTTCGTTGCATTGATTGGATCAATTATTTGGTTAATTTTAAATTATAAACAAAAAGTATCAGAGCTAACCTTTTACCATTTTCTGTTAATGTTGAGCGTATTTATCTCGGTTGATATCATTTTGCATATAAAATATAAAGAAAATAAAATGTTTTTAAAGTATTTCGACTTGTTTGCTGCAATTATCCTAGGTGTATTAACTTATATTTTCGCTGTAAATACATTGCGATAATACAACAACCAGAACATCATTGCGGAATATGATGAAAACGGCAAATTAATCGCCAGTTATATCCACGGCCCGAACATGGACGAGCCACTGAGCGCGAAAATCAGGCTTAATTCTCAATATTACTTTATAATCTTGAAAATCTCTTTAGCTTTCGGATCGGCGGCGCTGCGCAGGAGCTCAAATAAAACCATTTCCGTGCTGGCGATTTGCGCGCCCACGCTTTTCATGGCATTGATTCCTATCTGACGATTTTCCGGCGTGCGCGAGGATACAGCGTCGGCCACCAGATGCACGCTGTAGCCGTTGGCGAGTAGTTCCAGCGCGGTCTGATAAACACAAACATGGGTTTCAATTCCGGTTAAAACAACATGGCGGCGGCTCAGTGATTCAAGATGTTCACCAAACTGCTCGTTGGGCCAGCAGCTGAAACTTTCTTTAGCAATGGGCGCTATACCATCCAGTTCCGCGGCAATTGCAGGCAGGGTTTTGCCAAGTTTTTCCGGCGTCTGCTCAGTAATAATAATGGGCAAACCCAGCGTTTTAAATCCCTTAATCAGTTTGATGTTGTTGGCGAAAAGATTATCTTTATCAAACATCGCCTGGGCAAGATTGCCCTGGATATCGATGATAACCAAAACGGCGGCGGCGCGGCTGAGCATGAAATATCTCCAGAAATTTAATCAGCTAAGTTTCTTTGCAAAAATCCTGTATTACTTTTGCATAGATCCGGAACCATGGACAAAGCGTGTAACCTTTTGAGATTGCCGCGCCCCATTCGGGAGCTCGCAATGACCGAAAAATATTTTGCAAAGCCTCTCTGATTTTATTTTCCAAAAAATCAGCAAACGTCAAGAATTATTTATTATCGGCAAAAAAATCAGCAATTAAAGGGTTAATCCGGTCCGCCGCTTCGTGCTGAATCCAGTGGCTCACCTTGGGAAATTTAATCAGCTTGCCCTGTTTGCAGTAAGCCATGCTTTTATCGGCCATCTCCGTGAGCATCGCCACGTCTTCTTCTCCCCACATTAAAAGCATGGGCACGGTGACGTCAAAACTCTGCGGCGGCTCCTGCTTGGTCTGTATCATCGCGCGATACCAATTGACCATCGCCGTAAAAGCGCCGGGCTGTGAAAAAGCTTTCCGGTACTCTTCAAGCTCCGCCGCTGCAAAAGCGCCGGTGTTGGCCGACGATGTAATCATGTCCAGCACCCATTGATAATTGGTGGCGGCGGCCAGTTTATCTACCGCGCCGGGAAGCTGAAAATAAAAAATATACCAGCTCTTTTTCATCTGCTCAACTTCGGTAAAAACGGTTTTGGCCATAACTTTGGGATGCGGCACATTCAGTATTACCAGTTTTTGCAGAAGCTGCGGGTATTTGAGCGCCACCCACCAGGAAACAGACGCTCCCCAGTCGTGTCCGACCAAAAATATTTTATCGCGCCCGTAGGAGTCAATAAGGCCCACAATATCTTTGGCCAGTTCATCTATTTTGTATGAAGCAACGCCTTCGGGTTTGTCGCTTAAATTGTAACCGCGCTGATCAGGCGCGACAACGAGATAACCTTTATCCGCGAAGTAATCAATCTGTTTGCGCCATGCATACCAGAATTCCGGAAACCCGTGCAGAAACAAAATCATGGGCCCGTCCGCCGGGCCTGCTTCCATTACGTGCAGTTTCACGCCGTTGGTTTGAATAAAGCGTTCGCGCAGATTTTTCATGGACATACCCTCTTTTCAAATTTCCCAGGCGGCCTTGGCGCCGTCGGTTGTGGCTTCAATGATTCTGCGGGGCGCCGAAGCGTCGCCGACAATAAAATGACGGATATTCTTTTTGGCCAGCATGTCTTTGAGTTCATTTCTTGGCGTCACGCCGATCGCCACAATCACCTGATTGACGGGGGAGAGTTTCTGCTCCTCGCCTTTTTTGTTGACGATTACGCAATTTTCTTCAATCTTTTTAACCGTGGTGCCCAGCAACAGCTTGATGCCCGCCGCCTGAAGCCGGCGATACAGCATCTGGCCATGCGCCGCCTGCGGCAGGACCGGAGGTTTCGGCAGCATTTCCACAATGGTTATGTCCTTAACGCCTTTTTCGCGCAGGTAATCCGCTGTCTCCATGCCCACCAGACCGCCACCGATCACCACAACGTGATCGCGCCCCTTAATTTCGCCATCGAGTATCTGCCAGGCATCACAGACCACGGAGCTTCCGATTCCTTCCGCCGGACAGGCGGTTTTGTCCGCACCGATGGCCAGAATTACCGCTTCGGGTTTCCCTTTTTCGATCATTTCTTCCGTGACGTTTGTAGCGAGTTTTATTTCCACGCCTTGCCGTTTGCATTTATCCGTCAGGGTTTTGATATACTTGTCGTAAACTTCCTTATGCGGCGCTTTGGCGGCGTAACGAACATTGCCGCCGGTCTGTTTATCACGCTCAAATAAAGTGACCTTGTGGCCTAATCTGGCCGCCTCGGAAGCGGCGGTAAGGCCCGCGGGGCCAGCGCCAATCACCCAGACCTTGCGGCTGGCTTTCACCGGGCCTTTCGGATAAATCAGTTCCTGTCCGGTTTCCGGATTTATCGCGCAGCGAATCGGTTGCAGTTCAATGGAGAGCCGCTCGATGCAGCCCTGATTGCAGGCCAGACACTCCAAGGTGTATTCGGGATGTCCTCCCATGGCGTTTTTCAAAAAGTCGGGGTCGGCCAGATGCTGACGCGCCACGGCAATCATGTCCGCGTCGCCGCGCGCAATAACGTCATTCATCAAAAACGGATCAGTGTAGCGGCCGACGGAAATTACCGGCACGGAGCTTACCTCTTTAACTTTTCTGGCCAGATGAGCCTTGAAGCCGGGAGCGTATTCTACCGGAGCGCTGGCGTTGGGCGCGTCAATATTCACCTCCGGGCTTCCGTGTGTGCCGAAGGAGACATGGATAATGTCCGCGCCGGCGGCAACCAGGTCCGGAACAATTGTCTGTATATCGGAAATCGTGTATCCGTCCTTGATGCATTCTTCTCCGGAGATACGGATGGATATGGGAAAATCATTGCCAACATATTTGCGCGCGGACTTTATGCATTCCAGCATAAAAGTGGCGCGGCCGCGGATATCACCGCCGTATTTGTCGGTGCGCTTATTGGAATGCGCGGAAAGAAACTGCATTAAGAGATAACCGTGCGCGCCGTGCAATTCCACCGCGTCAAAGCCGGCTTTTTTCGCGCGTAGCGCAGCCGTGCCGAAAGCGTCAATCGTTTCTTCTATTTCCGCCAGTGTCATCTCCCGGGGCGCGCCCAGAAAACCGAAAATATAACTGGGAATGGCCGATGGCGCTATCGCCTGCTGTTTTTTCAGCTTGGTGTAGCTTTCCCGCCCGCAATGATGAAGCTGCATGGCGATTTTCCCGCCTTCTTCATGAACCACCTGGGCAAACCTGCTTAAGCCCGGAATAAACTTGTCATCCCATACACCCAGTTCGCTGGGATTAATCTGGCCGGCGGGAGTTACCGCGGTTATCTCGGTGATAATCAGCCCCGCGCCGCCTTGCGCCCGGCGTTTGATATAGGCCACATTGGCGTCACTCACCGTGCCGTCGGGATTACCCAGCGATGTTCCCATCGGCGGCATGACCACGCGGTTTTTCAGCTCCAGCGATTTTATTTTTATCGGCTGTAATAAATTGTCTAACTTTCCCATAATTGTTCTCCTTTTCCATAAGGATGGCCACTGATCGTTCTCGGCATTCGAAAATAAATGATCATCCCTTTTCTCTTTTAAATCTGGCAGTCCATAAAAGCGCGAGTAAAAGACGGCGCTTTAATCATAAAGGAAACAATTTATCATTTTTCCGCAACCAGAATATTGCCGAGAAGAATGCCCCCGTCAATGATAATTTCCGTACCCGTGGTATAATTGGATGCATCCGATGCCAGATATACAGCCGCGCCGGCGATTTCTTCCGGCTTGCCGATGCGTCCGGTGGGCAGAGATTTTTCTAGGGCCTCTCTGGCCTTTTTCGCCTCTTCCGGAGACAGATGGAACCAGTGTGAATTCATCATCTTGGTGTCAATCGGCCCCGGGGCGATGGTATTAACCTGGATATTGGCTCCGGCCAATTCCATAGCAAAGGATTTGGTTATCATCCGGCAACCGGCCTTGGAAATGGAATAAACACTCACGCCCGGCTCCGGTTTAAAACCGTCAACAGAAGCGACATTGATGATTTTTCCCCCGCCCTGCTTTTTCATGATTTTAGCCACGGCCTGACTGGTGAAATAAACGCCTTTCAGATTGAGATTCATTATAGTGTCCCAGAGGCGCTCATCGGAATCCAAAACAGAAGCCATCGCGGGGCTCGCTCCGGCATTGTTTACCAAAATGTCAATCCTTTTGTATTTTTCCAAAACAGTGTTGACCATTTTCTGTATTTCTTCATATTTGCCCAGATGCGACTGCAGCGGCATCGCTTCGCCGCCGGCGGCCTTGATTTCCTTGGCGGTCGCTTCCAGATCTTCCATCTTGCGGCTGGTGACGACTACTTTGGCTCCGGCTTTGGCCAATCCAAAAGCAATGGCCTGACCGATCCCGCGCCCGCCGCCGGTGACAATGGCGACCTTACCCTTCAGTGAAAAATGATTTAAATCGAACATGGCTTAATTCTCCTTAGCTGTTATTGCATATTTTGTTCGCACACCTGACCGGTTTTGGCGCCGGTCAGGCGCAGAATGTTTATCTTTTTAAAAACCCGGCTTGCCGACAGATTTTTTTACCTGTCTTTTTTAGGCCTCTTGATGAAATTACTTTTAGCCAGAGCTTCCCTGTCACCCCCGCTCATACCGGCAATATATTTTACCAGCTTCTTGCGTGATTCAATATCGTACTGCGTGGTGATGGCAATCTGTTCCATAATCGGCGAGCCCCCGCCGTGGTAAGCGCCGATATTGCGGATACCGCCGGTGGCCGAACACAGAGCGTCCCCCAGAAAACGCCAGAACTGCGCCTGATCTTCCACGGATATTTTCGAACTGCGCTTGGTGTATTTAAGCAAAGCGTCTTTCGTTTCCGGGTTAACAAAATCCTTTTCATGCGGGAAAGTCGCCACAACGCCGCCGGCCAGATCGCAAAGTATTTCCGATTCATGCCAGACAGCCTCGCCGGAAAGACAGCGGCCCACATTGCAGTAAATGGAATGCGGAATGTAGGAGCCGGGACCGTAGGGAACAAATCCTTTGCCGGGCATGAAGACCTGCGGGCCACCCAGATCCGACGCCGTGTAACCCGCGGCGTAACCAAGTTCCGTCACCATGATTATTTCCGCGAGCTTTTTGCGCACGTGCTCGGCTTTCTGAATGTTGTTGCACTCTGCCGCCAAAGCCGCTGTGCCCAGGATAACATCGCCGATGGCCGGCTTGCAGCCGGAATAGGAATGGCGATGAAACAAAGCGAATAAAAGCGCGTTGACGCCGCCGTGCTGCCATTCCCCCGCAAGAAACACTCTTTCCCACGGCACAAAACAATTTTCAAAAATCATGTATGAATCGGTAGAGCCAGGCATAAAACCGCGCGGGAAATGTTCCCTTTCGCGCAGGTTATGGATAGTCACCACCTGCTTCAAGCCGTCCCAGTCGCCGGGCACGGCAAAGGCTACGGCATAATCTTTGTCCTGTTCGCGCAGCGCGCGGGTCGGAACCACCAGAACCTCATCAGCCACGGAGGCTTCCGAAATATGGACTTTACATCCCTCTACAACTATGCCGTCCTTTAATCTTTCCTTGATATGCACGTAAGCGCCGGGATTGGGCTGATCCGCCGGCCTCAGCATGCGGTCGCCTTTCACGTCCGTCTGCGCGCAGCAGCCGATCAGATCTTCTTTTTGAAAACGGGTCAGCCATTTTTTGAAATTTTCGTGATACTGCGTCGCGCCATTGTTGGCTTTATCCGCCTCAAAAGAAACATTATAAATGGCGTTGGTGGCATCTGTGCCCATGCAGCGCTGAATGCAACCGCCAACTTTTTGGCAAAGCATTCTGGTCATATCTTGCTTGTTGTGCAGGTCGATGGTGTTCTGATGAATGTGATTGAAGCGATTGATGCGCTCGCCGGTGAGATGAGAAATCGCCGTCATCAGTTCCTGGTTTTCCGGCTTGGCTGCCTCGTCGTAAGTTGTGCCGATAGTATTGAGGCAGCGCATCTGTAACTCGTCCGTTCTGTCGATTAACTGCCCGTCGAAATATAGATTGCGTTTCATCTTGGACAGTCTGTTTATATAATCTTGCTTTGTTCTCATAACGCCCCGTCCCCCTGTAATAAACTTAGGGGAGGCCGTAAAAAGCCTCCCCCTAAAATATAACATTTATTTAGTTTTTTTCTTGTCAGCCTTCGGGGCCAGCGCTTCCCTATCGCCGCCGCTCATTCCCGCAATATATCTTACCAGCTTCTTGCGGGATTCGATGTCATACTGCGTGGTAATGGCAATCTGCTCCATAATTGGGGAGCCGCCGCCGTGATAGTTACCCACATTGGCGATGCCGCCGGTCGCCGAACATAGCACATCTCCCAGATAGCGCCAGAACTGCGCCTGATCTTCCGCGGACATCTTCGGGTTGCGCTTTGTGTATTTCAGAAGTGCCGGGCCTACTTCCGGATGGGCGAAATCCTTTTCGTGCGGGAAAGTCGCCACGACGCCACCGGCGATGTCGCAGAGAATTTCCGCCTCGCGCCAGACGGCTTCGCCGGAAAGACAACGGCCCACATTGCAGTAAATGGAATGGGGGATGTATGAGCCGGGACCGTAAGGCATAAAGCCCACGCCGGGAATGTAAACTTCCGGTTTTCCCAGATCGGACGCCGTGTAACCGGCAGCATATCCCAGTTCGATGGTCATGATGATTTCCGCGAGCTTTTCGCGCACGTGTTCGGCCTTGTGCACATTGTTGCATTCCGCCGCCAACGCCGCCGTGCCGAGAATAATATCGCCGATGGCGGGCTTGCAGCCGGAATAGGAATGACGATGGAACAGCGCGAAAAGAAGCGCCAGAACGCCGCCGTGCTGATGCTCGCCGGCCAGAAACACGCGTTCCCAGGGCACGAAACAATTTTCAAAAATCATGTAGGAGTCGGTGGAACCGGGAACAAATCCGCGTTTATAGTGTTCGCGCGGCCTCAGATTATGAATGGTGACGACCTGTTTCAAGCCGTCCCAGTCTCCGGGTACGGCAAAAGCCACCGCATAATCCTTGTCTTCCGGACGAAGCGCGCGGGTGGGCAGGACTAGCACTTCATCAGCCACGGAAGCTTCTGAAATGTGCACCTTGCAGCCCTCTACCACGATACCGTCTTTTAATCTTTCCTTAATGCGTACATACGCGCCGGGATTGGGCTGGTCCGCCGGCCTGAGCATGCGGTCGCCTTTCACGTCCGTCTGCGCGCAACAGCCGATAAGGTCTTCCTTCTGAAAACGGGTCAGCCACTTTTTGAAATTTTCGTGATACTGCGTGGCGCCCTTGTTTTGCTTATCGGCTTCATAGGAAACATTGTAAATCGCGTTTGTTCCGTCAATACCCATGCAGCGCTGAATGCAGCCGCCGACTTTCTGACACAGCATTCTGGTCATGTCCTGCTTGTTGTGTAAATCTTCCGTATTCTGATGAATGTGATTAAAGCGGTTGATTTTCTCACCGGTAAGATGAGAGGTTGCCGTCATTAACTTTTCGTTTTCCGGTTTGGCCGCCTCGTCATATGTCGTGCCGATGACATTGATGCAGTCCATCTGCAGCTCGTCGGTTCTGTCGATTAACTGTCCGTCGAAGTATAAATTTCTCTTCATTTTAGACAGCCCTTTAATGTAGTCCTGCTTTGTCCTCATAAATTGGTACTCCTTTCTTTATACCTTTCGCTAATTAATGTTTTTTTTAGCCTGGGGAAGCTTTAACATTCCTTTCAGCTGTTTTTTTTCCGCAACATTTTTTCCCTCCAATAGACGCGCCATCGCCCGCGCGTCTTCATTTCTCAAATAGAGGGTGAAATGTGGCTCTTCTTTTTTCGCCCGTATCCCGTCCAGAACAATTTCAATAAACGGGTCAAGCATATCCATCAGGTTTTTTTCTGTTTTCGGCCTTCCCTGCATGTGCCACTGGATAAATAAATGTTCAATGGTGCCCAGCAGCATGGAACGAATCAGATACGCGTCCGCGTCCTTTTTAAAAGTTCCGTCCGCGATGCCTTCTCTGATACAATCCAAAAGCCGATGCGCGGAACGGCGGATTGCCGCGTGGGCCGGAGTCTCACGGAATCTCTTGTTCGACATCAGCTGCAGCAAAACCAGCGCGGAATAATGCGGGTTGGACTGGTAAAGATTAAAGTAGGAAAGCAATATCGCCCGCAGTTTTCCCTCCACGCCTTTTATGTAGGGAAGAATTTTCGATGATTCGTCGTAGGTTTGGTTGGATATTTTTTCCGGGATAGCAAAAAGCAAATCTTCCTTGGTGCCGAAATATTCGTAAATGGTCGCCTCGGAAACTCCCGCTTCTTTGCTTATTTCTGTGATCGTGGCATTTTGAAAACCCTTCTCCGCAAAAATATGCAAAGCCGCTTCCATGATGCGGTCTTTTCTAGTTTTGGCTCGGGCGGAATCGTTCATTAGCAGAGACGTCCTTCGGCGTCTTTGCTAACTTATGACATTATAGTGAGACTGTCAAGTTTTATTTTATTTCGTAGTGTGACTATGATAATTTTACTATAATCATAGTCACATTTTTAAGGGAAGAATGCTTCCCCTGACCATATAATGCAGTAAAAATAATTACTTATTATTTGTTTTTCATTGTTTTGAGCTTTTCCTGCAGTGCATCGATCCGCTGATGGTTATCCTCAGAACCGATGTAGCTTCTAAAGAGCCATTCCTGCAGGCGCATCGCTCCGTCCAGATCCTCATTGATAATTTTATTGGCCAGTTGCTTGGTTTCCTTGAGGCATACCCGGTCGTAGGCGGCCATCTCTCGGGCAATGGCTGTGACCGATTCCAAAAGTTTCCCTTCAGGAAAAACACGGCTTATATAGCCCATTTTTTCCGCTTCATATGCGTCGTAGATTCTACCGGTGAGGGCTACTTCCTTAGCGCGTCCGAAACCGATAATACGCCACAGCGGATCCATAATAGGGGTGAGCGATAAAACAATTTCGCGTTGGCCAAATTTAGCGCGCTCGGAGGCGTAACGAATATCGCACATCATGGTGAGGTCAAATCCGCCGGCAATCGCCGGACCACCCACGGCGCAGATAACCGGCTGCGGACAAAATAAAATAGCGCGGTAAGCGCGATGGAAAAGCGCCGTGTACGCCTCGTTGGAAACCTTCTGTAGTTTTCTTATTTCATTGAGGTCGAATCCAGCGGAAAAATATTTTTCACCGCCGGTGAACAAAATCACGTGCACGTCATCTCTTTCTCCCAGTTCGATAAACAATTTTTCAATTTCTTCCAAAACATCCGGCGCCAGAGCGTTTCCCTTGTCCGGCCTATTGATGGTAACCGTGGCTACTTTTTTCTGCACGTCAAGCAATAAATATTTCCGGTTCATTTTTCCCCCGTTGTGTTTTTTATATTATTCAACTTTCGCCAGCTTTTTGGCCATTTCCATTTTCCCCGGCAAATTACCCAACCGCTGATACATGATCCTCTGGCTCTGTGGCGAGCCCGCGCCGTGCATGCTCTCGATCAGGCAGGTGCCGCCGGTCATGTTTTCGATAAGCCTTAAAACCTTCATTCTGGTCTCCGTGGAAACGCCTTTAATGCCGGCCAGATATTTTCTGACGTATTTGCCGATTTTGTCGCTTCTTAAATCCTTGTCAAAAGGCAGCGTGGCCATAATGCCTCCCGCGATATCATGCGCCAGGCGGGATATTTCATAAATGTTTCTGGTTATATTATGTTTGGCGCAATTGGCCAAAAGCGGGTCGGGGTAATAGGCGCCGCTTTTGGTTTTTGCGCCCATTGCCGAGCAGGCTACTGACGCGGCATAGACGGTTTCCGCCAGGTGCGTCATCTCCGTGAGCTTGTCTTTGATATGCGAGCCGCCCAAAGTTCCCTGATACTGCGCGGCCAGCGCCGTCGCGCCGATAATAATATCGGAAAGTCCGCCCTTACAGCCGCCGTAGTTCTGGCGGTGTAACGTGGCGAATCTTTCGACCAGAATGCCGGTGAATCCTATTTCGCCGCACATAAAAACTCGCTCCCAGGGAACAAAAACATCCTCAAAAACAACCAGCGCCTCGCCTCCCACGACGCCGAAATCCTTGTTTCCGGCGTCAATGCCCTCTTCAAATTTCCTTTCTTCGTTTGTCTGGCGGCCAAAAATTAGTGTCACGCCTGGCGCGTTGAGCGGAATAGCGGCCGCCACGGCATAATCCTCGTCTCCCTTGGTCATGGTTTGCGTGGGCAGGATAAGAATCTCGTGGCTGTTAACCGCGCCGGTCTGATGGGCTTTCGCTCCGCGCACGACGATGCCGTCTTTTCTTTTTTCCACCACGCGCGTGAAAAGATCAGGGTCTTCCTGTTCATGGGGCCTTTTGGAGCGGTCTCCTTTGGGGTCGGTCATGCCTCCCGCGACGATGATGTTTTCTTCCTGAATCATTTTCAGGTATTCATTAAAACGCTGGAAATAATTTGTCCCGTGGGCCTCATCGATGTCATATGTGGTCATATATAAGGCGTTGAGCGCGTCGAAGCCGACACAGCGCTGAAAACAGCTGCCCGTCTCATGGGAAATCAGCCGCAACATCTGTACTTTTTTGATGAGGTCATCGACGGATTGATGAATATGCGTGAAGCGGTTAATTTTTTTGCCGGTCAGATGGCTGGTCGCCGTCATCAGATCTTCATGCTCCGGCAGCAGGGCAAGCTCATATGTTTTGGCCGCCGCGTTGATGTGCGGAATAAGAGCCGGGTGGGTGGTGACATCCTCAACGTGTTCACCGTTATAAAAAACGTTGAGCTTCTGTTGCTTCAGGCTCCGGACATAATCCTCTTTTGTCTTAATCATTTTTTTCTCCTGAAAAAATAAAGAAAGGTGTAACAAGTGGCCAAAATACTTATGCTCTAAACCTTGATGAGCTAACCAATAATTTTACCCTTAACGATTTGCGCTATTTTTTCTTCCGGAAATTCATCCAAGTCGACGGATTTCCCCGCGACAACAATCCAGCGCTCGGCCAAATTCCTTATCCGCGGCTTATCCACGCATGCAGCCGCGCACCCGCAGATCATAATGCCCGTATTCCAGGGCGCGGAGCCTTCATCCGTGGTTATGACATAATCCGCGGGCAATATTTTTTTTATCTCATCAACCAGCCCGACACGGTTGATGACGGAATTGCAGCCGCCACAATATTTGAAGCCGATTAATTTTTTTTCCATTTCCGGCCCGAAAGTGTCCGCAATCACTCCTTGATTCCGGCAATCTCCTTGGCCAGTTGTTTTTTCTGCTCCAAATTGCCCTGCCGCGAAATCATAATGCGCTGCGCCTGAGGCGAACCGGCGCCGTGCATGGATTCCGTGCGATAGCCGACCGCCGCCGTGCCCAACGTGATATTTTCCACCAACCGCATGATCCGGCAACGGTTCTCCGTCGGCACGCCATTAACGCCCTTAAAATACTTATCGACAATTTTGCCGATTTCCGGATGACGCAAATCTTTTTCCGAGGGCATGGTAACCATCAGGCCGCCGGCAATATCTTCGGCAAGACGCGCTATCTCATAGGGGAATCTGGTAACATTCTGCTTGCAGACATTGGCTAAAAGCAGGTCAATTAAATATGTACCCGAAGCCGTCTTATGACCCTGCGCCGAGCAAGCGATGCCGCAGGAAAAAAGAGTTTCATTGAGGTGAATCATTTCAATCAGTTTATCTTTAACATGCGAAGCTTTGGCCGCGCCGTTGTAATCGGCCGCCAGCGCCGCGGCACCAATCAAAACATCACCAACGCCCACTTTGCAGCCGCCGTAGCTCTGACGGTGATAACCGGCAAAACGCTCCACGAGCATGCCGCTGAACTCCGTTTCGCCGCACATAAACACATTTTCCCAGGGCACAAAAACATTGTCAAAAACCATCAGCGCCTCATGCCCGCCGAACTGGTGGTTTCCCACGTCTATTTGTCCGCCTTCGAGCTTGCGCGTGTCACAGGATTGTCGTCCGTAAATATAGGTAATGCCTTCCGCGTCCGCCGGGCAGGCGAAAGAGATAGCGTAATCGGCGTCCTCCTTGCCCATTGATACCGTGGGCATAACCAGAATCCAGTGTGAATTTATCGCGCCGGTCTGATGGGCCTTGGCGCCGCGCACCACGATGCCGTCTTTTCTTTTTTCCACCACATGCGTGTACAGATCGGGATCAGCCTGCTTGCTGGGTGATACGCCCCGGTCGCCCTTGGGATCGGTCATCGCGCCGTCCACGGTAAAATCATTTTCCTGCACCATCTTCAGAAACTTTCTAAAGCGTTCATGATATTTGGTGCCGAGCTTCTGATCCATTTCACAGGTGACGCTGTCCACCGCGTTCATCGCGTCCATGCCGACGCAGCGCTGAAAGCAAGAGGCGGTTTTCTGCCCCAAAAGCCGCTGCATCTTTACTTTTTTCACCAGGTCTTCCGTGCTTTGATGCAAATGACAGAAACGGTTGACCTTTTTCCCATCCAGGTTTGACTTGGCGGTCATCAGATCTTCATGCGCCGGATCGTGTGCCAACTCATAAGTCATTTTTACGGAATTCATCGAAGGCCTGATTATGGGGTGATCCACGGGATTATCCACCTTTTCGCCCATTAAATAGACCTTGAATTTCATTTTGCGCAAACTATCTTCGTATTGTTTGCCGGTCATTAACGCCATTACTTATCGCCTCCTCAAGTATGTGTATTATCAATATTTTAGACAAAAAACTAAACTTGCGCACACAAATCGCGCGCAAAGAAAACTTGCTATTGGTTCTAGTCTAGGCACGAAAGAAAAAATTGTCAAATTTTTGCCCGAGCAGTAGGGGAGTTTGCCGCCGCTAAGCGCGGCAGGTTTTGACAAAATCGGCCAGCTGTTTTTCGCTCAACCCCACGCCAGGTTCTCCATCAAGCCTTTTTGCAATCTTGCCTTTGTCAAAAAAGAGAACCGTGGGGAAAATATCGACGGCATATTTTTCGCCTATGCGCTCCTGGTCATCCTGAACGCGAACAAAACCCAAGTCTCCCTCATCGGCATATTTCTCGAAAACGGGCAAAAAATTACGGCAAAAAGGGCACCATGAGGCGTAGACAAGAGCAACGATTCTATCATTTTTCTTCAGAAGATCGCCGAAATCCCCCTCGCTATCAATAAAGACACTTTTACTTTCTTTACTCATCATTACTTCCCGATTAATGCCTTCTCGCTTCGGCAATTCATTAATTTAGTCTTTTTAATTTCTGTTACTTTTGTTTATTAACTTTTTAAGGGAGCCCCGGCGATGAAACGCGCCTGTAGCCTGCGCATACCCAAAAGCCAACGGTCGTAATCCGCTGTTTTTCGCTGCATATATGTTTTTACTTCGGGATGAGGCAAAATTAAAAATTCTTCGCGCTGTAAACCTTTTATAACCTCATCGGCCAACTGCTCCGGCTCCATCAGCCCGTCAACCGCCGCCACGCCGCCGCCCTGTCTGGTCATTTCCGATCTTACTGCCTGGGGACAAAGTGCAAATACCTTAATTCCCCTGTCTCCGAAAGTGATAGAAATATTTTCAGCCAATCCCACTGCGGCATGCTTGGTCACGGAGTAAGGCAGTGAGCCAATCTGGCTCAATAAACCGGCGGCCGAGGCTGTAACCATGAAAGATCCCCCTCCTCTTTTTATCATTCCGGGAATAACGGCGCGCGCCGCAAAAACATGTGACAGAACATTAATCTCCCAGATGCGCTGCCAATCTTCATTTCTGACATCCAGATCCCCGATGAGAATAATACCCGCGTTTGAACAAAAAAGATCGATAGCGCCAAAGCGGGTTTCGGTATCGCTGACTAGCCGAATAATATCTTCTTCATTTCGCACGTCGCAGGACATAGCTAAACCATTTATCTCGCCGGCTACAGCCTTTGCCCTTGCCTCATCAATATCGGCGACAATCACTTTTTTCGCTCCTTCCCGGGCAAAACGCCGGCATAAGCCCTCTCCTATCCCGTTTGCGCCGCCGGTAACGACAATAATTTTATCTTTTACTTCCATCTCTTATCCCCTCAAAATGTTTTCGCATTAAAATCAAAAGTGAAAATTTTTGCAAATTGACAAAAAATTCACAGAGAGGCGCTTATCATAAAGCATGCCGCAGAACAAGAACTTCCGGCTTCGTCGGTAAATTTTCTTTTCTGATTTCTACTTCCGACTTATCCAAAACACGCACGTTATTTTTACCCTTGGTAAATTCTTCCGCCGGCGCAATGGGAAAACCGCATTTATCCGTTTTGTAATGCATGGGAATGGTCACGCGCGGAGCAAGCGCGGAAATCATTTTCGCCGCCTGGTCGGCATCAATCGTAAAAAAGCCCCCTACCGGCAGCAAAACAATGTCCACCTTGCCTATTTTCTTGAGCATGTCGTCGTCAAGATCATGGCCGATGTCACCGGTATGCACCAGATTTAAACCATCGACCGCAATAACGAAAATTAAATTGACGCCTCTTTCCTTTCCGGATGTCGCGTCATGGAAAGAGGAAAAAGCTTTTATCTTTATGCCCTGCAGATCATACTCTCCGGCCTTGTCAATGAGTGCGTACCCGCCCGCGATGGTTTTTGTGTAATTATGATCCGCGTGATCATGACTGGTCAGGACAATATCCGCTTCTTCATCAATTTTGCCGTAAGAGAGCGCTCCGTTATAGGCGCCCGGCTCATAAGGATCGATGATCATTCTGATCCCTTTGTCCGTTGTTATTTTAAATGCCGCGTGTCCATACCATTTTATCTTCATTGCTGATTCCCTCCTTTACGAAGAATTATTTGTTGCGATTACTTTTTACTTATAATTGCTCAATAATTCCTTTAGTTCAGGGGTCAGGGAACCGCGCCATTGCTCCAGCGCGGCTCCCTGATTATGATTTACCTTTCAGTTATTTATTTTATCGTTTCGCATCTGTCCGAAACCGCGAATTGTCCCAGAAAGGCTTTATTTCTTTTCTTCGCGGTTCTTTTCTCAGCGCCTTTTCAATATCCGCATTTGTCAATTCTGTGGTGGACATTTCAATTTTGATATTCTCATAATCAGCATCTAACAGAATTGTCTTAGGTTCTCCCTTGGCATTGGACCAGGGTTGCCACAGGGGCAGGCCGGAACTGTCGCGATTCGGATTGCCGCTGCGGGCAAACTGCGCCCAGTAGTCCATCATCGCGTTTGAAAGAGCGATACGTCCGGGGCGGTTTTTTGCAGAGAAAGCGTACGGCCCCAGAGACGTTTTCTCCGTGCCGAAGACAAAATCAATTTCCATCGCGTGACAAGCGCCCAACAATAAACTGAGCGGCGGGCGCATCACGCTGCCCTCTATGCCGTCCGCGCCCCATAAAAACTGATAGGCGTAAATATCTGGCTGGTCAATATTTCCGCGCAAAATCCTGGCCAGATTATCCACACCCATAACTTTCCACCCGTCGCTCTGATACTTAGCCGCCAGCGTGTAAAGCTCGGCTTTTTTCGGATCATCAAAAAGCGAACCGTCTTTCGCCCACGCGGCAAACATCGGATCAAGCCTTAAGAACAACTTGGCTTCTTCCTTATTTGTCCCCAGCATGACCGGAACTTTATTGTAATTGCCCGCTTTAAAAGCCTGATAAATATCCGGCGGCAGTACCGTCCCGTCCAGAAAATTACTGGGAATGCTGATCATGCCAACCGACGGCCCTTCCGGATATGCCTCCAGAAAATCTTCCGGTTTTTTCGCCCGGAGATAAGAGGATATCTCCGGCAAAGACATTTTCCCGATTTTGGCAAGTCCCGCTTTCTCGTCAGCGACACTCCCTTCCTTTACCATCATCCTTGCCATGACTTCTTGAACATGGGCCGCGCCTTTTTGCGGCGTGCTTGTCCTGACTCCGCCGCTCTGCGATACAGCGCGATGGAAAAGCCCTTTGGACAAAGGCGAAGATATTAAGGATATGATATTGAAAGCTCCCGCCGATTCACCCACGATAGTGACACTTTCCGGATTGCCGCCGAAATTGCCGATATTTGCCTGAACCCAGTTTAATGCCTGAATTAAATCCAACAGCGCGAAATTGCCCGAATCCGTTTTTTTATCCTTGGAATCAACGCTTTTGAGCGCCGGATGACTGAAAAATCCAAGCGGACCCAGACGGTAGTTCACCGTCACCACAACCATATTTTTTTTGCCGGCCAAAACAGAGCCATCCGTGTTGGAAAGAAGCGGCCACTGAATGCTGTTGCCTCCTCCGTGTATCCAAAAAAAGACGGGAAGATTTTTCTCTTCCGTGTCCGGACGCCAGATATTGAGATACAAACAATCTTCATCGCCCTGAATGACCCAGGGGGTGTTCGGATTGCGGTCGTGATCGACATATTGCGGACAGACATTGGCAAACTTCGTCGTTTTCAGCGAAGCGTCGCGCTTTTCCGGCGCTTGCGTCGCGCTCCAGCGCAATTCACCCACCGGCGGCTTCGCGTAGGGAATTCCTTTCCACGATTGCGTTTTATTCTCTTTATTTACCTCACCGACCACAACACCTTCCGTCGTTAGCTTTTCAATATAAAGCGTCTCCGGAGCCTTCGCCGCAGCGGGCGGCGCGGTGGCTGGTTTTGTCGCGCAACCAGAAAATAGAAATATAAACGACGCCAATACACATAAAAGCGCCCTGCTTCGACCATACAATATAAAAATTTTTCTCTTAGACATATAACCCCCTGTAAAATGATGAATATTTTGAAAAGTTGTTGACCTACCCCCCCTGTAAAAAACGATGCGTAATTTATATCAAGGATTCATAGTTTTCAAACAAAATTAATTCTTCTTAATTTTTTCAAAAAGCCGCCATTACTCGCATTAATTTGCATTATCAGCGATGAAATGCTATTTAAAGACATGTTTTGCAGCAAGGACGTATTTATCAATGATTGAAGAAGTAAGGGATCGGCTCTACCGTATTGAGGTGCCCCTGCCCAACAGCCCGCTTAAAGAACTCAATTCGTTTGTCATCAAAGCAGATAACCGAAATCTCATTATCGATACCGGCTTTAACCGTGAAGTCTGCTGGGAGACAATGCAAAAAGGTCTGGCTGAACTTAAAATCGACCTTTCCCGAACGGATTTCATGATCACGCACATGCACGCGGATCATTCCGGATTGGTCACGCGCCTGGCCACCGAAAACAGCAAAATTTATTTCAGCAGGATTGACGCGAAGGTTTACGACAAAGACAACAGCTGGAAAGATATGATTGATTACGCGCAAATCAACGGCTTTCCTCCCGATGAGCTTATGAAAGCGCTTCATAATCACCCCGGCTATAAATACAGTCCCAAAACAGTGCCGAAATTTAATTTAATCGACGACAATGATATCATCGAAATAGGAGATTATCGCCTCAAGTGCATTGCCACGCCGGGGCATACCGAAGGGCATATCTGTCTTTATGATGAAGATAAAAAAATATTATTTTCCGGCGATCACATTTTATACGACATCACCCCGCATATCGAATCATGGTCTTATCAGATAAACTCCCTCAAAAACTATATGGAGAGCCTGGACAAAGTTTACCATCTTCCGGTGGATATTGTTCTGCCCGGGCACCGCACATTCTTTAACGACCTAAAATCCAGAATAGATGAATTGAAGGAGCACCACTTAATTCGCGCCGACGAGGTAATGGATGTTTTAGGGCGCACGGAAAAAAACGCCTACGATATCGCCTCCGGCATGACCTGGGATATTGACTGTGAGAAGTGGGAAGATTTCCCTATCGCCCAGAAATGGTTCGCCACCGGCGAAGCCATCGCGCATTTGCGCTATCTCGAAAGCGAAGGGCGCGTCAAAAGAAAAACCGATAAAAATATCATTACTTTTTCCCCGGCAAATAATTAACCGAATAACAAAATCGCCGTCAGGCTTACTTGCCGGATATAGCGTAATTATTACGAATATCCGTTCGCTTCATTAAGTATTTATATAGCCGAAATATAAGAGAATTTGACGCAGGCTGCGAGTGCCATGTTTATTATTGTCCATGATAAAATTCTATGATAAGCGAAAATAAAGCAATTCATTTTAATAAAATGATAAACCAACATAAGGAGGGGGTATGAAAAAAATTAATTTTTTAATTGCATGCATGATTGCTTTGTTTGTGGTAGCGGGAGCGGGAATTTGCCTGGCGCAAGATAAAGTAGACCTGAACGGAACATGGGATTTGGATGTTAAGGCCGATTCCGGCCAGACCGGCGCGCCAATTTTTGTTATAAAACAGACTGGCGATAAATTAACCGGAACATACAAGGGATATTTCGGCGAGGCGCCAATGACAGGAAGCGTCAAAGGAAACACCTTCGAAATGACCTATACCATGCAGGGCCGCAAAACGATTTACAAGGGAAAAGTTGAAGGCAATAAAATGTCCGGCGATATCGATTGGGACGGCGAGGAAAAGGGCAAATTTACCGGAGTAAAGAAATAAATTTAGCTCTATACATAATTATAAGACAATAAGCTTTTCACAAGCAGCATGAATAAAAAAGGTGCAATGATTAAAATTGCACCTTTTTTCTTTTTTATATCAAGAAAAAAGTTTTTCTTATAATCAAATCAATCCCTGGTTGAAAAATTTTTTAAATGTCGCGTCGATTGTTTTTACGGCGCCTTCCGCCTTGGCCTCGAAGTTTACTTTGGTGAACGGAATTATTTGCTCCTCGGATTGAACGTAGCCCGCGTAATGCCTTTCCACGCCTTCCTCAATCATGATAATCGGCCGGTGGCCGAAGGCTAAAGCGGCGGCTTTTTCTTCAAGCACCCAGCTGTTGGCCGTATAATTTCCGTCTTTAAGCGCATGTTGACGGGTCATAATCGCGATAAAAAAACCGCTTTTCTTAATTTTCGCCAAAACGTCTGAAGAAATTTTTCCCAGATCACTGTTTTTTGCCGTAACCCAGAAATACTTTTGCCTTTCTATTATTTTCTTCAGGCTTTCCAAAAGCGGGTCTTCGGCAAACCGATGCGCCAGATAAATATGCTGATTCCTGGCGTAATTTGACTCGACGCCGGCAACCTTAACTCCTTCCTTGGTTTCAACAAGAGTTTTTTCTTTTTCCGTTATGGTATTGAGCAAAAGCGTGTAATAAGGCTGGCCGTTTTCGGAACTCAAATGAATTTTGGCCATTTTCAAATCATCCAGCGGAATCGCCGCGATGGTGGAAAAATTACCCGTCTTTAAAGCTTCAGCGAACTTATTTTTAATCGTCAGATATTTTTCCGGAATTGACATAACAAATCATCCGCTTCAGTTGATGTGGTAAAAGATCTTATAACTTAATTCCCTGCTTTACGCTTATATTATCGGATAATTTTTTACCGCAAACAAGTACTTTTCTTATTCTAAAAGACACTTTTCCGGAACTCTTATTTCGCCAGGTTTAATTCACTTGACACACAAAGTTCTTCTTTCTATATTTGTTTTGCGGCACTTCTTCGCGTAATTGATTTTTTTCCTGGCACCAACGCCTAAGTATGGGCTTTTAAAATAAAAAACCGCCAAACCATACCATGCTATGAAAGAAAAAAATCGCCCTAAAAAAGCAAAAAGCGTCAAAATGAAAAAAAGTGAAAGTATCTGGGCGCGCGAAATTTTCCAAAGCGGCTGGCAAACCCTGCAGCATATTGTGGGAAGTTCTCCCATCCCCACTTTCATCATTGGCAAAGATCATCTGGTTATTTACTGGAACAAGGCACTGGAAGAGCTAAGCGGTATCAAGGCTAGTGAGGTGGTAGGCACAGGGCAGCAATGGCGCGCTTTTTATAAAACCGAGCGCCCCTGCATGGCGGATCTGCTTGTTGATGAATTTCAGAAAGATGTCCCCCGGTGGTACGCCGGTAAATATATCAAATCAAATCTGATTGACGGCGCTTATGAAGCGACGGATTTCTTTCCCGAATTGGGCAAGCGGGGGCGGTGGCTGCGTTTCACCGCCGCGCTTATCCGCGACGCTAAAGGAAATATTATGGGCGCCATTGAAACGCTCGAGGACATCACGCAGGCAAAAAGAGCCGAAGAAGCCCTGATTAAGGCCCATGAAGATTTGGAAATCAAAATAAAGGAGCGCACGCTTGACCTGGCCAAAACAAATCAGGCTCTGCAGGAAACTTCCGATCACTTGTCGCTTATTCTTGAATCGCTGCCTATCGTTTCCTACACCTGCACAAGCGGAGATAAAAACATCAAATTTTCTTATGTCAGCAAGAGCGTTAAAGAAATTACCGGATACACCCCCGCCCAATTTACCTCCTCTTCTCTCTTCTGGCAGGAGCATGTGCACCCGGATGACTTGACAAGAATTTCCACGGAAATGGAATCCGTCACGCAAAAAGGAACTCATACCTTCGAATACCGTTTCCTGGCGGATGACGGATCCTATCGCTGGTTTTCCGATCACCGGCGGCTGATCCGGCCGGGCAAGCGCGGGAAAAGCTATATTGTCGGCGCCTGGCAGGATATCACGGAAGAGAAGCGCATGCGCCAGGAAGGCCGGCTGCGCGTTCAGCAAATGATGCATTCGCATAAATTAAAAGCCTTAGGCGAAGTCGTTGCCGGAGTCGCGCACGAGATAAACAACCCGGTAAGCTTCATCGCCAACAACATCCCCCTGCTGGAAGAAATGTGGAAAGCGATTGAGCCGATCCTAGCCAGCGACGGCGCCTCGCACACCGACTGGAGCGACAAAGGCATCAGTTATGTGGAAGTCTCCACAAACATGAAGGATATTATCGAAGAATTTAAAATTGCCGCGCTGCGCATTAAGCGCGTCATCGCGGGGCTTAAGGATTTCGCCCGTACGGATGAAGTAGAAGAAAAGAAGCCTGTGCAGATTGAAGAAGTTATCAATGGCGTCCTGATCATTGTGGGCGCCCAGGTGCGCAAAACAGTTTCGCTCATCGATCTCTACATCGACAGTAATCTGCCACCCATTCAGGGGCATTTTCAAAAAATTGAGCAGGTCATTGCCAATTTGCTGATCAACGCCCACCAATCTATCCCGCCGGAAAGAAAAGGCAGAATTATCATTACCGCCAGAAAGCTGGAAAGGCTAAAAGCTATTTTAATTGAAATAGAAGACAACGGCATGGGCATGAAACAGGAATTGCTTGATCATATCTTTGAGCCTTTCTTCACGACGCGCCGCGACAAGGAAGGAACAGGGCTGGGTCTTTCCATTTCTTATGGACTCGTCAAGGAACATAATGGGCTGATCAGCGTATTGTCCCGACCTGGTTTGGGCAGCCGTTTTTCCATCTATCTGCCTTTTGAAAATCAAAAAACTTTAGAATTGCACCCGGCAATACTCTGCCTAGACAGTGACACAAAATGGCTTAACGAAATAAAAATCAGCTTAAATGGCGTTATCGATTGGCGCTGTGACGCCAAAGACACCATGGAAGATGTCCTTGCTTTTCTCGAAGAACATCCCGAGGTGGATTTCTTAATTTCTGAGATAAAGCTTCCTGCGATAAACGGCTGGGATTTATTAAAAAGAGTTAAAGAAAGATTTCCTCTTTTGCCCGCCATCCTTTATTCCGCAGATTCAACGTCATTGAAACAGGAAGCCAAAACCGCGACAAAGCCGGATTTTTTACTGAAGAAACCTTTTAAAATATCTCAACTGCAGAATATGATCCAGGAAATAGGAAGGCAGAAAATATGAGAGTACTGATTGTTGACGATGAGGAGGTCGCCCTTAATTCCGTCAAACGGCTGCTGAGATGGCGGGGCATCAGAAGCGTCGATATCTGCGGCAACGGCAAAGAAGCCATCAACCGCATCAGGGAAAATGATTACGATATAGTGCTTTTGGATTTATTGATGCCGGATGTGGACGGCCTGCAGGTCTTGGAAGCGACAAAACCTTATCGCCCGCACACGGAATTTATCATTCTTACGGCCATCGATGATATTCCCACCACAGTAAAGGCCATTCGCATGGGCGCTTATGACTATTTGGTCAAACCCGTTGATAACGACCTGCTATTCCTTTCCATTAAAAGGGCCTACGAACATCGCGGTTTGCTTATCGGCTTATCTGTAAGCGCGCGCGAAAATCAAAAAGAGGTGCCGGAAGCGTTTAATGAAATAGTCACGCAGTGCCCCCGCATGTTTTCTTTGCTTTCCTACGCGCAGGTAATGGCCGCCAGCGGAAATCCAGTGATGATTACCGGTGAATCCGGAACGGGCAAGGAGCTTATGGCGCGCGGAATCCACCGCGCGGGCGCCGCTCCCAAGGGCCCGTTTATTGCCGTAAATGTCAGCGCTATTCCCGCGACCATGTTTGAAAGCCAATTTTTCGGCCATGCCAAAGGCGCCTTTACGGGAGCCGAAAGCGCGCATCAAGGCTATTTCGAACAGGCGGACGGAGGAACGCTTTTTCTGGATGAAATAGGAGAACTGCCGTTGGCGCTGCAGGCTAAGCTTTTGCGGGTGCTGGAAGAAAAATCTTTTTATCCACTGGGCGCGGCCAAGCCGATCTGGGTCGATGTAAGAGTCATTTCCGCTTCCAACAGAAACCTAAACAAAGCCTGCCAGGAGGGAAATTTCCGGCTGGATTTATTTTATCGGCTCAAATCAGCGCATATTCATTTGCCGCCACTGGCGGAAAGACCCGGAGACATTCCCCTGTTGGCCAGGCATTTTCTTAAAAAGGCGTGTGCGCAGCACAAAAAAGACGTCCAGGGATTTTCTCCCGAAGCCATGGAATTATTAAACGGCAAAAACTATCCCGGCAATATTCGCGAATTGGCTCAGGTTGTGGAAAACGCCGTCCTCGTCGCCGACACTAATTTCATCACACCGCAGCATCTGGGCATGGCCCACACGGCGCTGTCGCCTTTTGCCCGTCAATTATGTACGCTGAAAGAAAATGATGAAGCGCATTTGGCTTTTGTTTTGATGAATACCAACGGCGACCGAAACCGCGCGGCGCAAACTCTGGGTATTACAGTCCGCCAGCTGCAAAGAAAAATTGCCGCGATGAAAAAAAATCCCCGCTGGGAATCGATCCTGCGCGACATTTAAGTCATCTGTAACGACAAAAAGGTCGCGTATATCAAATATCTAATTTTATTGTTCTTTTGTTTATGAAAAGCACTCCGGGCGCGCCAAATCCGAAAATTTGATGACTTTGTTTTCACCCGAATCCGTAAAACATTTTTTCAAAAAAGCGATAATAAAAATATTTAACACTCCTTCGTCATGAACGAGTCTTAGCAATTCAGCGACCTTACCAGCCCCTACCCGCCGTCATAAAAAGTGAATACCGGCCATTTTTCAAAATGGCATAAGTGTTGCTCCGTTATCAGTGCGTAAGGAGCCATATCTTTGATGAAAGCTTTTGCCTCCAAACTGGTAGATTTAACCCAGAAAAACGCGGAGAAAATCGCGTGGCAGTGGGCGAAAGACGTAAAAACCAACCTTAAAACAAATTCATACCATGACGCGCCGGAAGAAAAAATCATCAACCAGGCGTCAGAGTTCTACAAAAATTTTCAGGAAATGTTTTTTCACGAAGCGCCCTTTCAGCTTGCCGAAGATGTTTTCACAAAATACGCGCACGAACGCTACGCGGAAGGCGTCCCCCTGCACGAAACGGTCTACGCCATGATTCTGATGCGCCGCCACATCTGGCTTTACGCCGAGTTCCAGACAATATTTTCCGCCGAGGTGGAACACCGCAAAGCTGTGGAAAGCCTCAGCCGGACGATCCTGATGTTCGATTATATCGTCTACATTATTTCCCGTGAATACTGGAAATTAATAAAAATGGAATTATCGAAGAAGGAAGGAAAGCATTAATCACCAATTTTTTTAGCAACATTTTTTAAGATTCAAGCGGGAAAGGAGGAATGAAGCATGCAAGCTTATGCGGCAAAACTAATCAACCTTATCGAGAGCAAAGCGGAAAACATTGCCAAACAATGGGCGGCGGACGTGATGAAACATAACCGCACGCCTTCTTATCATTCTTTGTCCAAGGATCTGGTTGTTGAACAGGGAGTTAATTTCTATCGCCTTTTCCGTCAGATGTCCCTGGCGGAAGTGCCCTATGAAGAAGCCAAATCTTTTTCCTGGAAATACGCCGAAGAATTTTACCAGCAGAAAATACCCCTGCACGAGGCGCTATACGCGCTGATTCTGATGCGGCGCCACCTCTGGCTTTACGCGGAATTTCAGGGGACATTTGTCACGGCGCTGGAAAAACAGCAGGCCGTGGAAAGTCTTAACCGGACAATTCTGATGTTCGACTACGTATCCTATCAGGTTACGGAAAAATACCAGCAGTTGACCATGGAAGGAGTAAACAAAAAGCTGGGTATTGTGAAGACTTTTCTTATGGGCAAACTCATCGGCGGTATGAAAAATACCTACAAGCTTGCTTTTATGGCCGTCCTGCTGATTGCCGCTGGCATTCTGACATATTATAACCATACCGCTGGAAAAGTCGTCGTTTTCACCCATCTGTTTTACATACCCATAATTCTGGCCGCTGTCTGGTGGGGCAAAAAAGGAATGCTCGTGCCGATATTACTGGCGATTATCCTTATTGCCAGCCACTCGCTCTTTTTAAAAGACGCGCCTTTCACGGATGATGTTATCCGCGCTGTGATGTTTATTATTATGGGCGGCGTTGTCGGCTGGCTGATGGACAGTGTAAAAAAACTGGAAGAGCTGTACGAACCATTCAAACTATAAAATTATAGCGAGGAGACAAAAGTGGAACGTGAGCAACTCAATCAAGGAAAAGTTTTATCGGTGCGCAGCAGCGTTGTCGATGTACGTTTCCCCCAAAAAGCCCCATCCATCCGCAATGTTCTGACAGCGGGCGAAAAAGGCGAGGTGATCATCGAGGTTTTTACTCAGCTGGACAGCAACACCGTCCGCGGCGTTTCCCTGACACCAACACAGGGCCTGGCGCGAGGTTCGACAGTTACCGATACCGGCAAACCTTTTGAAGTTCCCGTGGGAAAAGAACTCCTGGGTCGGGTCTTTAATGTCTTTGGTGAAACAATCGATAAAAAGGGAAAAACAGAGGCTAGTGAATACCGCTGTATCCACCGCGACCCGATTCCCCTGCAGGATCAGTCCACGGTATCGGAAATTTTTGAAACGGGCATAAAAGCTATTGATGTTTTGGCGCCGCTGGAGCGCGGCGGCAAGGCGGGCCTTTTCGGCGGCGCGGGCGTGGGCAAAACCGTTCTGATCACGGAAATGATTCACAACACCGTCAGCGCCCATGAGGGCATGAGTATCTTCTGCGGTATCGGCGAGCGCTGCCGTGAAGGTGAAGAACTCTACCGGGAGATGGAAGAAAGCGGTGTTTTGGGCAACACCGTGATGGTTTTCGGCCAGATGAACGAACCGCCGGGCGCCAGATTCCGCGTCGGTCATTCGGCTTTGACCATGGCGGAATATTTCCGCGATGACGCCAAGCAGGACGTCCTGCTTATGATCGACAACATTTTCCGCTTCATCCAGGCCGGCATGGAGGTTTCCGGCCTTTTGGGGCAATTGCCCTCGCGCCTTGGTTACCAGCCCACGCTGGCCACGGAACTGGCGGAACTGGAAGAGCGCATCTGCAACACAAAAACAGGCGCGATCACTTCGATTCAGGCCGTTTATGTTCCTGCGGATGATTTTACCGACCCTTCCGCGGTGCATACCTTCGGCCATCTTTCCGCGACCATCGCCCTTTCGCGCAAACGGGCCAGCGAAGGATTGTACCCGGCCATCGACCTCCTGCAGTCAACATCAAAAATGCTGATGCCGAATATCGCCGGAGAGCGCCATTATAAAATTGCGCAGGAAATCCGCAAGACCCTGGCCATCTACGAAGATTTAAAAGACATCATCGCCATGCTGGGCATTTCCGAGCTTTCTCGTGAAGACCAGAGAACGGTCTTTCGCGCGCGGCGGCTGGAAAGATTCTTCACGCAGCCGTTTTTTGTCACGGAGCAGTTTACCGGCACAGCGGGCAAAATGGTCTCGCGCGAAGACACGCTCAACGGCTGTGAACGCATTCTAAATGACGAATTCGCCGATTATCCGGAACGGGCTCTTTACATGATCGGCTCCATCGAAGAGGCGAAAAAACAAGATGATGCTTAAAATTTTATTGCCGGCGGAAGTATTGCTTAGGCAGGAGGTGAAAAAAATCGTGGCCGAGGCGGAGAACGGCTCTTTCTGCCTGATGCCCAACCATATTGATTTTGTGGCGACACTCGCTCCCGGCCTTTTCACTTTTGAACCGTTAACCGGAGGACAGGAATTACTGGCGATGGACGTCGGAACCCTGGTGAAAAAGGGTCCCGAGGTTCTCGTCTCCACGCGTAACGCCGTGCGCGCCCCGGATCTGGGCAAACTTAAGCAGGTGGTCATGGAACAATATGACAAACTTGACGAACGGGAAAAAGTTGTCCGTTCCGCGGCGGCGAAACTCGAAGCTAGTTTAATCAGACGCTTTGTGGAGTTGAAATAATATGCCAGAAATCAGACGAACACCAAGTCAAAGACGCAGGCAAATCGCGGACAGGTTTACGCAAAAAGTAGCGCAAAAAGAAACGCTCCGCATGAGAGGGCTCAAGCATAAGGACGAAACGGTATGGTTTGGCCTGGGCATGTTCGGTATCGTAGGATGGGCAATAGCCATCCCGACGCTTATCGGCATCGCCCTCGGGCTCTGGATAGACAGAACATGGCCCAGCCAGTATTCATGGGCGTTGATGCTTTTAATAGCTGGTGTCGTTATTGGCAGCATTAACGCAACATACTGGATAAAGAAAGTGCGCAGCAGCATCATTGAAGAAGATGAAGAGGAAAGCGATAGCGAAAGAGGCGGCAATGAATGAATTCGGAATCGTAAACTCGGTTATCCTATTTTTAACCTTTGTCGCGGGATTAACATTGGGGACAATTTATATCATGGGCCTCTGGCAGACAGTAAGAAGGTTGCCGGACAGCTCACACCCTCTCTGTTTAATGTTTGCCAGTTTTGCTGTCCGCGCCGCAATACTGTTAGTCGCTCTATATTTCATCATGGGCGGTTACTGGGAACGACTAGCCATGGCGGTAACAGGATTCATCATAATGAAAGTGCTGCTTACCCGTCGATTCGGACTAAATAAGGCGCAGTAAAGAGGATTTCCCATGGAAATTGTACAAATAAACCAAATCAGCCCTGATCAGGTAATTATCTGGAGTTGGGGTTTTGTCAAAATCAACGCGACCATTCTTTACACATGGTTGGTGATGGCCATCCTGGTTGTGGGCTCCTGGTTGGTCACCCGTAATCTTTCCTCGGAAATTAATGTTTCACGCTGGCAGCATTTTCTCGAAGTGGTTATTTCCGTCATTCGCGGCGAAATCAATGAAATGGCAAAAAAGGGAGGGGATAAATATATTCCCCTTATCGGCACTCTTTTTCTGTTTATCGGCCTGTCCAACATTCTGGTGGTCGTTCCCGGATTCGTCGCGCCGACTTCTTCAATCACCACGACCGCGTCGCTGGCCATTTGCGTGTTTGTCGCCGTGCCGATGTACGGGATTTCTCAGAACGGCCTTTTACACTACCTTAAAGAATATTTTCAGCCCAATTTTATCTTTTTCCCGTTTCACGTAATGGGGGAAATTTCCAGAACACTGGCGCTCACCGTGCGGCTTTTCGGCAATATTATGAGTCATGAAAAAGTTGTGGGGATATTGCTCGCGGTCACTCCTTTACTGTTTCCCATTATCATGCAGGCATTGGGGCTTTTGATCGGCATTATTCAGGCTTACATTTTCGCTATTCTTTCGATGGTCTACATCGCTTCGGCGACAAGCGCACATGAGGAAGGGCACAAACATGAGGAATTGCATAAGGCGGAAGCAAGTCAAGGTGTCGCAGCTTAGTAAATAAAATTTTTTTAAAGGAGGAGTATATATGGAGAGTATAAGTTTAGTAGCAGTTGCATCTATTGCCATTGCAGGCTTAACAATGGCTATTGGTTCCATTGGGCCTTCCAGCGGCATGGGACAGGCGATTCAACAGGCGCTTTCCGCCATCGCCCAGCAACCGGATGAGCGTAATTCCCTGACCAGAACTTTATTCGTCGGGCTGGCGATGATCGAATCGATTGCCATTTACTGCTTTGTTATTTCCATGATTGTAATTTTCGCGAATCCTTTCTGGACTCACTTTGTAAAAGCAGGGGGATAATCCATGCATATCGACTGGTTTGTGTTAGGTTGCCAGATATTTAATTTTCTTTTGCTCGTCTATCTTTTGAAGCGTTTCCTTTACGGGCGAATACTCAAAGCGATGGATGATCGCGAAGCGAAAATTGCCGCCCGTTTCAGCGAAGCCCGGGAAATTAAGGAAAAAGCGGCAGAAGCGGCCGAACTCTACGAAAAAAGAAACAGGCAGCTGGCCGAAAAATCAGAACAGATGCTCAACGAGGCAAGCCTCGCGGCGGAAATCAGGCGCAAAGAACTCATGGAAAAAGTTCGGGAAGAAGTGGACGCCATTAAAATCCGCTGGCAGACAATGCTCGCTCGGGAAAAAGAAGCCTTTTTCCAGGATTTGCGCGGCAGGGCCGCCAGAGAAATTTATGCCACGGCGCGCAAAGCGCTGGCCGATCTGGGCAACGCCGATCTGGAGGCGCAAATTGTCGCTGAATTTATCCGCCGCGTGCAAGGCTTGGATTCGGAAAAAAGCAAAGAAATCAGAAAGGCCATCACCGGAGGCGGGAACAAAGTAGTGGTGCAAAGCGCCTTTGATATCTCCCCGGACACGCAAGCCAAAATAGAACAGGCGCTGAAAAAACAGATTTCCAACGGATTTACCGTCCGCTACATGAAACAACCCGATGTCGTTTCCGGAATCGAGTTGAGGGTAAACGGCCATAAAATTGCCTGGAGCCTCAATGAATATCTGGAAACGCTGGTGGAAAACCTTACCGAAGTCATACAAAAGGAAGCACACGCGGCATAGAGGAAATATAGAATTATAAGGGAGGAATTAAATGAGCGAGCAAACCGGGGTAAACGAATCTCAAGAATTAAAAGCATTTCTTGACGACACTTTTTCGACGATGGACGAGGTGCTGGAAAAACAAAAACCGGATTTGCGCCAGTATGAGATAGGCACCATCCAGTTTGTCGGGCGCGATATCGCCCGCGTCAGCGGATTGCCCAATATTCGCGCCGAGGAGCTGGTGCGCTTTTCCGGAAACTACATGGGCCTTGTTTTCAACATCGACCCGGACGAAATAGGCGTCATCCTTCTGGATCCCAGTGAAAATCTTCAGGTGGGAGAAGAAGTGCATCGCACCAAGCGCGTTTTGGACGTGCCGGTGGGAGAAGGACTTTTGGGCCGCGTGGTTGACCCACTGGGAAGACCTTTGGACGGGCTGGGAGATATAAACACCGTAAAACGCCTTCCCGTGGAAAGGCCCGCGCCCGCGGTTATGGACAGAGCTCCGGTTACCGTGCCCCTGCAAACCGGGATCAAAGTCATCGACGCGCTTATCCCCATCGGACGCGGGCAGCGGGAATTGATTCTGGGCGATAGGCAAACCGGAAAAACGGCCATTGCCGTCGATACAATTATCAATCAGAAAGAAACAGGAATTATTTCCATTTATTGCGCGATCGGCAAAAAGAGCGCGGATGTCGCCAAAGTTATCGCCGATCTGCGGGAAAAGGGCGTCATGAATAACTGCATTGTCGTCGTGGCCACGGGAGAAGATACGCCGGGCCTGCAGTTTGTCGCGCCTTACGCGGCAACGACAATGGGCGAATATTTTATGGAAAAAGGCATGGACGTGCTTGTGGTCTATGACGATCTCACCTCGCACGCGCGCGCCTACCGCGAAGTGTCGCTGCTGCTCAGGCGTCCTCCCGGCCGCGAAGCGTTTCCCGGAGACATTTTCTACATTCATTCACGCCTCCTGGAGAGATCAACGCATTTACGCCCCGATTTGGGTGGAGGTTCTCTGACTTCGCTGCCGATTACCGAAACAGAAGCGCAGGACTTGTCATCCTACATTCCCACCAACCTGATTTCCATCACCGACGGGCAGATTTATCTTTCGCCGGTTTTATTCAACAAAGGCATTCTGCCGGCGGTCGATGTCGGTAAATCCGTTTCCCGCGTCGGCGGCAAGACTCAGCTGGCCGCTTATCGATCAGTCGCAGGCGATTTGCGCCTGTCCTATTCGCAGTTTGAAGAGCTGGAATCATTTTCGCGCTTCGGCACCAGACTGGACGACGCGACAAGAAGAACGCTGGAGCGCGGCTGGCGGGTGCGTGAAATCCTGAAACAGGGACAATACAGGCCGTTACGCGCCTCGGAACAAATCGTATCTCTGCTTTCCGTCACCGGCGGATGCCTGGACTGTGTCCCGATTGATAAAGTGCGCGAAGCCGAAGAAAGCGTGCTTGGAGTCATCAATAGCCAAATTCCTGACGTGTGCAAGCATATTGACGAAGGAGACAAGCTGGAGACTGCAGATCGCAATCTCATTGTGGATACAATTAAATCCGACGTGTGCCAGTTCGAAGTCAAAGAGGAAGAAAATGCAGACAACTGAGGCTCTGAAAAGAAAAATCAAGAGCGCGGGTGATTTACTATCCGTCGTTAAAACGATGAAAGCGCTCGCCGCGGTGAGCATTCGCCAATACCAAAAAGCGGTCGAATCGCTCACGGACTATACAAGAACTGTAGAGATGGGACTGCAAATCGTTCTCAAGGAAAGAATGGACGCCGCGACAAAAACCAAAAAGCCGTCGATTAAACGCGTTGGCGCCATAGTATTCGGTTCCGATCAGGGATTATGCGGTCAGCTCAACGAGCAAATATCATCTTTTACATTGGAATATTTCAAAACAAAAAGCATCAAAAAAGAAAATCGCGTCATCTTATCTGTGGGCGCCAGAGTGGCTGATTATCTGGAAGACGCCGGACAATCTCTTTACGATGTCTTGCCCACGCCGGGCTCAACCGCGGGCATCACGCCGCTGGTACAGGAAATAATCATGATCATCGACGAATGGCATTTTCGGACTCATCTGGATCATTTTCTCCTCTTCTATAATCAATACCTGGGCGGGGCAACCTACCATCCGCACATGATTCAACTGTTGCCGGTAAGCCAGGAATGGCTCAAGGAAATCGCCACAAAGAAATGGGATTCAAAAAGCTTGCCGATCTACCGCATGGACGGCGACATTATTTTTTCCTCGCTCATCAGGGAATATCTTTTTGTTTCACTTTATCGGGCATTCGCGGAATCTCTCGCCAGCGAAAACGCCAGCCGCCTCGCCTCCATGCAAAACGCGGAAAAGAATATTGAAGAACAACTGCAGGATCTGCACGGACAGTTTCACCGCACGCGCCAGATGACGATTACGGAGGAATTGTTGGATATCGTTGCCGGTTTTGAAGCATTAAGTGAACAAAAAACGACTAAACAACAGCCAGAAAGCAGGTGATCATCATGGCAGGAGAAAGACACATTTGCGGAATATGCGCGTGGCGCAAAGATTGTCAGAAAAGGTTCAAACTGGGATCTGACTCCCTGGTAGGAAGTTATTGTCCCGACTACACCAGAGACCTATCGATTAAGTCCATCTCCCCGGAAGCCCTGGAAGACGAAAAAATCGTCATGGATAAAATGGTGCAGGAGCAGTTGGATAAATGGCGAAAACTGCTAGACAAAGCGCTCAAACAGGGCATTGACATTGAAAACTTCAAGGGCGGCCCGGTGATAACCATTTCGCGCGAACCGGGCAGCGGCGGCAGCGAAATCGCGCGCAGAGTCGCCAAAGCGCTGGATATGGATTTAATCGGCGGACAGATTATTCAGCATGTCGCGGACAGCGCGAAGATGAGCAGGCGCGTTATCGAATCGCTGGATGAAAAAGAAGTAACCTTCCGTGAAACATTGCTTTCTTCTCTCTTCGGAGAATTCCGACCGTGGCCGGGCGAGTACCTGCAGCACCTGACGCGGGTCATCGGCACCATCGGCGTATTCGGCAATGTGGTGATTGTGGGCAGAGGCGCCAACCATATCCTGCCGCCGGAAAAAGCCTTTAAAGTAAGAATTATCGCTCCCCTTGATTATCGGATTAAGCACTTTATCGAAGACCGGGGGTTGTCCCGCAGCGAAGCCGAGCAGTACGTAATAAAGAAAGAAGCGGACCGGCGGGCTTTCGTGCGCAAATATTTCAATGCCGACGTTGACGATCCCAAGCTCTACGACCTGATCATCAACACCGGCTCCATGACGCTTGACGCGGCGACAAACACTATTGTTTCCGCATTTAAAAACAAGTTGCAAGGCGCGGCAGCTTGAAATATTTGGCGTTTCTTCTGCCAGCCAGGTTTCTTCTTGCTCATTGGTCTGGAATCAGCCGCGTATTTTTCGCTTTTGTGCGGCTGATGTAATCGTTAAAAACGATGGCAAATAACTGCGCATTAAAACAAAAATCTTGAAAAACGATTTTCTTGACATACCAGAGCCGCTTCTTTATAATTCGAAATCAATTCCGTTAGGTAGTTACACTAATAATAAAGCAGGAGGTGGCGTTATGGCTATGGTGAAAGAAAAACGCAAGTTTAATTTTGTTTTATTGGCGGTATTGATTGCCGTAATCATTATTTACGCATTGTTTTATTTTAAAGTATTCTAAAAAACTTACCTTCTGAAAATCGAGGAGAACAGAGCGGTCCGGCGTAACCGCTTGCCCGCTATTGATTACTCGCCGGCTTGACCGGCTCTTATGTAAGTCTGCCCAATAATTTGCCTTATACAACTAAGGGGCTTTTGGTGTATTAGTGCCGTTTTTCCGCTCGTGCCTTACCCCGTCGGATTTGCTCAATAAAATCAGCTTCATTTTCAAGACGCTTGTCAAATAACGTCACACATGAGCCTACGTCAAAAATTTTGTGCGCGTCGGAGCCGCCCACACCGGGAATTCCCAGTTTTTGCATGGCTTTTTGCGCTTTAGACACGGCTAAAGAAGAATGGTCGGGATGATATAGTTCAATCGCGTCAAGGGGCAGCTGATAAATTTTGTCTCCCGCGCCGTAATAATGGGTCTTTCCCCGGCGCGACAGCTTATAGGGATGCGCGGCGATAATAATGCCGCCATGGTTATGCACCAGCCCCGCCAACTCACAGGCGGTGTAACGTCCGGTTAAACTATAATTAATGCCAAAAACCAGAAAATCCCCTTCCATCTCATTTTTATCATTGCGGGCGGATATTTCCTGGCCGTTGATCAGGACAAGGCCTTGCGGCCGGGCCAGATTCTCCAGCCTGGCAAATTCCTCATCCGGCCAGCGCATGCCGTGTTCGGTAAGCGCGATGCCCTGCAGGCCGGCCTCGAGTGCCTGCGCGATGAGTTCCTCCGGATGAATAAAAGAACAGTCGGAATATTTTTGTGTGTGAATGTGCAGATCAAAAACAGTTGTCATTAAATTTTATTGAAACATCAGCAAATAAATGCTGATAAAAAATTCTCTCCTTTATTTATTAAGCAGGCGGGCGGCGTCTTTGGCCCAGTAGGTGATGATGATATCCGCGCCGGCTCTTTTGATGGCGGTAAGCGTCTCGAACATAGTTTTTTCTTCGTCGAGCCAGCCCGTCTGCGCCGCGGCTTTAATCATGGAATATTCACCGCTCACGTTATAGGCTGCCAGCGGCAAGTCGAATTCCTGTTTGGCGCGATAAATAATGTCCAGATAAGAAAGCGCGGGCTTGACCATGATGATGTCCGCGCCTTCGCTCACATCCAGAGAAATTTCCCGGATGGCTTCATCGGCATTGGCGGGGTCCATTTGATAAGCCCTGCGGTCGCCGAACTGCGGCGCGCTTTGGGCGGCTTCGCGAAACGGTCCGTAAAAAGCCGAGGCGTATTTCGCCGCGTAGGCCATGATGGGGATTTCCTCCAGCGCGTTTTCATCCAGCGCCTCGCGGATAGCCGCTACCTGTCCGTCCATCATCGCCGAAGGCGCCACCATATCCGCGCCGGATTGCGCGTGGGAAAGCGCCGTTTTTGCCAGAAGCTCCAGCGTGGCGTCGTTCAGCACACGGCCGTCTTCCACCATGCCGCAGTGGCCGTGGCTGGTATACTCGCAAAGGCAGACATCAGTTATCACCAGGATTTCCGGCACGGCTTCTTTGATTACCTTAACCGCCTTTTGAATTATTCCGTCTTTGGCGTAAGCGCCGCTTGCCTTCTCGTCTTTTTTATCGGGAATGCCGAAAAGAAGCAGCGCCGGTATTTTGAGCGCGTGCGCCTCGCGCGCTTCCTTAACCAGATTATCCACCGACAACTGAAAATTGCCGGGCATGGAGGCAATCGGTTTTTTCACGTCTTTGCCGCCGACAACGAAAAGCGGATAAACAAGGTTATCAGCGCTGATTTTTGTTTCACGCGCGAGCCGGCGGAAATTTTCGTTCTTTCTGAGCCGCCTTAAACGGTAATCAGGAAATTGCATGGCCTACTCCTTTTTGGCTATTTCTTCGTCCGTTAAATAACAGGCGGGATCGTCTCCCCAGACATCGCCCGCCGCTTCCGCCCGCGCGCGGAAATTGCCGCCGCAGACATTCAGCCACGCGCAAGTCGCACAGCGGCCGCGCAGATGCTTTTTTTTGTTTTTCAGTTTCATCAAAAACTCGTTTTTTTCATCCGTCCAGATTTTGCTGAAGGGTTTTAGCCGGATATTGCCCAGCGGCCTGTTGCGCCAGAACTGATCCGGATAAACCTCGCCGTCCCAGCTCACGCAGCCGATGCCCACGCCTGTGGAGTTGCCCTCGTTCATCTCCAGAAGCTCGAGCACTTCTTGGGCGCGCGCGGGATTTTCTTTTTTCATCTTCAAGTAAAGATACGGCCCGTCGGCGTGATTATCAACAGTAAGTATTTCCGGGGCGAGGCCCACTGCAAACATTTCTTTGGTCCGGGCGGCAATCAGATCCAGAAGCGAGCGCGTTTCCTTATGGGTTAAATCCTCCTCGCGCAGCTTCGTGCCGCGGCCCGTGTAAACCAGATGATAAAAACAAAGCCGTTCAATTTTTTCTTTCTTGAGCAGGTCAAACATCGCCGGCACATCGGCGAGGTTGCGCTTATTCACCGTAAAACGGATACCGACTTTAATACCGGCTTCGCGACAGTTGCGGATTCCTTCCATGGCTTTGGCAAACGCGCCTTTTGTTCCGCGAAAGCGGTCATGCGTTATTTCCAGCCCGTCGAGACTCACCCCTACGTAAGACAAACCGATTTTCTTGAGTTTCGCGGCGATTTCCCCGGTAATGAGCGTGCCGTTGGTGGAAATAACCGCGCGCATGCCCTGATCGGTGGCGTATTGCGCCAGCTCCAGTAAATCCGGGCGCATGAACGGTTCGCCGCCGGAAAATAAAACAACCGGCGCGCCGAATTGCGCCAGATCGTCAATCAGATTTTTCCCTTCCTCGGTGGTTAATTCATCGGGATAATCGATGTCGGCGGACGCGGAATAGCAATGGACGCATTTTAAGTTGCAACGGCGCGTCATATTCCAGACAACCACGGGTTTCTTGTCCGCGGAAAATTGCAGCAGGTGAGAGGGTAAATCCCCCGATTTCCTGTTGTAGCGCAGCACGTCGGATGGCTCCACGGCGCCGCAGTATAATTTGGAAATACCAATCATTTTATCAATTCGTGTCCTTAGGGTAGCATCTGTTCTTATCACAATCAATCAATGACTGCACAAGTCCCTGCATGGTGTATTCTTTTTGTTCAATGTCGACCTGAAATCCCGCCTTCCTTGCCGTAGCCGCCGTTACCGGGCCGATACAGGCAACGCGCACCCGCGACGGCGGGACGAAATCCTTTCCCATTATTTCCACAAAATTAGTCACTGTCGAAGAACTGGTGAAGGTGATTACATCCACCGCGTGCGCATCGAGCAGCGACAGGAACTCCTCTTTTTTCCTGCCGGAATTTACCGTCTGATACGCCGCCACCACATCAACCTGCGCTCCCATTTTTTTGAGCCCTTCCGGCAGAATATCGCGGGCTTTCACGGCGCGCGGCAGAAGAATTTTCTTGCCATGTATATCCAAGATAGAAAAAGACTTCAGAATGCCTTCGGCGATAAATTCTTCCGGTATCAGATCAACGCTGATGCCTTTTTCCTCAATTTGACGAGCCGTCGCCGGACCGATACAGCAGATTTTTATTCCTTTTAAATCGCGGATGTCTTTTTCTTTTTGCCGCAGGCGGTCGAAAAAGAACCGCACGCCGTTGGCGCTGGTAAAAATCAGCCAGTGATAGCTTTCCAGTCGCTCAAGCGCTTTGTCTAGTTCGCCCCAGTCATCGGGAGGCTCGATGGCGATCGTGGGAAAAGAAATAGGATTGGCGCCTTGCTCCAAAAGCAGGCGCGCCAGATCATCGGCCTGACGCTCGGGGCGCGTTATCACCACGCCCAGGCCGAAAAGCGGCTTGTTGTCAAACCAGCGCAAAGAGTCGCGCAGGTCAACCACGTCACCTACTACCAAAATAGCCGGCGGGCGGAAATCATTGGCGTGCGCCAAGATCACAATATTGGAAAGCATGCCCACCAGAACCTGCTGAGTGGGCAGAGTGCCGTTGCGGATCAGCGCCACCGGCGTTTCCGGCGATTTGCCGTTTTTAATAAGCTCTTTGGTAATTTCCGCGAGATTCTTCACGCCCATCAGAAAAACAAGCGTGCCGATTTTGGCAAGCGCCAGCCAGTCGATATCGCTTTTTTCTTTCGTCGGGTCCTCATGCCCGGTTACAAACGCCACGGTTGAAGTGAAGCCCCGGTGGGTGAGCGGAATGCCCGCGTAAGCCGGAACCGCGATAGCCGAGGTTACGCCGGGAATGATTTCGAAAGCGACATTATGCTCCACAAGCATTTGCGCTTCTTCCCCGCCGCGCCCGAAGATAAAAGGATCGCCGCCCTTGAGGCGCGCCACGGCATTGCCCGCCTGCGCCTCCCTCACCAGCAATTCGTTGATCTCCTCCTGCGAAAGTGTGTGATCGCCGCCTTTTTTGCCGGCGTAAATAAATCTTGCCTGTGGCGGCGCGAATTTCAGCAATTCTTCGTTGACGAGATTGTCGTAAACGACAACATCAGCGGCCAACAGCGCTTCCACGGCTTTGAGCGTAATGAGGCCCGCGTCTCCCGGCCCCGCGCCGATGATGAAAACCTTGCCTGTTTTTGATTTTTGATATGTCATATCAGCACATCAAATCCAGCAATTTTCTGCCGCCTTTTTCCAGAATTAAACCTGCCAGTTTTTTCCCCAGTTCTTCAGCCTCGCCGATTTCCCCCCAGACTTTATCTCTGACAATCGTCGAACCATTCGGCGCGGCCAGCAATCCTTCCAACGTCAATCTGTTTCCCTCCATCAATCCATACGCCGCGATGGGCAGACGGCAGCCGCCGCCCAATTCCCGCAGATAAGCGCGCTCCGCGCTTACTTCCGCATTCGCCTGCGGATGATTTAGCTTGCCGCAAATTCCCGCCAATTCAAGGGTGTCCTTTCTTATTTGCAATCCCAGCGCGCCCTGGCCTACCGCCGGCAGCATCAGTTCCACAGGCAGATATTGAGTAATTTTTTCCAGATACCCCATCCGTTTCATGCCTGCCGCCGCCAGGATAACACCGGTGAGGTTTTCCGTCTCTATTTTTTTGAGCCTGGTGTCGATATTGCCGCGCAGAGGCACAATATTCACATCCGGCAGCATGGCTTTGATCTGCGCGGCGCGCCGGAGCGACCCCGTGCCGATTCTCGCTCCCTTGGGCATAAATTCCATCTTCACATTGCCGCGGGAAACCAAAACATCGCGCGCGTCTTCTCGTTTCATAATAGCGGCAAAAATCAGTCCTTCCGGCGTCTGTCCGGGAACATCCTTCATGCTGTGCACCGCCAGATCAATGCTTCCGGCAAGCAATGCTTCTTCGATTTCCTTGACAAAGACACCCTGGCCGCCGATCTGCAAAAGCGATACATCCTGCATGATATCGCCGCTGGTTTTAATCACGCAGATTTCAGCTTCAATGTCCGGTGCGATCTTTTTCAGGGCCCCGGCAACATGATTCGTCTGTGCCAACGCCAGTTTGCTGCCGCGCGTTCCTATCTTTATGTGCACACAATCTCCTTTTTATTCATCCAAGCGGAAAAGCTGGCGTGCCGCGGCCACAATATCCTGCGCGCTGAACTCAGCGCTTTCCTCTTTCATCACCGCCACCGGCGCGTGCAGTATTTTATTAACAATGCCCTGGACCAACGCCTCTATTTTTTCCCTATCGCCGTTTTCCATGCCCGTCATCCAGCCCTGCGCCTTTTCCAGCTCCGTGCGGACAATTTTTTCCGCCTTTGTGCGCAGAGAAACAATCGTCGGCACGGCTTCCAGTTCCTTGAGCCAGTTGCTGTACTGCGCCACCTCTTCGTCAACGATCTTTTCCGCCTTGAGCGCTTCACGTCGGCGCATTTTCACGTTCTCGTCGACAATATCCTGCAGGTTATCAATATTATAAAGGTAAACATTTTCGATTTCACCCGCGGCCGGGTCGATATCGCGCGGCACGGCAATGTCTATTAAAAATAGCAAAGGATTCTTTCTCTTGCGCAACGCCTGACGCAGCATATCTTCCGTAATGATGTATGAGGGAGCGCCGGTGGAACTAATCACGATATCGGCATGCGCAAGAGCGTCGTCAAGCGCCTCCAGTCCGACCGCCCGGCCGTGAAATTTTTCCGCCAGCGCCGCGGCCTGCGCCTGCGAGCGGTTGGCCACGGTGATTTCTTCCGCGCCGTTTCCCACCAGGTGCGTGCCGGTTAATTCCGCCATTTCCCCCGCGCCGACAATCAGAATTTTTTTGCCTGTGAGCGTGCCAAATATCTTTTTGGCCAGCTCCACCGCGGCAAAACTCACCGATACCGGATTGGCGGCAATCCCTGTTTCCGTGCGCACGCGTTTAGCCGCGCGAAAAGCGCGATGCATCAGGCGGTTGAGCGCCACGCCTGTCGCGTTTTGCGCCAGCGCCTGCCGGTAGGCGTCTTTTGCCTGGCCGAGAATCTGCGTCTCTCCCATCACCAGAGAGTCAAGGCTTGAGGTAACCCGAAACAAATGCTTGATCGCTTTATCATCGCGGTAAATGTAGAGGCAGGATGCTTCACCATCTGTCAATCCGCCTTTTTTCATCAGCGTTGTTTTCAGCTTATCAATTGTTTCCGGATTATCCTCGATAACCGCGATCACTTCCACGCGGTTGCAGGTGGCGAGAAATAATGTTTCCGCCACGCCCTCAATAGCGAGAAATTCCGGCAGCAGGGTTTTCGCATCTTCACAACCGGCAAAAAGTCTTTCCCGGACAGCCAGAGGAGCTGTTTTATGGTTTAATCCGATAAGTATAATCATTTTCAAACAAAGTTATGTAAAGACGAAAAACAAAGTTTCACCAAAATATACGTCAGCAACAGAAGCAAAAACACAATACACGACAAGGCGGCCATGCGGAATCCTTTCCAGCCGAGGGCGAGGCGCTGATGAAGCAGCACGCCGTAAACAAGCCACGCAATAAAAGACCAGATAACTTTCGGGTCGGATGTCCAGAGATTTTCCCAGACAAAGGCGGCGTAGAACGCGCCGGCGATAATGCCCGTGGTCAAAAGAGGGAAGCCACACAAAAGACAAAGATGATTTATTCTGTCCAAATCGCCAAGGGAAGGAAGCAGCCGGCTCATCGAGGTGAATTTCCCGCTTTTGAGCAGACTGTTTTGCATGATAAACATGGCGCCCGCGCATGACGCCAGCACAAATAAAATTTCCCCCACAATGGATAAAGCGAGGTGCCCGGTGGCCAGCCAGCTTTGCAATCCTTCCGGCAAAATGGTTTTGCCCGCCTCCTGACCGGCGGCGATAATCACGAATAACAACACAAGGGGCCCGATAAACGCGCCCAGCAGCCTTGTTTTTGTCTTGAATTGCAGGACAAGATAAACAGCGCCGGCCGACCAGGCGTAAAACGCGAAAAGCGCGCGCGGCCCCAGATTGGTAAAGCCGTGGGCGTTTATCGCCGCCGCGATCAGATAGGCCGTAAGCAGCAAAAACGCGCCCGCCAGAATCCATGTGGATATCTTGGCCAACATCACTCTTTTGACCAGCAGGGAAAAAAGATAACCGGCGGCGCTTAAAGCGGCAAGGAAAAATGCCAGCGCGAAAAATATCAGCTCAACATTTTCAAAATTCAAATTCCACCTCCTCGCCGGTTGCTTCCCTGACGATCTGTTTCGCCTTTTCCCGATTTTTCCGGCGCAGTGCGTCAAGCAATCCCGCGCCCATAAGTCTTTCAAACCAGGCCTTGCCCACCTCGGCGTTTTTTTCCATTTTGGGGCGCAGTTGTCCCAAAATATTATTTAACGCCGCGTATTCTTCGCCGTAGGTTTTTTCCATCTCCTCGCGCAGATGACGCGCCAGCGCCGGCGAATTGCCCGCCGTGCCCACGGCAATAGTTAAATCTCCCCTCTCCACAAGGGAAGGCAGAATAAAATCGCACTTTTGCGGGTCATCCACAACATTTACTGGAATTCCCCGTGTGCGCGCGTCGCGTGAGACTGCGGCGTTTACCTCGTCATCATCGGTCGCGCTGATGACCAGCGCGGCGTCTTCAATATACGACGGGGAATATTTACCGGCGATATGAATGATTTCATTTTTGTCTTTCAGCGAGGCAAGCTCGCCGGTCAAAGCGGGGCTTATGACAAAAACTTTCGCGCCGCAATCAATAAGGCGCAGCGCTTTTCTCTGCGCGACTTCGCCGCCGCCGACGACCACGCATTTTTTACCGGTGATGTTCCAGAAAACAGGGTAATATTTCAATTTCTTCCTTTCTGCCTTGCCTTTGTTTATACGCGCGGTCAGTTTTTAAAAACTATCATGAAGAATACCAAAATTCAAGCAAGGCCGTTGCCGGGCAAAAGCATCGGCAAAATACACCTGGGCAAAATTGCCTTGTTATCTCTATTTTGCGCGGCCCGAGTCTGCTTGAATTATTAATAAAAACAGGTTATATCCTGACAAACACAACAGGAGAATCGCGCCGTGAAAAAGCAGCAGGAAAAATGGCTGAAGGTGGAAATAGCCGCTCCCGCCGAGTTGATGGATGCTCTGGGCAATTTTCTGACGGAGGCAGGCGCCCACGGCGTTTTTCAGGAAACACTCGAGCCGCAATCTCCCGGCGATTTTCCCGAAACCGCGCAAACGGAAACAATCCAGGCCTATTTCCCCCAGGATACGCGCGCGGAAAAAAGAATAAAATCCGTCGAAAATTATCTGGCCAGTCTCGCGGAAATTTTTCCCGATCTGACCAAGCCGTCACTCAAAACAGAAATAGTGACTGACCCGGACTGGGGCGAACAGTGGAAAAAATATTTCAAGCCGATACGCGTGAGCGGCAATATTATCGTCAAACCCACGTGGGAGAGATATTCCCCCTCGAGCCGCGATATTGTCATTGAAATCGATCCCGGCATGGCGTTCGGCACCGGTCAGCACGCTTCGACAAGAATGTGCCTCGAGGCCATTGAAGATATCATCATGAAAGAGCGCGCGGTTAAAAACTGGAAGGTTCTGGATGTCGGCTGCGGCACGGGAATCCTCGGCATCGCCGCCGCCAAACTGGGCGCGCAGGATGTCATCGGCGTGGATATCGACAGAAAAGCCGTGGAAATCGCCCGCGAAAACGCGGCGATTAACGACGTTGACGAGCATATAAAATTCATCAATCGCGACGTGAAAACACTTACCGAAACGCGTAATCTGATTATCGCCAACCTCACTGCCAAACTGCTCATGGAACTGCGCGAGCATCTGAAAAATCTGCTCGTCCCCGGAGGCTATATGATCATTTCGGGCATTGTTGAGCCGGACCGGCAGCTTATCGAAGAGCGGTTTTGCGCCGCGCCTTTCACCCAGGAAAAAGTCATTACCGAAAAAGAATGGGTCTGTTACGTTTTGAAAAAAAGCGACAGAGACATATAATAAAATAACTTTCCGCTTCATTTCCCAAAGCGTAAGGAAATAAATTTGACCATCCCCCGGATATACAGCACGGAAATACTGCAGGACAAAAAAACTCTGCTGCTGCCGCAGGATAATCTAAAATACCTGAAAAATGTCCTGCGCCTGAAGCCGGGCGGCAAAATAGCCGTTTTTGACAGCGCGGGCCATGAATATGAGGCGTCAATTACAAAATATTTAACCGCAGGCGTGGAAGTGATAACGGAAAAGAAAATCGACCGCGCCGAAAAGGAAATCAGAATTACTCTGGCGCAGGCGCTGCCCAAAGCGGCCAAAATGGATTTAATCGTCAAAAGCGCGGCGGAACTGGGCGTGGATTTGATTATTCCTTTTGCCGCGAAAAGATCCGTGAGCCACATTGCCGCCGATAAAGCGGCGCAGAAAGTAAGGCGCTGGCAGAAAATCGCCCTCGAGGCATCACGCGCCACGCGCGCGGCAGGCGTCACCAAAGTGGATAATTTCAGAAAGTTCGACGCCGTGCTTAAAAGCGCCGTCACGCCCGGCGCCAGAATGATTTTCTGGGAAGAAGAAGAAAAAATAACCATTAAAGACGCATTGACGGATAAAAGTCTTGACGGCTGCAAAAATTATTTTATTATTGTGGGGCCCGAAGGCGGTTTTGCCAAGGACGAAATCACGCGGGCGTTGGACGCCGGTTTTCTTTCCGTCAGTCTCGGCCGGCATATTTTAAAGGTTGAAACGGCGGCCGCGGCGATTATTTCCATAATTCAATACGAAAAAGGCGTTTTCAGCCATAAATCATAAGGGGGTAAAAAATTATGTCCGTTTATAAATTTGCCGGTTTTTGGCGGCGTCTTATCGCTTATCTTATCGACAATACCATCATCTGTCTTGTTTTCTTTGTTCTGTTCATGATCGCGGTTATCGGTTATTTTCTCGGCGTGTCCAACACGGAAGAAAGCCAATGGCTTGCCGATTTGACGGATCCCACCAAAATTTCCTCGGCCATGATTTTTATCTGGGTGTTTCTGCTTGCTTTAACCATCGGCTATTTTACATATTTTCACGGAACAACCGGCCGCACGCCTGGCAAGATGATACTCGGCCTGCAGGTGGTCGGCGAAGACGGCAAGCCGCTGACCTTCGGCATCGCTTTTTTGCGCGCGGTGGGATATTTCATCTCCAGCATTGTACTGAACCTTGGCTTTATCTGGGTGGCTTTTGATAAGCGCAAACAGGGCTGGCACGATAAAATCGCGGGCACGGTCGTGATTATCAGAGAAGAGCAGACGCCGGCGGAAGGCCTCGCAATTCCGGACCGCAGCCCACCTGCGCAAGTGTCGCAAAACAATAATTAATTTGCGGCAAACGCAAGGCCTGGCGGGAAAAAATGCCTTGACAAGTAATCCTATATTTTATAGACGATTCTGCCTCGGGTCGGTAGCTCAGTCGGTAGAGCATCGGACTGAAAATCCGAGTGTCGGCAGTTCAATTCTGCCCTGACCCACCATGACACTCCGGGCCCTCTTTATTTTTTTCAATAGAGAGGGCTTTTTTTGTCGCATTTGTTTTTATTTGTAGGCGCATGACCGAAACTAAATTAAAAATCCTGTTGGTTAATCCTCCCAACTGCGGCCGCAGCATCCCGGAGGAAGAATACGGCATAACTTCGCTCAAACAGCTTTTCAAGGGAGAGCCTTTCAGCCTGGAAGTTCTGGCCGGGCCTCTGCGTGATCAAGATGTCCTGATTTTTGACATGAAATGCGAAAGCGAGGAAGCTTTCTGGGCGGAATTTCACCACTTTAAGCCCGATATCGTCGGCTTTACCGCTGTTACCTGCGAGGCAAATACGGTTATCCGCCTGGCCGCAAACGTCAAAGAAAAAAGCAATGCTGTGGTGGTCATTGGCGGCAATCACGCCACCTACAATCCGGAATATTTCAACCGCCCATCTTTCGACTACATTGTCATCGGTTTGGGTAAAAAAAGTTTTCGCGAACTCGTTGTAAAACTCGCCGCGGGTAAAAAATCAAACGGCATCGCCGGCATTGCCAAAACCACGCCCGGTAGACCGCATACCTATCTGGTACGCGACTATGATGAAACTGATTTGATGCCCGAAATACCGCCGCGCTACGATCTGGTAGCCAAATATCGCGACCAGTACTTTCTGGAACAGCTAGGTCTCTCGATGGGTTTTGTGCTGAGCGCCTACGGCTGCACGCACAAATGCTCCTTCTGCGCGATTCCCAACATGGCCGGCGGCAAATATCTGAATTATGACGCCGACGCTGTCGTGCGCGATATCGGCCTTTTGGGCGACACTTCCTTCATCCGCCTGGTGGACGCCAACACTTTCGGCAACGCGCGCCATTCGCAGGAGCTTTGCGACAAAATCAGAAGCGCCGGCATCGCCAAAAAATATTTTGCCGACGTGCGCGCCGATACCATCGTCAAATATCCCGAACTGATGAAAAACTGGAAAGAAGCAGGCCTTTATGCGGTGATTGTGGGCTTTGAAGACGTGTCCGACGAGCGGCTTTCGTCCTACAACAAAAAATACCAGGGACAGGTCATCAGCCAGGCCATTGAGATACTGCATAAGCTGGGAATTGTCATTATTGGCGATTTTATCGCCTCGCCGCGTGATGACGAGGAAGACTTCAGAAAACTGGAGGATTTTATTCTGGCGCACAAGATTGAAGTGCCGGTAATTTCCGTTTTAACGCCGCTGCCGGGAACGCCTCTTTACAAAACGATGAAAAAAGATATAATCATTGATGATCTTGATTATTACACCTTTACCAACGCGGTGACGGCCACCAAAATGTCGGAGAAGATGTTTTATCAGACCTACGCCGGGCTGATGAAGCGCCTGCATGAAAAGCCGCACCGGCCGCAGTAACGAAGGAGAAAAATTTTAGTGGAAGTTTACATAAACGACATTGCCGCTTTTTTACCAAACGAACCGGTAGATAATACGGAAATTGAAGATGTGCTGGGAAAAGTTAAGAATAACCGCTCGCGCATCAAAAGCATGGTGCTCAAAAACAACGGCATCCTAAAGCGCTACTACGCCATTGACCGCAAGACAGGCAAGCTCAACTACACCAACGCGGGGCTTGCCGCCGAAGCCGTGAAGAGATTGAAGCCATACGAAGGTTTTAAGATAAATGACATACAGTGTCTCTGCTCCGGCACGACGATTGCCGACGTTATCGCGCCCGGGCACGGCCTGATGGTCGCGGGCGAACTGGGGATCGGCCCCTGCGAGGTTATCTCCACCTCGGGCATCTGCTTATCCGGCGTTACCTCTTTTAAAGCGGCCTGGGCGAATGTTGCGCTGGGGCTGACCGAAAACGCCGTGGCCACGGCCTCTGAACTTGCCTCCTCCTTGATACGCTCCGATTTTTTTGAACATCTGCCGGGCGATCCGGATTTCAAAAATCATCCGGTGGTGGCTTTTGAATCCGATTTTCTGCGCTGGATGTTATCGGACGCGGGCGGCGCGATTTTCTTCTCCGGCAAGAAAAATTCAGGCCGCATTTCGCTGCGCGTGGAGTGGGTTGAACATGTCTCGTATGCCGGGCAGATGGATGTCTGCATGTACGCCGGGGGCATGAAAACGCCGGAGGGCAAGGTTATCGGCTGGCGCGAACTGGACTCACTGCAGGAAGCGATAGATAAAAATTTCATGGCGCTCAAACAGGATACCGAAATATTGGGCGATCACGTTGTGCGCCTCACCGTCAATGAGGCGCTCACCCGCACCGCGCAAAGAAGAAAAATCAGGCCGGAGGAAATTGATTGGTATCTGCCGCATTACTCCTCGGAATTTTTCCGCGATAAAATTCACAACGCCATGGCTGAAGTCGGTTTTAAAATTCCTTACGAGCGCTGGTTTACCAACCTCACCTACAAAGGCAACACCGGCGCCGCCTCAATTTACGTGATGCTGGAGGAAATCTTCCACTCGGATAAATTAAAGGAAGGGCAGAAGATCCTCTGCTATATTCCCGAAAGCGGCCGCTTCTCCGTCGCCTATATATTGCTTACAGTGGTTTAATTACAGGCTGCCGCTTACGCGCAGAAGATAGTTGACCACATTGTTTTAGGTATGATATTTATACCTATACAAAAAAGAGGTAAATGATATGCACAATGAATTTACGGCCATAATTGAGCGTGACGGCGATTGGTTCATCGCCTACAGCCCTGAAATACCGGGCGCAAACGGCCAGGGAAAAACAAAAGAGGAGTGCCTGAAAAATCTTTCCGAAGCCATCGAGCTAATTCTTGAAGACCGCAGGCAGGACGCGTTGCGCGGCATTCCACGGGACGCCGCGCGCGAAGTGGTTTCTGTCGGATGAAGCTGCACGCCCTGCTGAAACATCTCAGGCGTCACGGCTGTTTTCTCAAACGCGAAGGCGGCTCTCATTCTCTATGGACGAATCCCAATACCGGCAGAATTGAAGCCGTGCCACGGCACAAAGAAATATCCGACAAGCTGGCAATAAAAATATGCCGCTCTCTTTCCATCCCCGACCCAAAATAATAAACAGTAAAAAATAAATCTTTTTTTTAAGGATTCCAGCCGGTGTATCATAACAATACCGTTTCATTGCACCCGGCAGGAGCTCCGGTAGCCCTGCCCGGCGCATGCATGGGAATGCTGGATACGCCGGGAAAAAACTCTGCCTGTAGCGGGTGAAGCAATCTCATAAAAACGAGGGAAAAGCGTTGGATGGCCGCGCATATTGCAGGGATAAAGTCATAAAACTCAACAGGCAGACCCTTTGTGCCAAATTGACTATTTTTCAGCGCACTGAAAAATATTCGCGTCTATTTTTCAATATAATTAATGATCCTCATCTAGGAACACATCCGCTTGAAAAAATCTACGCCGCAGCAATCTCTTAATAAAATCGTGAAAAATTTCTTATTGACATTTAAATCCAGAATGCTATTTTTCAGTCAGCGCCGATTATAATTTTCCCCAAACTCCACCGGAATGTTTCTTCTACTCCAACGAAAAAGCTACACGGCGCGTATAAATATACTTTTTTAGTTATTTAGATCTTTAACATTCTAATAAACTTTAGGAGGTGTTTTATGCGGCAGAAAAAAGCATTATTCTTTACTTTGATTCTTACCTTATTTTTTTCCTTTAGTTTAACCTCTCACGGCTGGCAGGGCAGGATGGCGGGGATGGAGGATCCCTACGGATTGGTCGGCGATGAATACGATTATCTGATTCATGTGGCAAAAATCGCCGAAGGCAAAGGGTTTAATTTCTACGGCGGCTATCGCTTCACCTACACCAACGTGGATAAATACGAAACCCGGATAAGTTCCGCCCCTTACGGTTTTAACTTTTCCGGCGAAGAATTCAAGCATGACGCTTTGATCGGGAGTTCTTTTGCCTTGGGGCCGGGCAGAATGGGAATATTTTTTTCCTATCAAGGCGTCAGAGGGGATTTTGACACGGGCCTTCTTCCTACGGAAGGTAGTAGTTTTGTCGGATTGAAAAACAAGGATAACCTTGACGATTTTTCCTTAAGGGTCATGTACGGGATTCCCGTGGGCGGATTTGCCCTGGGGGCAGAAACCGGCGTAGCCTACTGGCAGGAAAAAAACAGCCTTCTTATTTACAATGATGAAGGTGAAGGATATATCAATTTTCATTTGATTGAGGGTTATCAGATGAATCTGTCCTTACCGCCTTTTCCTGCATACGATTCAGCTTACTGGGAAATTCCGTTGAAGGTGGGCCTGAGCGGGAAAATGGGTCCGCTGGATACACAATTCACCTTGCGCGGCGGATTTATCGTTGGCGGGGATAACACCCTGACATTCGGAGCGTATGAACCGGGGGACTCCGCCTATGATGATTTGGACGGCGACACAAAAGGATGGTCTGTGGGTGGAGATTTATGGCTGCGCTACCATCTGGGCAACGGCCTTTCCCTGCCCTTTATCGTGAGCGCTGATTACCGCGACAAAAAAAGAAAAGCCCGAGGAACGTTGTGGAATCTGGATCCTGATATATATTTAGATTGCAAGAACAAGGAAACCTCATTTAACCTGACGCTGGGCGGTGGTGTGGACAAGGCGATTGGCCAACAAACCCGTTTGGCCGCGGGCATTTACTATAGCTATCTCAACAGCAATAAAGATATGCGTCTGACGGTTTTCGATGAAGGGGACTATGACGGCGAAGTATTTTTTGACGATTTTCCCTCTTCTTCAGAACATCGCGCCACGTTGCGTTTGGCGGGCGAGCACGCTCTTTCACCGGTGGTCGCGCTGCGGGGTGGCCTAGGTTTCTTTTACGGATTAGTCACGCAGGACACTGTTTTTGGGTTTAGAGATGCTACTGAAACAAAAGTGAAGCTTGCCGCCGACGGCTACCGTTGGGGCGCGGGCGCGTCTTTCGGCGCTTCCATTAAATTGACCCCGGTTACGTTGGAACCTTTCCTCAACGCCGGTTATCAATACATGAAGCTCACTGCGGATATATATGAAGACGGCTCTTTGATCCCGGGAGCTGACCGCAAGGACAAACGCAACCAGTGGTATGTGGGCGGCGGTTTGGCGGTCAAATTCGGCCAGTAAATTTCTAAACGGTTAAATCTTTTAATTAAAGCGCCCGGATTCTTTCCGGGCGCTTTTCAATGAAACTCAGATTTTCAAGCAATCGGATTTAAAAATTTGTTAGTTGAATTGACCCCGCGCATGCGGGGTTACTTCCTTCTTTATCCTTGCTGTTGTTCCTGTCGGGCGATAGGACAATCCAGATTTCCTCGCCAAAAATAATTAAAAATCCTCTCTTGACAGTGCATGCAAATGTGCTAATTTCGGTTTCAGCGCCGCCGATAATTTTCCCAATACTCCACCGGTACGTTGCCTCCAGCTGACATTAAAATTACCCGACGCATAGACATATATCTTTTTAAAGTTATTTAGAGTTTCAACATTCTACTTATCTTCCGGAGGTGTTTTATGCGGCAAAAAAAGTCTTTGTTTTCTCTTTTGATTTTAACCCTGTTTTTAACCGTTAACCTGATCTCCTGCGGCGGTGGGGGTGGGGGGGGGCGAATCAACTACACCGCTTAGCTCCGATAAAGCAATTACAGCTTTTTCTTTCACTGATGCTGCTAACAGCGCTTTATCCGAAGATGCCGTGGGCATCATTGACGGCACAAATATCACCGTTGCCGTACCAAACGGAACTGACGTTTCTGCTCTCATAGCCACATTTACGACCACCGGTGTTTCCGTGACGGTCAGTGGAACCGCCCAGACCAGCGGGGTAACAGCAAACGACTTCTCCAGCGCCGTTACTTATCGTGTACGCGCGGAAGATAGCACGACACAAGACTATATAGTAACGGTAATTCCCACAAGCAAAGTAACGCTCAACCCCGTTTGGGATTTTTACATTAACTCCACCTGGAATACCGATACAGATCCCGACGTGATTGGCGGATACGGAACGGACGGTTCAGGCACCGGCGGCACCGGAACCACAGGCAGCAATACCGGCTACAGCAGCGGATTGGGTTATAACTATCAGAATTTCCATAAACTTGTTTTCACCTTCGATATCCGTTCGCTAACGGGCGGGACAATCCATAGCGCTTATTTTCGTGTTTATCTTTTCAGCCCTCCTGCAAATTCCGAAAACGTGATGCTGGAAAATATTTATTACGGGGACACCGATGGATTTCCTAGCCCCAGATCCGCAGGGGAAGAGTATGGCGGCTATATCATTACACCCGCAATCGCAGGCTCGCAACCTGCAACCACAGAAGGTTGGGTGCAATTTGATGTTACTGCCAAGCTACAGGCAGATATTGACTTCCCACGCGGTAATTCACAATTACGTTTAGGTCATACGAATCGCGAGAATTACGGTGATTATTACTGCACATGGGGCATGCTAGAACATGCTACCTACAAACCGGAATTGGTCGTAACATATTACTAAACCACAAACCTGATAAGCTTTTGTAGCGCCCGGGATTAAATCCCGGGCGCTTTTTTATTTGGTCATCGCGAGACGCGTATGGCGTCGTGGCGATCTCAGAGATGGTTTCGGTATCTTATGCATGCCTCGCCATGACTACTCATGTGTCATTGCGAATGACGCGTCAGCGAAATGAAGCAATCTCATCAACAAGCCGGAAAATGCATAAGATGGCCGCGGGCTTCGCCCTCGTCATGACAGGTAAATTTTTGCTATTTTGTTTTCCACGGTCATTGTCCGGCGTGACCGGACAATCCAAAATTTTTTCCGCCAAAAATAATTAAAAATCCCCTCTTGACACGACATGCAAAAATGCTAATTAACATTTCAGCGCCGCCGATAGTTGAGATATAAACAAAAGTTGTGTTTAGGAAGATAGGTGGTGTATCCACCGGTTGAGAGTTTCCCGACAATCAGCCGGTAAAAATAAAAAGGAAAGGATACACACACCATGAAGAAAGATAACGTAGTT
>Ga0209407_1000435_pt1 | contig 54449 bp, 41 predicted proteins | sample AD_JPNHG3_MetaG_FD_184410 | JGI IMG/M metagenome (GOLD analysis project Ga0209407, IMG submission 184410) | Active sludge microbial communities of municipal wastewater-treating anaerobic digesters from Japan - AD_JPNHG3_MetaG (SPAdes) (version 2) | ecosystem: Engineered > Bioreactor > Anaerobic...
GCCCGCACCGATCGCGATCATGCCGATGCCGCCGCCGGTCGGTGTGTGCGAGTCGCTACCCAACAGGGTCGCACCAGGTTTGCCGAAACGTTCCAAATGGAGTTGGTGGCAGATGCCGTTGCCCGGCCTTGAGAAAATGATGCCGTAGCGCTGGGCCACGCTCTTGAGATAGGCGTGGTCATCCGCATTTTCAAAGCCAACCTGGATCGTGTTGTGATCCACATAGCTCACGGCCAGATCGGCCTTGACACGGTCGAGCCCCATGCTCTCAAACTGCAGATAGGCCATCGTGCCGGTCGCGTCCTGCGTGAGGGTTTGGTCGATACGGATCGCGAGTTCTTCGCCCGGCACCAGACTGCCGGCCACCCGATGCGCCGAAAGGATTTTTTCAACAATATTCTTTGCCATGCGTTGCTCCTGATTGAGTACTACATGGTGCATGAAATGCCGTTGCGCAACAAGCCCAAACTTGTGGTATCCTGTTTGCTGTCTTCACGGACCTCGTGTTCAAGTTGACACCTTATGCCAAGCCACCTTTACATCCATGTTCCGTTTTGCGATGGCAAGTGCCACTACTGCGGCTTCTTTTCGGTCGTTGCGACACCCAGCGTGATTGAGCTTTACAGCACGTTGCCAGCGCGTGAATACGATTGCCATCTGACCAGCATGCCCGAGCTGGGCAAAGTTCCGCTACGTACCCTTTACATGGGTGGCGGCACGCCGGCCATGTTGGGCAATGACGGCTTGAAACGGCTGGCCGACGCATTGGCCAAACGGCTCTCTTTCGATACGCTCGAAGAGTGGACTGTGGAGATCACCCCGGCCTCATCCTCGGCTGCTCTGTTTGCGACATTGTCGGCCATCGGCGTGAACCGCATCAGTATCGGCGTGCAAAGTTTTGACGACGCGATCCTGAAACGTATCGGGCGGCGGCACGACGCCCAAGCCGCCGTCGCGGCGATCAAGCGCGCTCAGGACGCCGGGTTCGCGAATATCGGTATCGACCTGATCGCCGGCCTGCCGGGTGTCATCCCCGCGCTCTGGAGCGAAACGCTCGATCGCGCAATCTCCCTCTCGCTTACGCATCTTTCAGTTTATGCGCTGACCGTGGAGTCGGGCACGCCGCTGGCGCAACAGATCGAGGACGGCCTCGAACTGCCCGGCGACGACGACCAACTCGCTGCGCTCGATCAGGCCGAGGCGGCGTTCGGCGAGGCCGGTTTCGCGCGTTATGAAATTTCTAACTACGCGCTTCCGGGTTTTGAATGCCGTCACAATCTGGCGGTGTGGCGTGGCCATGACTTCCTTGGGCTCGGCCCGTCGGCGGCTTCGCGTGTCGGTCGGATACGCTGGACCAACAGCAAAGATCTTGAAGAGTACATTTGCGCCGTGCAACACGACTCGCTACCGTCGGCGGACTCCACCGCGCTTGACGCCGCCGAGGATGCTGAGGAGCGTGTGATTTTCGCCCTACGCTTGAACGAGGGGATCGACCTTGCTGCTGAGGCGCGGCGTTTTCCTGCTTTGGCCGGGCGGGTCGGTGCTTGGGAACAGCGTCTCGCCGATCTGGCCGTACACGGCATCACCGAGCGCGTGGGGGACCGCTGGCGCTTGACGGTGCGCGGGCGAGAGGTGTGCGACGCCGTCTTACGAGAACTGGTTTGATCCGTTTGAAGGGAACCGCTACGTTGATCATTCAGAATCCGGCAATCGTCTTGCAAATCCGCCCTTGGTCGCAAACCTCCCACATGGTGACGTGGCTCACGCCGGATTATGGCCGCGTCGTTACAGCGGTCAAGGGTGCTTGCCGGCCTAAAAGCGCGTTCCTGGGGCAATACGACCTTTTTTACACATGCGATCTGCTTTTCTACCGTCGCGAGCGCGATGGCGTCCACGCGATTCGGGAGTGTGTGCCGCGTGAGTTACGCGAGCCGCTGCGGCAGCGCTGGCGGCATGTCGTGGCCGCCGTTTATCTGTGCGATCTCACGGCGCGCGCGGTCCCCAGCCAGCAGGAGGCCGCCGACCTGTTCGCGTTGCTAAGTCAGACTCTCGACCGGCTCAGCCATGCGTCTGAAACGAATCTACGCGCCCTGCTGCTTTGGTACGAAACGCATCTCCTGCGGCACGTGGGGCTTCTGCCGGACCTACGCACCTGTCCGCACTGTCATCCGGTCGAGCGGACGTGGTTGCGCTTTTCCTTGCCTTCAGGGCGGCTGACTTGTCCCCATTTGACGAAAAATCAACCCGGTGAGGCGACCCTGTCGTTACACCGGGCCGTCCGTAATCTCTTTATGATGCTTGCCGATGCCCCGCAATTTGAGACGGCGGCACGGATACTCACTAACAAAAAAAATGATAGCCAAGTAAATCTTCTTCTTGGCTTATCCCGATTTCTTGGTATGTTTATGGCCTTTCATCTCGAAGTGCCCTCGGCTGTCCGTCGTGTCACTTGGGAGACGTTAGATACAACACCTGCGCAGAAACCTGCGCAAGAGGAGATCACGATACCATGAAGTGCGTCCGCTTGTTCAGCCTGACCTTGGCATCCACGCTGGTGGTTGCAACCGGCTGCAAAAAAGAACCCGAGGCCGTAGAGGCCGCCGGGAGCCCCGCTGAGCCCGTAGCCGTTGAGACGGCCGCCCCCGCAAACCCGAACGAAGTCATTGCTTCGGTCAACGACAAGAAGTATCTGCGCAAAGATATGGATAAGATGGTCAACGCTTTGCTGAAAGCGCAAAACGTGCCCGCCGGTCAGATTGCGCAGGCCAAGGAGTATTTTGAGCAGCGTGCGGCGCTCAACTTCATCATGAAAACGCTGTTGCTTGATGAAGCTAAAAAGCAGTCCATCACCGTGACCGACGATGATCGCAAGGCGCAACTCGCCAAGATAGAAGAGGCGCTGAAGCCTCAGAATATGACGCCGGAGCAGTACTTCAAAGAGGCCCCGCTGGGCGAAGAGGCTGCCAAGGCTGAGTTCGAAGAGGGACTCATCATTGATAAGCTCATCCAAAAGAACGTGCTCGCCGGCATCAAGATCGACGAAGAAGACGTCAAAAAAACCATCGCCGATATTGAAAAGAGCAATGCGGAGATCGTTGAGAAGAACAAGAGCCTCGAAGCTGACAAGGCGGCCAAGAAAGCCAAGATCGAGAGCATTAAAAAGCAGCTCGATGGTGGCGCTGATTTCGCCGAGTTGGCCAAGGCGAATTCCGATTGTCCCAGCGGCCAAAAAGGCGGCGATCTGGGCGAGTTCACGCGCGGCAAGATGGTGAAGCCCTTTGAGGATGCCGCCTTCGCGCAGGAGGTCGGCAAGGTTGGCGATATCGTCGAGACCCAATTCGGCTACCATCTGATCAAGGTCACGGCAAAGACGCCCGCCACCGCCGCGCAAGGCGACGCTCCGGCGAGCCCCGAGTCCGTTACGGCGTCACACATTCTGGTGAAGGTCGAGCAGGCGCAGCAGCCGCAGCCGGTCCCGACCGCCGAACAGGTGACAGAGCAGCTCAAACAGGGCAAATCACGCGAAGCGGTCCAAAAGTACCTCGATGATCTGAAGGGCGCGGCGAAGATCGAGACGATCTTCGAAGGCTTGCAGATCTAGCGAACGGACTTGGAGTGCGGCGGCAAGCGGTATTCCGCGCGACGCTGCTTTTTGAGCAGGAATGCGGTGGCAGAGTGGTGTGTAAAAGCGGTGCCGCGACCCGCGCACAGTGCGGCTCTTGTCACCACAAATCATTTGCCAGGCTTGCTAAGGCGTCTTGGCGGTTTGCTCAAAACGCTTAGGTAGAAACTCCTAACTCCTAAATCCTACTTGCGGTTGTGCGCAGTCGCGCACAACCGCGTGGGGGCAACGCACGAGATGGTCGCCGCAGGGCTCAAGTGCGGGCGGGGTGTGTGCGCACGATGGCTGAGCGACGGGACAGCGGTCATGAAAGCGGCAGCCCGGCGGGAACTGTCCAGCGGATGGCACTTGCCCGGGAATGGCTTTGAGACGATGGCCGCGCGTGGCGGCGGAGGGCATGGCTTCCAACAGCGCGATCGAGTAGGGGTGGCGCGGCTTGGCGAAAAAGCTTGCGGCGTCGGCCTGTTCCACAAGCTGGCCGGCATACATGACTGCGACATGCGTGGCCATCTGTGAAACCACGCCCATGTCATGCGTGATCAGGAGCAGGCCGCTGTTTTGCCGGTAGAGACGGCGCATCAGATTCAGTACCTGCGCCTGAATGGTTACGTCGAGCGCGGTGGTGGGTTCGTCGGCAATCACCAGGTCGGGTTCGAGGATCAAGCCCATGGCAATCATCACGCGCTGTTGCATGCCGCCGGAAAGCTCATGCGGATAGGCGGTCAGGCAGGCGTCAGGATCGGGGATGCCGACGCGGCCCAGCCAGTCGCGCGCGATGTCGCGCGCGGCGGCAGTCGAGATGTCACGGTGTAGCTTGAGAACCTCTGCGAGTTGACGGCCGATGCGGTGCAGCGGCGAAAGCGCGGAGAGGGCGTCTTGGAAAATCACGCCGATATGCGCACCGCGCAGTTGGCGCAACTCAGGCAGCGGCAGGGTGATCAACTCGCGACGGTCGAAGCGAATGCTGCCCTGCGTGATGCGGGCCGGCGGCATCGGCAGCAGCCGAGGGATGCTCATCGCCGTGGCGGATTTGCCGCAACCCGACTCGCCGACTAGGCCGAGCACCTGGCCGCGGTCAAGCGTGAACGACACACCGTCGACCGCGCGGATCACTTGATCTTCGGTTTCGAACTGGATGTGCAGATCTGAAAGTTCGAGCAGCATGTTATTCCATCTTCGTGTGTTGGCGCGGATCGAAAGCATCGCGCAGGCCCTCGCCGACCAGCACCGTCAGCAGCATCACGGTAAAGAGCGCGAGCGAGGGGAAAAGAATCAGCCACCACGCCCGGCGGAACTGTTGCGCCTGCTGGAGCAGCTCGCCCCAGCTCGGCGTGAGCGGCGGCAGGCCGAAGCCCAAGAAGTCCAGGGCCGCCAGCGAGCCGATCGCACCAATCAGCGTGAACGGGAAGAGCGTGATGAGCGGTGTGAGGGCATTGGGCAGGATGTGGACGAAAATGATACGCCACACGGAAAGGCCTTGGCAGCGCGCCGCCTCCACAAAGGTGCGGCTGCGCAGACGCAGAAACTCGGCGCGCATGTAGTAGGAGATGCCGATCCAGTTGAAGAGGCTGTAGCAGACGAGCAGGATCAGGAAACTCCGGCCGAGAGCCGCGCCGATGAAGATCATGACATACAGGAAGGGCAGGGCGCTCCAGATTTCGGTCAAACGCTGTCCGGCGATATCGGTCCAGCCGCCAAAATAACCCTGAATAGCGCCGATCGTCAATCCGAAGAACATCGCCCAGAAGGCCAGTAGCAGGCCGAAGGCCATCGCGATGCGCATGCCGTAGAGCACACGCGACAGCACATCGCGGCCTGCGGCGTCGATGCCCATCCAGTGTCCGCGCACCGGCGGGTAGGGCCAGGCGATCTCATTCAGGGCACAGGCGACTGCCGCCTTGCGTCCCTTCCAGTCGATCGTGGCCGATGGCGCGGTACCGTTGAAGGCTTCGTCGGCCAGACGCAGGATGTCGGGGCGGTGGGTCTCCGGCACGCGCCGCCACGTACGCCGGTCGGTTGCGGCGAGCGTGCCGTCCGACAGGCGTTTGAAGCACAGTTGCAGGGGATTGTCCGGGGGCTGCGACTGCCGGAACATCAGGCGCACCGATTGCGGCGGTGCGGGGCGCGCGGCGCATTCGGGCAACGTCACGCGCACGGTCAGGCCGGTGACGGTGGCGTGCTCAAGATCGAAGTGCTCTTGCGGCGCGGTAAGTCCGTCGAACCGCCGCGTCAGCGCGCTACGCAGCGCCTCGGTCAGGTGCCACTGCGCATCAAGGCGCGTGCCGGCGATGGGCGTCGTCTCTGGGAAAAACGGGGCGACGCTTTGCGGGCGCACGATGGTGCCGTCGCGCAGCAGGTTGATGCGCCCGACGTGGACTTCGGGCACGACGGAGACCTTGACCGTACGCGCATGGCGCAGGGTGGCGGCATCCACCACATCGCCGGGGCTGTACGGTACCGGCGCCCAGACCACGCGATTGGCGGGGTTGGTGGAGAAGGCCGGCGACGCGATGAAAGCGGGGTAGTTGATCGGGGTGGCTTCCGCCTCTTCACCTAGCAGGTCGCGCTGCGTCAGTTTCCGGACAAAGGGGAAGAAAACGTGGTCGTTGACACGCAGAAAAAGCGGGCGGCTGTTGCAAAGCAGTTCGGCCACCAGACTGATGGCGAAGAGGATGCCGAGCAGGATCAACGCTACGCGCGCGCGGCGGATACGCAGGAAGTTGCGCAGCCGTTTGCGCGTGAGCGGCGAAAGACGGAAGAAACGGGGCAGGTTCATGAGGAGCCGAAGTGGATGCGGGGATCGATCAACAGGTAACAGAAATCCGACAGCAGGTTGCCGGCGAGTTGCATGACTGACGTCAGCGCCAGCAGCGCCAGAAAGACCGCGTAGTCGCGGCCGACCAGCGCATCCCAACTCAGCCGTCCCATGCCCGGAATCTCGAAAATGCTCTCGATGATGATGGATCCGGCGAAGAGCATGCCGAGGATCGAGCCGAAGCCGGTCGCAACCGGAATCAGCGCGTTGCGGAAGGCGTGGCACCAGATGGCACGGCGGCGTGTGGCTCCCTTGGCCAGAACGGTGCGCACGTAATCGCTGGAGATCTGATCCAGCAGCGAGTTTTTCATGATCAGAGTCAGCACAGCGAAGTTGCCGACCACGTAGCAGGTGACCGGCAGCGCCATGTGCCAGGCGCGGTCTAGCAGCCGCGTGCCGAGCGATACCGGCACTGGAAAATCAGACTCAAAACCGCCCAGCGGGAAAATGTCGCCTAACCCCTCCACCGTACCGCAGAGCAGCATCTTGAGCACCATGCCCAGCGCGAAGGCGGGGATCGCGTAGCCGACAAAAACCACGAGACTGGAGACGGCGTCAAAGGGCTGGCGGTGGCGCAGCGCTTTGGCGATGCCGAGCGGGATGCAGATCAGATAACTCAGCACAAAACTGGTGATGCCGAACCAGAGCGAGACCGGAATGCGCGACACGATCAACTGCCAAGCGGTGCGGTTGGGATAGTCATACGAGGGAATGCGCATTCCCATACGCTGTTTGATCAGCCAGTCGAGGTACTGCGTGTACAGCGGTCGGTCGAAGCCGAACTGGCGGTTCAACTCCTGCCGGTACTCCTCGGTCACTTGCGTCACCTGCGCCGCCGACTGGTCACCTGCGCCGCCGATGCTGCGCATCTTCATAAGCTGGATATCGACCGGCCCGCCCGGCAGGAAGCGGGTCAGGGCGAAGCACACCACCGTGATGCCCAGAAAAGTGGGGATCACCAACAGCAGCCGTCGTATCAGATATGCGAGACGGTCCATGGGGCAGCAGTGTAGTAAAAATGGTCGGGACGGACAAGGGTTTCTGTAGGTACTTTCGGATTGACTCTCTTCCCCTCCCTTCTGCATAATGAGCACCGATCATGGAAGCAGGAACCCGGTTGTTTCCAGTCTACCTTTCTATCCTTTTTGCCCAGTTCTAAAACAGTGATTCCAATTCTCAAAGCTGTCGCTGAAGGGCGGTTGATCGAACTGCCGCCCTGCGATAAAAATCAGGCGCTCCGCACGCTTGCCGAGACGCTTTGTGCCTCTGCTCACATACCGGCGGGGTACAACGTTTTCGACAATGTCATTCGGCGTGAAGAGCAGGCCATCACCTACCTCAAATACGGCATCGCCTGTCCGCACGCCCGCTCGGAAGAGCATAGCGGCGAGATGTCTTGCGTCATAGGCTGGAGTCCCGATGGCATCGATTATGGTAACACCGATGGGTGGCCCGTCCATCTGATCCTGATGTACTACGTCCCTGGTTCTGCCCGTAATGTTTATTTGACCGAATTGGCGACATTGGCCCGGGCGATCGAGGACGACGAGACCAAGCATGAGTTGGTCAACCTCAAGGATCTGGAGGACGTTCAGTCACGCCTCGAATCATGGATCGCGACGATTGAGGGGCGTGAAGACGCAGAGGATGATCGCGAACAAGTGCGCCGCTCTACCAGCACAGTCCTTAGCCAACTGCTGATGCCCGACATCATTGAGATGTTGGAAGACCGGCGCTTTAATGACCTGCGCATTTTCCTTGCCGCGCAGCCCGCCCCGGAAATCGCGGAACTGATCGCGGCGCTTCACGCCTCTGACCAGTTGCTGGTGTTCCGTCTGCTGCCGCGAAACATGGCCGGCGAGGTCTTCTCCCTGCTCGAATACCCCTCCCAGAACCTGCTGCTGGAAAACATGGCGCAGGATGAGACGCGCCATGTTCTTACGGCGCTCACGCCGGACGACCGGACCGCGCTGTTTGAGGAGTTGCCGGCCAACGTGCTGCAAGGTCTGCTGAATCTGTTGAGCGACAAAGACCGCAAACAGGCCCTTAGCCTGCTCAGCTATCCGAAGGACAGCGTTGGACGCTTGATGACCAACCGCTATGTCTATGCCCGGGAAGAGTGGACCGTCGCCAGAGCGCTGGAACAAATCCGCGCCATGGGCAATGATTCGGAAACCGTCATGATGATCTACATCATCGACGAGCGCGGCGTTCTGGTAGACGATTTGCTGTTGCGCAAACTGATCCTTGCCGCTCCGGAGACACCTATATCATCTTTAATGGACCGCCAGTATGTGGCGCTGCACTCCTTGCAAGACCGCGAAGAAGCGGTCGTGGTGTTCAAGAAATACGACCTTTACGCCCTTCCGGTCGTCGACTCGGAAGGCGTGCTGCTGGGGATCGTAACGAACGACGACATCCTCGACGTCTCCGAAGAAGAGGCCACCGAAGACATCCACAAGGGTGTGGCCATCATGCCCCTGAGCGCGGGCTACCTCAGGACTTCGCTCTCCATGCTGTACCGCAGCCGCATACCGTGGCTGGTGACACTGGTGTTCGTGAACATCTTCTCCGGTGCGGGTATCGCGTACTTCGACACGTTGATTGGGTCGTTTGTGGCTTTGGTTTTCTTCCTGCCGTTGCTGATCGCCAGCGGCGGCAATGCCGGCGCGCAATCCGCTACGCTGGTCATCCGCGGCATGGCCCTCGGCGAATTGACGCTGAAGGACTTCGCGAAAGTTTTATGGCGTGAGATTGTGGTTTCGCTGAGCCTCGGGCTTTCGATGTCGGCGGCGGTATTCTTTCTGGCGTGGTGGCGCGGCGGCCTACGCATCGGCGTGGTGGCAGCGATCTCCATGACTCTGATCGTGGTGTGTGGTAGTTTGATTGGCATGACCCTGCCGTTCATCCTGCGCAAACTCAAGATCGACCCCGCCGTGGCCAGCAGTCCGTTGGTGACCTCGCTGGCCGACATTCTGGGGGTGTTCATCTATCTGGGCATCGCTTCCGCGCTACTCTAACGCGGTGAAGCTCGAAATTCAATCTCACACAAAGTCACAAAGGACACAAAGGTTTTTTGGAGTGCTGCCGGTTTTTTCTCACAGTGACACAGAAGGTACAGAGGTGTGGCACGGGCATCTTGCCCGTGTTTCAACGGAGAACCTTTATGGACAATAGATCGGGATGGGCATGCTTGGCGATGGTGTGTCTAGCGGCGGCATGGGGTGAGGCGGATGCCGCATTTGCCGCGCAAAGCGAATTGAGCGGCATGTCTTCTTACGAATGCGACGATGCCTGCCTGCTTCCGGGGGCACCGGTTCCGGCTGGCAGATATGCCGTTGTATCGCCGGTCGGCAAGCAAACGGTGCGGATGATCAAGCAAGCGCCCCGTCTGGACACGCTGGACGGAAAAACCATCGCGGTCGTCGGCGGAAGCTTTATGGCCAACATCACACACCCCGAGATCAAGCGGTTGATTCTGGCACATCACCCCACGGCCAAGGTGATTTTGCTGAGCGAAATTGGAGCCGCCGGTCCTTATCCTGGGCCTGGGGTCAGACGCGAGGTAAAAGACGAGTTCCAGCGCAAGCTGAAAGAAATGGGCGTGCAGGCGGTGATATCCGGGAACGGCGGTTGCGGTCTCTGTACGCCAAAGGAGACGGGATCAAGCATAGCGGCAGAATATATCGGTGTTCCAGCGGTCACCATTGCAGCGCCGACATTCACGAACCAAGTCTATTCAACCGCACTCAATAGCGGGGTGCCCGCGCCACGCACAGCCACGTATCCCGGTGCGTTTGCTGCGCATAGCCCTGAAGAGCTGATCCAGAATACGCGAGAAATCGTCTGGCCCCAGATCGTTGCGGCGTTGACGAAGCCGATCACCGAAGCCGAGCTTGCGGAGCGGCGGAAGACGGATAGGGGAGGGCCGAAAGATTGGGTGTTTGCGGGCACGATTGACGGGGTGAATCGTTTTTTCACCGAACAGTGTTGGTCGGATGGACTGCCGATCATTCCGCCCACGGTGGAACGGGTCGAAGCGTTCCTGAAATATACGGACGAGCCGTGGGACGCCGTGGTCGGCGTGCTACCCATCGCCTACCGTGAGGTGCTTGTCTGGCATGTGGCTGTCAACGGCGTGATGGCCGGTTGCCCGCCAGAGTTTATGCCGGTGTTGATCGCTTACACCAAGGCGCTCGCCGATGGGAACTATCGTCGGGTGCTTGCCAGTACCCATGCTTGGACGCCGTATTGTTGGCTCAATGGTCCGGTCGCCCGGCAACTGGGCATTGATTCACAGCAGGGGCAGATCAATGAGCCACGCAACGCCGCGCTCGGACGCTTCATCAATCTGGCGATGATGAATCTAGGGGGATACTACGTCAAACAGAACCGTATGGGGACATTCGGGTATCTGATGCCATGGAGCATGGCGGAGGACGAAGCGGCCTGTCTGCGGATTGGCTGGGAGCCTCATCACGTGCAGGAAGGTTTTGACTGGAACCAAAGCACGCTGACGGCGGCCTCCGCCTTGGTGTGGGGCAATAATCTGACGCCCGCCTCGCACGACGGCGAGAAGATCATGGAGGTGATCGCATGGGACGCGGTCGAGAAAGGCCAGTTCGCCACGGGGAGCGGGCCGCGCCTTCCGAACCGAACGTTTCTGGTGACGGAGTTTGTCGCACGCGATCTCGCTCGAACGTATCCCGCGAAGGAGAAACTGGAAGCGGCCTTGGTCGCGACAGCGCGGCGACCGGCGTATGAGCGGGCGTATGCCAACTACTGGGCCAATCCGGGAAGCGCCTTTCCCGCCCGCTATACGATGGGCATGCACGTGAAAAAAACCATCCGTACTGAAGGCGGAGAACTTACGGATCCCCCTCCATGGCTGGAAAAGGATGATGCTCCTGAAAAGATTTACACGGTGCCTGTCATGGAAACGGGGCTGACGTCCATTCTTGTCACGGGTGACGCAGACCGGAACAAGGTGCAGACCTTGCCCGGTGGTAGTTCCGTCACGATTGAAATAAAATTGCCTGCCAACTGGGATGCGCTGATGGCAGAACTCGGTTATCAACCCCTAAGCCATTTTTTCTTAAAGTGAAACCTGAAGGGATCGCTCATAGCCGCGTATGTCGGTGCGCGGAGAATTAACAAGTTTGAGGAAATAGAACTCAGGCGAAAAGATATGGAGTGCGGCGGCAAGCGGTATTCCGCGCGACGCCGCTTTTCAAGCATAAGTACGGTGGCAGGACGGTGCGCAAAAGCGGTGCCGCGAGCCACACTGGTCCCTACACTCGTCGTCCAAAACACTCCGTCGAAACACTTCGTCGCTGGCGCAATCGACTAAGTGTGGAGACTAAGTGTATTCGACTAAGAGTGGCGACTAAGGGTTTCCGCGCACAGCGCGGAGAGAAAGCGGTGCCGCGACCCGCGCACAGCGCGGCTCTTGTCACCGCACTCCAGATTTCGTAAGCAGACATTTGCTTAGCACCGCCGCGCCGCGCGCACAATAATCATGTCCAAAAAACGCATTTCACTTTCACCAGAAACGCATGATCCTCGCCCCCCCCCTGTCACTAACCGATTACCAAGCTTCGCGTCTTCGCGCGAAATAACCGAGCAGGGCCATCCCCTCAAAAAATCTGTGGATAAAAAAATCGGGTCTCCCCTCCAAAAAACGGGACCAAAAAACGGAACACCAAAAAACACCAAAAACGGAACCTTGATTTCCGTGCCGAAAAGACGTACTGTTCATGGGGTCTTTGGCTGGGTAAGCGTCAGTTTTCGGAGGTGCGTCATGGGCGGCTTTTTTGGGGTGGTGTCGAAAGAAGATTGTGTGACGGATTTGTTTTTCGGAACCGACTACCATTCGCATCTAGGCACCATGCGCGGTGGCATGGCGGTTTTCTCGGGCAAGGGGTTCCAGCGGTCGATCCACGACATCTCCAATTCGCAATTCCGATCCAAGTTTGATAATGAGTTCAAGCGCTTTGAAGGCCAAGCGGGGATCGGCGTCATCAGTGACAATGAAGACCAGCCGTTGATTATCTCTTCGCATCTGGGGGTTTACGCTATCGCGACGGTAGGGATCGTCACCAATCTCCAGCCGCTGGTAAAGGAACTCTACGCCACACACGCCGCGCAATTTTCAGAGATGAGCCGTGGCGGAATCAATCCCACTGAGTTGATCGCCACGCTGATCAATTCGCAAGCCACTCTGGCCGAAGGCGTGCGGTACGCCCAGCAAAAAATTGAGGGGTCGTGCTCGCTGCTAATCCTGACCCTTAGCGGAAAGTTGTATGCGGCGCGTGATCGTTTCGGGCGTACGCCGATGGTCCTTGCCCAGAAAGAGGGGGCGGTGGCCGTTGCCCTGGAATCATGTTGCTTCCCTAATCTAGGATATACCATCACTCGTGAGTTGGGGCCCGGCGAAATGGTGCTGTGTACACCCGATGGAGTGGAAACCGTATTGCCCGCAGGGGAGCAGATGGCGATCTGTTCGTTCCTGTGGATCTACTTTGGCTATCCGCCGTCAACTTACGAAGGGCGGAACGTGGAGATGGCGCGCTACCGCTGCGGCGGTGCGCTGGCGCGCCGCAATCCTGTCGAGGCCGACTCCGTGGGCGGTGTGCCGGACTCAGGCGTGGCGCATGCCTTGGGGTATGCGGTCGAGGCGGGCATCCGTTATTCGCGGCCGTTTGTGAAATATACCCCGACCTGGCCGCGCAGCTTTATGCCGCCGGATCCGAAAGCACGCGAATTGATCGCGCAGATGAAACTCATTCCCGTACCGGGGCTGATTCAGGGGAAACGGCTGGTTTTTTGTGATGACTCGATCGTGCGCGGTACGCAGCTCATTGAGCAGGTCAAACGACTTTATGACGACGGTGCGAAAGAGATCCACATGCGTATCGCGTGTCCGCCATTGCTCTATCAGTGCCGCTTTCTTAATTTTTCGCGAGCTAAAAATGAGCTGGACCTGGCCACGCGCCGCTTCATCCGCGAGATTGAGGGCGACAATGCGGACATTGCGACGTACCGTGACCCAGATGGTTCTCCGTATCAGGAGATGGTCGGACGCATCCGGCAGCGGCTGGGGCTCAGCTCACTGGCCTATCAGCGGATTGATGATCTGGTGGAGGCGATCGGTCTGCCGCGCGACAAGCTCTGCACCTACTGCTGGACCGGCGAGGATGTCGCAAAGCCCAACGGTTGTACGCACGGCTGTTCGCGCTGCCCGTCGCCGTGTGCCGCAAAATCCGTGATGCCCGCTCAGTAATCGATCTTGAAATCGATACACGCGGCGGGGATGTCGAAGTGGCGCTTGACCAGCGCGGCGAGCGCCCGGACGCCAAAAATCTCCGTGGCGTAATGGCCGGCAAACACGATGTTCTGTCCTAGGTTTTCGGCCAGATTGTACCCTTGCAGGCTGGGCTCGCCGGTGAGGAAGACGTCGCAGCCGAGCGCGGCCGCTTGATCGAGCATGTCGGCGGCACCGCCGGACACCACGCCGACGCGGCGCACACGGTCTCCGCCGAAGGTCGCAACGCGCAGTTCGGGGGTGACCTCTTTCCGCACGCGCTCACAAAAATCTTCCAAGCTCAGCGGCGTGTCGTAGGTTCCCGTGAACCCAATTGTGTTGCTACCACGGTAGTAGAAGGCCGGCGCAAGATCGTCCAAGCCCAGTGCTTTGCAGAGCTGCGCGTTGTTACCGTAGCGGGGATGCGCATCCAGCGGCAGGTGCGCCGCGTAGAGGGCGATGTTGTGCTGGATGGCAAAGGCCACGATCCGGTGGTTGAGCCCCGTGATCCGTTTCAGCGAGTCGCCCCAACTGATCCCATGATGGCAAATCACGCAGTCCGCGCCGCATTGCGCCGCCTCTTTGAGCAGCCGCATGCTGGCATCGACGCCCGTGATCACGCGCGTGACCGTTCCCGCGTTTGCGATCTGCAAACCATTGTTCGAGACATCCTGAAATGTTGAACATTCCAGCGTGTCGTCCAACAGCGAGACAAGCCCATCCAATGCGATTTTTTTCATTTTCCTATCCTCTGGTTTTTTGATCGCAGGAGGCCTGCGAAATCTGGAGTGCGGTGACAAGAGCCACGCTGTGCGCGGGTCGCGGCACCGCTTTCTCTCCGCGCCGTGCGCGGAAACACTCTTAATCCCCACACCTAGTCGGTTACACTTAGTCTTCACTCTTAGTCGTCTACACTTAGTCGGTTACACTTAGTCTTCACTCTTAGTCGTCTACACTTAGTCTCAACACCTAGTCGATTGCGCCAGCGACGAAGTGTAGGGACGAAGTGTAAGCGACGAAGTGTTTGGACGAAGTGTGGGGATGTGTGCCCTGCGGCACCGCTTTTACACACACCTTGTCGCTGCACTCTTGCTCAAAAAGCGGCGTCGCGCGGAATACCGCTTGCCGCCGCACAAATTCTTTCGTCAAGCTTGCGCTCTCGTCGCCACCCCGTAAAAATTCGTGTTGCTCTCATTTGTCGTGATCGGCCACTCTTTTCGCATGTCCCGGCCCCGTGCCGATTTCGCGGCCCAAAGCGAGCAGCCGCTGGCGCACACGCAACACGCACTCTTCGCCCTCTTCGTCCACGTCCGGCTTGTTGGGGTAGAGCGCGTACTGTGTCCGATATTTACCGGGGGTGAGATTCGGCATGAAAACGTTGGCGCCACGAGTGAGGACAAGGTTCCGCCCGTCCTGCTCCAGGGCGTCGAACGCCGTCGTGGCCGGGATGTGTGCGTACGGATTCAGAAGGCGTAGCAGCGCGATGGTTTTGTAATACATGCTGCGGTCTTCCAAAAGCGGCTTGCCGGCCAACGGCGTGTCGGGATGCGCGAGGAAAGGGCCGCACCCGATCATGTCCAGTTTCAATTCGGTCGCGAAGAGGATGTCGTTGGCGATCATCTCGGCCGTGGAGCCCGGCAGTCCGATCATGAAGCCGCTGCCGACCTGATAACCGAGTTCGCGCAGATCGCTCAGGCAGCGGATGCGTTGTAGGAAGGATTCGTCGGGGTGGAGCGCCGAGAACAGCGCGTTGGATGTTGTCTCGAAACGCAGCAGATAACGGTCGCACCCGGCTGACTTGATCTGCGCCAGCTCATCGCGGGTACGCACACCGACGCCAAGCGTCACGGCTAAGCCGGTCTCATTCTTGATCTGGCGCACGATATCGCTCAACAACTCGGCCGTGTAAAAAGAGTCGACGCCGGATTGCAGGACAACCGTGCCGCAGCCCCAGCGCTTGGCATGGCGGGCGATATCAAGGATTTGATCCTGGCTCATCCGATAACGCTTGATCTGCTTGTTTTCGCAACGGATGCCGCAATACCAGCAGTTGTTTTTACACACGTTTGAGAATTCGATAATGCCGCGCAGGTGTACGACATACCCCATCACGCGCTGGCATACTGTGTTGGCGGCCTGATAAATGAGGTCGCAGGCTTTGCCTTGCGCGTTCAAGAGCGTGGCGAGTTCGGGCGCTGTGAGCCGTTCGCCGGCTTGGAGACGGATCAGCAGATCTTGCGTGAGCTTCATGATTCTCCTGAATTGTGGCTAGGGGTTCGTATGTCGAGAGGGGTTAACTGTATGCCCGTGCGCGTGACCCATTCCGCTCGGGACGCTTTTCCTTGTAGATGTCCTGCTTGGCGATGAAGCGGATGCCCTTGCGTCCGAGCAGCTTTTCCGCGCCGGCCACGAAGTCCGGCGACGGATCGACCAAAAAGGTCTGGCCGGATTGGATCAGGACGCGCCGCTTGTCCGGATAGATCAGGCAGATCAGCAGGGGGGTCGTGCCCGGATGCGACGCAACGAGGTCGCGCAGGGCACCGAGACGCTTGGTGGTGTTGGCATCGGCCAGTATGCCGGCGACGATCTTCGCGCAGAAATGGCGCGGGGCGTCGAGCAGCGGATAGACCTCACGTGCGATGATTTTGGCGGGCTCGTCACGCTTGGAGAGTGTGCCGCACACCAGCACGGGTTGGTCAGGCACGCAGGCGCCTTCATACTTCTTGAACGCTTCGGAAAAGACCAGTGTCTCCATGCTGGTTTCGCCGTCATCCAGCACCAGCACGGCCCATGCTTCTTTTGATTGTTTGCTGATGCGCCGCGTCACCGAGGCAGCCATGCCGGCCACGCGCACATCAAAGTCATTTTTGGCGGAGGCGGCTTTGGCTAGGGACGTCGTCTGGATATCCTTGATGATGCGGCGGTAGCGGGTCAGCGGATGGCCGGTCATGTAGATGCCGAGCAGTTCGCGTTCGTACGTCAGGTTTTCCTTTTCGCTCCAAGGGTCACATTCGGGCAGATGGTTGGGGGCGGCGGAGCCAGCGTCTTGCTCGTCGAGCATCTCGAAAAGATTGCGTTGTCCGCTCTCCTGTTCGCGCAACCGTTCAGCAGCGTTAGCAAACGCGAAGTTGATGGCGTTGAAAAGCCGTGCGCGGTGCATGCCAAATCCATCCATCGAGCCGCACTTGATCAGCGCCTCCACGACGCGCTTGTTGACGACGCCGGGGTCGAGCCGCTGGCAGAAGTCGATCAGTCCTGTGAAGGGGCCGTTGGCTTTGCGTTCGGCTACGACAGCTTGCGCGGCGCACGCGCCGACGCTCTTGATGCCGGCCAGACCAAAGCGGATGTTGCCGTCTTCAGGGACAAAGCGGTCGAGACTGTGGTTCACGTCCGGCGGCAGAACGGTGAGACCCATTTCTCCAGCCTCCGAAACAAATCCCGGAAGCTTGTCGAAATTGCCGATTTCCGATGATATCTGTGCGCACATGAACTCGGCGGGGTAGTGGGCCTTGAGATAGGCGGTCTGGTAGGAGACCACGCCGTACGCGGCGGCATGCGATTTGTTGAATCCGTAGTTGGCAAACTCGGTCATCGTGTCGAAGATCTTGTTGGCCAGGCTGGCCGGCATGCCGCTGGTCTTCGCGCACCCCTCAACAAAGGCCGGTCGCTCTTTGGCCATGACCTCGGGCTTTTTCTTGCCCATCGCTCGGCGCAACAGGTCGGCGCGGCCCAGCGAATAGCCGGCCAGCGATTGCGAAGCACGCTGGACCTGCTCCTGATAGACAAAGATGCCGTAGGTTTCCTTAAGTGTCGCCTCCAGTTTGGGGTGATCGTACACGATTGGCTCTTTGCCGTCCTTGCGGGCGATGTAACGCGGGATGTTGGCCATCGGGCCGGGGCGGTAGAGCGCGGTCACCGCGATAATGTCCTCAATGCGGTTGGGCCGCAGTTCCGTCAGGACACGGCGCATGCCGCCGGATTCAAACTGGAACACGCCGACGGTGTCACCGCGTTGAAAAAGCTTAAAGGTTTTTTCGTCGTTGAAGCGATTGAATTCCGGCGAGTTGAGGTCAAGGTCGATGTCGTGAACCAGCTTTACCAGATCGACGGCCTCCTGAATGACGGTCAGGGTTTTCAGCCCCAAGAAGTCCATCTTGAGCAAGCCGACCTCTTCGACTGCTTCTTTCGCGTATTGGGTGACGGGTTTTCCATCCTTATCACGTGCGAGCGGAATGATCTCGATCAACGGCTTGTCGCCGATTACGACGCCGGCCGCGTGTACCCCCGTGTTGCGGTAGAAACCTTCCAATAGCCCGGCATACTGCATGATGCGCCGCAGGTCGGGATCGATCCGGCAGAGGGCGCCGAACTCGGGGTTCTCTTCTTTGGCCTTCTCCAGAGTAATTTTCGGATCATCAGGAATCAGTTTGCAGAAGGCGTTGGATTTATTGAGCGGGATCTCCAGCACGCGCGCGATGTCGCGGATCACCGTTTTGGCGCCGAGCTGTCCATACGTCACAATCTGCGCGACACGGTCCTCGCCGTATTTTTGCGTGACGTACTCAATCGTCTTGCTGCGGTTGGCCTGACAGAAGTCGATATCAAAGTCAGGGGGCGAGATCCGTTCTGGATTCAAAAAGCGCTCGAAAATCAGGTCGAAGCGGATCGGATCAAGCTGCGTGATGTCCAGCGAGTAGGCCAGCAGCGAGCCGGCGCCCGAGCCGCGGCCGGGGCCGACCGGCACACCGTTGTTGCGCGACCATTTAACGAAATCGGAGACCACGAGAAAATAGTTGATGAAGCCGGTCTTTTGGATCACGCCGACCTCGTAATCGAAGCGTTCGATCAATTGCTTTTCTTCATCGTTCTTAGGCTGGTCATAGTCCAAACCGTAATGGCGGCGCAGTCCGTCTTTGCCGAGATGGATCAGATAGTCGAGATCGGAGCCTCGCCAATCGTTCGGCAACTGGAACTCAGGGAAGTGCAGGCTCGCGGCACTTCCGTCCGAAAAAGTCAGTTCCACATTGCAACGGTCGGCAATCTCTTGGGTGAGATCAAAGGCTTCGACCTCGCCCGGAAAACGCTTCTCAAGCTCCTCGCGCGACTTGAAGTAAAACTCATTGGAGTCGTAGCGCATGCGGTTGGGATCGCTCATCACGGTATTGGTCTGGATGCAGAGCATCACCTCATGAGCTTCGGCGTGGCTTTGGTGGAGATAGTGCACGTCGTTCGTGATCACCGCCTTGAGGCCGGTTCGTTTGCGCAATTCTCGCACGCCTTCGTTGATCGTCCGCTGTTCCGACATCCCGTGATCTTGCATCTCAAGGTAGAAATTGTCGGGGCCGAAAATTTCCATGTACTCGCGCGCGACGCGCTCGGCTTCATTGAGGTTGTTTTCCAGCAGGTGCGAGTTGACCTCTCCCTTGACGCAAGCTGCCAGACCGATCAACCCTTCCGAATGGGCGCGCAAGGTCTCTTTGTCGATACGGGGCTTGTAATAAAACCCCTCCATGTGCGCGATCGTGTTGATTTTAGCAAGATTGTGGTAACCGACATTGTTTTTTGCCAGTAGCACAAGATGGTGGTAGGGCAGAGTGTGGTCGCGTGTTGTCCGTGGGGCGTTGGCTAAGATGTAGACCTCGCATCCGATCACCGGCTTGATGCCGTGCTCGTGACAGGTCTTGTAAAATTCGATTGTGCCATACATCACACCGTGGTCGGTCATCGCGATGGCGGTCATGCCTAGTTCCTTGGCGCGTTTGACGAGTGGCGTGATGTGACAGGCGCCGTCGAGCAGGCTGTATTTGGTGTGCAGGTGAAGATGGACAAAAGGTTTTGACATGTCAGCGGATCGGGCGTGCGAGGTGACGTGACAAGGGGCAGTGGCACGTCCTGGACACTCCCCCGTATGGAAGCCGAGCATACCAAATTCAACCGCCCTAGCGGAAGCCGAAAGGTCATCTGGTAAAAATCTCATAGAAGGCGCGGAGGGCACAGAGGATTTAGATTTGGGATTTGAGTTTTTTTAGATTTGGGAGGCAGAGACGCAGAAGTGTGGCACGGGCATCTTGCCCGTGTTTCATGGGCGGGACGCCCATGCCACAAGGTTTTTTTGGGGGGCAGGGCTGGCCGCAAGTCGCGGGTCGCGAGTTAACCTCTCTTATTGCGACCACGCAGTGGCTCGCAATCTTGAGAGTAAAAGCGCTGCTCTGCCCTTTCGCCGCGCCGGGAGGATCAAGCGTCTGCTTGACCGGCCGCGCTGTGCGCGGCGAAAGGAGCACGGGTTTTCCAACCCGTGGCACGGACAGGAATGTCCGTGCCCCTGTGGCTTGGGCATCCGGCCCTTTAGGCCGGCGGGGGTCGAGTGTCCCCGCGAGCCGCGTCTTAGTCCCTACACTTGATCCCAACACTTCGTCGTTTACACTTCGTCACTCACACTTAATCCACACACTTCGTCTCCGGCGCAATCGACTAAGTGTAGGGGACTAAGTGTACTCGACTAGGTGTGGCGACTAAGTGTGGGGGACTAAGTGGAAAACGGAATTACGAAAAAAAATGACGAAAAAAACGAATTACCCCGTTGACATGTACGGTTGGGCGTAGTATATTCGGTGCTCCGAACTTTGAGAGGAAAAGGATTTGGAGAGGCCATAGTCATGACAGAAGCGCTGAGTGTCAGCATCGAGGATTATTTGGAGGCGATCTTTCACCTCGTGCGGGAGAATACGGTCGCCCGGTCGAAGGATATTGCGGAACGCCTCAAGGTGAACCGGTCGTCTGTCACCGGGATGCTGCAGGCCCTGCGCGACCGCGGGCTGGTGAATTATGAGCGCTATGGATTTGTTACGCTGACCGATGAGGGGGAGAAGGTCGCCAGCCGCGTCGTGCGGCGGCATGAGGCGTTGCGCGACTTCATGGTGCATGTGCTCTCGATCGACGAGGCGGAAGCTGACCAGGCGGCCTGCCACATGGAGCACGGTGTGTCGTCGCGCATCGTGGAGCGCTTCACTGAGTTTGCGGAGTTTGTCAAGACCTGCCCCAGGGCGGGCGCGAAGTGGGTGCGCGGTTTCGGGTACCGCTGCGAGGAGGCGGCGGTTGCGCCGCAGAACTGCGAGCGGTGCATCGAACAGTGCCTCGAGGATGTCAGGAAAAACCATAAGAAAGGAACTGCGGGCGAAGTGAGCATTCCGCTCAGTGAACTGAAGCCCGGCGAGAAGGCGCAGATCGAGAAGCTCGCCGGTGGGGGCGCTGTGAAGCGGCGCATCCGCGACATGGGGGTGACCACAGGGAGTCTGGTCGAGGTGGTACGCGTGGCGCCTCTTGGAGATCCCATTGACGTGAAGATCAAGGGCTACCATCTGTCGCTCCGCAAGGAGGAAGCGGCGGACATCAGCGTGAAAAGGGTCAAAGCGTGAGGTGCGCAACCATGAACCCGGCAATGTGGATGCCTTTGAGTCTGGTTCCGGAAGGACGCTCGGTACGGCTGCGCCGCGTGCAGGCTGGCGAAGGTCTGGCCGCACGGTTGACTGCGATGGGGCTGTTGCCCGGGGCGCAGGTGCAGGTGTGCCATAACGACCGTAACGGACCGGTGATTCTCGGGGTCAACGGGAGTCGGCTGATGTTGGGACGCGGGATGGCGGAGAAGGTGTCGGTAGAGGATGACGGGGAAACGCAGTCATGATCTCGGGAAGACAGAGACTCGTGCAAAACCCCTCGTGGCATGGGCGTCCCGCCCATGAAACACGGGCAAGATGCCTGTGCCACGCCTGCAAGCAAGAGGGGTTGCAAAAATCTCGACAGACCGGTTCTCTTTTTTTTTGCAGTGAAAGTTTGTCAAAGCGAACATTTGTTGTGTCGCCGTAATTCGGGGCGCGGGAAGCGAGCTGAATGAAGAAAACGATCATGGTGGCGTTGGTCGGTAATCCGAACTCCGGCAAGACGACGCTGTTCAACAATATCACGGGCTCCCGTCAGCACGTCGGGAACTATCCCGGCGTGACGGTCGAGAAGAAGGAGGGCACCTGCCGCCACGGCGGGCGGGAGTTGACGGTGGTGGACCTGCCGGGCACCTACAGCCTGACCGCCTACTCCGTTGAGGAGCTGGTGGCGCGCAACTTCATTATCGATGAGAAGCCGGACGTGGTTATTAATGTGGTAGACGCCTCGAACCTCGAACGCAACCTTTATCTCGGAGTCCAGCTTTTGGAACTCGGCGTTCCCGTCGTCTTTGCCTTCAACATGAGCGATGTGGCCAAGTTGCGGGGACTGGACTTCGATCTCGACGCGCTCTCTTCGTTGCTCGGGGCACCGATTATCCCGACGGTCGGCAACAAGAACGTCGGCATGCGGGAGTTGCTGGATGCGGCGGTACGCGTCGCCGATACGGGCCAGCCCGTTGACGCGCCCAAAATCAACTACGGCGACGACATCGAGCGCGCTATCGCCGCTGTCCGACAGCAGGTGCAGCACCACGCCGACTTCGTCAACGACACGGAAGCCCGCTGGACGGCCGTGAAGCTCCTCGAAAACGACCCGGAGGTGGCCAAGCACTTTTTTTCACTGGAGGTGCTGGAGACGGTCAGCGCCGAACAGGCGCGGATCGAGAAGCTTTTGGGCGATACGGCGGAGATGATCATTGCCGACCGCCGCTACGCCTTTATCTCCAACGTGTGCCGCAAGGCCGTGCGTTCAACGGTCGAGACGCGGCGCACGCGCTCGGATCGCATCGACGCAATTGTTATCCATCGCTTTTGGGGACTGCCGATCTTTCTGGGGCTGATGTATCTGGTCTTTTGGCTTACTTTTACCGTGGGCACTCCGCCCATGGATTGGATCGAGGGGTTCTTCGGGTGGCTGGGCGAGTTTGTCGGCGGCTGGTGGCCGGAGGGATCGGAGAGCCTGCTCAAGTCGTTGCTGGTGGACGGCATCATCAGCGGCGTCGGCGGGGTACTTGTGTTTCTGCCGAACATCCTGCTGCTGTTTCTGGCGATTGCCGTGCTGGAGGACTCCGGCTACATGGCGCGGGCGGCCTTTATGATGGATCGGCTCATGAACAAGATCGGTCTGCACGGCAAGAGCTTTATTCCCATGCTGACGGGCTTCGGCTGTTCGATCCCCGGCATTATGGCTACGCGTACGCTGGAGAGCCGGCGCGACCGGCTGACCACGATGCTGGTGCTGCCGCTGATGAGCTGCGGCGCGCGGCTGCCGATCTACGCGTTGATCATTCCGGCCTTCTTCCCGGAAGCCTGGCACGCGCCCATGCTGTGGATCATCTACATGATCGGCATCGTGCTGGCCATCGTCTGCGCCAAGTTGCTGCGCTCGACGCTCTTCAAGGGGGAGTCGGTGCCATTCGTGATGGAGCTGCCGCCTTACCGTTTGCCCACACTCAAGAGCGTCTTGATTCACATGTGGGAGCGCGGCGGTGTTTATCTCAAGAAGGCCGGCACGATCATTCTGGCGATCTCGGTGCTCCTGTGGGTGATGACCAGCTTCCCGAAGCCGAAGGACGTGGACCCCAATCTCTCCGCCGAGGATCAGCAGGCCGCCGAACTTTCGTACTCCATCGCTGGGCGGATCGGCCACGCCATGGAGCCGCTCATCAAGCCGCTGGGATTCGACTGGCGCATCGGCACGGCCATGATCGGCGCATTCGCGGCGAAAGAGGTCTTTGTGGCGCAGATGGGCATCGTCTACTCCGTGGGCGAGGCCGACGAGGAGTCGGAGCCGTTGCGCGACAAGCTGAGGGCCAACTACTCGCCGCTGGCGGGCTTCTGCATCATGCTCTTCATGCTGATCTCCGCGCCGTGCATGGCGACGATCGCGGTCACCAAGCGCGAAAGCAACTCGTGGAAGTGGGCTTTGTTCCAGTTGGTCGGTCTGACGCTGCTGGCCTACGGGGTGACGCTGGTGGTGTATCAGGTGGGCTCGGCGCTCGGGATCGGGGTGTAGGAGGATGGCGATGTGGGAAAATGTGATTGTGGCTGTGATTGTCGGTGCCGCAGTTTGGTTTGCCGGGCATGCGGCGTGGCGTAGCATGCGGGACAAGGCCAATCGCGGGTGCCAAGGATGTAACGGTTGCGGCGGTCAGCCGCATACGAAAGGAGCGTGCCATGGCATCGACGCATGAGGCTGTGTTGGCGCGGATCGAGGAGCTTTACCGGATGTTGTTCGCGCACAGCGGATACGGCGAGATGGAGATCGAGATTCGCTTTTTGCGCAAGCATGAAAAAGAAGTGTTGATCAAGTGCGGCAAGCAGTACCGCTTTATCGTGCCCTGCGACACCCCGGCGGCGGACGCGGTTCGCCCGCCGGAAAGAATTAAGGAAACATCGGGTGAGGCCGGCCACGCGGGGCGGCCATAACCAGAAAGGGTAATTTGACATGATTGACATGATTGTTGTGTCGCGCGTGGCGCGGCGGCGAAATTTGGAGTGCGGTGACAAGAGCCGCGCTGTGCGCGGGTCGCGGCACCGCTTTCTCTCCGCGCTGTGCGCGGAGCCACACTTAGTCCCCACACTTAGTCGGATACACTTAGTCTCTACACTTAGTCGATTGCGCCAGCGACGAAGTGTTTGGACGAAGTGTAAGGTCGAGCGTCTGCTCGTCCGCGGGCAAGCAGACGCTTGCCCATCCCGGCGCTCCGCGAGTCCGGGTGCCGCATGCGTTCATGGCGCAACGGTTCGCGTGCATGGGCGGCTCCGCCCATGAAACACGGGCAAGATGCCCGTGCCACGTCTCTGCGTCTCTGCGCCTCTGCGTTAAAAATTTTTCAACGCTCAACTTTATGCGGGCGCGGGGCGTCCGCCGGAACTAAGGGGATAGAGGTTTAAGGAAACATCGGTGTGAGGCCGGCCCCGCGAGGCGCGGGGCGGCCATGACCAGAAAGGGGTTGGATATCGCGTGAGGTATCGGTTGCGGGAGCGGTTCCCGCGCCATGGAATCTGCAAGACATACCGGGCGGGCTGACCGAGGCGGGAGCCGTCCAAGAAAAAACGGGCATCAGAAGATGCTCCATTGAGTGAAGGAAAAAAACAGAATGAGTACGATGATGAAGAGAAACACAAGTGGTTTCACCCTGATTGAGCTGCTGATCGTGATCGGTCTGCTCGGAGCGCTGGTCGCGCTGATCCTGCCAAAGCTGACGGCCGACCGCGAGGAAGCCATGGGCGACGTGTGCGACTACAACCAGGCCGGCACCGTGCGCGTGCTGAGCCAGTACGCGGACATGTTCGGCGCCTACCCCTCCGGCATGCACAACGGCATGCAGACGGCATCGGGATCGCCGGACGCGATGGAAGGCATCCCGGAGGCACAGGAAGCCCACATGGTCACCCAAATCGCGGACACGCGTCTGACGCTCGACGCCAACCAGGCGAAATCGCTGGTGGATGCGGGCATCACAAAGATTGCCTACGGCACGGGCTATCAAACCGTCAATGTGGCGCAGGATGTCGTCGTGGCTGCGGCGTGCGCCGCCGATGGCTCCAACCCTTGGAATGACGACTCCGATCCTCCGCAGGAGATCACGTTCAACGGTGTCGCGCTCAGTGACTGGGCTCGGGCCACGGGAGGGAACTCTCCTGTCTGGAACGAGCAGGGTGGCGCAGGCCCGGTGGTCTGCCTCTGGATCACGCCGACCATCGACTGGTCGAAGGGCGACGGCGGCAACAGCGACTGGACCAAGGGCGCGGTCGAGTACGGCATCAGCCTGGAAGGCAAGTGCCCGATCCCGACGTCGTCCACCAGCCAAGGCGGCGCAGACGTCGAGGTGAGCTTCGCCTACTACATGGCGTACTTCAAGGTGTTCAACGACGGCACCCCCGCGCGCATGATCGGCAGCACCTGCCCGGAGTGCGGCGTGCTGAATCCGTAACCTGAATGCAAAACCTGCGGTTGCGGGGGCTCACACTCCCGCAACCGTTTTGAAACTAGGGCTATGAAGGTCTTCTGCCACCATATCTATGAGTACCAGAAGGGGGTGCGCAATCTGGTGTTGCACACGCTCCCCGCCTCTGACCGGCTGGAGGTCGAGCGCAAGCTCAAGGCCTGCGGCATTGCCAGTCTGATTTATCCGCTCGGGAAAACGCGCATCAATGTGTTCTTCGGGGATAAAGACTGCGTGGATGTCGTGCGGCGCATCGGCAAGTCCCGTCTGTGCGATTACACGCCGGAAGAGGATTTCATGCTGGGCATCATGCTCGGTTACGACCGCTTGCGCCAGTGTAAGCGGTATCTGGAACGCAGTAACCTGAAGAGGGCGGCTGCGGAGAAGTGGCCCATGATCGAGAAGGAAAAAGCGGGATGAAGGGGGAAGGAACAGAAGGCGGCTTCACTCTCATGGAGATGCTGATCGTGATTGGTCTGCTCGGGGCGCTGGTCGCTTTGATCCTGCCGCGGCTGACCGTGCAGAAAACCTGGGCTGTCGACGAGGCCATGTCGCCAGCCGAGATGATGGAGATCCGCCGCGCCTACGCGGCGTTTCAGGCCGACTGTATCCCGACGGCGGCCGACCGCGACCAGATCAGCCGCTACGGTCTGGCGGTGCTGATGACGACCAACATCGCCTGGGCGGCGGGGTGGTCGTTTCCGCTGGCCTTCGATCCCAACCGCGGCAAGGGCTGGCGCGGCCCGTATCTGCAGCGGGAAGGCACCCGCCGCGTCTATCTCGATGAAGAGGGGCAGCCCTTGACAGGCTCGGGGCCGACCGCCGAAATCCCGGTCATTCACGATCCGCGCCATGCCGCGGATGTCGCCGACGCGGAAGAGCGTTTTTACCGCGTGCAGATGCGCACCAACACCCTTTATCTGGTTTACGTCGGTGCTGACGCGGTGTTCGGTTCCGATGATGACGTCGCCCAGCCCTTGGAGGCGCCGTGAGTTTGTCTCTCCATAGAACCGGTGCCAGATCCGGCATGACGCTCATTGAGCTGGTGGTCGTGCTGGCGTTGCTGGCTGGGCTGGCGGCCATGGTGCTGACCGGCGCCGGCGACCTCGGCAACCGCGGGCGCTACGACGAGACTGCCCTGCGCATGCGGCGGATCCGCGAGGCGGTGGTCGGCAACGGCGTCGAGCCCGGGCGTTTCGTGCGCGACATGGGACGGCTACCGATGGTGCATGACGATACCGACGGCGTGCGGCTAGAGGAGTTGTGGCGCGACGCGGGCGGCATCGGCTACGGCACGGTGACGAGCAATCTGGCGTCCGGGGTCTGGCAGTGGCCGGAGTGGACCCGGTTCAGCGGTCATTTACCGGGGACGGTCGAACTCGTGTGCGGCTGGAACGGACCCTACCTGATGATGAACGACCCCGCCACGGCCGAGAGCTACGACGGCTTCGGGAATGTCTGGCAGGTCTCGGGCGGCGCGATCGGCGATGTGATTACGAACGTGGTCAGCCTTGGCTCGGACAATGCCGTCGGCGGGACGTTATGGGATGAGGAAGATCAGGTGCTCGATCTCGACGCATTGCTGCCGGACACCGAACTGACCGTCCTGATCAAGGCGCGGAACAGCACCAATGCGCAGGACGTCGCCTGGCGTCCCGTGGAGCCCGTGGGGGCGGCTGCGACGTGGACGAACACGCCTCCCTACCGCTTGCACAAATTGCACGTCGCGCTGTTTGCGCCGGAGGTCGGCGCCGATGCCGCCGCGATACGGCGTACGCTGCTGCCGGCTGTTGCGACCGATGTGGCCGGGGCGGTGACGTTCACCGGCCTGACGCCCACGCGGTGCCGGGTCTTCGCCTACGGATACCTCGGGAATCCACCCGAATCCGCATCGCTGCAGACGAGCGGCCGGGAGCCTGAGCCGGTGACGCTGAACCCCGGCCAGAACATCATCACGTTGTATTTGAGGGAACCCTAGATGAAACTTTTTGGAAACGGCAGGTCGCTGATTGTCGCCGTCTACGACGGGCTGGCGTGGCGGGCGTATGCCATGCGGCAGGTGCGCGGGGAGTGGACCTGCGACGGACGCGCGGAAGAGGCGGCGCGCGGCGGGCGTCGGGTGCCGAAGGCGCTCATCGATTTCGTCGCGCAATCCGGGGCGAAACGCATGCGGGTGTTGCTCGCCGGAGATGTACACGCTCTGGACGCGCACGCGCTCGCCTCGGCTCTCCCCGAAGACGCGACGGACGAGGAGTTGCATACAGCTCTGGCCTACGAGGCGCAGGGCGAGGCGGGGCTGGAGGCGGAGGGGCACCGCTTGGCGGCGGCGCGGGCCGACCTCTACGAGATGGGGGGCGAGCGCACGGCGCTGCTGGCGGCCAGTTTTGAGATCGATCAGATGGAGCGGTTTGCCTCGGACGCTGAAGCTGAGGGCGTACGCTTCGAAGGCGCGGGATCGCTGGAGTTGGCCGTCCTTGCCGAACATGCCCGCCGCACGCCGAACCGGCGCTTGCTGCTGGTGCGCGAACGCACGAGTTTCTACGCCGTTCCCGCGAATGACCCGCAGCCGTTTTTGACGGCGGCTCTGCCGCTGGGGCTGGACGCGGCAACGGACCCGACCGCGAAGGAGCGGGCCGGCCGTGCGCGGGAGCGGCTGAGTCTGCATGACGCCGTTCCCATGACCGTGATCCTGTGCGGCGCGGGTGAGCATTTGCGCGAGCGCATGGCACCGTATCTGGGTGCATGCGAGGATGTGGACTATCTGGAGCTGCGGGACATCGAAGAGGACGCGCTGCGCGCCGCGGCGGGCGGCCGTGTGGGCGGCGTCATGGAAGTTTGCCCGTGGATCGGTCTGCCGCCGCCCCCGCGCGATCCGCATCGGTATGGGACCGTGCTCCTGTTCATCATTCTTGCAGTTGCGCTGGGGTGGGCCGGTATGAGTAAACACGACAAGACCCAAGACCTGTGTGTCATGCGGGCGAAACTTACAGCCTGGGAGTCTTTGGAAGGCGAGCGCAAAAAGGCCGCAAGCAAGACGCAGGCGCTGCGGGATCGCCAGAACGCCGTCTTGCAGAAGAAAGCGCTGCTGGAAAGCCGGCGCTGTCTGCCGCACGGCTTGCTGCCGCTGCTACAGACGCTGGCGGAGCGTATGCCCGCCTACTCCTGTCTGCTCTCTGTGAAGCAGCGCAGCGATGCGGCCGGCTTCGATGTGGTTGGCCTCACGCGGTGGCAGGACGGCTTGCCCCAACTGGACGCCGCGCTGCGCGACATGGGCGAGCGCGCCGGCATGCGGCGCGAGTTCGGCGGCCTGGAATCGGTTGAAGGTCGGCACGCGCAGCACTTCAAATTCACGGTGTCGCCAAGGGAGAAAAGGCTGTGATCAGAGCACTACGACGAGCCTTGCGCCAGTGGAAGCGTGAGTTCCTGACTTTCTGGGGACGTTTCACCGCGTTTCACCGGATCGTGATCGGCATCCTGCTTGCCATGGGCGTGGTTTTCGCGGCGCGCACGCGGGCGCTGGACCCGCTCGACAAGGAACTGGCGGCGGCACGCAAAAAATTGTCCGACAAGAACGTTCCTGCTCGGGTGCCGTCGCCCTTGGAGGATGATGAGATCCAGCAGGAGATGCTCCGTGCGGAGAACCTTGAGCGCAGTCTCGAAAACCAGCTCGGCGAGCTGGCCGCTATCGAGTTGGCGACCGACCTGCGGCTGGACGTCAGCAAGGCGGACGCCCATGCCGTCCTGCTGGCGATGGCTGGGCGCCACGGGCTGCGCGTCTTGAAAAACGCCGCCGACGAGCCGCCGACGGACGGGGCGGTTCCGACGGTGGCCTCCGCGTATGAGTTGGCGGGGCGCTTTACGTCGATCTACGGTTTTCTGGCTGATGTGCAGCGCGAGCCGGTCCTTTGGGAATTGCGCGATGTCTCGCTTGGGCTGCTACATGAAGACGATATGTTCAGCGCTTCCGCCGCCCCGCTGTTGGTTCTCCGTTTCACGCTGGTGCTGCACCTCTACCCCGGAGGCGTGGGATGAGCGGCAAGCGTAGCATCGATCTTTCCAAGGTGGTTGTTTCCGAAGCGGCTTTGGCCAAGGTTCCCGCAAGGCTGGCCAAGCGCTATGGCTTGCTCCCAGTGGGGCTGGACGACGGCACCCTGAGCGTGGTGCTGGCGGATCCTGACAACCCGCTGGGCGCGATGGAACTTGAAAGTCGCCTTGGGTTGCGCATCGAGACGTTCGCCGCCTCGCGTCCGGAATCGGTCGCCCGCGCGATCGAGCGCTACTATGCGGGCGCGGACGGCGACGAAGCGTCGACCGCGCTGGCCGCGCTCGAACGGCTGGTCAACCGCGCGATCCAGATTCACTGCTCTGACATCCATCTCGATCCTGAAGAGGGCGTGGGCATCGCGCGCATGCGGGTGGACGGCATGATGCGTGTGGTCAGCGAATATCCGCCAGAGTTTATGGCCGATCTGGTCTCTGCCGTCAAAGTCGCCGCACGCATGGACATCGCGGAACGGCGCGCGCCGCAGGACGGCCAGATCGTCATGGAAAGCCTGGGCGAGTCGATCGCCATGCGTGTGGCGGTCGTGCCGACCATGCACGGGGAGAAGGTCACGCTGCGTATCCTGGCCACCGCCGCCGTGGCGGCGGAACTTGATCGGCTCGACGCCCTGGGCATGAGCGACCGTCATTACAGCATGATGCACACGGCGCTGGAACAGCCCTACGGCGTGATCCTTTTGTCCGGTCCGACCGGCAGCGGCAAAACCACCACCCTCTACGCTGCCTTGCGCTATCTGCGCGAACCGGGCACGAAGCACATCCTGACGATCGAGAACCCGGTCGAAATTCCGCTGGAAGGCGTCAATCAGATCCAGATCGACGGCGACCGCATTACTTTCGCAAAAGCGTTGCGCAGTGTGCTGCGGCACGATCCCGACATCATCATGGTGGGCGAGATCCGCGATCCGGAGACGGCCGACATCGCCGTCAAAAGCGCCCTGACCGGCCACCTCGTGCTGGCCACTCTGCATGCCAACACCTCGGTATCTGTCATCACCCGCTTGCTGAACCTCGGGGTTTCACGCGAACTGACGGCTTCGACCCTGCGGCTGGTCGTAGCTCAGCGGCTGGTGCGCCGGCCCTGTCCGCACTGCGTGGTGCAGGAACCGGCGACCGAGGCGATCTGCGCCGAGTTCGGCTGGGATCCCGCCGCGCCGCCGTCGGTTTCCCGCGCATGCGGTTGTGCGCTTTGCGGGCAACTGGGGTACGCCGGACGGTTCGGGCTTTATGAAATGGTGCCGGTGGACCGCGACCTGCGCGACTTGATTGTCACGGGGGCGGCTGAGGACCGCATGGCCGATTTCGCCTTCGGGCAGCGCAAGCTGGCGACGCTGGCGCAGGATGGTGCCGAAAAAGTGAAAGCCGGGATGACCACGCCTGAAGAGGTGCGGCGCGTGACGTTTATCGGGGAGGGTGAAGTCTGATGGCGGCTTTCCGATACACGGTGTTGCGTGACGGTGCGCGGCGCGAAGGCGTCATTGAAGCGGAATCCGAGCGCGCGGCGGTCGAACGTCTGAGAGCGGACGGGGGCAGGGTGGTGGCGCTGTCGCCAGCACCCGCCGGGGCGGTGCCGCAGTCATCGTCATCGCCCCGTTGGGTCGAAGTCATTGCGGATCGTTTGCTGATCCGCTCCCATAGTGTCGAGCTGACCCTGCGGCAGCTCGGGTCTTTGTTGCGCTCTGGCGTTCCCATCCTGACCGCGCTCACCGCGCTCGCACGCACTTCGCCGCCCCGTCTGAGCCTTGCGCTCACGCGCACCGCCGGTGTCATCCGCGAGGGCAAATCCTTCAGCAAGGCGCTGACTCTGCATCTGCCTGGCATTGACCGCGTGACGCTTGGTTTGCTGAGCGTTGGGGAGGCCAACGGCACGCTCGACAGCATGGCCGTGCATGCCGCCGGCCTGAAGGAACGTTCGCGTAAAACGCGCGAGCAGATTCTGCAGGCGTTCAGCTACCCGGCCGTCGTGATGCTCGTGGCGATGGGCGTGGGTGCCTACATGGTAAAGAGCGTCTTTCCGGTGGTCATGAAGTTCATTGCATCCAGTCGGCGCGCCACGGAGATGCCCTTGCCGACGCGCATGGTCATCGGCCTCGACGCTTTTTTGAGCACGTACGGCATCTATGTACTCATCGCGCCTTTTGCGCTGGCGGTGCTGATTATCGCCCTGCGGGCTTCGGAGCGCACGGGCGAGATGGTGGATCGGGCCGCGCTGCGGCTGCCGCTGCTGGGCGGCGCGTTCAAGTTCCACGCCAACTCGATGTGGTGCCTGACGCTCGGCTCGCTGCTGGCCAGCGGGCTCGATGTGCTGGCCGCCGTGGACCTCGTGCGCGACACGATGAGCAACCGGTTCTATGCCGTGCAATTTGAGCGCGTGCGGGTGATGTTGCGCGAGGGCTCCAGCCTGAGCAAGTGCATCGAGGCGACGGAGCTTCAACGGTTGACACCCCTGGCGCACACGCTGGTCAGCGTCAGCGAAGAGGGCGGCCACATGGATGCCAGCCTGCTTGAGGTCGCGCGTTTCTCCGAAGACCAGCTCAACCGCCGCGTGGCGCTGCTGAGCAAACTGGTCGAACCCGCCATGTTTGTGTTTGTCGGTGGATTTGTCGGCTTGGTCTATTTTGGGTTTTTCATGGCGGTGCTGACAGCAACGCAGTCAGCCCGCTAGCTAAAAGTAAGGAGTGTAAGGATTGACATGATCAACATGACTGACAAGTATTTTTTGCCGGTACTGCCGGTACTGCCGGTACTGCCGGTACTGCCGGTACTGCCGGTACTGCGGGTACTGCGGGGAGGGACGAGCGTCTGCTCGTCCGCGGGCAAGCAGACGCTTGCCCCTCCCGGCGCTCCGCGAGCCCGGGCACATTACACGTTCACAGCGCAGCGGTTTGCGTGCATGGGCGGTCCCGCCCATGAAACACGGGCAAGATGCCCGTGCCACACCTCTGCGTCTCTGCGTCTCTGCGTTAAAAAACTTTCAACGCTCAACGCTCAACTTTCAACGCTCAACTTTCTGCGGGCGGGGACGCCCGCGCTCCCGACTGCGCACACACAAAACACGCGCTCGGCTCGCATGCTCCCTGTCACTAACCGATTGCGGGTTGCTGTGCTGGTCGCCCTCTTTGGGCTATCCCGCATGGCCTTGGCAACGGATGCCGCCGTGGCGACCAACACCCCGGCGGAACCGCTTCAGGAGGCCGAAATTGCGACGGCCGACGCGGTTGCCCTGCCGGCGGAACCCAAGATTCCGGTCGGCGATCCCTTTGCTATGCGAGGCCTTGCAGAGGGCGACGGATTCGTCAGCGCCGGCCCTGCGGCGATCCCGCCGGGCATTCGTGTTGTCGCGATTCTGGCGGTTGCCGGCAAGTCGCCGGTCGGCGCGTTGGAGATTCCAGGCTCCACAGTTCTGCACTTCGTTCGTGAGGGGGATGTGGTCCAAGTGGATCGCGCTGCAGGGAGCGAGGCCAAGGATGCGGTGGGCTCGCAGTTGTACCTGCTGGTGAAGTCTATCACGAAAAGCCAGATTGAAATCGCGCCGCGCACGCGCCCGCATGATGTGAGGATTTACAGATGAGTCGTTATAGAGTGATGGCCGTTGGCCATAAGTTGGCGGGTGCGCTGCAATCGCGCGGGTGCATCTGGATTCTGAGCATGGCGGCGACCCTGTCGGGGCCGTTGGCCTCCTTGACGGTGGCGCAGGCGCAATCCGAACCGGTCGCGATCGAATCCGTGTTTGTGCGCGACATGGCGTTGCGTGACTTCGCCGAGCTGATGACGCGCGGATGCGAGTCGGAATGGAAAGTGCTGGTCAGCGAGCAGGCGGGCGACAAGCGCATCAGCTTCTATCTCTCCGACACCGGCATCGAGGAGACGCTACGCTCGATCTGTGCCACTCACGGCCTCTGGTATCGCCAGTCGCCCCGCTCGGATATCGTGCAGATCATCACGATGGAGGAGTATCAGAAGGGTCTGAACCTGTACGCCGACGAAACCGTCGAGGTTGTTCCGCTCATGTATCCGATGCCGGAAGAGATCGGCGATGCGCTGGCACGATTGTTCCAGGATCGGGTGGTCTGGGATCCGCCGCCCGAGGATATCGCCGACGACATGTTTAACATCGAGAGCGCCCTCGACCGCATGGAGACCATCTCCGACCGTGCCACGCTGGTCGATACCGAGAACATGGACGGAATGGGCACGGGCACGGGCCGGGACGGCTCCCGAGGGTACGGCAGTTCGTATAGCCGCCGGGGCGATTCGTGGGGTCGATCGGGGCGGTACGGCCGCAGTTATGGGTCGGATCGGTACGGCCGCAGTTCGGGGTCAGGCCGGTACGGCAGCGGCTCCGGCAGGTCGGGGGAGGAGCAGACCGTCGAAGAAGTGGTCAAACAACAGCGTCTTGCCGTGGAGGCACAGCAGGCGGCACGGGGCATCCCCGAGGAGATGGGCGGGCGCAACGACCGGCCGGGGTTGGTTTACATCGCCGCCGCGCGGTCGGCCAACGCTCTGGTCCTGCGTTCTAGCGATGCGGCCTCGATCGAAACGATCAAGAGTGTCATCCATGATCTGGACAAACCGAAACCCCAAATCCTGCTCGAGGTCAAGGTGCTCGACATTCAGTTCGGGGATGAGGATGCGCGCGGCGTGGACTGGTTGTTCCAGCGTGAACTGGGCTCGAAAGACTTTATGCTGAGCGGTGGCCGCGCCACCGGCATTTCGACAGAGCCCGGCAGCCTGATCAGCTCGTCCGATCCCCTCACACTGGTGCCGCAAGGCACGGGGCTGGATCCCATGGCCACAGTTTTCAGCCTCGTCAGCGACGACGTCCGGGCGCGGCTGCAGTTTCTGGAGGACAAGCGCCGCATCCGGGCCTTGGCGACGCCGAGCCTGCTCGTGGCCGACAACGAAGCCTCCCGCATCTTCATCGGCAGTGAGGTGACCGTGCTGGAGAAGGTCGAGCCGGAAACAAGTTTCATCGGCACGGAAAGGCCCCAGCCGGTGACGACGTACACGGTCACCTCGCCGCGCAAGCGGATCGGAACCACGTTGCTGATCACCCCAAAAATCCATGCCGACCGCACCGTCACGATCCGGCTGTTGCAGGAGGAGACGCAGCTCGGGCCGCAGCGGACCGTCGAGTACGGACAGACGGCGACCGACCAGTTCGCCGCGCAGGACATCGAAGAGCGCTCCGTCACCACCACAGTCCTCGCCAAAGACGGCCACGTTGTCGCGATCGGCGGCCTGATCCGTGATCGTCACGAGGAGCGCGAGACCGGCATCCCCGTTTTGATGCACATTCCGATCTTGGGGCACCTCTTCAAGCGCACGATTCTGGACGAGACGCGCGGCGAGTTGCTGGTGCTGATCCGGCCCCGCGTCCTGCTGGCGCCGGGCGAAGGCCAGGCCGCCTCCCGTGAAACCATTGAGCGGGTTAATCGGAGGGTCGAGGAATTTGAGCGCAAGTGGAAAAAGTTTGACGCCCAGGCCGAGGCGCCGGCTGCGGAGGCACCCGATGGCAATTGACCTGAATCGTTGGCTTGAGGAGCTGGCCGCCCAGGGCGGCAGCGACTTGCACCTGGCGGCGGACAACCCGCCGGTCATCCGTCTGCACGGCCGTCTCGAAAGGCTTGGCGAGCGGGACGCACCTTTGAGCGCCGAAGCGATCACCGAAGCGATTGCCGGTGTGGTCGACGCGGAGGCGATGGCGCGTCTGCGGAAAACCGGCGAGCTTGATTCTGCCTTCGAGCTGAAAGACGGCACGCGCCTGCGCATCAACGCCTACCGTCAGCAGGGCGACTTCGCCGCCGCGATCCGCCTGCTGCCCAACCGCTTCTTCGAGCTGGAAGAGCTGGGTCTCGACGTGGGGCTCCTGCGGCGCATCTGCGCCATGCAGTCCGGTCTGGTGCTCGTCACCGGGGCAACCAGCAGCGGCAAATCCACCACCATCGCCAGTATCGTGAATGAGATCAACAAGACCCAGGCCCTCCATATCCACACCATCGAGGATCCGGTCGAGTACCGGCACGTCAGCCAGCAATCCTTTGTGACGCAGCGTGAAGTCGGGCGCGACACCGAGAGCTTTGCCGAGGCCTTGCGGCGCAGCCTGCGTCAGGACCCCGATGTGATTGTCGTGGGCGAAATGCGCGATCTTGAAACCATGACCGCCGCCTTGACGCTGGCCGAGACCGGGCACCTGACGTTTGCGACGCTGCACACGTCCGACGCCGTGCAGTCGGTCTCGCGCATCATCAGCGCGTATCCCGCCATGCACCAGGCGCAGGTTCGCGTGCAGCTTGCCTCGACGCTGCGCGTGGTCATGAGCCAGAAACTCGTGCCGTGGGCCAACGGCAAAGGCCGTTCGCTGGCGGCCGAGATTCTGGTCGCCACCCCGAGCGTGTGCGCCATGATCCGCGAAGAGAAGACCCACCAGATGCGCACAGCGATGCAGACTGGGGGGGAGCATGGCATGCAGACCCTCAACCAGTCCCTGCTCTCGCTCCTGAACCGCCGCATCATTGATCGCGCCACCGCGCTGGAATACAGCGAAGACAAGGCGCTCTTGCTTGAGGAACTCGAACATCACACCGGTCAAACGACGAAACGAAAAGGCATACGATGAAACGATGCCAAAGAAGAGAAACAACTAAAAAGGAAAACGACGTGGTGCTAGTAAGTGAAATGAATGGACGTAGACGGGACATAACACTGGCGGTTCTTATGGCGGTTGTTGCGACGACCGCAACGGGTGTGCTTGCCGAGAGAGAAGAGGAACTCTTGGATGTTCTCGACTTCGACATTACTGCCGCATGGGACAGCCGCTATGTTGGCGAGGGGCGCGACAACCTTGGCGGCGACAGTCTGGCGAGTACAACGATTGAGGCCGCTTACGAAAGCCTCTCGGTCAATGTGTGGTATGCGACCAGCCCAGACACGGACTACCGGGAGTTGAACATCAAGCCGGGCTATACCTTTGAATGGAACGATTGGGAGGCTTGCGTCTTCTACAAGTTCCGGCGTTTTTTGAGCGACAAAGAGAGTGTCAACGAAGCTGGCGCAGATCTCTCGTACTCGGGACTGCCCGCTGGGCTCGCCGCCGGAGTTGAAGGCTGCTACTCCTTCGATGCCGAAGGCGTGTTCTTCGTGACATACATCAACAGGGCGTGCGAGGTCGCGGATTGGTTGACCCTCACACCCGCCGCGTTGATGGGGTGGAACGCAAACTACGCGGCCGACGGCCACGACGGTGCGAACCACCTTGCGCTGGTGCTAGAGGCGGCCGTGCCGCTCAAGGCGGGGCTCGAACTGTCAGGGAATATCGCCTATTCGTTTGCGATCAATGATAATGCCGACAAATACGCTGACGATGAGGGGCTACGCAGCATGTTCTACGGAGGAGTTGCTTTACGCGCTTCATTCTAGCACGAGCAGTTCCCGCAGGGCGTCGCGGATCATGGCGAGCATGAACTCGATGAACGGGGTGCAGGTTGCCGCCTTGTTGCTGGCATTCAGTGCGGCGTAGTAGTCGGCCTGATGCTGGCTGGTGAGGGTTTCGACGGAGACAGCGGCGAAGAGGGGGTTCCAGCGGCTGAGGATAAGGGTCTGCCAGAGGCGCCCCATGCGGCCGTTGCCGTCCTGGAAAGGATGGATGAATTCGAACTCGTAGTGGAAGACGCAACTGGCGATGAGCGGGTGTTCCGGCGTGTCTCTGAGCCAGGCCAGAAGACCGGCGATCAGGGCGGGCACGCGGTCGGCGGGAGGCGCGAGGTGGATGATTGCCGCGCCGCGCTGGATACCGACACCGCCGGAGCGGAAACGCCCCGGCTCGTCGATCAGACCGGCCATGAGGACGCCGTGTGCGGCCAACAGGTCGTCGCGTGAATGGGGCGACCACTCGAACATGCGCTCGTAGGCGGCAAAGGCGTTGCGGACTTCGTGGATTTCGCGGGGCGCGCCCAGAACGCGCTTGCCTTCGAGCACCGCCGTGACCTGTTCGACACTGAGGGTGTTGCCTTCGATGGCGCAGGAGGCCTGAACGGTGCGGATACGGTTACCGCGCCGCAGGCGGGGAGCGATGGAACCGTGACCGGCCCGCAGTCGGCCCAGTGCTCCGCCGATCTCCTCAACCAGGCGGAGCATGGTCGGCGTGAGGCTGTAGGGCGGTTGGTAAGAATCAGTAGCCATAGTGTGAAATCAAAACGCTTGATGCTCAATTGCGGAGATGCAGATACCTGAAGAGTATGAGGTTTCAGGATTTGACGCAAGGGGGATTTTCGCGTCTTGCTTGTCAGATACGCGCGAATATGCTAATTACCCTACCTCATTTTGTGAACCGGATGGACGGTGTAGGACTTTGAGAGGATAATGTGACAGAGCGGGACGCTTTAATCGCTATGAACCGGGTGACCGGCCTGGGCGCCATCACGGCCAAGCGGATGGCGGAGCGGTTCGGATCGCTGGCTGCGGCCTTCGAGGCCTCGGAGAGCGACCTGCGGACCGTGGCGGGCATCGGCCTGGACAAGGCGCAGCAGTTCTGGTCCGACCTACGGCAGGCGCGTGCCGACGATGAGCTGGCGCGCGCGGCCAAGAAGGGCGTGAAGCTGGTCACCTGGGACGACCCCGGTTACCCGGCCTTGCTCAAGCAGATCGCCGACCCGCCGCTGGTTCTGTATGTCGCGGGCGCCGTGGAGGCGTTGGACCGCCCGACGGTGGCGATTATCGGTACGCGCCGCCCGACGATCTACGGGCGTGATTGCGCGCGCCGCTTCGGCTATCAGCTCGCCAGCGCGGGCTACATGGTCGTGAGCGGGCTGGCGCTGGGCATCGACACCGAGGCGCATACCGGCGCGGTGCAGGCCAAAGGCGTGAGCGTGGCGGTTCTGGGCGGGGCGCTCGACTGCCTGTTTCCCAAAGAGAACGCGAAGCTGGCGCGGGCGATGATCGAGCGCGGCGGCGCGGTGGTGTCGGAGTACCCGTTTGGACGCCAGCCGGACCGCCAGACCTTTCCGATGCGCAACCGCATCGTCAGCGGGCTGAGCAAGGGGGTGCTGGTCGTGGAAGCGCCGTTCAACAGCGGCACGATGATCACGGTGAACCAGGCACTCGACCAGAACCGCAGTGTGATGGCGGTGCCGGGACGGATCGATTCGCCGGTGTCGCAAGGCTGCCACAAACTGCTGCGTGAAGGCGCGCGGCTGGTGACCTGCGCCGATGATGTGATCGAAGAACTTCAGGATTTGATGGCCGGTATGCGTCAGGCGCCCGCAGCGCGTCCGGCGGAACCGGCGCATCCGCCCGAATCGGTGTTGACGCCCGAGGAGCGCGCCGTATTGGCGCAGCTCGGTGCCGACGGGGTGCCGGTGGATGAGGTGGTACGTACGAGTGGGTTGGATGCCGGCAAAGTGAACGCCCTGCTGGTCGGGCTGCAGATCAAGCGACATGTCCGGGTCTTGCCGGGCGGACGGGTGGCGCGCCGTTCGACATGAGCGGCCCTTGATTTTTTTAGGTATTCAGGTAAGGAAAAGAATATGGGAAAGAAGCTGGTCATTGTAGAGTCGCCTGCCAAGGCGAAGACCATCGGGAAAATCCTAGGCTCCGGCTATGTGGTAAAGTCGTCGGTCGGTCATATCCGTGACTTGCCGGAACGGACGCTGGGCGTGGATATCGATGCTGGATTTGTGCCGAAATATGTGTTGTCGAAAGGCAAGGCCAAGGTCGTCGCCGAATTGAAAAAGGCGGCTCAATCGTGTGAGGCGATCTATCTTGCGCCCGACCCGGATCGTGAGGGAGAAGCGATCGCGTGGCACCTTCAGGAAACGCTGGCGGACAGCGCGAAAGACAAGCCGGTGCACCGTATCCAGTACAACGAGATCACGCCGCGCGCCGTGCGGGCGGCGTTTGAAAACCCCGGTGTGATCGATATGCAGCGCGTCGACGCGCAGCAGGCGCGCCGTGTGCTGGACCGCATCGTGGGCTATAAGGTGAGTCCGATGCTCTGGCAGCGCCTCAAGAAGGGGTTGAGTGCGGGGCGTGTACAGTCGGTGGCGCTGCGCCTGGTGGCAGAGCGCGAGCGCGAAATTCAAGCGTTTCAGCCCGAGGTCTACTGGGTCATGGGTGCCACGGTGCGGCGCGAAGAGGAGCCGCTCGACCCGTTCACGGTGCGGCTTGCCCGCGTGGATGGTGAGAAGCCGTCGATTGGCAATGAGCAGACCGCCAAGGCGCTGCTGGACGATCTCGAAGGCTGTGCCCTGCGTGTCAGCGCGGTGCGGCGGCGCGAAAGCGCGCGGCGACCGTTGCCGCCCTTTATCACGTCGACCTTGCAGCAGGCGGCCTCGAGCGTGTGCGGCTATTCGCCCAACAGGACCATGAGTGTCGCGCAGAAACTGTATGAAGGCGTGGAACTGGGCGGGGGAGGGCCGGTCGGCTTGATCACCTACATGCGTACCGACTCGGTCAATATCGCACGGGATGCGCAGGCCGCCGCACGCGACTTCATCATCGACAAATACGGCGAAGCCTACTATCCGGAAAAGCCGAACACTTACAGGAGCCGCGCCAGTGCGCAGGAGGCTCACGAAGCGATCCGCCCGACCGATGTGACCCGCACGCCGACGAGCCTTAAAGGCATTTTGGACGGTCCCGAGTTGCGTCTCTACGAGTTGATCTGGAAGCGTTTCGTCGCGAGTCAGATGGCAGCGGCGCGCATTGAACAGAAGACGGCAGAGGTCGAGCCGGTCAAGGCGGGGCTTGCCCATCGTTACCTCTTCACCGCGACCTCATCAGAGGTTCTTTTCGACGGTTTCCTCAAGGTCATGGCGCTGGATATCCGCAAGAAGAAGCCGGAGGAGGACGAGGCGGAGGAGGAGAGCGACGAGGTTGACCGTCTGCCGCCGCTGGCCGAAGGCGACCGCCTGGTGGCGCTTGATTGGCTGTGCGACCGCAAGGAGACCAAGCCGCCAGCCCGTTACAGCGAAGCCTCGTTGATTCGTGCGTTGGAGGCGAACGGCGTCGGGCGGCCTTCTACCTATGCATCGATCATCGAGACGCTGAATTCGCGCGATTACACCATCCGTGAAAAGCGCCAACTCGTGCCGACGCCGCTCGGACTGGAAGTCAGCGACCTGTTGGTCGGTAAACTGGGGAGGCTCTTCGATGTCGGGTTCACGGCGCGCATGGAGGAGCAGCTCGACCAGATTGAGGAGGGCAGTGTCGAGTGGACCGCGATGCTGACCGACTTTTACAAAAAGTTTCAGCAGTGGATGGAGCGGGCCAAAATGCCGCCCGCTGACACCGACAAGGTCAGCGCAGTGCTGGAGATGCTGGCGCAGGTCACGGACTGGGTACCCCCCGTGCAGCGTGGCAGACGCACCTACAGCGATGAGCACTTCGTAGCGTCCGTCAAAGAGCAGCTCGAGGCTGGCGTGAAGGCGGTCACCGACAGACAACTTATTGCGCTGGTCAAGATCGTCTTGCGTTACCGCGAGCAGATCCACCAGACCGATCAAAGGCTGATCGACATGGGCTTTGGGGATGAGGTGGCCAAGGACCGGGCGGCTCCGAGCCATGAAGAGGCGAAGCGCCGTTTTGAGGTGCTCAAGGATCTGGCTTTCTCGGAGAGTCAGGCGGAATTCGTCGATTCGTTGCGCCAGCAGGCGGAGTCAGGGCGCAGGCTGACCGGGCGGCAGTTCGCGGCGATTGACCGCATCATTGTGCAGAATGCGGCGCAGATCGAGGATTTTGACACGATCAAGGATGAACTGGGGTTGATCGTCGGTGAAGATGAACTGCAGCCGGACACCGAAAGCCCGCTGCTGTTGGAGATGTTGCGCCGTGTCACCACTTGGCAGGAGCCGGTGACGCGCGGCAAAAGGACGTTTGACGACCATGTCTTCTTTACCAGTCTTGAGGAGCAATACGGGCGCAAGAAATCGCTCTCGCCCCGCCAGCGCTATGCCCTGAAGCGCATGGTCTTCCGTTACAAGAATCAGATTCCCGAGTTCGAGAAGTGGGCTGAAAAGCTGGGTCTGAGCAAACAAAGCAAAGGCAAGAGCGAAAAGGGTAGCAAGAGCAGTAAGCGCGCCCCGCGCACTGCCGCCAAGGCGTGATGGTCAAGTTCATTAGTTCATTAGTGCTTTAGTTCATTAGTTGTTTCCTCACACGAAGGCACAAAGGGCACTAAGGTTTTTTGGGGGCATCGCTCTTCCAGACAAACTAACGCACTAATTAACTAATTAACTAATTAACTTGGGTTGCGGGCTTCGCCCGCGTTAGCTATGGACTCCAACGAGTATGTGGACCTGGAGGTCCGGATGGGCGACGGACCGCCGGAGCCGTTGCCGAACCGTTCCGATGCGGCGGACGATGCGGAGGTCGTGCGCTTCGTCACCTTTCTGCGGGCTGAGCGTAATGCGTCGGACCATACGGTGGCCGGTTATGTGCAGGACATCGGGCAGTTTGCGGCGTTTGTGTGGCCGGATGCCGACACGAAACCGCCGTTCGACTGGCGCAAGCCGACGCGTGACCGTGCGCGTGACTTTCTGGTGGCCTTCCACCGCGCCGGCTGGGCGCCGTCGACTACGCGTCGCAAACTCTCCTCGTTGCGTACCTTCTATCGCTTTCTGGAGCGCGAGGAGGTCGTGCCGACCAATCCCTTCGCAGGCCTGCGCGGGCCGCGCCTGGGACGTCGCTTGCCGTCGGTGCTGGGGGTCAAGGAGGTGGAGGCGTTGCTGGCGGCACCGCTGGTCGCGTTGGAAGCGACGCATGCGCGACACGGTGCCGTAACGTCCGCCGCCGAATATGCGGCGTTGCGTGACGCCGCCATATTTGAAACGCTCTATAGTACCGGTTGCCGCATCAGCGAGATCGCCGCGCTGCGCTGGGGTGATATCCGGTTTGATCAGGGCACAACGATTGTCGAGGGCAAGGGGCGCAAGCAGCGGCTTTGCGTGCTGGGCGGTCCGGCCTGCCGTGCGCTGCAAGCGTTGCGGGAACAGGCGGGGTTGTTGTGGTCTGGGGCAGACGCCGACGACGCGCCTCTGTTTCTCAACGCCAGAGGTGGCGCACTCACGCCGCGTTCCATCGAACGCCAGATGAAGAAATGGCTTACGGCCGCAGGGCTGCCCCCGGACATCACGCCCCATCAGTTGCGTCACAGTTTTGCCACGCATCTGCTGGACGCGGGCGCTGATCTACGTAGCGTTCAGGAGATGCTCGGTCACGCCAGCCTGTCGACCACGCAGATCTACACGCATGTCTCGATCGAGCGGCTCAAGGACGAATACGGCAAAGCGCATCCGCGTGCCCGCGCGTAGAGGAGTTGACATTTAGGATTTAGGAGCTAGGAGTTTGATCCGTCCAATCCGTCTGATCGTCCCGATCCGTCTGATCCCCCTTACAGCCTCACAGCCTTACAGCCTCACTGCCTATCGCGGGCTTTGCCCGCGGATGGTCACAGCTCAAGGAAGCAGAGCACGCCATACGCTGTCTCGGCGATTTGGGCGTCGGCTGTCTCCGCTGCCCAAAAGCCGCCGCCCTCCGGGGCGCTCTTCTGGGAAGAGATCAGCCATGCGGCCAGATGTGAGCGCCAGTCAAGGACCGTCTGACCGCGTATCAAGCGACCGCCCGCCGTGCGGTTGATCAGACGCGCGAGCCGCCACGCAGCCCGTGAACGGTTAAGCGGGGGCGGCCAGAGGGTTGCGGCGCGGGCCACCAGTTCAGTTGAATCGGCATCCGGCGCGGGCGGCTCGCCGAGTCCGGCTTGCGCCAAAACCTCCTGCCAGAACCGCCGGTCGTCGGCGGATGCGTCGTCGATGGACGGCGCGCGCCGAGCCAGGTCTTGCAGGTAGGTGCGTCGTTCGGGTGTTTCGGGCAGCGAGAGCGTCAGCGCCAGCAGCCGCCAGGCGTGTGCGCTGAGGGACGGCAGGTGATTGGTGGCGGACTGGCCCAGCCAAAGCGCGGCCAGAGAACGTGCTGCGTGATCATCGGGGTGCGGGGCGGCTGTGAGCGCAGTCAACGCGAGCGCGGTCAACTCGACGCGCTGGGTGGTTCCCCATGAGCCGTCCGGGTTTTGCTGGTTGCAAAGCCAGCGCGCCGCTTGACGCATCGCGCGGCCGGCCTCATTGCCCAGCGAGATGTCGAGCGACGAGCCGGGCTGGCGTAGCGGTGTTACAGCGAAATTGGCGTGCGCTACGCTGGCCACGCACAGCAACGCCGCAAGAACAACGACAGGCAGTGTGAGTGGAATGCGTTTCTGGTGAAAAGGGGGGCAGGAAGTCGGGAGCGCGGGCGTCCCCGCCCGCAACAGCGTGTCAGGTAAAAGCATCGACAGTGAACGGTGCATCCGGTATCCTCCTTAATTCCTTGAAGAGAGTAGCGAATGTCGGTGCCGAAGGAAAGCCCGAGTCAGGAGTGAGTGAGAAATTAGGAGTTAGGATTTAGGAGTTAGGAGTTGAAGTCAGAAGCCGGAAATCGGGAGCCTGAAACCAGAAACCCGAAACCAGAAACCCGAAACCAGAAACCCGAAACCCGAGTGAAGCGTGGACGCGGACTCAGTCTGTTGTCCGGCGGATTGGACAGCAGGCTTGCGGTGTGCGTGTTGCGCGAGCAGGGACTTGACGTGGAAGGGGTGGTCTTTACCAGCCCCTTCTTTAAGATGGACACGGCGCGTGAAGCGGCGCATCAGTTGAACGTGCCGCTGCATGTGGTGGATTTCACGCGCGACATTCTCGACCTGTTGGAGCATCCGCCGCATGGTTTTGGTACGGCGCTCAACCCGTGTATCGATTGCCGTGCGCGCATGATCCAGCGCGCGGGCGAGATGATGGAGCAGGGGGGCTTCGATTTCGTGGCGACGGGCGAGGTGCTGGGCCAGCGGCCGATGTCGCAGAACCGGCACTCGCTGGCGATCACGGAGCGGGATGCCGCGTTGGGCGGAAGATTGCTCCGCCCCTTGAGCGCCCTGCTGCTGGAGCCCACCGTTCCCGAACAGGCGGGCATTGTGGATCGTAGCCGGTTGCTGGGGTTGAGTGGACGGACGCGCAAACCGCAACGTGAGTTGGCACAGCGTTATGGATTGACCCGCTACCCGGCACCGGCCGGCGGTTGCCTGCTGACCGAAAAAGGGTTTTGCCGCAAGCTGTCGGATCTACGCGCCAACGAGGGGCTTGGTGATGAGCGGCTGGTCTGGCTGCTGTTGCGCGGACGTCACTTCCGCCTTCCGGGCGGCGCCAAGTGTGTGGTAGGCCGCGATGCGGCGGACAATGCGGCACTCAAATCTTTGCGCGCGGCGTCGGACATGCTGTTGCACACGGTGGACGTGCCCGGCCCTACGGTGCTGGTGCCCGGCGGAGCGGGCGACGAGGATGCGTCGCTGGCGGCCCATATCTGCGCAGCGTATGCTGATCACGGCACACGCGAGAGCGTCACGGTCAGAATCGTGCAGGACGACGCAACCGAAGAGCACCGTGCCGTCCCATTGGCTAGAGAACAGGCGCAAGCGTGGATGCTGTAAGCGGCAGCCTCAGCTACCTGCTCCGGTGAACATCTGCACCAAGAGATAGGCGATAACCAGCACCAGCGCGACGATCACCGCTACCCAGAGCTTGTTGCTGTTGGATTTCTTGCCGAACTCTTTCGGCGTTTCGAGGGTGCGTTTCGGCTGAATGATAATGGTCGTTCGTGGCGCAGCAGCGAATTCGGCTTTCTCCAACTGCGGCACGTCGTCGCCTTCGATCATCATCGGCACTTCCCCTAGCAAGATGATGTCGTTGCGGGAGAGCGCTTTTTCCTTGATCGTGACGTTGTTGATTTTCGTTCCGTTTGTGGAACCTAGGTCGCGGATCAAGAATCCGTCGTCACTCTTCTCGATTTCGCAATGCGTGCCTGAAATCGAGCCGTCTTGAACGACCCAGTCATTCCCCTCGCGACGACCAATACGCGTCAACGGCAGAGTCAACGTGAAGCGCTGCCCCTTCAGAGAACCATCCAAAACTGTCAAACATGCCATAGCAAAACACCTTACTAGTGAAATACGCTCACTAGCTTAGACACCTCCGGCACACAAGTCAAGGGTACGATTTAGTTTATTGCGACTGAATCGTGTTTCCTGAAAAATCTCAGTACGAACCGGCATACCCCATTTGCCGGAGCAACCAGAAATTTTTCATCCAATCCTTCTCGATTTTGACCCAAAGTTCTATCGTGACCTTCACGCCGAACATGTCCGAAAGTTCCGGCTCCGCACATTGCCGGACGTATTTGAGATTCCGGCCCTTGGCGCCGATCACGATCCCTTTCTGAGACGGGCGCGCCACGTAAAGCGTCACGGAGGCGTGCCAGGCGTTGGGCGTTTCATCGATCTGCTCGACCTTGACACCCAATTCATGCGGCAGTTCCTCATGGAGCCGGGTGAGAAACTTTTCGCGGATCACATCGGCGATGGCCAGCTTGCGCGGATAGTCGGTCACCACATCTTCCGGGAAGAGATAAGCGTCCGCAGGTTGGGCGAGGGCGTACAGTTGATCGACGAGCCCGACTGTGCCGGCGGGATGCAGCGCTGAGGTCGTCACCCAAAACACCTCGCGTGTGTGCTGTTTTTCAGCTTGGATGGTCTGCCACAGGTCGTGGAAGGTCTTCTCGTAGAATGGTTCTTGGTCGCTCTTGTTCAATGCAAAGATAACCGGTTGTTCGGCAAACAGGGCACGCCGCATCCAGCCGTCGTCTTCCAAATGCGGCTGACAACTGCCGTCAAAGACCACGAGCAGGAGATCGACGCCCGCCGAGGCCTGCCGCGCCATGCGGTTCATCAGCGTGCCCAGCGTGCTTTCAGACTTATGCAGGCCCGGAGTGTCCAGAAAAACGAGCTGCCCGCGGCCCTCCGTCAAGATGCCGCGAATGGTGTTGCGTGTGGTCTGCACCACCGGGCTGACGATGCTGACCTTCTCGCCGACCATGCGGTTGATCAGGGTTGATTTGCCGGAGTTGGTCCGGCCGACGACACCGATTACAGCGCAACGCCGTCGCGGGCGGGGAGGACTTTCGGTCATGGCACGGTCTCGCCGTTACGCCCCGAGTTGCTGATTTCCCCGCCGAAGTAACGCAACTGGCCGGTGGCGTCCATCACGGCACGCCAAAGGTCGCTGTTGAGGTTTACCTTCTGGCGCTCCATGGTGGACAGCCGGATGGGAACAAGCGTGTACCAGTCGTCTTGGTTGCCCACCACGCAGTCGGTGCGTCCCGCCATCGCGGCATGCACGGCGTTGCGCGCCAGCATATAGCAGCGGATCGCGTCCGTTCCCTTAGCGGGCACGCTGCGGATGGTGTAGCTCGGATCGAAGTATTTGACCGACACCTCGCGATTGCACGCTTTGAAATGCTGCGTGATGCGCCGTCTCAGGTGCTCGCCGATGTCCTTTTTCAGGATGTTCCCCGAAGGATCGCGGCGCTCAGGCTCAGCGGCGACGTGGCATTGTCCCGCGCCTTCCGCAACCACGATCACCGCATGGTCCTTGCCAAGGGCGAAACGATTGGAGAGCGCCACGAGTAGGCCGTTCGGGCCGTCGATCTCAAAATCCAGTTCCGGCACCAGGCAGAAGTTCACGACCGGGTTGGCCAGCGTGGCATAGGCCGCGATGAAACCCGAGTCCCGTCCCATCAGGCGCACGAGTCCGATACCGTTGAAGGTGCCCTTCGCCTCGGTGTGAGCCGCCTGAATGATCTGCGTCGCCTCTCCAACCGCCGTCTCAAAGCCAAAGCTACGCCCCACGAAAAGCAGGTCGTTGTCAATCGTCTTGGGGATGCCGATCACGCTGATGGAGAGCTTGCGACGCCGACACTCCTCCGCAACGTCATGCGCACACCGCAACGAGCCATCGCCGCCGATGCAAAAGAGGATGTTGATGTTCATGCGCGCCAGCGTGTCAACAATCTCGCCTGTGTCCTGCTGACCGCGCGAAGAGCCGAGCATCGTACCGCCGTGCTCGTGGATCGTATCGACCTTATCGGTGTCCAGCATAATCGGGTTATAGCCGAAGCGCGGGATCAACCCGGCGTAGCCGTAACGGATGCCGTAGATCGTCTTGATGCCGTAGTCGAACGTCAAGATCTCGACCAGCCCTTTGATGACATGGTTCAGGCCGGGGCAGAGGCCACCGGCCGTCACGATACCGACGCGGCTCCATGAGGGGTCGTGGAAAATTTTCCGGTGCGGACCTGCTCGCTCAAAGGATGGTGTGACCCCGAGATGCTTGGTGGCGTCATGCAGGTGCTTGATGTTCTCGGTGATCAGGATACGCTCGGCCGGATCGATGAACTCTCTTCTACGGATCGGGGAGTCGATCTTACATTCACCCAAGGTCCCCACGTCCAGCGAATAGTCCTGAGGGTTTGCGACAATTTTTTCAATCAGCGTCATAGGCTTCTCTCGTATCTGTAAAGAACCATCAGGATAACAGAATTTCCGCATGAAGGTCAATTGACACCGGCCGGAATATTTGGTTAACTCACCCCGATTTTTCGCCGCATTGGACCATAGCTCAGTCGGTAGAGCACGACACTTTTAATGTTGGGGTCGTGGGTTCGATTCCCACTGGTCCAACCATTTTCAAGACGCAGAGCAGCCGCTAAAACCAAAGGTTTTGGCGGCTTTTTTGTTTTTGGGGCATGACGATTCTCAGTGATCCGTCTGCGTCCACATTTCCCTCATCCGTACCCAACCGCTGTGTGTCAGCGCGTCAGGAGATGATGGTGTCAGATTCGGGATTGTGCTTCTTTTGGTTGTTTTCAACAGCTTTGGCGGACGCGTTGGCATAGCAATACACGCAAAGATGATGGCAGGTGTTATACATGCCGATGTCTTTGCTGACGATGCAGCCGCACGCTTTGCGCTGACCTTTGTCTTTGAAGTACGGTCGGTCTGAACCTTGTAAAAGGTCTGGTTCGTAACCGAGAAAATTCATCAGCGCGGCATCGTGTGAAAACAGCTCGACCATAAGATCGTCATCGATGCACCGGTTGTGCTTGATGCCGTATGGCTCCAAGTCTATAGCTTCGGCACAGGTGGCGATTTCAAATCCCCACTGTTTGTTCATATCGCTGAGACGCTCGCCAAAGTCGCGCATGAGGCCGGGGGTAAACTCCCTGTACTGTGCGGGGTGTTTGGCAAGATTGTCGCGGACTTTTTTGTAGCTCTCGATGTCGGCGAAACTGATCACGAGTTTCCGTGTATGCCCTTGGAGTTGCTCGGCGATATGGGTAATGCGATCAAGCAACACATCGATGGTCAGCGAGTCCGACAAGAGCAGCGGGTCGAAACGCCAGATCACACGTTTCGGCCCGATTTCAGACGACAGCCGTTTGAATACCTCGATGCGCTCGGTCAGCGGCGGAACATTCGGTTCCAAGCCCTCGTTTTCATAGTCATTGACGGTGAACTGAAAGTAGGAGTTGATGCCGGTCGCATCGATTTGCGGCAGGTAACGCAGAAGCGGTTTGGGGTTTTTCGTCCAGAAGACAATCACGCGTGCATCCGCAAACGAAACATATTGGACTTGGTCGGCGTTGAACGGATTTGTCCAACGCACATAACCTGCTTGCAGGCGGCTGATGAACCATGTTGCAAAGAAGGCAGGAATATCCGTCGCACGGCTTGCAGACAGGATGACGGGGCACACCGCCTCCACAACCCTACCGTCAGGCAAAGTGAGCGTTGTTCTTCTCCATCCTCGAAATGACATGGGCGATCCTTATTGTCATGCATCACTTTTCGCACGGGGCGCAGGATGAACGACACGTTTGCATGCGGAATGATGGCACAGAGGCGCTTTCGGCGCAAGCGGAGATCGGTGGGGGATGAGTGTAAAAACGGGCGGGAAGATGGGCGCCGGGCGCGCGCAGGGCATGCAATGGTGGGATCGCGCGGGGAGAGCTCGACAATGCGCCCGGCTCACCCAGTGGTCGCAATGATGAGTGTAAAAACACTGTTCGGTTGTTTCACGCGAAGGTGCGAAGACGCGAAGGTTGGAGGGCGAGTGTCCCCACGAGCCGTTTGAGCGTTGAGTGTTGAGCGGTTTTGGAGTGCGGCGGCAAGCGGTATTCCGCGCGACGCCGCTTTTAACGCGGGCGGGCTGGAAAGCGGTGCCGCGACCCGCGCGCAACGCGGCTCTTGTCACTGCACTCCAAATTTTTTCGCTTTTACACTCGTCGTTGCGAGCCACTGTGTGGTCACAACAACATCAGTTTTCAACACGCAACCAGCCGACTTGCCAGGGGGCGACGGCGGGGAGGGTGATGAGGACGTCCTGACCTTCTCGGCGTACGGTGAGGGAGAGCGGCTTTTCTCTGGGGGTCAACCACTCAATATGCGTGATGCCTGTGGGACAGCCGCGCAGGCGCAGGGTGGTCGGCGGCTGGACATCGATGGCGGTGTTGACCAGCGCGACGCTGCGCAAGTCACCTGCCATCGATACGCGCGGGATGACCACGGCTTGCGCGGCGTTTTCCACAAAGACCGGCAGCCGGTTCTGTGCGACCCAATCAGCCGCCAGCAGCAGTTGCCGCCGCCGCGCCTCGCTCGCGTAGGTCGAGAAGCCGTCGAAGCCGAAGGCCGCGAGACGACCGCCGGTGGGCAGTTCAATCAAGACGGAAGCGGCCTCTAAGAGTTGGCCCTGCGCGTCCCGGTAGCGTCCGATTACGCGCGCTGCGTCGTTCGACGGAAATAGCGCATACGTGTTCTCAGCCAGAGCCTGCGGCCGCCAGACGTAGCCCACGCGGTTGACGTTCAGTTCGTCGTCGGTGAACTCTTCAACGAGTTGCTGTGCATTGCATGACCGGGTGCCCATCTGGATGCGCGCGCCTGCACCCCGCGCTTGCAGGGCGGCGACGGCGGTGCCGTCCAGTAGCACGCCGCCGGAGAGCACGCGCTGCAACTCGACGTCGCTCATGTCGCTGACATTTGCGGCGGTGAGCAGGTAGCCGGCCAGATGGGGCGAGCCGGGACAGACCGGCAGGCCAAGCGGTGCGAGCGCGTCCGCCGCGTGGAGCGTGGCGGGGGGCGTGCGCGGTTTGCGAGCGGCGGCGCTTTGCGCGTGAAAGGGGAGAAGTCCGCCGGGGCGTGTCTCGCGGTTGTGGCGGGCATAGGCCTGAAGGAAGGGACGCCAGAAGGTCAGTTCGCTGAAATAGACACTGGCAAACCGATCGGCGGTTTCATGCGCGTTGCGCAGGAAGTCGAACTCGACCGCATCCGCGCCGTAGGCGAGCATCAGGAAGCTCTGCACGCACAGGCCGTGCGCGGTGGCGGAGGAGGCGAACGCCGCGCCGTCGCCGATCCGCGCGACGGTTTGTTTGGACGACGCGGCGAAGCGCAACGCCTCGCTGACCATGCAGCGCGGCTGGCTGCCGTCGGGGAATGCAAAGATGAAAGGCGGCTCGGCGGTCGGCGTGGTAACAGCGTCGAAACAGGCAGGGTAGCGTTCCAACGCGGCGGCGAGCGCGGTGTCGGCGGGATCGCCGATCAGCGTCATGAAGGGCGCTTCCGCCGCGCGAAGGAACGGAAGTGCCGAAACGAGGAGAGCGAAGAGAACGGGAAAAAATTTCATGCATAGCCTCCACTCACACAAAGGCCACGAAGGCCAAAAGGGTTTCCATTTTTGTGCGCCATCCGGAGGCCGCCCGCCATGCCAGCTCTTGTCATCGGGCTTGCGAAGCGCTGGGAGGGGCAAGCGTCTGCTTGCCCGCGGACGAGCGACGCTCGTCCCTCCCGGTGCTCTGCGATGGAACATTAAATTCTTAACCATGAAACACATGAAACTTCATGAAAATTGAAGGCTTCCCTTTGCGTTCTTTGCGGCTATTTATGTAGCCATGCCCATTCGCGACAATTCGCCTCATTCGCGGTTAAAACCCGCAGCCATGCCACCCAAAAAACTTCTGCGCCTCTGCGTTAAAAAAACTCCTAACTCCTAACTCCTAAATGCCAACTCCTTGCACCGGCGGCGGGCGTGATGACGCTGACATCGCAGGGGCTGCCGAAGCGCGCGGCGTAGGTATTCGCCAAAGCCGCGGCTGCGGTTTCGGCGTCGCGCGGATGAACCAGAACCACGACCGAACCACCAAAGCCGCCGCCGGAGAGCCGTGCGCCGAGTACGCCGGGGATCTTTTTCGCGGCATCGACCACGGCGTCCAACTCCTCGCAGGAGTTGCCGAAGAGCACGCGCGAACTTTCATGCGAATCGAACATCAATGCGCCGAAACCGGCGGTGTCGCCGTTCGCCAGCAGCTCCGCGCCCCGCAGCACACGCTCGTTTTCGCCGATCGGGTGCGCGGCGCGGTCGGCCACCTCGGTCGGCAGTCCGGCACGGTAGATCGCCCACTCGGTCATGCTGACATCACGCAGCGCCTGCACCGGGTGGCGCAGGACGCGGGCAAAGTGCGCGGCGGCCTGCTCGCATGATTCGCGCAGACGGTTGTAGGCGCCGTCCACAAGCGCGTGCTTGGCGTGGGTGTTGCACATCAGGAAGCAGGCCTCTTCGCCCATGGGGACGGTCTCGTACGTGACGGAGCGGAAGTCGGTCTTCACCAGCCGACCGGCCTCGCCGGCCAGACTGGTGATCTGATCAAGCAGGCCGCATTTGCAGCCGGCGTAGAGGTGTTCGGCTTTCTGGCCGATCCGCGCCAACGTGACGGTGTCGGCTTCAATACCGTACAGGCGCGCGAGCGCCAGACCGGTGGACATCTCCAGCGCGGCGGAACTGGAGAGCCCGCTCCCCAGCGGAACGTTGCCGAAGAACATGCCGTCAAAGCCGTGCGTCGCCGGACGCGTCTCGGTCAAGCCGGCGAAGGTACCCTTGACATAGTTCTGCCAGGTGTCTTCGGATGACGGCGTAATGCCGGTGCAGTCGAAGGTGACCTCTTTCATCAGGTCGCCAGCGACCAGACGGCAGGTGGTGTCGTCGCGTTTGGCGGCGGCGAAGAAGGTGCCGACGTTGATCGCGGCCGAAAAGACAAATCCTTCGTTGTAATCGGTGTGGTTGCCCAGCACCTCGATGCGTCCAGGCGCGTAGGCGATCACTTCGGGTTCGCGTCCGAAGTGCGCCTGGAATTTTTTCAGCAACTCGTCATGTACGGCTTGGTTGACCATGGTGTCCTCAGCTTCCGGCGGGGGTTATTTCCTGATGAGCGCAAGAATTTCGTCGCGTTTTTCGGCCATTAGCTCCGCATTACGGGCTTCAAGATTCAGGCGCACCAGCGGCTCAGTGTTCGAGCAGCGCACGTTGAACCACCAGTCGGCGTACTCGACGCTGACGCCATCCAACTCGAAGAGGTGGCCGTCGGCATACGTGGTGCGCAACTCGTCCAGAATCGCTTTGGGGTCGCGCGTGACCTTGGAGTTGATTTCGCCGCTCGCAAAGTATTTGCGTAGCGGCGCGATCAGCTCAGAGAGCGGGCGGTCGGATTTGCTGACGATGTTGGCCAACGAGAGAATCGCGAGGGCCGAACTCTCGGCGTAGAAGTTGTCCTTAAAGTAGTAGTGGCCGCTCAGTTCGCCGGCGAAGAGCGCGTCGTTTTCGCGCATCTGCTGCTTGATGAAGGCGTGGCCGACGCGGCTCATCATCGGGGTGCCGCCTGCGGCTTCGATCGCCTCTTTGACCACCCAACTGCTGCGCAAGTCATAGAAGATCACGCCTTTGCGTTTGGACAACACATCCTGTGCGATCAGCGCGGTGACGAGATCCATCGGGACGATCTCGCCGCGCTCGTCAACGAAACCGGCACGGTCGGCATCGCCATCGTAAGCTACGCCGAAGGCGTATTTACCGGCGCGCACCTTGGCCTGCAGATCGGCGAGCGTGGCGTGATTGAGCGGGTTGGCCTCGTGATTTGGGAAGCGTCCGTCCGGATCTTCGTACAGGCCGTCCCACGTCAGCACGCCTTGTAGCGCCTTGACCTCCCAGATGCCCATGCCGTTGGCGAAGTCGATCGCCAGATGCACCGGCTTCGCGAGTTGCGCGAACTGCGCCACATGGCGACCGTACGCCTCTTGGACATCGGCCTTGCTGATCGTGCCCGGGGTCGCGGCTTTAGGCGCGAAGCTGCCTTCGTTCACGATGCGCTCGATCTCCTTGATGCCGGTCGCGCCGCTGATCGGCACGGCTTGCGCGCGGCACAGCTTGAAGCCGTTCCACTCGGCGGGATTGTGCGAGGCGGTGATCATGATGCTGGCATCCGCGCCCAGCGTGCCGTTGGCAAAGTAGGACATCGGCGTGGAACCGTAGCCGATGTCAATGACGTTAGCGCCCTGTTCGGTCAGGCCCTTGGCCAGCGCGGTGAACAGCGGTTCAGAGTGGGGGCGGATGTCGCGCGCCACGACCACCTTTTTGCAGTCGGTGAAGGTCACGAAAGCGCGGCCGATCGCGTACGTGGTCTCTTCAGTCAGATCTTTTCCGTAAATGCCGCGGATGTCGTATGCCTTGTAAATACTGGCCATGGGGAACTCCTTTACTTTTTGGTTTTAACTCTCAGGCTCTTGCAAAACCCTTCGTGGCATGGGCGTCCCGCCCATGAAACACGGGCAGGATGCCCGTGCCACGCCGCATGGGCGTCCCCGCCCATGGAACACGGGCAAGATGCCCGTGCCACACCTGCAAGCAAGGGGTTTTGCAAGACCTTCTCTCAACGTTCAACCCTCAACTTTCGACTCTTCAGTTTTTTGCGGTTGGTTTTCGCTTTCGCCTTCGGCTTTTTCCTTTTCGGCGTCCCGGGCGAGCAG
>Ga0209407_1000438_pt1 | contig 54368 bp, 41 predicted proteins | sample AD_JPNHG3_MetaG_FD_184410 | JGI IMG/M metagenome (GOLD analysis project Ga0209407, IMG submission 184410) | Active sludge microbial communities of municipal wastewater-treating anaerobic digesters from Japan - AD_JPNHG3_MetaG (SPAdes) (version 2) | ecosystem: Engineered > Bioreactor > Anaerobic...
TTTATTGCAGTTTTAGCAGGAGTAGTAATATTTCCTGCTGTATTTGCTTTTAACATTGAACCTACTGCAGGTCCAAGTTTGGTTTTTATAACCCTACCGGAGATTTTTAGCCACATCCCAATGGGGAATCTTTTTGGACTTATTTTTTTCATTCTACTTGCGGTAGCTGCGTTAACTTCAACGGTATCGGTGCTTGAAGTGGTTGTGGCATATTTCTCAGAGGAGTTGCGTATCAATCGCCTTAAGGCAACCATTTTAGCTTCGGTTTCCATATCGGTATTGGGTGTTTTAGCATCACTATCATTTGGGCCTTTGAGCAATATCAGGCTCTCGGGCAAAACCATTTTCGATATGCTCGATTTTCTGGCCTCTAACATCTTACTTCCACTCGGAGGAATGCTAATAGTGATTTTTGTTGGATGGTACCTAAATAAATCAACATTATTCGATGAGGTTTCAAATGGAGGAGAACTAAAAGCTGGTTACTTCCCTATATACCGTTTTATAGTTCGTTTTATTGCACCGTTAGCCATAGCAGCCATTTTCATATATTCAGTATTTTACGGTTCACTTGGATAGACTAATAGAATGGATGAGCTAATTAATTCCATATTTGAGCCACTGGTTAGGGTACTATCGAGCTTTCTGTTCTGGGACCCTTTTAGAACTTTTGGGGTAGAAATAGGTTTTCGGTTTCCCTTTGTTGTAATGTGGCTAATGGTTTGGGGAGTCTATTTTACTTTCCGCATGGGATTTATCAACATCCGGGCTTTTTGGCACTCAATCCAAATCATCTCGGGTAGGCTCGATAAGAATAGCAAAAAGGGAGAGGTATCCCATTTTCAAGCCTTATCAACCGCACTTTCAGCAACTGTTGGTTTGGGAAATATTGCGGGTGTTGCAGTTGCCATAAGCGTTGGGGGGCCCGGGGCAACATTCTGGATGATAATGGCTGGGCTGTTGGGCATGTCGCTTAAATTTACAGAGTGCACGCTAGGGCAAAAGTATAGATTGATTGACTCAAAGGGTAGGGTATCGGGAGGGCCAATGTACTACCTGAGCCAAGGGCTTGCCAAGCGTAACATGAAAACTTTAGGTAACATACTGGCAGTAACCTTTTCGGTTTTAGTAATTGGCGCATCGTTTGGCGGTGGAAATATGTTTCAGGCCAATCAGGCATTTTCGCAAATGGCTTTCATCATACCCTGGTTAAATGGTAAGGGAGCCTATTTTGGTATTGCCATGGCCTTGCTGGTGGGTTTAGTAGTCCTGGGGGGAATAAAAAGCATTGCCAGTGTTGCCTCGCGGATAGTTCCTTTCATGGTTATCCTCTACATTTCAGCATCCATGGTAATTATTTTTCTAAACATTTCCCGGATGGGGGAGGTTTTCAGTCAAATCATTGAGCAGGCATTTGGACTCAAATCCATTGCTGGTGGTTTTTTTGGTGCGTTTATTGTTGGGTTTCAACGGGGAGCATTTTCCAACGAGGCAGGGATAGGTTCCGCTTCCATTGCACATTCAACTGCCCGAACCGATGAGCCTGTTAGTGAGGGCATTGTAGCTTTGCTTGAACCATTCATCGATACTGTAGTGGTATGCACCATGACCGCTTTAGTAATAAATTTTGCTGGTTTAGCTGGTAATAGTTCTGGTTTACAGGGAGCCCAGCTAACTTCAGCCGCATTTGCCACTGTATTACCTTGGTTCCCATATCTGCTGGCTATTGCTATCTTACTATTCGCTTTTTCAACCATGATCAGCTGGTCATACTATGGCCTCAAAGGCTTTAACTACCTTTTTGAGAAACGTTTGAACGGGATTATTCCTGTACCTGAGGCATCAACCAAGCTATACTACATCATTTTTTTACTTTGTATTGTTGTGGGTAGCGCTTCGAACCTTTGGGCTGTCATGGATTTTTCCGATATGATGATCTTAGGGATGGCTTTCCCAAATATTCTTGGAATGATTTTTATGGCTAAAGAGGTGCGGGCCGATTTGGATAGTTACTGGAATAGATGGAAAACAGGGAGATTGTATAGGTAACGTAAACCTATTGTTTCTTTTATCATTTTTCACGACATTTGGTATTAGTAGAACTGGTTGCTAACAATGAAGCGGATTTGGGTTAGCGTTAAAAGCTTCTTATACTTTTCAAGGGGCGAACGAAATGGAACCATTATTCTGGTTCTATTAGTTTTGCTCTTGGCTGTGGCTCCGTACCTGTATAAAAAGTATTTCAATGTTGTTTCCCCTCCCGATCCCATGCTTGTTCAAAAAGCCGATAGTTTCTTTTTAACTCTCCAGTACCATGAGCCCGAGAAAGTTATTGAGCCACCTTCGGGTATTGAGGCCGAGATGGAACTCCCCCGAACTAAAAAATCATTTTTATTTGATCCCAACACCGTAAGCCTCGACAGTTTAATGGAATTGGGGTTAAGCCGAAAGCAAGCTGAGGTACTTGTTAAGTATAGGTCTAAAGGGGGGCGTTTCAGGACTCCTGACGATATCGATAAAATTTTTGTTATCGACTCGGCTACAAAGGCAAGGCTAAAGCCGCTGGTACGTATAGCACCACTTGCCGATACTATTAGCCATGATAGGGTTATTGATACCAAGTCCATTCTTGTGGAGCTCAATGGTGCCGATACCCTCTCATTACTAAAACTTAAAGGTATAGGAAGTAACTACGCAAAGCGGATTGTGGGTTACAGGAACCTACTCGGTGGATTTTATAGTATTGATCAGCTTGTCGAGGTTTATGGATTTACTCCGCAACTGGTTGACCAGCTAAGGCCAAACATATATATCGACACTACCCGTATTCGAAAAATCAACATAAATCTAATTAAGTACGATGACCTGAGAATCCATCCCTATGTGAACGATTATCAGGCTAAAGCAATTATTTACTACCGCTCACAAAAAGGTACCATTAAAACACTTGATGAGCTATGGAAGAACAAGCTTTTACCTCGCGACCGGTTCGAAAAGCTAAAACATTACCTTGATTTATAGTAAAATTGATACTTCACAAACAATTGGAATAATTTCCACAAAAAAAGACTAAAATATTTTGTATTAAAATCAAAACATTATAATTTTGCAGCTCATAAAATTCGATAAACATGATTATAGTACCAGTTAAAGAAGGCGAAAATATTGAAAGAGCTCTAAAAAAATTCAAGCGTAAGTTTGAAAAAACCGGTATTATGAGGGAGTTACGTTCCCGTCAAGCTTACGTTAAACCTTCGGTTGCTCGTAGGGAGCAGATCAAAAGAGCCATTTACATTCAGAAGCTACAGCAGCAGGAAGAGTAGATGCTGATGTTCAGTTGAATGCATAATCAGGCTATTTTGCCTGATTTTTTTTTGCTTTTTAGTTTGAAAAAAACTATATTGCATTCAATGGATATGCTGGCCTCATTTCTTAAATACCTTGATATAGAGAAGGGTTACTCATCACACACCATACGCTCGTATGGCGATGATCTGCATTCCTTCTTCAGCTATTCAGGAGTCAATCCCGCAAGTACCGAAGCTATTGAACACATTAGCCATAGGACCATCAGGGCATGGATGTCGAACTTAGTTAGCCAAGGCCTATCAACCCGTTCGGTTAACCGTAAACTTTCATCGCTTCGCACATTCTATAAGTACCTATTACGCCAAGGCGTAATTGCTAACAATCCCATGAAACGTGTAGTTTCGCCCAAAACCAGTAAGCGCTTACCTGAATTTGTACCTGAAGCCGACATGGCAAAACTTAATACCAACGACCTGTTTGGCGATGATTTTGAGGGCTTACGTAACCGGCTAATAATAACCATGTTCTATTTTACCGGTATGCGCCTATCGGAGCTAGTTGGGCTTACCCTCCAATCGGTCGATGTGGATTCAATGACCATTAAGGTAATGGGGAAGGGTAGCAAGGAACGTATCATTCCCATTCATCCGGATCTTAAAGATTTGGTTGTGGAGTACCTTGAGGAACGAAACAAAAAATTTTCCGATACTGTTAGTTTTTTTGTTACGCCAAAAGGTAAACCGGTTTACCCAAAACTCGTATACAGAGTAGTAAACCACTACTTAACCTTGATTACACCACTTCAAAAAAGGAGCCCCCACGTGCTAAGGCACAGCTTTGCAACCCATTTGCTAAATAAGGGTGCCGATTTGAATGCCATCAAAGAGCTGCTTGGCCACTCAAGCTTACTGGCTACCCAGGTGTACACCCACAGCACATTCGAAAAACTTAAAAACAATTATAACCAGGCTCATCCACGAGCCTAAAACCAAAAGGAGGATTTATTATGAACGTTAAAATTCAATCCATCAAGTTTGATGCTGACCGGAAGCTTCTTGATTACGTTGAGAAGAAAGCTGCAAAACTTGAGCGCTATTTTGACAACATCGTGGAAACCGAGGTGTACCTAAAGTTGGAAAATAGCCAGGACATGGAAAACAAGGTTGTTGAATTCCGCCTTAAGGTGCCTGGCAACGATTTGTTTGCCCAACGTAAAGGGAAAACCTTTGAAGAGGCTACTGACCTATGTATTGATGTGCTGAAGGGTCAAGTTAAAAAGTTTAAGGAAAAGCTAAGAGGGGTATAGCAAACCCAAAAAATAGACTAAAAACAAAACAGATGAAGCCCGAAAGGGCTTCATTTTTTGCTGTAACAGGTCAAAACAGACAGATGGATTATGAAAATTGTACTAAAAAAGGTTACATAAAAAGATAAAAATTTTTGCAGATAATTAAAATTGTTATACATTTGCAATCCGATTTCAGGAGGTAAACGTTCCTTAAAATAGTGCAAAAACACTTTGATTGCCGATGTAGCTCAGTTGGCCAGAGCAGCTGATTTGTAATCAGCTGGTCGGGGGTTCGAATCCCTCCATCGGCTCAAAGCAAAACAGGTTGGGGAGATACCAAAGTGGCCAACTGGGGCAGACTGTAAATCTGCTGGCTTATGCCTTCGTAGGTTCGAATCCTGCTCTCCCCACAAAACAGGGTTGACACCAGTCCTGCAGGGTTGGTGGCATGCGGGAGTAGCTCAGTCGGTAGAGCATCAGCCTTCCAAGCTGAGGGTCGCGGGTTCGAGTCTCGTCTCCCGCTCTACCTGTAAGCCGATGTAGCTCAGAGGTAGAGCACTTCCTTGGTAAGGAAGGGGTCACGAGTTCAATTCTCGTCATCGGCTCAATTTTTTGTGTTGTATGAGACAATCAAGTTTTTAATACTAATTTTAAATTAATACCAGAAAACTATGGCTAAAGAAAAATTTGATAGGTCGAAACCGCACGTGAACATCGGTACCATTGGCCACGTTGACCATGGTAAGACTACCCTTACCGCTGCTATTACTAAAATATTAGCTGAAAAGGGTCTTTCCGAATTCCGTTCATTCGACTCTATCGACAACGCTCCTGAAGAAAAAGAGCGCGGTATTACCATTAACACCGCTCACGTTGAGTATCAAACTGAGAACCGTCACTACGCTCACGTTGACTGTCCTGGTCACGCTGACTATGTTAAGAACATGGTTACTGGTGCTGCCCAGATGGACGGCGCTATCCTTGTTGTAGCTGCTACTGATGGTCCTATGCCTCAAACCCGTGAGCACATCCTTCTCGCTCGTCAGGTAAACGTTCCTAGGATCGTTGTGTTCCTGAACAAGTGCGACATGGTTGACGATGCTGAAATGCTTGACCTCGTTGAAATGGAAGTACGTGAGCTCTTGAGCTTCTATCAGTTCGATGGCGATAACGTACCCGTTATCCGTGGTTCAGCTCTTGGTGCCCTAAACGGCGAACCACAGTGGGTTGAAAAGGTAATGGAACTCATGAATGCTGTTGATGAGTACATTCCCATTCCTCCACGTGACAACGAAAAGCCATTCCTAATGCCTGTTGAGGACGTATTCTCAATCACTGGTCGTGGTACTGTTGCTACCGGTAGAATTGAAACTGGCGTTATCCACACTGGCGACGAAGTTGAAATCGTAGGTTTAACCAACGACAAACCTATGAAGTCAGTAGTTACCGGTGTTGAAATGTTCCGTAAGATCCTTGATCAGGGTGAAGTTGGCGACAACGTAGGTCTACTACTCCGCGGTATTGACAAGAAGGATATTAAGCGTGGTATGGTTATTGCTAAGCCAGGCTCAATTACCCCTCACACCAAGTTCAAAGCTGAGATTTACGTGTTGAAGAAAGAAGAGGGTGGCCGTCACACTCCTTTCCACAACCACTACCGTCCTCAGTTCTACCTACGTACCCTCGACGTAACCGGTGAAATTATGCTTCCCGAAGGCGTTGAAATGGTAATGCCTGGCGATAACGTAACTATCACTGTAGAACTTATCTACCCTGTTGCTATCAACAAGAACCTACGCTTTGCTATCCGCGAAGGTGGTAGGACTGTTGGTGCTGGTCAGGTAATTGACATTATTGAGTAATACAATAGTACCCCAACGGTTCATTTGAACCGTGGGGGTCTTATACGGGTGTAGCTCAATTGGTAGAGTAGTGGTCTCCAAAACCATTGGCTGGGAGTTCGAGTCTCTCCACCCGTGCTAAACACAAACTGTTGACATGAAAATTACACAGTACCTGCACGACGTTTACACCGAGATGGTGCAAAAAGTTTCGTGGCCAACATGGAAAGAACTTCAGTCCAGTGCATTAATTGTTATGATTGCTTCCCTTTTAATCGCACTGGTTGTCTTCGTTATGGACTTCTCTTTCGAAAGATTGATGGAGTTCGTTTACCGTGTACTTAGCTAACAATAGAACGGCCTAAGAAGGAGCTGTAATGGAAGAGAATGTTAAAAAATGGTATGTTCTTAGGGCCATTGGTGGTAAGGAGAAGAAGGTAAAGGAGTTGGTGGAAAACGAAATCAAGCGTTTGAAACTCGACGACTTTATCTCTCAGGTTCTTATTCCTACTGAGAAAGTTTACCAGATCCGAAATGGCAAAAAAATCAGCAAGGAAAGAATCTACTACCCTGGCTACGTTCTGATTGAAGCTGCACTGGTAGGTGAAATTCCTCACATCTTACGAAACATCCCCAATGTCCTTGGTTTTTTAGGTGACCCAAAAACCGGAGAACCGATTCCACTTCGTCAAGCCGAAGTCAATAGAATACTTGGCAAGGTAGATGAATTGGTGGACAGCGAGGAAGAGTTGAATGTTCCGTTCTACGTTGGTGAAACAGTTAAAGTAATTGATGGACCATTCAATTCTTTTTCTGGAGTAATCGAAGAGATTAACGAAGAGAAGAAGAAGCTGAAGGTTATGGTGAAAATCTTCGGCCGTAAAACTCCACTGGAGTTAAGTTTTATGCAAGTTGAAAAGGAGTAATAATTAAAGAGCAAACGCACTATGGCTAAAGAAGTAGCTGGATTTATTAAACTCCAGATTAAGGGTGGTGCTGCAAACCCTTCACCACCAATTGGTCCTGCTCTTGGCTCCAAGGGGGTAAATATTATGGAGTTCTGCAAGCAGTTCAACGCCAGAACTCAAGCACAGGCAGGCAAAGTGCTACCTGTGGTTATTACATATTATACCGACAAATCGTTCGATTTTGTCGTAAAAACCCCACCGGTATCCGTAACTTTGCTTGAGATAACCAAGCAACAAAAGGGATCGGCTGAGCCTAACAGGAAAAAGGTTGCCTCTGTAACCTGGGAGCAAGTTCGACAAATTGCCCAGGAAAAGATGCAGGATCTGAACTGTTTTACCATTGAATCAGCAATGAAGATGGTGGCAGGTACAGCCCGCAGCATGGGTATCACTGTTACCGGAGAGTTTCCGGGGAATTAACATTTAACCTCATTTGCGCAATGACTAAACTGACAAAAAACAGGAAGCTTGCTCTGTCGAAAGTAGAGCCCGGTAAGACTTACAAGCTATCGGAAGCAGCCGCACTGTTGAAGGAAATTACATACACCAAGTTCGATGCATCGGTTGATATTGATATTCGCCTAGGGGTTGACCCCCGTAAGGCCAACCAGATGGTTCGTGGTGTGGTAACCCTTCCGCATGGTACCGGTAAGAACGTTCGCGTTCTGGTACTCTGTACTCCCGATAAGGAGGAGGCTGCTCGCCAGGCTGGCGCCGACTACGTAGGCCTTGACGATTACATCGAGAAGATCAAGGGCGGATGGACCGATGTGGATGTTATTATTACCATGCCCTCGGTTATGGCTAAGCTAGGTCCTTTAGGACGTATTCTTGGCCCCCGCGGTTTGATGCCAAACCCCAAGAGTGGTACGGTTACCATGGAAGTTGAAAAGGCTGTTAAGGAGGTAAAGCAGGGTAAGATTGACTTTAAGGTTGACAAGTTTGGTATAGTCCACTCATCAATCGGAAAAATTTCATTCGAGCCTGACAAGATTGTTGATAATGCGCTTGAGTTTATCAATACCATCATTAAGCTCAAACCTACGTCGGCTAAAGGTACCTACATTAAGAGTGTATACCTTTCCACTACCATGAGCCCCGGTATTGCTATTGACACCAAGTCGCTCACGGCTTCGAATTAATAACGTTTACACAGACCCAATTTGTTATGAGAAGGGAAGATAAAAACGCACTGATTGATAAGCTGACCGAGCAAATTAACCAGTACCCCCATTTTTACCTTACCGATACCTCGGAACTTAACGCAGAGGTAACTCACAAGTTACGTAAGACCTGCTTTGAGAAAAAGGTAAAGCTGGTAGTGGTTAAGAACACATTGCTGAAGAAAGCCCTTGAGAGAAGCGGCAAATCAACTGATTTCTCGCCAATCTTTGAAGCATTGAAAGGCTCAACCTCAGTAATGTTTACTGAAACAGGTAATGTTCCGGCTAAGCTTATCAAGGATTTTCGCAAGGCTCATCCAAAGCCTCTATTTAAGGCTGCCTATGTTGAAGAATCGATATATGTTGGCGAGAGTCAACTTGATGTGCTGGCAACCCTGAAGAGCAAGAACGAGCTTATTGCCGATGTTATTGCACTACTCCAGTCGCCCGCAAAGAACGTTATCGGTTCGCTACAATCTGGTGGTCAAAAATTATCGGGTGTTATCAAAACACTCTCTGAAAGGGAAAAGTAAAAATTATTTTGAGAACAAATTAAACACTTACTAAAATGGCAGATCTTAGAAAATTTGCAGAAGATTTGGTTAACCTCTCAGTAAAGGAAGTTAACGAATTGGCTAAAATACTCAAGGAAGAGTATGGTATTGAACCTGCTGCTGCAGCTGTAGCTGCTGCTCCCGCTGCTGGTGGCGAAGGTGCTGCTGCCGCTGAAAAAACTCAGTTTGACGTTATTCTTAAGTCAGCTGGCGGTGCTAAATTGCAGGTTGTTAAGCTTGTAAAGGAACTTACCGGTCTTGGTCTAAAGGAAGCTAAGGATCTAGTTGATGCTGCTCCTAAGGCCGTTAAGGAAGGTGTTTCTAAAGAAGAAGCTGAATCATTAAAAGCACAACTTGAAGAGGCAGGAGCAGAAGTTGAACTTAAATAGTCCTAACCTATAGTGGTTCTAAGGTTTAGAATCTATCCCGATAGATTCTAAGCCTTTTTCTTGTTATGTTTATTTTATAGTTCAACCAATTCGTTCGCAATGTCTCAAAATAAAACTAACAACGCACGTATCAATTTCTCCAAAACAAAGAGCCTATACGAGTATCCCGATTTTCTGGATATTCAGCTAAAGTCGTTTATGGAGTTCTTCAAGCTGGGTTCAACTCCCGAAGAGCGTAAGAACGAAGGCCTGTTCAAAGTGTTTCAGGAGAATTTTCCAATTACCGATACCAGGAACAATTTTGTACTCGAATTTCTCGATTACTACGTTGATCCTCCCCGCTATTCCATTGAGGAATGTCTGGATAGAGGGTTAACCTACAGCGTACCACTAAAGGCAAAGTTAAAGCTATACTGTACCGATCCCGAACATGAGGATTTTGATACGGTAGTTCAGGATGTATACCTGGGAACAATTCCCTACATGACACCCCGCGGTAGTTTTGTAATTAATGGAGCTGAACGAGTAGTTGTTTCGCAGCTTCATCGCTCGCCCGGTGTGTTCTTTGGCCAAAGCGTACATCCTAACGGTACCAAGCTCTACTCCGCACGTATTATCCCCTTCAAGGGATCGTGGATTGAGTTTGCCACCGACATCAATAACGTGATGTATGCATACATCGATCGTAAAAAGAAATTGCCCGTTACTACACTTTTGCGCGCCATTGGATTTGAGACCGATAAGGATATCCTGCAGATATTCGACTTAGCAGAAGAGGTAAAGGTTTCAAAAGCCACTCTCACCAAGGTAGTGGGGCAACGTTTGGCCGCTCGCGTTCTCAAGAGTTGGATTGAGGACTTTGTTGATGAAGATACCGGTGAGGTGGTTTCAATTGAGCGTAACGAGGTTATCCTTGACCGCGAAACCGTCATTGAAAAGGACCACATCGATTTAATTATCGACTCCGGTGTTAAGTCAATTCTTGTTCATAAAGAATCACAGAGCATTTCCGATTATGCCATAATCTATAACACGCTGCAAAAAGACCCCAGTAACTCTGAGAAGGAGGCTGTGGTACACATTTACAGGCAGCTCCGTAACTCCGAACCACCCGATGAGGCTACCGCCCGCGACGTTATCGATAAGCTATTCTTCTCCGATAAACGTTACGACTTGGGTGATGTAGGACGTTACCGTATCAACAAAAAGCTTAACCTGAACACCTCGTCCGACATTAAGGTGTTAACCAAGGAAGATATCATTGAGATTATTAAGTATCTCATTGAGCTGGTTAACTCAAAGGCTGAGGTTGATGATATTGACCACCTAAGTAACCGTAGGGTGCGAACCGTGGGTGAACAGATGGCTGCTCAGTTTGGCGTTGGTTTAGCCCGCATGGCCAGAACCATCCGTGAGCGTATGAACGTTCGCGATAACGAGGTGTTTACTCCTATCGATCTGATTAACTCCAAAACACTCTCGTCGGTTATCAACTCGTTCTTCGGAACAAACCAGCTTTCGCAGTTCATGGATCAGACCAACCCGCTGGCCGAAATGACCCACAAGCGTCGTTTATCGGCTTTGGGACCTGGTGGTCTTACTCGCGAACGAGCTGGTTTCGAGGTTCGCGACGTTCACTATACACATTACGGACGCCTTTGCCCCATTGAAACCCCTGAAGGGCCTAACATTGGTCTTATCTCATCCCTTTGCGTTTATGCAAAGATCAACGACCTTGGGTTTATTGAAACCCCTTACCGCAAGGTTGAGAATGGTAAAGTTGGCCTGACTAGTAACGATATTGTTTACCTGAGCGCCGAGGAAGAGGAAGCAAAAATTATTGCACAGGCAAACGCTCCCCTTACCGATGACGGTACTTTTGTAAACAACAGGGTGAAAGCTCGCTACGAGGGCGATTTCCCGTTATCCGAAAGTGAATCGGTTGACCTAATGGACGTTGCTCCAAACCAGATTGCGTCAATAGCTGCATCGCTAATTCCGTTCCTTGAGCACGACGACGCTAACCGTGCGCTCATGGGATCGAACATGATGCGACAAGCTGTACCCCTTCTCCAGCCCGAAACCCCAATTGTTGGTACAGGCTTAGAGGGTCAGGTTGTTAAGGATAGCCGAACTCAGATTGTAGCTGAGGAGAATGGTGTTGTTGAGTATGTTGATGCCGACGAAATAGTTGTTCGTTACGATAAAACCGAAGAGGAACTCTTTGTAAGTTTCGATCCCGAAATTAAACGCTACAAGCTACCTAAGTTCAAAAAAACCAACCAGAACACCTCCATTACGCTTAAGCCCATTGTTACAAAGGGACAACGTATTGTAAAAGGACAAGTTCTGACCGAAGGGTATGCAACCAGAGATGGAGAGTTGGCCTTGGGTAGAAACCTTAAGGTTGCATTCATGCCTTGGAAAGGCTACAACTTTGAGGATGCTATTGTAATCAGTGAGCGTTTACTCCGCGACGATGTGTTTACATCAATTCATGTTGATGAGTACATCCTTGAGGTTCGCGATACCAAGCGAGGTATGGAAGAGCTTACCGCCGATATTCCTAACGTTTCCGAAGAGGCTACAAAAAACCTCGACGAAAACGGTATGATTAGAATTGGCGCTAATGTTGTTCCGGGTGATATCCTTATTGGTAAAATTACTCCTAAAGGAGAATCGGACCCAACCCCTGAAGAGAAACTCTTAAGGGCTATCTTCGGCGATAAGGCTGGTGATGTTAAGGATGCCTCACTAAAGGCTTCACCTTCGCTTTACGGGGTGGTTATTGATAAGATGTTATTCTCACGTTCCATTAAGGATGGTAAGGAGGCTAAAAAGGCCAAGACTAATGAGAAGGCTCTGCTTGAGAAACTCGACAATGAGTTTAATAAACAGGTTGCTGAACTTAAGAACCGTTTAGTTGATAAGCTTTTCTCACTAGTTAACGGTAAGACCAGCCAGGGTGTTTACGATAATTTCGATCAGGAAATAGTTGCTCGTGGTGTTAAGTTCACCCAAAAAATCCTGTCGGACATTGATTACATGAACGTAAACCCCAACAAGTGGACTACCGATAAGGCTAAGAACGACCTGATTAAAGCAGTAATACAGAATTACATCCTTAAGTGGAAGGAGTACGATGCTGAATTCAAGCGTAAGAAGTTCAACGCAACAATTGGCGATGAGCTTCCTGCTGGAATAATGCAGCTGGCCAAGGTTTACATCGCCAAGAAACGTAAAATCACCGTAGGTGATAAAATGGCTGGTCGACACGGTAACAAGGGTATTGTAGCAAAAATTGTTCGCGATGAGGATATGCCATTCCTAGAGGATGGTACTCCTGTGGACATAGTGCTTAACCCCCTTGGCGTGCCATCACGTATGAACCTCGGTCAGATTTACGAAACCGTACTTGGATGGGCAGGTCAAAAGCTGGGCATTAAGTTTAGTACACCCATTTTTGATGGTGCTACTCTTGAAGATATTACCAAGTACACCGATATGGCTGGGCTACCCCGTTTTGGTAGAACATACCTTTACGATGGCGGAACAGGTGAAAGGTTCGACCAACCTGCTACTGTAGGGGTTATTTACATGCTTAAGCTCGGTCACATGGTTGACGATAAGATGCATGCCCGTTCCATTGGACCTTACTCACTCATTACTCAGCAACCCCTTGGTGGTAAGGCTCAGTTTGGTGGTCAGCGTTTTGGTGAAATGGAGGTGTGGGCACTGGAAGCATTTGGCGCTTCGCACATCCTTCAGGAAATCCTTACCATTAAGTCCGACGATGTAGTAGGAAGAGCTAAAGCATACGAGTCGATAGTTAAGGGAGAACCAATGCCTGAACCGGGCATTCCTGAATCGCTTAACGTATTGCTTCATGAGCTCCGTGGTTTAGGGTTGAGTGTAAATCTGGATTAATCAATATGCCGTGGAAAGGGCAAAGGCCCTTTCCGGATTGGCATAACAAACTTATAACACGAATAATATGTCGTTCAGAAGGGAGAATAAGGTTAAAAGCAACTTTTCAAAAATCACCATTAGCTTAGCATCCCCCGAGGAGATTTTGGAGCGTTCAAGCGGTGAGGTGCTTAAACCTGAAACCATTAACTATAGAACATACAAACCCGAACGCGACGGTTTGTTCTGCGAACGCATTTTTGGTCCTGTGAAGGACTACGAGTGCCACTGCGGAAAGTACAAGCGTATCAGGTACAAGGGGATAGTTTGCGACCGATGTGGGGTAGAGGTTACCGAGAAGAAGGTACGCCGTGAACGCATGGGACATATCAGCCTTGTTGTTCCTGTTGCTCATATCTGGTATTTCCGTTCACAACCCAACAAGATTGGCTACCTGCTTGGACTACCTGCTAAAAAACTCGATGCCATTATATACTACGAGCGTTACGTGGTTGTTAATCCAGGCATTAAGGCTGCCGATGGTATTAATCAGTTTGACTTTTTAACTGAAGAAGAATACCTCGATATCCTCGATACACTTCCAAAGGAAAACCAGTACCTCGACGATAGCGACCCCAACAAGTTCATTGCAGCTATGGGAGCTGAGGCTCTTTACATGCTCCTGCAACGCATTAACCTCGATGAACTTTCGTACGAGTTGCGTCACAAGGCAAGTACTGAGTCGTCGCAGCAGCGCAAGAGCGAAGCTCTTAAAAGGCTGCAGGTTGTTGAAGCATTCCGCGAATCGGCTCATATAAACAAGCCTGAGTGGATGATACTAAAGGTGATTCCAGTAATTCCACCTGAACTACGTCCTTTGGTACCCCTCGACGGCGGTCGTTTTGCCACATCGGACTTAAATGACCTTTACCGTAGGGTAATCATCAGGAATAACCGCCTAAAAAGGCTAATCGAGATAAAGGCCCCTGAGGTGATTTTACGTAACGAAAAACGTATGCTTCAGGAAGCCGTAGATTCGCTATTTGACAACTCGCGCAAATCGAACGCAGTTAAAACCGAGGCTAACCGTCCTCTTAAATCGTTAAGCGATAGCCTTAAGGGTAAGCAGGGACGTTTCCGCCAAAACCTCTTGGGTAAACGTGTCGACTATTCTGCACGTTCGGTTATTGTTGTTGGCCCAGAGTTAAAGATGCACGAGTGCGGATTGCCAAAGGATATGGCTGCAGAGCTTTACAAGCCTTTTGTAATCCGTAAGCTTATTGAGAGAGGTATTGTTAAAACCGTAAAATCGGCCAAAAAGATAGTTGACAGGCGCGATCCAGTTGTATGGGATATCCTTGAGAACGTGATGAAGGGCCATCCCGTTCTACTGAACCGTGCTCCAACCCTTCACAGGCTAGGTATTCAGGCTTTCCAGCCCCGTCTTATTGAGGGTAAGGCCATTCAGCTCCACCCACTGTCGTGTACTGCGTTTAACGCCGACTTTGACGGTGACCAAATGGCTGTACACTTACCCCTTGGAAACGAGGCTATTCTGGAGGCCCAGATACTCATGTTAGGTTCCCACAACATTTTGAACCCTGCAAACGGTGCTCCTATCACTGTACCTTCGCAGGACATGGTACTGGGACTATACTACATAACAAAACCCCGTAAGGGTGCCAAGGGCGAGGGAACAATTTTCTACTCACCCGAGGAGGTTATCATTGCTTACAATGAGAAAGCCGTTGACCTACATGCTATTATCAAGGTTAGGTTAAATACCTTAGATGAAAACGGTCAACCTAAGCAACAAATAATTGAAACTACAGTAGGACGCGTAATATTTAACCAATACGTTCCTGCTGAGATGGGCTTCATTAATGAGTTACTGACCAAGAAATCGCTTCGCGATATCAGTGGTAAGGTTCTTAAGAAGACCAGCGTGTCCAAAACCGCTCAATTCCTCGATGATATCAAGGACTTGGGATACTACATGGCATTCAAGGGAGGTCTGTCATTCAACATCGACGATGTTATCATTCCCGATGAGAAAGCCGAATTGGTTGAAGAAGGATACGCACAGGTTGACGAGGTTATGTCCAACTACAACATGGGTCTCATAACCAACAACGAGCGTTACAACCAGATTATCGACATCTGGACACATACCAACGCCAAGTTGACCTTGATGCTAATGAAAAAGCTCTCCGAGGACAAGCAAGGATTCAACTCAATTTACATGATGCTCGACTCCGGTGCTCGTGGTTCCAAGGAGCAGATTCGTCAGCTTTGCGGTATGCGTGGTCTTATGGCTAAACCGCAAAAATCAGGTGCTACTACCAATGAGATTATTGAAAACCCAATTCTTTCGAACTTTAAGGAGGGTCTTTCGGTACTTGAGTACTTCATCTCAACCCACGGTGCCCGTAAGGGTCTTGCCGATACTGCTCTTAAAACAGCCGACGCTGGTTACCTTACCCGTCGTTTGGTTGACGTATCGCAGGATGTAATCATTACCGAGAGTGATTGTGGTACACTTCGTGGACTTGTGGCTACAGCCATCAAGAAGAACGAGGAAGTGGTTGAAACCCTTTACGAAAGAATTCTTGGTAGAACCACGGTACACGACGTATTCCATCCGCTAACCGGCGAACTTATTATTGCAGCTGGGGAAGAGATTACTGAGGAAATTGCTCAAATTATTGAGGAGTCGCCCATCGAGCAGGTTGAAATTCGTTCAGTGCTTACCTGTGAATCGCGCAAGGGTGTTTGCGCCAAGTGTTATGGCCGCAACCTGGCAACCGGACGAATGGTTCAGAAAGGCGAGGCAGTTGGTGTTATTGCGGCTCAGAGTATCGGTGAGCCTGGTACTCAGCTTACACTGCGAACCTTCCACGTTGGGGGTACTGCCGGTAGCATCATTTCTGACTCAAAGATTGTTGCCCGTTTCGATGGTCGTGCCGAGATTGAAGAGCTAAAAACAGTTCAACGTCAGGATGAAAGTGGCAACAACTACCATATAGTTATTGGGCGTTTGGCTGAGATGCGAATTGTGGATTCCAACACTGGAATCACCCTTTCCACAAACAATGTGCCTTACGGTTCAAAGCTATACATCAACAATGGTGATACGGTAAAGAAAGGGCAACTCATCTGCGAATGGGATCCATGGAATGCCGTTATCATTTCCGAGGTTTCCGGTAAGGTTGGATTCGACGCTCTCATCAAGGAGGTAACCTACCGCGAGGAAAGCGACGAGCAAACCGGTTACCGTGAGAAAGTGATCATTGAATCGCGCGATAAGAGTAAGAACCCTGCTGTAAAGATCCTTTCCGATAACGAGGAGGTGATTAAGCTTTACAACTTACCTGTTAGCGCTCACCTAACCGTTGAAGATGGTGCAACCATTCAGGCAGGTGATATTCTGGCAAAGATTCCACGTGCTGTAGGTAAAGCAGGCGATATTACCGGTGGTCTGCCTCGAGTAGTTGAGCTTTTTGAGGCTCGTAACCCATCGAACCCTGCAATTGTATCGGAAATCGACGGTGAAGTATCGTTCGGTAAGGTTAAGCGTGGTAATCGTGAAATTAAGGTTACCTCTAAGACCGGTGAGGTTAAGAACTACCTTGTGCCCCTGTCCAAGCAAATACTTGTTCAGGAAAACGATTACGTAAAGGCTGGTACACCTCTTTCGGACGGTGCAATTACCCCTACCGATATTCTTGCAATCAAGGGTCCTACTGAAGTGCAGGAGTACATTGTTAACGAGATTCAGGAAGTTTACCGCATGCAGGGTGTAAAGATCAACGATAAGCACTTTGAGGTTATCGTTCGCCAGATGATGCGTAAGGTTGAAATACTTGATCCGGGCGATACACGCTTCCTTGAAGGACAACTTGTTGACAAGTGGGAGTTCATTGAGGAGAACGACAATATCTTCGAAAAGAAGGTTGTTGTTGATGCTGGCGATGCAGCCCACCTACGTCCAGGTATGATTATTACAGCCCGTCAGCTTCGCGATGAGAACTCAAAGCTGAAACGTAAGGATATGAAGCTGGTTGAAGCTCGCGATGCAGTTCCTGCAACATCCAATCAGGTGCTTCAGGGTATTACCCGCGCTGCGCTGCAAACCAACAGCTTTATGTCTGCAGCATCGTTCCAGGAAACCACAAAGGTGCTTAACGAAGCAGCCATTTACGGCAAGGTTGACACCCTTGAGGGATTGAAAGAGAACGTTATTTGCGGTCACCTCATTCCAGCAGGTACTGGTCTCAGAGAGTTCGATAAGCTTGTTGTTTACTCAAAGGATGAACATCAGCTTATTGAGAAATCAAAGAGTTCAACAGCTACTGTTAAGTAAATCAGATAGATTATAGGAAGGAGCCGGTGAATGCCGGCTCTTTTTTTTGCTCATAATCGTTAATTAGCAAACAAATTCATAACTTAGCCGTGAAAACATTAAAACCGTCCAGCTATGAACGATAAAGTAAATCCAATCAATATTGAACTTAGCGACGAGGTAGCTCAGGGTATCTACAGCAATCTTGCCATTATTACCCATTCATCCTCGGAGTTTATCATTGATTTTGTGCGTATAATGCCCGGAATGCCCAAGGCACAAGTAAAAACCCGTGTTATTCTAACGCCCGACCATGCTAAAAGACTCTTGTTAGCTTTACAGGATAACATGGCTAAGTTTGAGGCTAATATGGGTACAATTAAGTTACCCGAAGGAAGCGAGGGAATGCCTCCATTCCCCATGAATTTTGGTGGTAAAGGTGGTGAAGCTTAAAATACTTTTTTGCCATGAACAGAGTTTTTACCATTACAATGGCTTTTGCTCTTGCCTTTGTTTCGTGCAACAAGAGCGATAGTTTAGTTGTTCTATCACCTTCAGGCAAGGTATCTATTACATTTCTGATAAATGGTAAAGGGCAACCCTCATACAGCTTGCTTTTTGACCAAAAAACAATAGTTAAACCTTCAACGCTAGGTTTTGAGTTTAAGGATATGCCACCTTTATCGGATAATATTAAGGTTGACAGTTTCAAAACCAGATCATTTAGTGAGAAATGGGAAATGCCCTGGGGCGATCAGCGATGGGTTGATAATACCTACAATGAGCTTAAGGTTTTCCTATCGGAGCGAAAATCGCCTTACCGTAATTTTGCTGTTACCTTTAGGGCTTTTAACGATGGTGTAGGATTTCGCTACGAGTTCCCTGAGCAGCCCGGAATGGATAGCGTAATTATATTAGCCGAAAATACTAACTTCAATCTAACCGATGACCACACTTGCTGGTGGCAGCCCGGCGACTGGGATATCTACGAGCATCTATACCGGACAACCCCATTATGTAAGATTGATGCTGTAAATAGCCAGAGTAAGAACCCTTTGGCTCAAACCTATATCCCTGAGAATGCGGTAAACACTCCTGTTACCATGAAAACCTCCGATGGGGTTTACCTCTGCTTTCACGAGGCCGATGTAAATAACTACGCCGGTGCAACCCTAAGGGTCGATACGGTTAATCTATCGCTTCAAACAGCGCTTGTTGGAAACGATTCAGGCGTGAAGGTTAAAGCTAAAGTCCCCTTTAACTCGCCCTGGCGAACCATAATAATTACAGATAAACCAGGCGATATTGTAACATCAAAGCTAGTGCTAAACCTTAACGAGCCCAATAGAATTGGAGATGTATCGTGGTTTAAACCCATGAAGTATGTGGGTATATGGTGGGAAATGCACCTTGGCAAATCGTCGTGGGATATGGCCAGCGGAAAACATGGAGCCACAACGGCAAACGCAAAGCGCTACATCGATTTTGCTGCGCGTAATGGCATAAAAGGTTTGCTGGTTGAGGGTTGGAACACCGGCTGGGAGCATTGGATTGGTTTTGAGGAACGCGAGGGAATTTTCGATTTTGTTACTCCCTATCCAGACTATAATTTAAAAGAGGTTGTACGCTATGCCAAGAGTAAGGGTGTAAGCCTAATCATGCATCACGAGACATCGGCTGCACCCCGTACCTATGAACGGCAACTCGATTCTGCTTATAGGTTGATGCAAAGCCTTGGCATACATTCAGTAAAGACTGGATATGTAGGAAAAATTATTCCCAAAGGTGAATACCACCAGGGGCAATGGATGGTTAACCACTATCGCAAGGTGATTGAAACGGCAGCCAGATACCAAATTGCTGTTGATGCCCATGAGCCCTTTAAAGGTACTGGTGAGTGGCGAACCTATCCCAATGTTATTGCTCGCGAGAACTTTAGGGGACAGGAGTTTAATGCCTGGTCAGTTGATGGTGGAAATCCCCCGGAACACCTTACAATTCTACCCTTTACCGCACAGCTTGCTGGGCCAATGGATTACACTCCGGGCATTTTTAACATCAAGCTAAAACCCTATAAGCCCGATAATCAGGTAAATTCAACCTTAGCCTACCAGCTTGCTCTTTACGTGGTGATATACAGCCCTATTCAAATGGTTGCCGATTTGCCTGAAAACTACGAAGGTCACCCTGCCTTCCAGTTTATCCGCGATGTTGGGGTTGACTGGGAGCAAACGGTGGTATTGGGTGCTGCCATAGGCGATTACATTGCCATTGCCCGCGAGGAGCGTTATTCAGGACGATGGTTTATTGGAGCAATTACCGATGAGAACCCTCGAGACCTTAGCCTAAAACTTGATTTTCTGAAACCAAACGTTAAATACAAAGCAACTTTGTACCTTGATGGTCCTGATGCTCATTGGGATAAAAATCCTACATCGTATAGAATAGAGACCCGCGAGGTGGATAGCAACACGGTTATTGACCTTAAACTTGCACCTGGCGGCGGCGCTGCTATTTCGCTTTTCCCATTTTAATAAATAGTTAAGGCTGCCAATTGGCAGCCTTTTTTCCTATCTTTTCAGGTATTTAGCAAATACGTATAAACAAACTGTTGGTGTTAAAACGCCAACAACGTAGCCAACCCAGTGTGAAAGTTTAAAACCCTCAGGAGCAATAGTAATGTAGTTGCTAACAACTGCTGTCATAAATAAAGCTGGCAGCAGTGTTATGATGTAGGGTTTCTTTTCCTGTGCTAAATAAACAGTTATTGCCCACAGCACAACTGTGGCAAGCACCTGGTTACTCCAGAACATGTATCGCCAAATAATATCAAACTTTACCTGAGTAAGCGTAAATCCAATAATAAAAAGCGGTAAGCTCACCAAAACCCTATTCGATAGGCTTTTCTGCGAGAACTTTAAAAAATCGGCAACAATTAGTCGAGCGCTCCTAAATGCGGTGTCGCCAGTAGTTATTGGTGCGGCTACAACTCCAAGAATGGCAAGTATTCCGCCAATGGCGCCAAGTGTAGTATTGGAAATTTCCCTTACAATAATAGTGGCTTCACCATTGTAACCTGCAATAGCTGAGTTTAGCCCCTGCGCTCCCCCATAAAAACTCATTCCTATTGCAGCCCAAATCAGTGCAATAATACCTTCGGTTACCATTGCTCCATAGAATACCTTTCGTCCCTCCTTTTCGTTTTTTAGGCAACGCGCCATCATGGGGCTTTGGGTGGAGTGGAAGCCGCTTATTGCTCCACAGGAGATTGTTACAAACAGCATTGGGAATAATGGGAACTTATCGGCATTGGCTTTCATGTTGTGCATGTTGTTCCATATTTCAGGAATATCGTAAAGGTAGCCACCAGTAAATATTGCAATGGTAATTCCAACAGCCATTATGATGAGGGCTAGACCAAAAATGGGGTAAAAACGACCAATTATCTTATCGATAGGAAGCAGCGTTGCCAGAATGTAGTATGTGAGAATAATAAACACCCAAACATTTTTGGTAAGATAGTCAGGGGTTAACGATGCCATAAGGGCTGCTGGGCCTGAAATGAATGCTGCACCCACAAGAATCATTAGTATTAGCGTAAATACTCGCATGAATTGTTTTACACTAATGCCGAGGTACTTCCCAGTGATTTCAGGAATACTAAGCCCGCCCATGCGTATGGAAATCATTCCCGAGAAATAATCATGAACGGCTCCGGCCAGGATATTACCTAGTACTATCCATAAAAATGCTACTGGTCCGTAGGCTGCTCCAAGTACGGCACCTACAATGGGGCCAAGACCAGCAATATTAAGGAATTGAATAAGGAATGCTTTCCACCAGGGCATGGGAATATAGTCAACGCCATCCTGCATGGTGTAAGCGGGGGTTTGGCTTTGGCTGTTTGCCCCAAATACCCGCTCAACAAACCTGCCGTATAGGAAATAACCTAATAGTAAGCCCAAAACTGCTAGAATGAATGAGTACATAGATTTGATTTTTTTTTAGCCAAATTTATTTATTTCGGTTTTATTTTTTGGGGCAGCAATAAAAAAAAGCAGCTATTCACGGCTGCTTTTTCTCATTTATCATGGTTTAGTTTAAACCCCTATTCTTCAGCAGTGGTTCAATGCTAGGCTCTTTACCACGGAAATCCTTATACAGCTCCATGGCATCCTTTGAACCACCCTTTTCAAGAACGCAAGTGCGGAACTTGCCAGCAATTTCTTTGTTGAAAATATCGCCGCTTTCAACAAATGCTTCAAAAGCATCGCTATCGAGTACCTCGGCCCAAATGTATGAGTAGTAACCGCTTGAGTAACCCATAACATCGCTAAATATATGTGCAAAGTATGTGCTGCGGTAACGGGGCCAAATCTCTGGTATCAGCCCGATCTTGTCCATAGAGGCTTTTTCAAAGGCTACTACATCTTCAATCTTTGCCTTATCAGCCGTTAGTGTGTGGTAATCCATGTCGAGGATCGATGCTGCTAAATACTCGGTTGTGGCAAAACCCTGGTTAAAATGTCCGCTAGCTTCAATCTTATTGATTAACTCATCGGGCATGGGCTCTCCGGTTTGGTAGTGGCGTGCATACTCTTTCAGGTATTGTTTATGGCCAGCCCAATGTTCCATAATCTGGCTAGGTAACTCAACAAAATCGCGGGGCACGTTGCGTAGGCCAGGGTACTGCACCTTACTAAAAAGCGCATGTAATGCATGCCCAAACTCATGGTAGAAGGTTTCAGCTTCGTCATAGCTGAGGAGTGCTGGTGAGTTTCCTGTTGGTTTGCTAAAGTTACATACTATCGATACTACCGGTGAAATAAACTTACCATCGGGCATTATACGTTGGCTGCGGTACTCGGTACACCAAGCTCCAACCGATTTGCTTTCACGGGGGAAGAAGTCGAGGTATAGTATGCCAACATGCTTACCATCGGCTTCCTGAACCTCGTAAACCTCGCATTCAGGGTGATATACTGGTAGGTCGGTACGCTTTACATACTTCAAGCCGTAAAGTTTTTCAGTGAGGTTGAAAATCCCTGAACGAACAGCATCGAGCGATAGGTATGGGCGGAGCATTTCTTCGTCCAAATCATATTTTGCCTTACGCACTTTTTCGGCATAGTACCACCAGTCAGCAGGGCCAATTTTATATTTTGCACCTTCGGCTTTGGCTAGTTTCTGCATATCGTCACGCTCAGCTTTAGCTCTTTTAAGTGCTGGTTCCCAGAGCTTGTTCAAGAGGTTGTAAACATTTTCTGGTACTTTGGCCATGTTAACATCTAAAACGTAGTGAGCATGGGTAGGATAACCCAAAAGTTCAGCTTTTTTCTGGCGTAAATCTACTATTTGCTTTATTATATTCTTGTTATCGTGAGCATTGTTGTTATTACCACGCATGTAATAGCCATAGTACAACTTATCCCTTAACTCTTTGTTCTGTGCATAGGTTAGGAAAGGTATCATGCTGGGTTTGTAAATGGTATAAACCCATTTGCCTTCCATTCCCCTCGATTTGGCTTCCTCTGCACCCATCGCTTTTACTGATTCGGGTAATCCAGCCAAATCCTCCTCCTTATCAATCACAATAAAGTAATCATTGTTTTCTGCTAAAAGGTTCTCATTGAACTGAAGGGCAAGCAGTGATAGCTTCTGGTTAATATCACGGAGTTCGGCTTGCTTAGCTGAATCAAGGTTTGCACCACCTCGAACAAACGATTTGTAAGTTTTTTCAATCAGCAACTTCTGTTCTGGGGTGTAATTGTTTTGGGCCATGTTCTCGTAAACGACTTTAACCCTTTCAAATAGCTTGGGATTCATGCTGATATCATCCCGATGTTTCGAAAGCATGGGCGATACCTTTTTAAGAACCTCCTGTAGCTCATCGCTGGTATTGGCAGAGTTGATATTTTCCATGGTTAAAACCACTCGCTCAAGCAGCTCTCCGCTGTAATCAAGCGGTATGATGGTATTTTCAAAGGTAGGAGCTTCAGCGTTAGCTGTTATTGCATCAATTTCGCTCAACTGCTGCTTAATGCCCTCAGCAATAGCAGGCTCATAGTGTTCTACTTTAATTTTATCGAATGGCGGAACACCAAAGGGGGTTTTGTACTCGCCAAGGAAAGGATTCTCTGGACCTTTCTTTCCTGTACATGCCATCATTGTTCCCATTAAACCAATGGTTAGAATTAGTAAACCTTTACTTTTCATCGTCTAAAAGTTTAAGTATTGATAGTTAGATTTTTAGGTTTGATTTTAATTTCCCGAAAGTTAGCAATATTGATTATATTTTTATCAACCCGGGTAATGTTTCGATTTAATATCACCCATAAAGTTTACTTTGTCTCTAATTTTTTAATTTTTGGGTTGATGATAGTTGATACTATTTTTATGAATCGGTTTAGAATATTATTTTACTTTTGCACTCTGTGAATAGATGTTTAACAGGTAAAAATGATGTATTATGGGAGCATTTCATGCCTACGACATTAGAGGCATATACAACAAGGATTTCAATAAAGATGATGCCTATAAGGTTGGATTCTTTTTGGTTGACCTGCTAAAAACGAACCGTGTACTGGTTGGTCGCGATGCACGCGAATCGTCCGATGAAATATTCGAGTACCTCACCCGTGGTATCACCGATGCCGGAGCCGACGTATACGATCTTGGCTTGGCAACAACACCTATGGTTTACTATGCCACTGCAAAGGGTAATTTTAATGCATCGGTGCAGATTACTGCCTCGCACAATCCCCGCGAGTATAATGGAATGAAGGTTTCCCGGGAGAATGCTGAACCTGTTGGTTACGATACCGGCCTTAAGGTAATTGAGGAAAAGATTAAAAACGGTGAGCCTATTGTTCCTGCTTCAAGCAAAGGGAAGGTTATTGAGCATAATATTAGAGCAGAGTATATCCAATTCCTAAACGGCTTTAAACGCGATTATTCCAACCTCAAAATCGGGATTGATTGCTCCAATGGAATGGCTGCACTTATCATTAAGGATATTCTTGGCGCAAGCCCAATTTACCTATACGATGAGCTCGATGGCGCTTTCCCTAATCATGAGGCCAACCCCCTAATCCCAGAGAATGTGGTTGATCTGCAGAATTTGGTTAAGGCTAATGGTTGCGATGTGGGTATCATTTTCGACGGCGATGCCGACCGCGTTATGTTTGTTGACGAGAATGGTCGCTTTATTTCGCCCGACCTCATGATAGGCGTATTAGGTCACTACTTTCTGGAGGAGAAAGGACTAAAGGGTAATGTTTTACAGGATATACGCACCTCCAAGGCTGTGGGCGAGTATTTATCACCAATGGGGGCAACAATGCATACCTGGAGGGTAGGACGTGCGTTTGCCGCTAAAAAGCTACGCGAGATTGATGGAATTTATGGTGGCGAGCTTGCAGGTCACTACTATTTCCGCGATTTCTTCTATTCCGATTCCGGCATGCTGGCTTGCATACTCATACTAAACGTTGTGAGCAAGATGAAAGCTATGGGGATATCGCTATCGCAGCTCATATCACGAATCGAGACCTATGCAAATTCAGGCGAAATCAATTTTAAGCTTGAGCGCAAGCGCGAAGCCATGGATGCCGTTCGCGAGCATTTTACCTCTGTGGAGCAACCTACTGCTTCGTTCGATTTTGATGGTTACCGTGTGGAGTTCCCCGATTGGTGGTTTAACATTCGCCCTTCAAACACTGAACCCTATCTACGGTTTATAGCTGAAGCTAAAACCCACAAAATGCTTGAGGAAAAGGTTGCTAAGGTGCGTGAAATTATTGCTAAATTCAGCTAATACATATATATGAATATGAATCGGCTGGAAATAAAAGGTAAACATGGAACTTACCTGGTAAATCTGGCCGATTCTACATCTGTTTTAAAGCCAAGCGGTGAAATTTGCTCTACCTATATTGGCTACGAAAAACAATCGGGTAGGAGAGTTGTTGTAAAACGGTATCACCCTTGGGTTAACTCCGCTTCCGGTTACTTTTGGCGCATCGAGCGCGAGGCTCAAGCAACCTCTGCATGCTCGGGCTTATCCTCCGAGTTGATACTATTGGAGGGCATTTACTACTTGGTTACCGATTACATTGAAGGTGTTAGTTTTAAGGAACTTACCCGCTGGCGATACCATCGTAAGCTAAATAACTACCATCTCATATATCTTGCTTCCAAAGCATTAGATGCATTGCAAAAGATCCATGATACCGGTTTTATTCATTGCGACATTAAACCATCGAATATCATTTTAACTGATCCAAAAAATATTGCAAACACCGATGTTAGAATAATCGATTATGGTTTAGCACGCAAACCTGCTGAGCCATTACATAGCAATGAAAAAGCTCTCGCTTTTGGTTTAATATATTCCGCTCCTGAGCAGGTGTTCAATTTTTGGGATTTAATCGACATTCAAACCGATATTTACTCAATGGGAGTTACACTTTGGGCGCTATTTTCGCGTAGCGAGCCATGGGTGGCGAGTAACCCTCTTAAAACTATTCATGTTCAGTTAACCCAACCCTTACCAGGGAACCGAAGGGTTGCTGATGATTTAATGAGCATATTGTTAAAATCAACATCAAAGGCTCAATTGCCCAAGCCACCGCACTATTACACCCGAACCCAGTTAAGAGCCTTATTGCAACAAGCCAAAAGTATTAGGTATGCTAGTGCTGTAGAGATGTTAAAGCATATTGAACAACTGGGAAAGAGGTAGCCAAAATGTTAAAAAAGTTTTGCTGCTGTATTGTAATTTAAAAAATTCAGTATCTTTGCACCGCAAAACAATGGCGGGGTGTGGCGCAGTTGGCTAGCGCACTTGCATGGGGTGCAAGTGGTCGTCCGTTCGAGTCGGATCACCCCGACCAAGGTGAATAAGGAGGCAGTCATGCCTCCTTTTTTCATTTCCTGCAGTTGACTAGCGCATCCCGACTTGGGTCGGGATGGTCGTGGAGTTCGAGTCGGATCACCTCGACCAAGAAGAATAAGGAGGCAGTCAAGCCTCCTTTTTCTTTTGTGAGTTTTTCTCCCTCGTTCATTTCAGCCAAATCAAGCATTATAGTTCCCTAAAGCGTTGTATTTTGCCTCTCTCTTCAACCAACAACCATCAACTAACAACCATCAACTAATCATTCAGTTGACTAGCGCATCCCGACTTGGGTCGGGATGGTCGTCCGTTCGAGTCGGATCACCCCGACCAAGAAGAAAAAGGAGGCAGTCAAGCCTCCTTTTTCTTTTTTGAGGATTTCTCCCTCAGCCATTTCAGCCAAATTCAAGCATTGCAGCTCCCTAAAGCGTTTCCTTTTGCCTCTTTCTTCAACCAACAACCATCAACCAACAACCATCAACTAATCATTCAGTTGACTAGCGCATCCCGACTTGGGTCGGGATGGTCGTGCGTTCGAGTCGGGTCACCCCGACCAAGAAGAATAAGGAGGCAGTCAAGCCTCCTTTTTTCTTTTCCTTGCAGTTTTTTTTTTAAACATCGTTTAGGGTGAACCATAATGGATATTTCCCAAATATCTTCCTTCGCTATTATCATGACAGGTCAAATTTCAACCATCAACTATCAACTATCAACGAAATTGTTCGAGTCGGATCACCCCGACCAAGGTGAAGAAGGAGGCAGTCATGCCTCCTTTTTCATTTCCATGCAGTTTATTACAGATCGTTTAGGGTAAACCCTTATGGATGTTTCCCAAATATCTTCCCTCGCTATTTTCATGACGGGTCAATTTCCACCATCAACTATCAACTATCAACGAACAACCAACAACTAATACTTTTGGATTTGGATATTTCTGAAAAAAAAATACATTTGTATAATCAGATTTGCGTATTGTTCAACTAGAATAATGTCGATTTTGAAATCAAAATCGTTTTGGTCAATTTTATTAGTGAGATTGATGAAAGCATAAACAAAAAATATTGAATTTATCATTTGTTAAAATTAATTGCTTGTAAAACAAAAATATAGAAATATGAAGAAAGTGTTAATTTCTGTAATCCTATGTGCTTTCGCATTTTCAAGCGTAAAGGCTCAAAACATCACAGGAATGTATGCTAACCTGGGGAATGGTTACATGTTTAACTCCAGCCAGCCCGATTTTTATAAAAACTCCATTGGTAAGTCCTTTAGCTTTGGCCTGTTTAATAGGTTTTCCATAAAAGGCGCTCAAAGTAGGCTTAACTACGATTTCTCACTCTGCAATTTTCACTACCAAAACGATACCGTAAGTGCAGTTGCCCTTCAAAACTTGCTTGGGGTTGATTTTTTGATTAATCCCTTTAGTAAGGGTAGCAATGATCAGGTAAACCTATTTATTGGCGTAGGAATTTATGGCCTTTTTCAGACTCGTTCCTTTGAGCCGGAATCGGGAATTGAGACTATAAACGATGGTTACGCAGGGTATGTGGGTCTGGGTTTTAAGGTTAACTATGTTATCCCAATTCAAGACACTGAAAAGTCTGAATCGGCCTTTACCCTTGGTTTTGCCTTTCGGCCTAAGACCCTTTTGCTAAGTAAGGATGAAATACCCACATTTACAACGGCATCGTTTACTTTAGGTTTTGAGTTTGGAAGAAAACGATAGAATGGATTAACAAGGTGTATCACTGGTTTTCACCTCTGGTTTTTGTATCTAATTATAATTTTAGCTGATAGGCAGAGGCTTGTCAGCTTTTTTGTTATGCATATTTCAATATCGTTTAGTTAAGGTTATTTGTCATCCAGAGCGTAGCGAAGGATCTCTCATCGACCCCATGAGATGTATCACTTGCGCTCAACATGACATCCTTCTCATGAAACGAGCAATAGCAAGTATCACAGAGTTACACAATGTAACACGGTGTTACACAGAGCGTGTGACGTAATATTCACGAACAACGAGCAACGAACAACGAACAACGCTTCCCGCCCCGTAGGGGCGTAATGTTTGTAACACCATGTTTATTCCAACATGTGTAGCGATGCACGCAATGTATTTTCCAAAGAGCAAAGGTGAAGCTTTGCATCGCAACAGAAAAGCACTGCAAAATGCGATTCCCAAAAAAAACAACAAGGGTTAAAGGTAAAGTGATGCTTCGGCTAGCTCAGCATGACAATGGAGCAGAAGGGAAGGTAGGGTTTTTGTCACCCCAAGCAAAGTCGAAGGATCTCGATTTAAGATTTAATAACTCACTAGTTAGCACACGTCTTTAGACGCACACATAAATCGCCCTGAAAGGGCAAATCACATTAGCCCTGGGTTTTAACCCAGGGTATTGAGGTATTAAAATTATTTTGCGATGCACGCGATACCTTTTCCAAAGAACAATCCTGAAACGTTGCATCGCAACAGAAAAACACTGCAAAGAGCAGTTTACATGTTCTTTCTTGTCTTGATACAAGAAAGAACCAAAGAAAATCAAGGCTGAAAAGCCCGACCCGAAGGGTACCCCGCGGGTGGAACTGCCACGCGATACAATTCGCCACGCCTGTTGCGTGGCTCATGTGGTATCGCTTACTAAGCCCACCGCCACGTTCCACCCCCGACCCATTGCCGGGTCAGGCTTTTATGCCACTGCTTGCTTCTTCCGCTCCATTCCCCCCTTATGGAAAATGGTTGGGGTGAGGTTGTATCCCACGAGCAATGAACAACGAGCAACTTACACGAATGACTTCATTTGTCATCCTGAGCATAGCGTAGGATCTCTAATCGACCCCATGGGATGTTTCGCTTGCGCTCAACATGACAATAGTTTCACGAACAACGAACAACGCTTCCCGCACCGTAGGGGCGTAATATTTGTAAAACATTAGTATTCTTAAATCTGGAGCGATGCACACCATACATTTTCCAAAGAGCAAGGGGAAAGCGTTGCATCGCAAAAGAAAAGCATGGCAAAGAGCAGTCTCCAAAAACACAACAAGGGTTAAAGGTAAATAGATGCTTCGGCTAGCTCAGCATGACAAAGGAGCAGAAGGGAAGGTAGGGTTTTTGTCATCCCAAGCAAAGTCGAGGGATCTCATCAAATGACTGAAGAGAAAAGAGATACTTCCGCAAAGTCTATCCCTATAAATCGGTACTCAGCACGACAGCGTGATGTTTCGCTTGTACTCAACATAACAAATAACCTTAACTAAACGACATTGATACATATTTTTAAAATCCTTTATACTCTAAAGCTCATAGCCCAAAAAAATAATAACTATCTTTATTCATCAAAAAATATTGTTTAAAATCAATTTAAATAATTGTTTAGGCATTGCAAATTATTAGTATTTTTGCATCAAATTGAAATATCTAAATTAATAAATATATATAGCTATGGCGATATTTAAATCACTAAGCACCGATGATGCTAAGGAATCAGCAGGCAAGGAACTGCCTGTTGAGAATGTGCGGGTTCTGATTCTTGGTTCAGGGCCTGCAGGCTATACTGCTGCAATATATGCAGCAAGAGCCAACCTCAAGCCTGTTCTATACGAGGGTATCCAACCCGGCGGACAGCTAACTACCACAACTGAAATTGAAAATTTCCCCGGTTACCCCGAGGGTATTACTGGTACCGAAATGATGGAAGACCTCAAAAAACAGGCAATGCGTTTTGGTACCGATGTGAGGTTTGGTATAGCTACTTCCACCGATCTATCCAAGCAACCCTACAGGGTTGTTATAGATGATGAGAAGGTAATTGAAACCGATGCTCTAATCATTGCAACAGGAGCAACAGCAAAGTACCTTGGCCTTGAATCGGAAGAAAAGTTCAAGGGCATGGGGGTTTCGGCTTGTGCCACATGCGATGGGTTCTTTTACCGTGGAAAGGACGTTGCTGTAGTTGGGGGTGGCGATACGGCCTGTGAAGAGGCTACCTACCTGGCTGGACTGTGTAACAAGGTTTACATGATTGTCCGTAAACCCTTCCTAAGAGCATCAAAGGCAATGCAGGATAGGGTATTCAACACACCCAACATCACCGTTATGTTTGAGCACGTAACAAAAGAGATTGTGGGTGACCAAAGTGGGGTAAACGGAGTAATACTTACCAACACAAAAACCGGCGAGGATGTAAAAATTGATATTTCCGGATTTTTCTTGGCCATTGGCCATCACCCTAACTCCGATATATTCAAACCCTGGATTGAAACCGATGAGGTGGGATATATAAAAACAATACCCGGAAGTACCAAAACAAATCTTCCTGGTGTATTTGCCTGCGGCGATGTACAGGATCCGCATTACCGTCAAGCTATTACTGCTGCCGGTTCGGGTTGCATGGCTGCCATTGATGCTGAACGGTATCTTGGGGAGCGAAACTTTTAATGCCTCTTTGATTTCAATAAAAACAAAAACCCCGTTAAAACGGGGTTTTGTTTTGAATTTCTGTTTACTACTATATCTGAGCAATCTTTTCCTTATCGTACTTTCCTGCCAGCAGTTTTTCCCTTACGGCTGCAAAGGCGTTTATTGTTTCCTTAACATCGTCCAGGGTATGTACGGCCGTAGGTATAAGTCGGAGCAGGATTTGTCCTTTTGGAATCACAGGGTAAACCACCATGGAGCAGAAAATGCCATAGTTCTCACGCAAATCGAAAACCATGTTTGCTGCTTCGGGTATTCCACCTTTCATGTAAACGGGGGTTACTGGCGATTCAGTTTTACCTATATCAAATCCCATTTCCTTTAATCCCGATTGAAGGGCTTTAACTACCTTCCAAAGGTTTTCCTTTAGTTCTGGTTGGGTTTGTAGTAGTTCCAAACGCTTAAGTGCTCCAAATACCATAGGCATGGGTAACGACTTGGCAAAGATTTGCGAACGCATGTTGTAGGCTAGGTAACGTATCACTTTTTCATTCGATGCTACAAAACCGCCAATGCCTGCCATGCTCTTGGCAAAAGTTGCAAAGTAAAGGTCAATTTCGTTCTGTACGCCAAAGTGTTCAGGAGTACCGGCACCGGTTTTACCCATGGTTCCAAAGCCATGCGCATCGTCAACCAAAATGCGGAAGTTGAACTCCTTCTTCATGTCAACAATAGCCTTAAGGTTACCTAGGTCGCCGGCCATGCCAAATACGCCTTCGGTAATCAGGAGAATTCCGCCACCGGTTTTCTCTGCGGTTTTGGTTGCATGCTGCAACATTTTGCGGCAGCTATCCATGTCGTTATGTTGGTAAACAAACCGTTTACCTGGGAAAAGGCGAAGCCCATCAATAATACAAGCATGCGACTCGGAATCGTATACAACCACATCGTTACGGTTAAGCATGGTATCAATAATGGAAACCATACCCTGGTAGCCGTAGTTTAGCAGGTAAGCTGATTCCTTGCCCACAAACTTTGCAAGTTTTTGCTCAAGTTCCTCGTGCTTGGTGGTTTGACCGCTCATCATGCGGGCTCCCATCGGGTAAGCCATGCCATACTTTGCGGCAGCCTCAGCATCGGCTTTGCGAACTTCGGGATGGTTGGCTAAACCCAGGTAGTTGTTCAAACTCCATGTTAAAACCTCTTTCCCGCGGAAAATCATGCGGGGTTTAATTTCGCCCTCAAGTTTTGGAAATGAAAAATAGCCATGGCTATACTGCTGCCATTGGCCTATTGGGCCCATGTTGTTAATCTTATCAAAAATATCCACGGTTATAAAAAATTTTGGTTAGTAATTCGTTACCTCAAATTCTCAGCAAATCTATACTAAATTTGCTATCAATGCGTTTGTTGGTTATAAAATTTATTCACATCATTTGCTAAATATCTGTAATACTGTGTATTAACAAATTTTATGATCGAATGGCATGAATTTTTTAGTCATGTAATTCCAAAAACATTAATTTTCACAAAGATTTTGAATAAATTTGCCTGCTTAAAACAAAGCATTAAATAATAATTGGTTTGATTATGAAAATTCAGGGCCTTTTTAAGTTTGAAAGAATTGTATTGCTTTCCTTTATTATTGTTCTTTTATCGTCGTGTAGTGGATTTGAAAAGGTTCTTAAGAGCAAGGACTATGAGTATAAATACAAGATGGCCTTGGAGTACTACAAAAAGAAAGATCATTACCGTTATGTAACCCTACTTGAGCAGCTTCAAAGCGTGTATAAGGGTACATTCCGTGCCGACACCATTGATTTTTATTTGGCTCAAGGTTACTACCACCAGGGCGACTACCTGCTTGCAGGTCATCAGTTTGATATGTTCCGTAAAAACTATCAGCGCAGCGTTTTTACCGAGGAGGCTGAATTCATGTATGCTTACTGTTACTACATGTCGTCGCCAAGGCCTGAGTTGGATCAATCCAATACCCTTGCGGCCATTGAGGCTTTTACTGAATTTATAAATCGCTACCCCAATACCTCTCATAAGGCCGAGGTGAATAAGATAATGGTTGAATTGCGCGATAAGCTGGTTGAAAAATCGTACCTTAGCGCAATGCTTTACTACAAGATTGGCGATTACAAGGCGGCTATTGTGGCAATTCGAAATAGTATAAGGGACTACCCTGAAAGTAAGCACCGCGAGGAGCTAATGTTTCATCTACTTAAAGCATCGTACCTTTTAGCCGATAATAGTATTGAGAGCAAGCGAAGGGAACGTTTTCAGAATGCGCTTGATGAGTACTACTCCTTTATCAGTGAGTACCCAAGTTCAAAGTACTCGAGCGAGGCAAAAAAAATGTACGATGCTACTATGAAAGTGTTGCAAAATTTAAACTAAGTATAAATATCGCTATGGACATCAAGAAAATCAATGCACCAGTTAACACAGTAACCCGCGATTTGGATAAGTTGGATAGGGAAACAGGCAATATCTACCAATCGGTTCGGATAATTGCCAAACGTGCCAATAAGATTAGCATTGATATGAAACAGGAACTTAACCGTAAGCTCGAGGAATTTGCTTACTATACCGATAACCTTGAAGAGGTTTTTGAAAACCGTGAGCAAATTGAGATTTCAAAGTTCTATGAGCGTCTTCCCAAACCTACACTCATAGCAGCACAAGAGTTTCTGGATGGAAAGCTGCACTATGAGTTTAAGGAAGATCAAACTTCCGAGAGTGAGGCTTAAAGGAAAACATATTCTAATCGGTGTTACCGGAAGCATTGCAGCCTATAAGGCTGCAACGCTTATTCGTTTGCTTGTTAAGGAGGGTGCCGAGGTTAAAGTGTTAATGACACCCCTGGCCAAGGAGTTTATTACTCCCCTTACGTTGGCAACTCTCTCAAAAAATCCTATTCTGGTTGATTTTTTCAATCCTGAAAATGGCGATTGGAATAGTCATGTGGATTTAGGCCTTTGGTCCGATTTATATATCATTGCGCCGGCTTCGGCCAATACCATTGCTAAAATGGCTACCGGAGTAGCCGATAATCTGTTGCTTACAACATATCTTTCGGCCCGTTGCCCGGTTATGGTAGCTCCCGCAATGGATTTGGATATGTATAGGCACCCAGCAACTCAACAGAATATCTCAACACTTCAGGCGCGAGGGAATATTATTATTGAAGCGGCAACAGGAGAGCTTGCTAGCGGCCTGAGTGGGAAAGGTAGAATGGAAGAACCCGAGAATATTCTTGAGCAGGTTGTAAGTTTTTTTTTAACCAGTCAGCGCCTTAGTGGAGTTCGGGTATTAGTAACTTCGGGGCCAACCTACGAGCATATTGATCCCGTTCGGTTTATTGGTAACCACTCCAGTGGCAAGATGGGTAATGCCATTGCCCTTGAGCTGGCTCGACAGGGTGCTATTGTTGATTTTGTAAGTGGACCTGTTTCGCAACACCCCAACCACCCCAATATCAACATACACAGGGTAACTAGTGCAGCAGAAATGTACAAGGCAGCTACCACCCTTTTTGGCGAGGCTAAGGTTGCCATTCTTGCTGCTGCCGTAGCCGATTTCACAGTTGAAAATGTTGCCAATCAAAAAATTAAGCGCGAGGCCGATGACCTTGTTCTTAGGCTTAAACCCACCAACGATATTGCTGCCCACCTTGGTAAAGTAAAGAAGAGCAATCAACTCCTAGTTGGTTTTGCACTGGAAACAGCTAACGAGATTGAGAATGCAAAGGCAAAGCTGCAACGGAAAAATCTCGATATGATTGTTCTAAACTCCATGAATGACCCTGGTGCAGGTTTTGGAACCGATACCAATAAGGTAACCTTTATTATGCGCAGTGGTCAGGTAGTTCCCTTTGAAACAAAACCCAAGGATATGGTTGCAATCGATATTGTTGATGCAGTATGCGAAATGTTGAATAAAGGCTGATTTGCATGAATAGGTTTGTTGGCTTACTTTTAGTATTATTACCCTTTGTGGCAAACTCGCAGGAACTGCGATGCAATGTCTCCGTAAACTCTCAAAGGATTCAGGGTACCAACAGGCTACTATTCCAGAACATGCAAACTGCCATTTACGAGTTCATGAACAACACTCCGTGGACCAACCATGTTTACGGATTTGATGAGCGTATTGAGTGTAGCATCATGCTCAACATAACCGAGCAGATAGGCTCCGATGAGTTTAAGGGAACCATTCAGGTACAATCACGTCGACCGGTATTTAATACATCGTACAACACTACGATGCTCAATTTTCAGGATAATAACCTTCACTTTCGGTATCGCGAGTACGAGAAGCTAGAGTTTTCAGAATCATCGCACCTCAGCAACTTAACTTCCATCCTTGCGTTTTACGCATATATCATTATAGGGCTGGACTACGATTCATTTTCAAAACTAGGAGGAACTGAGTACTTTCAGAAAGCAGAACGCATTGTAAATAATGCTCAAAATGCTGTTGAACGAGGCTGGAAAGCCTATGAGGGAAACAGAAAGAATAGGTACTGGATGATTGAGAATCTCCTAAACCCAAAGTATCAACCCTTGCGCGAAGCCCTTTATCGCTACCACCGCTTGGGATTAGATGTGATGAGCGAAAAGGCAGCTGAGGGAAGGGCTGAGATTGCCGAATCGCTTGCTTTGCTTCAGCGAGTTTACCGCGAGAAACCCGATCCCTATCTTTTCGCCCTGCAGCTGTTTTTTGATGCTAAAAACGAGGAGCTTGTCAATATTTTTTCTGAATCGTACCCAACCGAAAAAGCTCGTGTGGTAAATATCCTTACAGAAATTGACAACCCCAACGCTGCAAAGTATAAGCGTATAATAGAACAGAATACACAGTAACACCGATAATAGCATGATTCGTAAACTCTACATACAGAACTATGCTATAATTGATGAGCTTGAAATAGAGTTCAAGCAAGGGTTAAATATAATTACCGGTGAAACCGGTGCCGGTAAATCGATATTGTTAGGTGCACTTTCCTTGATACAAGGCCAGCGAGCCGATACATCGGTACTCAAACATAACGATAGGTCGTGCATTGTTGAGGTTGAGTTTGACATTTCAGAGTATAACCTAAATGATTTTTTTGAGGCAAACGATATTGATTATGATGATATTACCACCATTCGTCGCCAGATAAGTGAGAATGGTAAATCACGTGCATTTATCAACGAGATTCCGGTTAATCTTAACCAGCTCAAGGAGCTTACCGAAAAGCTCATCGATATCCACTCCCAGCATCAGAACCTTTTACTGGGTAACACCCGTTTTCAGCTCGATGTGCTTGATGCCTTTGCTGTATCAAGGGATTTACTTACCGATTACCGTCAGCTGTACGATGAGTTCCGAAAGCTTAAAACTGAGCTCGATAGGTTAGAGGCTAACGCTGAAAATGCAAAGCGCGATTTCGATTACCTATCCCATCAGCTCAATGAGCTAAATGCTGCTAACCTGCGTAGCGGCGAACTCGATGAGCTGGAAGCACTTCAGAAACAACTTACGCATGCATCGGAAATTAAAACAGCTCTTGAGTTCTCCTATGGAACCCTTAATGCCGACGAACTTGCAGTTTTATCAAAAGTAAAGGAGATTGAGTCCAACCTGCGGCGCATTGAATCTGTATTCTCCCAGGCTAATAACCTAATATCTCGGATTGAGAGTTGCCGTATAGAGCTTAAGGATATTGCCGATGAAATTGACTTGCTCAACTCAAAGGTTGAAGTTGACGATGAACAGTTACATACCGTAACCCAACGTATCGATCTTATTTACTCTTTACTTAACAAGCACCGTTTGGCTAACTTTGATGAGCTAGTTGAATTCCGAAATCAGCTTGAAAGTAGAGTAAATGAAATTGCACAAATTGACTTCAACCTGGATGAAAAGAGAAAAGCGCTCAGGATCTTAGAGCAAAAGCTTCAGGAAAAGTCAAAGAACCTTAGTCAGATTAGAGCAAGCTCAGCGCCTAAGGTTGAGCAGTTCGTAACAGAATTGCTTCAGCAGCTGGGAATCAAACACGCTGTTTTTAGGATTCGTATCGAGAAACTGGAAGAGTTCCAACCCTGGGGTACCGATAGGGTCACCTTTTACTTTTCAGCCAATAAGCAAATCGAGCCCCAGGAACTTTCGAGGGTTGCATCGGGTGGCGAGCTTTCCAGGTTAATGCTTAGCCTAAAATCGTTACTGGTAAAATCAACCGGTTTACCAACCATAATTTTTGATGAGATTGACACAGGCGTTTCTGGCGAGATAGCTGATAGGATGGGAACCATCATATACGAGTTGGCTAAAGGTATGCAGGTAATCAATATCACCCACTTACCGCAAATTGCTGCAAAGGGCACCAACCACTTCTTGGTTTACAAGTCGGTAACCAACAGCCAAAGCTCTACAGGTATAAAGCTTCTTACCCCCGATGAAAGGGTAGTGGAAATAGCTAAAATGCTAAGTGGAGAGAAGGTTACCGATGCTGCACTCATGAATGCAAAGGAACTGCTTAAATCAAACGTTAGTTTAAGCTAATTGAACCAATTTCCGGTTTCTTTGTTTATCTTTGTTAGTTCAATTAAACGATGTATTTATGGCTTACAATTTACTGAAAGGTAAGAAGGGACTTATTTTTGGTGCCCTAAACGAAAAATCCATTGCGTGGAAAGTGGCAGAGCGTGCTTTTGAGGAGGGCGCTGAGGTTGTTTTAACCAATACCCCAGTAGCACTTCGCTTTGGCAATGTATATGAGCTTGCTGAGCGAATGAACACGGTTGTTATTCCCGCCGATGCCACTAATATTCAAGACCTGGAGAACCTTATTGACCAAACCATGGAGCGTTTTGGTGGTAAAATTGATTTTGTGCTCCATTCCATCGGGATGTCGCCTAACGTTAGGAAGGGCAGAACTTATGACGATTTGGATTACGAATTTTTCCTTAAGACACTGGATATTTCAGCCATTTCATTCCATAAAATTTTGCAAACCTGCTGGAAAAAGGATGCTATTACCCATGGCGGTTCGGTAGTAGCCCTTTCCTATATCGCAGCTCAACGTACCCTTTACGGTTACAACGATATGGCCGATGCAAAAGCCCTGCTTGAGTCTATTGCACGGAGCTTTGGGTATATCTATGGCAGGGAACGAGGTGTTCGTATCAACACGGTATCGCAGTCACCAACTGAAACCACCGCAGGTGGTGGAGTAATGGGTTTTGATGCCCTGCTCGATTTCTCTGATCGTATGTCGCCCTTGGGTAATGCCAGTGCGCTCGATTGTGCCGATTTTTGTATAACCCTATTCAGCGATTTAACCCGCAAAATCACCATGCAAAACATTTATAATGATGGAGGATTCTCTAGCATGGGTATGAGCAACAGGGCCATGGCTGTTTACAACCGAAACCTTGAGGAGTGCAAGGACTGTAAGTAATGTATTTGGATAAATAATTGAAAAGCCCGCCAATTGGCGGGCTTTTTGTTAACCAAGATACGATTTTAGTAATTTACTACGTGAAGTGTGGCGCAAACGGCGGATAGCCTTTTCTTTTATCTGACGTACACGTTCACGGGTTAAGCCAAATTTTTCGCCAATTTCTTCAAGGGTCATCTCCTGGCAACCTATCCCGAAGAAAAGTTTAATGATGTCCCTTTCTCGCTCTGTGAGTGTGGCAAGAGCGCGTTCTATTTCGCGGCTTAACGATTCGTTTATTAAACCACGGTCGGCGCTTGGCGAATCGTTGTTGACAAGAACGTCCAAAAGGCTATTGTCCTCACCATCAACAAAGGGAGCGTCAACCGATACGTGGCGGCCACTTACGCGGAGCGTATCATTTACCTTTTCCTTGGGTAGTTCAAGTAAATCAGCTAACTCCTCGGGCGAAGGTGTACGTTCAAACTCCTGCTCAAACTTTGAGAATGCTTTGTTAATTTTGTTTAGCGATCCTACCTGGTTAAGCGGTAGGCGAACAATGCGCGATTGTTCAGCTAATGCTTGCAGTATGGATTGACGAATCCACCAAACAGCATAGGAAATGAATTTGAAACCACGGGTTTCATCAAATTTTTCAGCAGCTTTAATAAGCCCTAGGTTACCCTCGTTAATTAGGTCGGGTAGGCTAAGTCCCTGGTTTTGGTACTGCTTGGCTACCGAAACCACAAAACGCAAATTGGCACGTGTCAATTTCTCCAGCGCTGCCTGATCGCCTTTGCGAATACGCTGGGCAAGCTCAACTTCCTCTTCTACAGTGATAAGGTCTTCCTTACCAATCTCTTGTAAATACTTATCGAGCGATGCGCTCTCCCTGTTAGTGATTGATTTTGTGATCTTTAATTGTCTCATCCGACCCGTATATTTAATGCAAAATTACTACAAACACTAGTTAATATCAAGAAAAAAAATATGTTAAACAAAATAAACAAGCAACGTTCTAACGTGTTAAGTTAAAACGTTGCTATTTTTAAAAAGTTTCATTTAATATGTCAAAATCTCATAATTTTTAGTTTACGCCAATTGCATAGTAGGCAACTACACCATTGGGGTAAACCCCCTCAATTAAAACACCACCCGATGAAATGCTTAGTACACGCTTTAAGTCATCGATATTGCGAATTGGTGTCCGGTTCATACGAGTAATAATGTATCCTTTCTTTATTCCGCCTTCCTTAAGTTTACCATCCTGGAGTTCAACTATTTGCAAACCGTAATTAATTCCAAGCTCTTGCTTTTGCTTATCGGTGATTTCTTTAAACTCTGCCCCTAAGCTACTTAACGTATCATCGGTTTTTACTACACCCAAACCACCTTTAAGGTTGCGGAGTGTTACATTGAATCGCTTCTTTGAATTATCGCGATTTACCACAATGTCAACTTGCTGATTAGGACGGTAACGGCTGATTTGTTCCTGTAGCTGAGCAGTGCTGTTAACATCAACGCCATTAACCGAGAGGATTACATCGCCGGGTTTAATACCAGCAGCATCAGCGGCGCCACCCTTTTCAACATCAAATATGTAAACTCCTTTAATTTCCTTTATACCTTTTTCCTTGGCTAGCTCTGCGGTAAGTTCTTGGATTCTAACACCCAGAATGGCCCGTTGTACCTCACCAAATTCAATGATATCGGTCACAACCTTTTTAACAATGTTTGAGGGTATTGCAAATGCATAACCAGTAAAAGAACCCGTTCTTGAAGCAATGGCTGTATTAATACCAATGAGTTCACCCCTAAGGTTAATTAAAGCACCGCCGCTGTTTCCGGGGTTAACTGCAGCATCGGTTTGAATAAACGATTCTATGGCAAATTCGCGTCCACTAAGTATGTTGATATTTCGTGCTTTGGCACTTACAATTCCGGCAGTAACCGTTGATGTTAGGTTAAAGGGATTTCCAATGGCTAATACCCATTCGCCAATTTTAATGTTATCGGAGTTGCCAAAGGATAGGAAGGGCAGATCGGTAGCATCTATCTTTAGAAGCGCAATATCGGTACTTGGATCAGTCCCCACTAGTTTTGCGGTAAACTTACGCTTGTCGTTCAGCACTACAGTAATTTCATCGGCATTTTCAATCACATGGTTATTGGTAACAATGAAACCATCGTGGGTTAAAATAACTCCAGAGCCAGAGCTCTGAACCTTTTGGCGCGGCATATAGTCGCGTGGCCCAAAAAAGAAGTCAAATAAGGGGTTCCCGAACGAGTAGTCAACAGATTGGGTGAACTCTGTTGTTACGTGTACTACTGCATCAACCGATCGCTCTGCAGCCCAGGTAAAGTCAGTAGAAGAGGAATCGGGTGCAAACGCTCTAACTACCTGAGCGGGAGTTTTTTGGGTAACAACTCCCTCATTATTATTCGAACTCAATACATGGTTGCTTAAAATGATGGCCAGCATGCCACCAAGAGTGGCATAAATTACTGGTAGTATAAATTTCTGTGCTTTCATAGTCTAACTTGTTTTATGGTTTCTGCTAATTTAGGTAACAAAAAAAATACCTTGTGCAGCTGATTAACAAATGTTAACCAGAGGTATGTCAATTTTTCATGTTTTTAAAATAAAGCCACGACAAAATTAAATGTGAGCTAAATCACATTCTGAATTTTTGGCATCATGCGAAATACTTAGTACGGGTAAAAGTTAAAGGGTATATGAATTATTTCCGAGAAGGTTTCACCAACCTCAAGCATATCCTCATCAATACTTTTGTAATACCAGTTTACCTGTACGGCTTTATTTTCTTTTTTAATATTTTGTAGTAATGAGAGAATTTCAATAATCTTTTTAGAGGCAGCAGTGTTAAAGTAGTCGAGCTTGAAAACCAGATTAGTTTCTTGATTTGGCTCCTTTAAATACTCATGAAACCATTCAATTATAGGCTCAAAGAACTCCTTGGGGTTCTCGGGCATAATTTTTCCATAGAACTCAAACCGGCCCCTCTCCTTATCCAGTGTGACCTCTGGGGTATCGCTGGTTTCCAACAACTTTAATGGCTTCATCTTTTTCAACTTTTAGTAAAGTAACACAAAGCAAGGACTGTTAACAAAATTAAGAAAAAATGGAATTAATGCAATTTTGTTTTAGTAATTAATTTTGCCCTCAAAAACTTCTTCGGCAGGCCCTTCGAGCCAAACGTTCAGGTATTTTTCTTCAATTTGATCAAAATAGACCTTGAGTAAACCGCCAAGGGCTTCAACCTCAATTGGGGTTTGGTTGATATCGAAGTAGTGAGAGTATGCTATGGCTGATGCTGTTGCACCAGTTCCGCAGGCTAGGGTTTCAGCCTCTACACCCCGCTCGTAGGTTCGGATTTTTATTCTACCAGGAGCTACTTCCTGAATAAAATTCACATTGGTTCCTCCATTGTTGAAATTCACGCTTTGCCTTATGAGGCGGCCCTCGCGGTCCACATCAACGCCATTAACATCCCTAACCATGGTCACATAGTGCGGGGAGCCTGTATTGATAAAGTAACAGTCGTCAATTATTTCTAGGGTTTCTACATCAATCATTTTGAGCTTTACTGTGCCATCGGTATTGAAAATTGCCGAGTGCATCCCATCAATCCCTTGAAAGTCGAACGATAATCCGTTGGCCAGCCCAATTTTCTTGGCAAAAGTGGCAAAGCATCTTCCCCCATTCCCGCACATGGTCGACTCGTTACCATCGCAATTAAAGTAACGCATGAATGGCATACCATTCTGGGTTTCGAGCAATATCAGACCGTCGGCTCCAATTCCATAATGTCTGTCGCAAAGGTGTTTAACACCTTGAACCATTGGTGTAAAAGCTTGGTCACGATTGTCAATCATTATAAAGTCATTACCAGCACCATGGTATTTAAAAAACTGTAGCATCATAAATCATGTAATAATACCCTACAATATTCGGGAAAAATAACGAAGAACCCAATAAAATTGGAAATTAATAGGAGAAAAATTAAAAATTATTTAGGATCGATTTTAAAGCCAACCACTAGGATATCGTCAACCTGCGGATATTTTGTTCCCAACCAATCCTTTAATGTGTTTTTAAGAATCTCGCGCTGCTGATCGGGGGGCAGAATGGATATGCCAGCCAGAAGGTCAATAAAATTTTTAATCATATATTTTCGTCCATCGGGGCCCCCAAATTGATCGATAAACCCATCGGAGAACATATAGAACCATGTAGGGCTTTCAACCTTAATTACGTGGGTGGTGAACTCATCGTTACGGTAATCCATTCCGCCTCCAATTGATTCTTTATCGCCTCTAATACGGTTCACCTCGTTGTTAACCACATAAACCAAGGGGTTTTTAGCTCCAGAGAATTCAACAATGTTAGTTTTGGTATCAACAACGCAAAGGGCCATATCCATACCATCACGGTTATCGGTTTCATCCTGCCTGAGAGTTCTTCGGATACCATTGTTAAGTTCGGTTAGAATGGCTCCTGGTTTATGAATTCCACGGAATACAATATCATCGAGCAGGTTGTAACCAATCATGGACAGGAACGCACCGGGAACACCGTGTCCAGTACAGTCAATTGCCGAAACGGCAACTTTACCCGTTTTTTCATTGGATCCGTATCCGGTGGTTAACTCCTTGAACCAGTAGTAGTCGCCACTCACCACATCGCGTGGACGGAAAAATATGAACGATTCAGGGAAAATAGCCTGTAGGTTGGATTGTGGAGGGAGTAAGGCCCTTTGAATGCCTTGTGCGTAGTTAATACTTTTACTTATGTTCTCGTTCTGTTTCTGGATTTGGTCGCGTTGCTGTTGTATTTCAATATTTTGCAGGTTAAGCAGTTCGTTCGCTTTCTTTTTGTCTGTGTAATTCTTGTAGATGGCAACCGATGAGATAATCAGTACTAAAACAAATATTGCACCGGCAAAAATGATTATCCTTTGAACTCTGGATTGAGCCTCTCGCTCCCTCAACTGCGCCTCCTTGAGCATTCTATCGGTATTAAGCAGATCAATTTCGGTTTGCTTGCGTTGGGCTTCCTCCTCTGCCTTGCGAAGGCTATCCTGCTTACGTAGAACTACAAAGTTAAGGGAGTCTTGCATGGCTTTTGATTGCAACTCGCGCAAACTCATAAGGAGTTCCTGTTGAGTGCGCTGCATGCGTTCCCTTTCTGCTTCGGCCTGCGATTTTACAACCTTTGTCTCGTATTCAGTTTTTATTTGCTGGGTGGCAAGTTGTTGTTCATAGGCGTTAGCCATAGCGCCATACTCAGTTGCTTTGGCCTTGTTTCCTAGGTTATCGTAGTTTTGGGCAAGCAGTTTAAGCGAGTTAAGGATTAAGCGGGGATTGTTTACTTCCCTGGAAAGTTCAAGTGCCTCCTCAAGCAGTTGAATGGCTTTTTCGGATTGGTTAAGGGCTGTGTGAATGTATGCAACATCAATTAAACCGGCAGCAACCTCTCCTTTATTATTAAGTTTTCTGCGGGCTTCAAGGCTCTTGTAAAAGTACTCAAGGGTAAGATCAAGCCTGTCCATGTCAGAGTATATAAGAGCTATGTTGCTGTAAACAGCCTTAATATCGTTATAGTTTCCAACCTTTTCGTTGAGCGGAATGGTTTCAAGAAAATAGTTAATAGCCTCTTTAGGATTACCAAACTCCCAATAAATAAATGCTATTTTATTCAGATAAAATGCTGCTTGCTGTGAGTTGTTTGCCTGCTTGTATCGAACTACTAACTCCTTGTATCTATCAATATCATCCTGTTTTTCTTTTGGGATTGTAACAATCTCCTGCTGACCAACTGCATGAATAGCAGTGGCCATCACATAAAATAGTAAAAAAATCAGTTTAATCTGTTTCAACCTAAACTTATATTTTACTCAAACATACTTAATTTTTTTCATTGTTCAAAAAACAACCATGTATTTTATTTAATCCAAACATGAGTTAACTAAGTTGCTGATTAGCCTTAGGATAAATATTAACTTTTTAAAATGCCCTTTGCTCTGCTTAAGCTGTATAACCATGATAAATGCAATTTTTTTAAATACGGTTACCTTCTATTTATCGATATTTTTAATATTTTTATGGAAAATATTTTGCTTTTATCATTTATTTTTGAAAATTGGAAAATATTTAAAAGGTTAAAAAAGTATGCTTAAGCGAAACCTGTTTTACATTATTGGCGGGTTACTATTTTCTAATCTTGCCTTAGGTCAAGATTTTGAGGTTGCGCCGGTGCGTTTGGAGTTTGATGCAGAACCCGCTACAAGCCAGATGAAAACTATTACCGTAAAGAATCATAGCAGTCGGAGAGTATCATATACAGTTTCGTTCGCTGATTTTCTCCCAACAACTAGCGGTGAGCGGAAAATACTACCTCCTAATTCAACCAAGCGCACCTGCGCAAACTGGATTAACGTTAACCCGGCTTTTTTTGAGTTGAATCCGGGCGAGGATATTCAGATTCAGGTTAATATGCTAGTTCCTGGCGAGGAATACGGAACTGCATGGTGTATGCTTTTTATACAACCAACCCGTGAGCAAACCAGTTGGAGTGCCGATAAGCAGCTTGCTGCAGGAATAACTGTAAGCGGAAGAATTGGTGTATTGGTTTACCAGTCGCCCAAGTCAAATCAAAACTACTCCATTAAGGTTAGCAACTTTCAAGAAGTAACTAAGCCAGGCGACCCTCAAAGAAAATTTTCTGCAGTAATTGAAAACCTTGGCGATAAGGTTGCTCACTGTAAGGTTTTCCTTTTGGCATCGAATATGCTAACCGCTGAGGAAAAACAATTTCCTCCAAAGGATTTTGAAATTTTTCCTAAGTTAACTAGGACTGTGGAAATGGAGTTGCCAAATGATTTGCCCGGGGGCAAGTATGCCCTTGCAATAATTGTTGACTATGGCCCAAAATACCCACTGGAAGGTTCGCAGCTTGTTATTGATATAGCTGGCGAGATACCTAAAGCAGATAAAGCTGATAGTACTAAAGTAAATCCATAATTACCCTTGAGGTTAAAAGCCATTCTATTTGTAGTATTTTTTCAGATGGCGGGCTGTTTATTTGCCCAGTCAACGTTTGTTTTTGTTGAAAGGCAAGCTCCAAATGGGATGGTTAAAGAAAAGTTTCAGGGAGTTGTAGTTAATGGCGATACCTTACGACAAGGCCGTTACCTTTACTTTTTTGATAACGGAGTTTTAAATCAAGAGGGTTTCTATACAAACGGAAAACCCGATAGTGTTTGGATTACTTACTACCCAAGTGGTGCTAGGTTAAGCCTATTCCATTATAACAGTGGCAAAAAGGATGGCCCTTTCCTCTTCTGGAATTCCGATGGTACGCTTTACCAGCAGGGGTACTACAAAAATGACCTATTGGATGGAGTGCTTGAGACCTATTATCCTAACGGAAAGCTTAGCGCAAAATCAGAATATAGTAAGGGTAGGCTAAATGGGATTAGTGAGGTTTTCGACGAGTCCGGATTACTCCGTCTGCGTAGTGGATATAAAAACGATACCCTTAACGGACTCTGGGAAACCTATTACGATACTGGCGAGCTTAACTATAAGGGCACTAAATGTTTGGGTAATTACTGCGATACGCTTTACACATACTATAAAAATGGAGTATTAATGCGAAAGGCCAACTATAGTAATGGCAGGATAGATGGCGTTTTGATATCGAATTATGAGAATGGTGTATTGCAGATTAAGGCAGAGTATCGAAATGGTTCTCAGGATGGGAATTATACTGAGTATTACCCCGATGGTAGTATAAAAGAAACCGGAAGCTATTTAATGAACCAAAAGGTGGGATGGTGGACAAGCTACTATCAGGGTGGACAAAAGCATGGCCAAGGCAATTTTTCAAAAGGGGTTTTAGATGGCGAATGGATTTTTTGGTGGCCAAACGGAAATGTGAAACAGCATGGTAGTTACTGTAAGGGGAAAGCTTGCGGTAGGTGGAAATATTTTAACAGTATGGGAGCGCTTATTATTGATGGGAATTACATAGATGATAAAGAAAATGGGATTTGGACAACATTCTATCCCAATGGAGCAATTGCCGGTAGGATATGGTATTTGAGGGGGAAACCGGTATCGGTAAAGTGGCTTTACGATGGCCAAGGTTTGCTGCAGAAACGATTTAGCCTTGAAGGGTTAGAAAAATAAAAGGCCGGAAATCCGGCCTTTTCTACTACGCATCGATATTTGCATATTTGGCATGACGTTCAATAAACTCCCTCCTAGGGGGAACTTCATCGCCCATGAGCATGGAGAAAATCCTATCAGCTTCAGCGGCACTTTCAATGGTTACCTGACGGAGTATTCGGGTTTCAGGGTTCATGGTTGTAGTCCAAAGCTGTTCGGCGTTCATCTCGCCCAAACCTTTATAGCGTTGAACATGCACTGATCCATCCTTCCCCTTACCAAGCTCTTCAACTGCTTTCAGCCGTTCCTCTTCGTTCCAGCAATAACGCTCTTCCTTCCCCTTCTTAACCAGGTATAGAGGTGGTGTTGCAATATAGAGGTGACCCTTGTTTATCAAATCGGTCATATAGCGGAAAAAGAAAGTCATAATGAGTGTTGCAATGTGGCTACCATCAACATCGGCATCGGTCATGATAATAATCTTGTTGTAACGTAACCCTGTAAGATTAATGGCCTTACTATCCTCCTCGGTTCCAATTGACACACCTAATGCAGTAAAAATATTCTTAATTTCTTCGTTTTCGAATATTTTGTGTTGCATGGCTTTTTCCACGTTCAGGATTTTACCACGTAGCGGTAGAATTGCCTGGAAACGCCTATCGCGCCCTTGTTTTGCTGTACCTCCTGCCGAATCACCCTCAACAAGGAAAATCTCTGATACAGCAGGGTCCTTATCGGAGCAGTCGGCAAGTTTACCCGGAAGGCCAGATCCTGAAAGAACGGTTTTACGCTGAACCAGCTCACGTGCTTTACGTGCTGCATGACGAGCCTGAGCGGCGAGAATTACCTTTTGAACAATGTTCCTTGCGTCCTTAGGGTTTTCCTCCAGGTAGTTGGCCAAGGCTTCGCTTACCGCCTGGTCAACCGCTATTCGAACCTCGGGGTTTCCCAGCTTGGTTTTGGTTTGACCCTCAAATTGGGGTTCGGCCACCTTAACAGAGATAACGGCGGTTAATCCCTCGCGAAAATCGTCGCCGCTGATTTCGAATTTGAGCTTGCTCAACATTCCTGAGTCGTCGGCATATTTTTTTAGTGTGCGGGTAAGTGCACTTCTGAATCCCGTAAGGTGGGTGCCACCTTCAATTGTGTTGATGTTATTTACGTATGAGTGAACGTTTTCGGAAAATGAAGTGTTGTATTGCATGGCAACCTCAACAGGAACTTCACCTTTGTCGTTCTCAATGTAAATAACATTTTCAATTAAAGGCTCACGGTTTATATCCAAAAATTTGATGAATTCCTTTAAACCATCCTGTGAGTAGAATTCAGCGTAACGGTAGCTACGGGTACCGTTTTCAATTATCTCGCGTTTATCGGTAAGTGTTAGCTTAATGCCTTTATTAAGGAATGCTAGTTCTCTTAGCCGCGATTCCAGAATTTCAAAGTTAAACACAGTGGTTTGAGTGAATATCTGGCTATCGGGCATGAAGGTTATAGTTGTACCGGTTTCCTCAGTGCTTCCAATAACCTTAAGCTCCGTTGTTGGCTTACCGCGGGAATACTCCTGCCTGTATATCTTTCCATCGCGTTTGACCTCAGCAATTAGGTTTACTGAGAGTGCATTAACGCACGATACACCTACACCATGCAATCCACCGGAAACCTTGTATGAGTCCTTATCGAACTTACCACCGGCATGCAGAACCGTAAGCACCACCTCCAGTGCCGATTTCTTTTCCTTTTCGTGGAAGTCAACCGGAATTCCACGTCCGTTATCGGAAATAGTTATTGACCCATCTTCGTTAATAACTAAATCGATGCGATTACAGTAGCCTGCAAGTGCTTCGTCAATAGAGTTGTCAACCACCTCGTAAACCAAGTGGTGTAATCCTTTATTACCAGTGTCGCCAATATACATGGCCGGGCGCATGCGCACCGCCTCTAATCCTTCCAGAACTTGAATGCTACTGGCTGAGTAACTAGCACTACCATTTTCACCCTTTAATTCTTTTTCCTTATCGCTCATAGCAGAATAGCACTAAATCAACTTTAAATTTAACCTTCAAAGATAACCAAAATATTTGGTTTATCTTAATGGCAATGTATCTTTTTTGTCTTAGTAACTAATTGAAATATAGTTATTTAATTGCGCTGTTGATATTTTTTTAAGATGATATCAAACTACGCATTTGAAGATAAGTAGAAGTTGCCTTTCTGTTACCTGGGGATAATTTGCAAAATCACTAAAATTTGTAACTTACTCCAGCCAGCATATTGAACCTCTGGGTTGGGTATAGATACCAGAGCTGGTATTTTGATCCCGTTATATTATTTGCGTATACAAAAATCGACATCCTTTTATTGTAAACATACTCAGCACCAAGGTTGATATCCAGGTATTCTTTAAGCCTAATTGGGCTATCGTTAGGGTCTTTTGCCCAGCGCTTACCTACAGCAAATACCTCGGCATTCAATTTCAGCTTATTCCGGAATGCATACTGGATAAAACCGGTTATTTCATAATCGGGCAAGTGCCAGGGGTGTGATATCTTTTGCGTTTTGTACTGGTAAAATGCTCCATTAAGTTTTACTAGAAACGATTTTGATGGTTCAAAGGCTATTTCTCCTTTAACCGTAGTTCGCTCCGTATTTTCGTATAATAAGCTGAATCGGTTAAATAAGGGGTTATTGTTATCGGAGTTGGTGTTAACCATTAGTCCCAAACTATCAATAATGGAGTAGTTAGCATTAACATGATACGAAATGGTAGGGCTGAATTTACCCTTAACCCCTCCGCCTACAATGAGCTTATATACTGTATTCCATGTATCAATGCTTGAGGTCAACCATGGGTTTTGTTTTAGAAGATGAGAGTATGAGTTCTCCTGAACATAGCCATCGATTTCAACGTAGGGTATAATGTAATGGCTAACAATATCGTACGAGAGGTAAGCGCGAGGGAAGAAGTAGGTGTTGTTTACATTTCCATTGGCATCGTAAATAATGTTTAAACCGGCATAGGCATGCCATTGGTCGCCAAAGAAATGGGCCCAGGGTTTAATCTGCAAAAGTGCGTTATTCTTTGAACCTGTTGGATTGGAGCGACCGTAATGGGTAAACGAAATTTCGCCGCCAAACTGTTCCTGTCCAAAGTATTTGTTGAGGTTAAAGAGTCCAGTAACCATTGTTTCCTGAAGGTCGTACCTATCGGTTAAATGGTAGAAGTTGGTTTGAGCATGGTAATTTATGCTAGCTGAATCTTTGTTTGTGGTTTTAAATTCAAGATTTGCAGCAAACCTATTTATGCTTTGCTTGTCGTTGGAAGGTGTAAGTGCAGGATTTTCAAAAAAGTAACCATAGTAAGTTCGGTTATTTTGGGTAAAACCGATGTCGCCCAGTAAAATTTTTTGGTTAAACATTCTCTTACCAAATGCCATGATATCGATATTTGATGCAGGGGCTTTAACCTTTAGGTTGTTGGTAAGTTCAAGTTTGGAGCTAGTATTAAAAAATTTTACCCAAGCACCGTAAAGGTAATCCTTGTTTCGGTTACTGCTGAGGTAGGCCTCAGCATAGGGGAGGGCTGTGTTCCCTAAACCTACACGCATGTAACTCATATGTAAATCGGGCAATGGTTCGGAAACCATTCGGGCAGCCGATAGGGGAGTAGGAGTAAAGTAGGTTTCAATGGGCCGTTGGACTATGGAATAGGTAAAGTTGGGGTTCACCTTTATGGTGTCAACAATCTTAGGTTGAAGGTTGATCTTGTTTGCATCGGAAATAGATGGTTCGTAGGGTCTAACAACTTGTACTTCCTTTTTCAACTCGTTGGTTTGCGCAGCGGTATGGCTGCCTGCCATTAAAAACATTGCTACACTTAGGGTTATTGTTATGTATTTTATTTCGCTTCTCATTGCTGTGAAATTAATCTTGTTTTACAGATTGACGTTCCTTTTCCGATTTTACAAGTTGGTTTAACTTTGTGGTAGCCTCGTCGATAATTCCATCGGTAGTGTTCGAGTAGCCATCTAAAACGCTTTGTAGGGTAGCTTTGGCCTGGAAGAAGTCGTTTTGAGCGGCATATGAATCGGCAAGTAAAATGAAGCTTTTAGCCAACCAGTACTGGTGGGGAGTATTGTTCTCTGCAAATGAAAAAACTTCGTTTTCAGTTCTATTATACTCGCCGCGTTCAAAGTAAATTAGAGCCTTCATGTACTTGGATTCAGCACCTTCAATAGTCTTGAGATTCTGTGCAACCTTTGAGAACTCAATAAGGGCATCGTCGTACTTTTTGGAACGGTAGTTGGCTTTGGCTAGCTTAAAACGGGTTTCACGCTCTAGCTCAGGCGATAGCTTCTCGGTGCTCAATATGTTTGCCGCAATCACGGGTATTTGGTCGTCGCGTTGCAGCTCAAATGCACAGCGTAGTTTGCCTAAACGGGCATCGAGTAGCATGCTCTTAACTTCAGCTATCGACTCTAAGTTATCAAGGTAGGTGTAAGCTTTTTCGTACTGTTTTTGGTTTAGGTAGATATTGCCAATCCTTAGCAAGCTTTGTTCGGTGAAGCTGTTACGGGGCCTATTAATAATGTTTTCAAAGTATTCCACTGCCTTATCAACATTGTTATTCCGAATATTGCAGTCGGCTATGTAGTACATTGCATTTACAGCAAAGTTTCCTTGAGGGTTTTCGCTGAGGTAGTTCTCAAATGCTAGTATTGATTTTTCGCAGTTGCCTGTGAGGTAAACTTTTTCAGCGGCCATGTAGCTTAGCGAGTCTTTCTCAGTAGCACTTATATTGGCAATTGATCCAAGTTTGGATGCATAGCTAAAGTAGGTTTCGGCATCGCCTTTATCAATATAAATGTTTCTAATACCAATAAGGGCATTTTTGGCTTCAGCCGAATTGGGAAAGGTCTCCACAACCCTCTTGTAGTATGCGAGTGAGTTTTCCAAATCGCTTGAGTTGTAGTAAAGCAGCCCAATTTGAACTAAAGCTTTTGGGTAGTAACTGCTGTTGGGGAATTCCGACTCAACTCGCTTATAGAAATCAATTGCCTGGCTCGTATTTTCCAGAATGTTATAAGCCTCTGCTATTTCAAAAATAGCGTCATCGGTGTAGCTTGATGTTGGGTATTTGCTAAGAAGCCCCTTTAATGTTTCTATCTTTTTCTCCGGACGGCTAACCAAACCCAATGAAAAACCTCTTTGGAATAGGGCGTAGTCGGCATCGAGCACATCAAGGTTTGCGGCTTTTTCATAGTAATCAATTGCAGCCCAGTAGTGTCGTTGGATAAAGAAACAGTCACCAATCCTGTTGTAAGCGTCGGCAACCGTGTTTACTCGTGAATCGTTTAGTAAGCTATTATACTTACGGAACCAAGTAATGGCTGTATCGTACTGTTTCATTTTAAAGTATGCATAGCCCAGGTTATAGTGGGCAATAAGATACTCTTCCAGACCAAAAGCCCCAGGGGTAACTATAAACCTTTCAAGGTCGTTGGCTGCGTTTTCAAAGTTTGATAGGCGGTAATGCGACTCAGCTCTCCAGAATAGCGCTTGTGCTGCAATTTGTTGGTTATAACCGGCATATTCAAGCGATTTTGTAAACATTTGTATGGCATCGGTGTAGTTAAGATTTTGGAAAAGTTCAAGTCCGCGGAAGTATGCTGCACGCTGCAACGCAGTATTTATGGTTGCGTCTTTCTTACTGATTTTTTCCAACGATTCCACTGCCTCCTTGTAGTTTCGTGAACTTAAGTAGGCAAGTGTTAGGTAGTTATAAGCCTCATCAATCCTGGGTGAGCTGGGGAACTCTTTAATGTATGCCTTAAAGGCATCGATTGCTTCATTGAAAGGCGCGTAAAGCTGTTCGTATGTTAGCTTAGCGAAGTTAAATAGTGCATCCTCCTTGATAATTCTATCAAAATCAAGTTTTGAGGCAAGGCCAAATGCTTGGCGAGCCTTATTCTTATCGTCAAGCTTAAGGTAGCAGTCGGCTAAGTGGTAGTTAGCGTTTTGGCTAAGCGAGTCGTCAATGGTGGCAATACGTTCCAAGTACTTTGCTGCTTCGGAATACTTGCTGTTTTTGTAGTAGGCAAATCCCAAAAGGTAAATATCCTCACGTGAGAGTTGCTGTTTGTTTTTTTCCTCGTAAATCTTAAGGTAGATTAGTGAGCTATCGTACTGTTTAAGCTTAAAAAAGGCATCGCCAACAATTTTGGCAACTTCAGGTGCACGTTTGTTTTTATTATTCCTAACTAAGGATGGGGAATACAAGGTAACCTTTTTATATTCGCCCTGTAGGTAGTATATATGAGTGATGTAGTAAGGAACAAGTTGAGCAAAAAGCTCATCGTTCTGTAGTTTCTCAAAACCTTTTAGGGCTGTAGCGAATTTCTTTTGAATGTAAGCAATGTGTGAGTAATAGTAGGTTGCTGGTGCTGCAAACTTATTATCGATATCTTTTATCTGGAATAGCCATCTATTGGCCGATTCGTAATCGTTAGTCATGAAATAGCCGTATCCTAACATAAACTGCCACTCATAGCGAGAATCTTTGTCTAGGCCGTTCTTATCAATTTTTGATAACCAGTACACCGCTTGCGAATACTTTTTTTGTTGGTATTGCATTTTTCCCATGGCAAAGTATGCCTGATCAATAAGCTGACTTTCAGGGTAGTTTTGAATAAATTGCCCTATAAGATATTCAGCATCATCGTTATTCAGAAAAATTGCACACATTGCCCTGTAGAACTCCGCTGAAACCTTTTGCTGGTAGTAACCTTTAGGCAAACCTGCAATGTATTGCTCAAATGTTTTTTGAGCATCGGCATACATTTCCTTTTGGTATAGGTCAAGACCCTTTTCGTAGGTCAGGTTTAAAGAGTTAAACCTACTGCTCTCCTGCGCTATAAGCGCAATTTGAAAAAAGAAAACGATGAGGTAAACCAGGAGTAATAACCTTTTCATCATTCGATATAATATATTAATCAGGCCTAAAAATAGTAACTATTAACCTAAACATTTATTGTTGAGCCAACTTTTAATCAACAATTAAAATAATTTATTAAAAGTTGAGTAAACTATTAAACAACGGTATTCTAAAAAGTGTTATATTTACAGATGTAACAACCTATACATATAATGGTAACAGTAAAAGCCATCTACAATCCCAAACGAATGACCGAAGGAGCTGGGGTAAGTATTCAAAGGATATTGGGTTTTGAAACCAGATACGAGTGCGATCCCTTTCTGCTGCTGGACTTCTTTGGTTTCTCGTCGGAATCGGAATATAAGGCAGGCTTCCCTGAGCATCCCCATAGGGGGTTTGAAACCATTACATACATGCTTGAAGGCCAAGTAAAGCATACCGATAGCACTGGAGGTAGTGGAATAATTGGCCCGGGTGAGGTTCAGTGGATGACTGCAGGAAGTGGCATAATCCATAGCGAGATGCCAACAAGCGATAGTGGAAAGATGTATGGCATCCAGCTCTGGCTAAATCTGCCACAGGAGTATAAAATGGTTGATCCTGTATACCGTGAACTAAAGCGGGAGGAGATACCTGTTGTAGAAACAACCTCCTCTCAGGTTAAAGTTATTTCCGGGAAGTATCGCAAACGCGATGGGGGATTGCAGGGCCTTTACAAGCCTGTTGATATTTTTGA
>Ga0209407_1000440_pt1 | contig 54254 bp, 27 predicted proteins | sample AD_JPNHG3_MetaG_FD_184410 | JGI IMG/M metagenome (GOLD analysis project Ga0209407, IMG submission 184410) | Active sludge microbial communities of municipal wastewater-treating anaerobic digesters from Japan - AD_JPNHG3_MetaG (SPAdes) (version 2) | ecosystem: Engineered > Bioreactor > Anaerobic...
CTGCTGTTCTTCAACTCCCGCACCGCGGACGGCCACCTTGGCGACTTCACCGACGCCTGCCGCGAGAACAGATCGTACGCCATGCGATCCCTCACCGCACAAAAACCGTTCAAATAAAAACGCCCTGCCCGGGAAAGGCATGGGTGTGATTTCGCCTTGCATACCTACCCGGAGGTATGTATAGTTTGCGCCCATCCGAACAAGGGGAGGGGGTTTTCATGGCGCGAAGAACCAAAGCCGAGGCAGAAAAAACGCGATTGCGGATTTTGAAGGCCGCGCTTAAGCTGTTCGTGGAAAACGGCTATGAGCGCACGACATTCGCTGATGTGGCGCAACACATCGGCCTGACCAAAGGCGCGGTTTATTGGCATTTCAAAAGCAAGCCAGAACTGCTCGCCGAGCTCGTTGTTTTCATGACCGAGCGGCATACCGCCCAGTTGGCGCGCACGCTGTCGCATCCGTCGTCTTTGAATTCGCTGGAGGCGCTGACCGACTATTTTGTGCAGCGTGCGCGTCTGATCATCGACACGCCGGCCAACCGACGCTTTTTCCTGATGGTGCGGCGGCTTGACTGGTCTTCCTCAAAATTCGTGCCGGTGCACCAGCGGATACGCAGTGTGTCGTCCATGCCTTATGCCATCGTGTTATCGGCGTTGGAGGGTATGCGGCGTACGGGTGCCATCCGTCCCGATGCGGATCTTGTGGCGGTGTCTTCAGTGATTATGGTCATTTGGTTGGGTTTGTTGGAACATGAACTTTCACACTGTTTGGGAACCGATCTTGAAAGTGCGCTTCGGCTGGGGTTCCAAGCGGTCTGGAATGTTGTGAAATGTTGATTTTGAGCGAGAAAGGGTTCCTTGTATGAGCGAAGAGATGGAGAAATCGAAGGCGGCCAAACGTGAACATCCCGTAGCCAAGGTTATGGGCTGGTTGTTGACGGCCGCCTGTCTGCTGTGGTTGGGTTGGATGGCACGCGCCTTGGTTCCTCAAAAGCCGGTTGGCGAGTCACCGTCGTTGGCCGCCATGCTGGGCGGGGCTGGCGGACCGCCGTCAGTCGCGGTTTACACCGTGGAGGAAGCGGAAGTGAATCCGCCCAGCACGTATATCGGGCGGATTGAGCCGATTCAGGATGTTGAGCTGCGTGCGCAGGTTAGCGGATATATCAAGCACGTGCATTTCAAAGAGGGCTCGCATGTCAAGGCGGGCGACTTGCTCTTCACTATCGATCCCGAGCAGTACGAGGCGCGGGTTGCGGTGCGTAAGGCGGAGATCGGCCAGGCCGAGGCCGCGCTCGACCGTGCCGAACGCTATCTGAGTCGTTTGGAGCGTTCGGACACGCGCGCCATCACGCAGGCGGATCTCGACACGGCGCGTAGCGATGTGGCGCAGGGGCGCGCGGCCGTCAAGCAGGCGATCGCCAACTTGGCTCTCGCCGAGTTCGAATTGAAGCATACGCGCATTTTTGCGCCGATTGATGGCCGCGTCGGACGCACCGTCGCAAATGTGGGCGATTTTGTGTCGCCGTCGTTGGGCGCGTTGGTGCGCATCGTGCAGGTGGATCCCATCCGCATCGCGTTTTCCGTCACGGATAAAGATTATCTCGCGGCCATTGAAAAGTTCGGCACGGAACGCATGCAGGATGCGTTACGTATCCGTTTCCGTCTGCCCACCGGCACATTGTCGGATGAGGTGGGCACACTTGATTTTGAAGACAACACGATGTCGGCCGACACGGCGACGCTGTCGGTGCGCGCGCGTTTCTCCAACCGGCATGGACTGCTTGTGCCGGACGGCTATGTGACCGTTCTGGTTGACCTTGCCCGCGCGCCGAAATCGGCTGTGATCCCGCAGGAGGCGCTGCTGACAGACGGCGAGGGGCACTTTGTCTATGTGGTTGATGAGGCGGGCATCGCGCAACGACGTCCCATCACCCCCGGCGCGATTCACGAGGGCCGCATGGCCGTGGCCGCTGGTCTCAAAGCGGGCGAGCGCGTGGTGGTGCAAGGTGTCCAGAAAGTGATTCCGGGGCAGCCGGTGACGCTTGCGTCTTCCAAGGAGGCTGAGCGTAAATGATCTCCGATGTTTTCATTGAACGTCCCCGGTTCGCGTTGGTCATCTCGATCGTGCTGACCCTTGCCGGCATTTTGGCTGTCAAAACATTGCCGATCACGCAGTATCCCCAGGTGACGCCCCCTCAGGTCTCGGTGCGGGCGCGCTATCCGGGCGCCAGTGCCAGTGATTTGGCCAACACCGTCGCGATTCCGCTTGAGGAAGAGATCAACGGCGTCGACGACATGCTGTACATGGCCTCGGATTGCGACGATTCGGGCAACTATAATTTAACGGTGACGTTTGAGATCGGCACCAATCTGGACCTCGACATGGTCAAGGTGCAGAACCGTGTGCAGCAGGCGACACCGCGGTTGCCTGAAGAGGTGACCAAGCAGGGCGTCGCGGTGTATACACGTTCGTCGGACGTGCTCGGCTTCCTGACCCTGCGCTCGCCGAAGGGCACTTATGACCGGCTGGCGCTCTCCGACTATGTGTACAACCACATCAAAAACGTGCTGGCGCGTGTGCCGGGCGTTGGCGACGTCACGGTTTACGGGCCTAAGCGCAGCATGCGCGTGTGGCTGGATGCCGAACGGCTGGCCGCGTTGGGGATGGACGCGGATGCGGTCATTACGGCCATCCGGAACCAGAACGTCCAGGCCGCGTTGGGGGCGGCCGGTACGTCTCCCAATCCGGGGGAAATCAAGCAGGTGCTGACAATCCAGACGCAGGGCCGTTTGAACCGTCCGGAAGATTTTCAGGAGATCATTGTCCGGACCGAAGAACAGGGCGGGGTGGTGCGGCTTAAAGATATCGGCAAAGTGGAGCTGGGTGAAAGCAACTACGGTTTCAGCAGCATTTACAACGGTGCCGACTCGGTATCGATCGCGCTTGCGCAAAAACCCGGCAGCAATGCGATTCAGGCGATGGACGGGGTGCAGCGAGAATTGGTGCGTCTGCGCGAACGTATGCCGGACGACATGGAGCTGATGACCGCGTATGATGCCACCAAGTTCGTACGGTCCAGTATCCAGGAAATCATCTCCACGCTGTTCCTGACCTTTGTGCTGGTCGTTTTTGTCTGCTATCTTTTCTTGCAGGATTGGCGCGCGACACTGGTGCCGATGGTCACCATCCCGGTTTCGCTGTTTGCCACTTTCGCGGTGATGAAGGCCTTTGGTTACAGCATCAACACGTTGACGCTCTTCGGTCTGGTGCTGGCGATCGGCTCGATCGTCGATGACGCGATCGTGGTGGTGGAGCGCGTGCAGTACCTGATGGAAACGCGCGGCATGGATCGTAAGTCGGCCGCCTCTTTGACGATGAAAGAGGTGAGCGGCGCCGTGATCGCCACCACACTGGTGCTGCTCGCGATTTTTGTTCCGGTAGCGTTCATTCCCGGCATCACCGGGAAGGTCTATCAACAGTTCGCCGTGACGATGTCGGTCGCGATCTGCTTTTCCACGCTTAACGCGCTGACCCTCAGTCCCGCGATCTGTGCGACCATGCTGAACCCGCCCAAGTTGCACCGCCGCGGGCCTTTTGGCTGGTTCAACGCGCTGCTCAACCGCAGCCGCAGCGGCTATGTCTCGCTCGCCGTCTTTCTGGCGCGTCGACTGGCCCTGACCGCGTTGTTGCTGATCAGCACGGTCATGCTGACGTGGGTGTGGTTCAAGCACACGCCGACATCCTTCCTGCCAGAGGAAGACCAGGGGGTGATTTTTGCGGACGTGCGGCTGCCCGAGGGAGCGGCCAAGAAGCGGAGCGAGCAGGTGATGCACGCGATCAGTGACGTAGTGCGCGACGTGCCGGGCGTGCAGTTCGTTCAGGCCATCACCGGGTTCAGCATGATGGGCGGACGGGCTGAAAACGTGGGTTTGGTGGTTGTCGGGCTCACGCATTGGGCGGAACGTCACGCGCCAGACTTGCAGGCGGCCGCGATCATGAACACGATCCGCAGCAAATGCGCCACAATCACCGGAGCTGAGTTGAATTTCTTCATGCCGCCCTCGATCCCGGGACTGGGTGCAAACTCCGGGCTCGATATTCGGCTACAGGCGCTGACGGACAGCGATCCCGCTAAGCTGGATGCCGTGCTGAAGCAATTCCTGGTGGAAATCAACCGTGTGCCGGGTGTGCTCTTCGCCTTCAGCGGTTTCACGGCCAACACACCCTCTATCCGCATGAACGTGGACCGCATCAAATGCGAGATGCTGGATGTGCCGGTCGCCAAGGTGTTCGGCACCCTGCAGAACTATTTCGGCTCGTACTACGTGAACGATGTCAATCTGGATACGCAGGTCAACCAGGTGATCATCCAGTCCGACTGGACGGGACGTCGTACGCCGGAGGACGCGCTCAGGCTGTACGTGCGCAGCACGCGCGGCGCCATGGTGCCTTTGGGCAGTCTGGTCTCGCTGGAGAGTCAGATCGCCCCGCGGCTCTATCCGCGGTACAACCTCTATCCCAGTGCCGCCATCACGGCCCAGCTTGTGCCGGGCGCGAGCAGTGGCGACGTGATGGCGCGGATCGAGGAGGTCGCCAGCCGGACGTTGCCCAAAGAGTACTCCTTCGAGTGGTCGGGGCTGAGTTTCCAGGAAAAGCGTGCCTCGGGTCAGACCGTACTGCTCATCATCGCCGCGCTGGTCTTCGGCTATCTGTTCCTCGTGGCCCAGTATGAGAGCTGGACCATCCCGATGCCGGTGATGCTTTCGATCTTTGTGGCTATGGCCGGCGCGTTCTACGGATTGAAGGTCTGGGGGATGTCGCTCAGCATCTACGCGCAGCTCGGGTTGATTCTGCTGATCGCTCTGGCCAGTAAGAATGCGATTCTGATCGTGGAGTTTTCCAAGGTCAAACGTGAGGAGGGCGAGTCCATCGTGGCGGCTGCCGCCGAGGGCGCGGGGCAGCGCTACCGTGCGGTGCTGATGACGGCGCTGACCTTTGTGCTGGGCGTGTTGCCGATGGTCTACGCGACCGGCGCCGGCGCGGCCAGTCGACGCGCGATCGGCGTCACAACGCTGTCGGGCATGATCGCCGCGACGGTTTTCGGCATTATTCTGGTGCCCGGCCTCTACGCTTTCTTCCAGGCATGGCGCGAATGGCTCAAGGGACTTTTGCGGCTTGGGCCGAAATCCTCGCTTCGCACTGCGGCAAGCGTGAGCCTGCTGTTGACGCTGATGCTGGGATGCCGTGCTGTCGGGCCGGATTATCGGGTGCCTGAGCCTGCGCCCCCCGCCGCACCGTTGCCGCAGGCCATCGAGGGCACGGCGATCGACTGCTCGGAGGTCGCCGCCTGGTGGGCCGTGTTCAATGATCCCGTCCTGACGCAACTGGTGGACCGCGCGCTGTGCGCGAACCGCACGATTCAAGGCGGCATTGCCAGTGTGCGTGAGGCGCGCGCCCGATTGGGCATCAGCCGCGCCGGACTTTTGCCCGAGGTGGATGCCGGTGGCGCTTACCGCCGCTTCCGCAACAGTGACAATGCGGGGGCGCCGGGTGAGGGTGACTTCTATACGGCGGGGTTTGACGCCTCGTGGGAGCTTGACCTGTTCGGGCGCCGGCGCCGCGCCATTGAGGCCGCCCAGTCAGAGTTCGAAGCCAACGTGGCAACGCTGGAACAGATCTGGGTGAGCGTGGCGGCGGAGACCGCGCGCGTGTACACGCAACTTCAAACCGTTCGCCAGCGGCTGGCGGTGGCCCACACCAATCTGGCGGTGCAGGCCGACACGCTGGATCTGGTCGAATCCCGTGCCAAGGCCGGCATCAGTGATGCGTTGGCCGTGGAGCAGGCCCGCTACAATCTCGAGCGTACGCGCGCCACCATCCCCGGCCTGTTGAGCGAGGAGGAGGCCGCGCTTAACGCGCTGGCCGTGTTGACCGGGACGATGCCGGGAGAATTGGACGCCGCTCTGACGGCTGCCGCGCCGATCCCGACGGCTGCGCCGCGGGTGGTGGTGGGGATCCCGGCCGATCTGTTGCGCCGTCGTCCAGATGTGCGCGCCGCCGAACGGCGCCTGGCGGCCCAGACGGCGCGCATTGGCGTGGCCGAGGCGGATCGTTACCCGACTTTCCGGCTGACCGGTTCGGTCGGCCTGGAATCCCTTGAAGAAGGTTCGTTTCTGGAGTCGGGCAGCCGTTTCTTCGGCATCAGCCCGTCAGTGGTCTGGCCGATTTTCCGCGCCGGGTCGATCCGCGCCAACATCGAGGTGCAGCACGCGCTGCAGGAACAGGCGCTGGCGGCCTACGAGCAGACAGTGCTGGAGGCGGTGCGTGAATTGCGCGATGCGCTCGCCGCCTATGGGCGTGAGTTCGCGCGCTGCGAGGCCCTGCGTAACGCCGCCCAGGCGGCGCGCGACGCGGTCGCTTTGGCGCAGAATCAGTACACAAACGGACTGGCTGATTTTAACGCCGTGCTTGACGCGCAGCGTTCGCTGCTCTCCTTTGAAGAAGCGGTGACCATCAGCGAAGGCGCGATCACCGACCATCTGATTCGCGTGTACAAAGCGCTGGGTGGAGGCTGGTCGGTGTTTTCGGCATCCCCGCCAGCATCCAACTGATTTAGACTTTCATTTCAACAGTCGGTTTGCTACAACCTCACCCGTCCGCATGCGGGGATAGAGCGTGCCCGCGAGGGATCGGATTTTGAGGTTTCCGTGTATCTAAAACAGATCGAAATCACCGGCTTTAAAAGTTTTGCCGACAAGACCCGCTTGCAGTTCGAACCTGGCATGATTGCGATTGTGGGGCCGAACGGCTGCGGTAAGAGCAATGTCTCCGACGCGATCCGCTGGGTGCTGGGCGAGCAGCGCCCGACCGCGTTGCGCTGCGCCAAGATGCCAGACGTGATTTTCAACGGAACCGATAACCGCAAACCGCTGGGCATGGCCGAGGTCTCGATCACCTTCGCGGATTGCGAGGGCGTGCTGGACACCGAATTCAATGAAGTCACGATCACCCGCCGCGTCTTCCGTTCCGGCGAAGGCCAATACTTCATCAACAAGAACCTCTGCCGTCTCAAGGATGTCCATCGGCTTTTCATGGGCACCGGCATCGGCACGACTTCCTATTCGGTGATGGCGCAAGGCCAGATCGATGCCATTCTCTCGTCTAAGCCGGAGGATCGCCGCGCGGTTTTTGAGGAGGCCGCCGGCATCACCAAGTTCAAGGCGGACCGCAAGGAAGCGTTGCGCAAGATCGAACAGACCGAAGCGAACCTGCTGCGCCTCGCCGACGTGATCCGCGAGGTCAAGCGCCAGATCGGCACGATCCAGCGCCAGGCTGGAAAAGCGCAGAAGTATCGCGAACTGCGTGACGAACTGCGGGGGCTCGACATCTTTCTCACCCGCCGCCGGCTCGCCGCGCTCGACATCCGTATCCGCGAGCTGGACACCTCCATCCACGCGCTTGGCGGGCAACTGGTCGCGCATCAGGAGTTTGTGGCCGAAGCCGAGGCGGAGTCGTCCAACATCCACACCTTGATCCATGAGACCGAGGCCCGTATCGCCGAGCTGACCGAACAGGCGGCGCAGGCGGACAACCGCTTTATCCGTGCGCAGGAAGTCATCAAGGTCAACGAGCAGCGCATCGCCGAATACCGCGCTTGGGCTGAGCGCGACAACCGCGAGATTTCGGAAACGCGGGCGCAGATCGAACAGCTCAAGATGCAGATCGAATCGCTGGAGCAGAAGCGTTTACTGACCCAGCAGGCCGTTGATGTCGAACGCGGTAAGCTTGAGGAGGCGCAGGCGCGCTTTGACGCGCATCGGGCGCGGATCGATCAGACGCGCCAACAGCTCCAGCAGGATCGGCAGCGCTCCGTCGAGTGCGAGCGCCGCAGCGCCCAGATTCAGCAGGCACTTGCCGAGATGGAGGCGCGTCAGCGCGATGTGCTGATGAAGCGCGACCGCCTGACCGCCGAGCACCGCCAGATGGAGGAGGCGCTGGCCGCCGCCGACCAGATTCGCGCGGAGGTCAAGGCGCGGCTCGACCGTTCCCGGTCCGATGCCGAGAGTGTAGGGGAGAGACTGGAAACGCTGGAGGAGGAGCGCGCCTCTGTTGCCGCCGAGATGAAACGCGTGCAGGACGAGGCGTCCCGCATGCAGTCCGAGGCCTCCGCGAAACGCGCGCAGATCGAGCTGTTGACCGATAAGCGTGAATCCTCCGACGAATTCGCCGCAGGCTCGCAACAAGTGCTGGATCCGGAAAATCCGCTGGGGCTCGCGCCGCAAGCGGTACTCGGCGCACTGGCCGATCAATTGAGCGCCCCCTCTGATTTGCGCCTAGCGCTCGAAGCGGCACTGCGTGCCTGGCTGGACGCGGTGGTGGTGCGAGACGCCGCCAGCGCGCGCCAGGCGCTAACGGCTTTGTTTGCGCAGGGCCAGCATGCGGCCGCGCGTATTGTTGCGGCCGAAGGCGGTAACGGCGAGCGCCGTACGCCGCCGCCCGGACTCGTCAACCTACTGGACCAAGTGCAGGTCACCGACGGATTTGCACCGGCGGCGGAACGGCTGCTCGGCTCGGTGTTTTTGGCGGAACGTCTGGAGGATGTGCCCGAGGTCATCCCTGAGGGATGCAGTGTTGTCACGCGCGGCGGTGTCATGATGCATGGCGACGGCTGCGCGGAACTCTGGATGCCGGACAGCCAGGTGTCCAGCCCGCTCGCGCGCCGCATGCTGGTGGCTGACACGAGTGAACAGCTCGACTTACTCGAAGAGCGTTTAGCCACGCATCGTCGTCGTCTTGAGCAGCTCAACGCGCGCGTCGGCGAGTTGGGGGTGCTGGTGAACCAGACGCGCCAGGAGCGGGACGAGAACCGGCGAAAGGCGGCTCAGGCGGAAGGCGAATACCAAACGGTCAGCCGCGAGACGGAGCGTGTGCGTGGTCGGATGGCGGCGGTGGCCAAAGAACTGGAATCAATCTCCGCGTTGACGGCTGGTGATGACGAACGTCGTGGTGCGTTGAGCGGCGAGCTTCAGGCTTTGACGGGATTGCGCGGCGAGCTGCTGGAACGTACGGCTGAACTGTCGGCCACGCTGCAGGAGCTGGAGGGTGTTTACGGTGAATGGAGTCACGCGCTCACCGAATGCCGCATCCAGGTCTCCAGTTTGACGCAGCAGTTGGAGCATGCGGCGTCACAGCGGGAATCGATCCAGACGCGCATTGACGAGCTGGAGCGCACGATTCAGGGACGCAGTCGCGGCGTGATGTCGTACGACGAAAGCATCGAGCGGCTGACGGTTGAGATCCAGACGCTTGAAGACAACCTGGATCCGATGCGCATCGCGGCGGAAACGCTGCACATGAAGATCGAAGAGACCCGGCGCGAACGTGCGGCGCGCCAGCGCGAGTTGGAAAAGACCGACGCGACCCTCACCGAGCGGCGCCGCGCCTTGGATCGCACGCGCGAGGAAAAGAGCAAGGCCGAGGTCGAGATCGCTGAGTCGCGCATGCGCCGGCAGAATCAGATCGATCACATCTACAACGAATACGGTCTTTCTGCGGAGGAACTGGTCGCACATCCCGATCCGGCGTGGGAAAACGGCGAGCTGCCGCCGGTGCCGGAGATCGAGGCGCGTGTCGCGCAGTTGACGGCGGAGATTCAGGCCCTCGGCCCTGTCAATCTCGTGGCGATCGAGGAGTACAAAGAGCTGGAGGAGCGGTACACCTTCCTGAAGGCGCAAGAGCAGGATCTGCTGAAGTCAAAAGAACAGATTCTTGATCTGATCACCATGATCAACAAGAAGTCGAGCGAGATGTTCCAGACGACCTTCGAGCAAGCCAACGCCAATTTCGAGACGATGTTCACCAAGCTCTTCAATGGCGGCCAGGCCAAGCTGGTCCTGTTGGAAAACGCGGAAGATCCGCTGGAGTGCGGCATTGACATCATCGCGCGGCCGCCCGGCAAGCGTCCGCAGTCGGTGACGTTGCTCTCCGGCGGCGAGCGCACCATGACGGCGGTGAGTCTGCTGTTCGCGATCTTCATGATCAAGCCCGCGCCGTTCTGCATGCTCGACGAGTTGGATGCCGCGCTGGATGACAGCAATATCGGACGTTTCGTGCAGGCGCTCAAAGACTTCCTGACGCAATCGCAGTTCCTGATCATCACGCACAACCAGCACACGATCGCCGGATCGGACATCGTGTACGGCGTGACGCAGCAGGAAAAGGGCATCTCGAAAATTGTCTCCATGCGTCTCAAAGAGATCGGCGTCAAAGAATTGTCGATGGGGGTGCCCGCGCCGGCACCGACGGTGGAAGAAGAACGTGTCAAGCCTAGGCGTAAAAAGAAGGTCGAGCCGGAGACGGACGAGACGCAAGAACGCTAGGTTTTTGTTCTCGGATCGAAGTCGGGATGTCGGGTTTGGGGAGAGATGATGTTTGATTTCAGTGAGCAGGATGCCGCGGCGCTGGTGGCGCTTCAGCGCGGCATCGCGCTGACGGAGCGTCCGTTTGCGGAGACGGGCGCGGCGTGCGGTCTTTCTGAGGCAGCGGTTTTGGATTTGGTGCGGCGGTTGCTGGCGTCGGGCGAGGCACGCCGCTTTGGCGCGGTCTTTGACGCGCGCCGCCTGGGCTACCGCAGCGCGCTGTGCGCCATGACGGTGCCGCGCGCCCGGCTGGCGGAAGTCGCCGGCAGGGTGGCGGCGGTGCGCGGCGTGACCCACGCCTACGAGCGCGGCTGGCCGGAGCCCTTGCCGCGCGATCTGCCGGGCGGGCCGGGTGACCAGAGCTGGCCGAACCTCTGGTTCACGCTGGCCGCGCCCAGCGAGACGTTCGCCGATGACCTGCAGCAGTTGCGTGCCGCCTGTCAGCCGTATGGTATCCATGAACTGCCGGCCACGCGGCGATTTAAGATCGATGTGATTTTTGACATCCGTACGCGTGATCGCGACGAGAAGGTAGAGCCCCGTTTACCGTTGGCGCGTGAGTCTGCCAATGTTGTTACGCTGGATGAGGCGGAACGTGCGCTTGTGCGCGCGCTGGAAGGGAATGTGCCGGTCAGTGAGCGTGTCTACCGGGATGTTGCGGATCGGCTCGGCATGACGGAGAGTGACCTGCTTGAACAGCTCCGCGCTTGGCAGGCGTCCGGCGTGCTGCGTCGTTTCGGGCTGCTGCTGCGCCACCGCGAGATCGGTTTTAAGGCGAACGGCATGTGCTGTTGGGACATGCCGAAGGAAGAGGTGCTGGAGGCCGGACGCCGTGTCGCGGCGTTCCCGGAGGTGACGCACTGCTACGAAAGGCCGCGCCTGGATGTCTTTCCTTTCCGTCTTTACGCCATGATCCATACGCCGGAGTGGTTGAAGACGCAGCAGCTTTTCGAACGATTGACACGTGAGGCCGGACTGGCGGGCGGGCAGTTGCTGCTCTCGGTCAGGGAATTCAAGAAGACCAGCATGAGTTTCTTTTGAGGGCTGATGGCTTTAGGGTTTCGCGATGAAGATTGTGTGCGACAAGAACATGCCCTATGCGGCCGAGGCGTTCGGCACGCTGGGCGAGGTGGTGCTCAAGGACGGCCGCCAGATCACGGCCGATGACGTGCGCGACGCCGAGCTGCTGATCACCCGCTCGACCACGAAGATTAACGCCGCTCTGCTCGACGGCAGCGCGGTGCGTTTCTATGGGTCGGGCGTGATCGGCACCGACCACATCGATATCCCCTATCTGGCGTCGCGCGGCATTGTCTGGACCGGTGCGCCGGGATGCAATGCGGAGAGCGTCGCGACCTACGTCACGGCGGCGCTGCTGTGGTTGGGCGGACGGACGGGTTTGACGCTCGAAGGCCGCACGTTGGGCGTGATCGGCGTGGGGAACGTCGGACGCCGCGTCTGTGCCCATGCGCGGGCGCTTGGGATGCGTGTGCTGGCCAACGATCCGCCGCGCCAGCGCGATCCGGACGATGCCGAGGCTGCCGCGTTTGTCTCGCTGGAACGTGTGCTGGAGGAGTCGGATGTCGTCACCTGCCATGTGCCGCTCACGCGCCAAGGGCCGGACGCCACCTTCCACCTGCTGGATGCGGCGCGGCTCGCGCGTCTGCGGCCGGGTGTCGTTTTCATCAACGCGGCGCGCGGCCCGGTGGTGGATACGGATGCGCTGCTGGCGGCGATGGACGACGGTCGCGTGGCGCAGGCGGTGATCGACTGCTGGGAAGGCGAGCCGGCTTACCGCCCTGATCTGCTGGCGCGCGCGGCGCTGTCGACGCCGCACATCGCGGGGCATGCCTATGAGGGCAAGGTGAACGGCACGGCGATTGTCTACCGGCGCGCCTGCGAGTTTCTCGGCGTGCCCGCCGCGTATCCGTTCACACTGCCCGAGCCGCCGCTGCCGCTGTGGCGGGGCGATGTGGCCGGGCGAAGCGACGAGGAGGTGCTGCGCGAGCTGGTGCTGGCCGTGTATGACATTGAGGCCGATTCACGGTGCCTTGCCGGCTCGTGTGTGGCCGACGATGCCGCGCGGGCCGCGGCGTTTGACGCGCAGCGCAGCCGGTATCCGATGCGTCGCGAGTTCGCCTCCACACGGGTACAGGCGGCGCATGCCTCGGACGCGTTGCTGGCGAAGATCGCCGGGCTGGGCTTCCGGCTAGAAGCGCTTGGCGACCGATAGGGCGATCAGGTGGCAGAAGCCGTCGTCGAACTCGACGCTCGCGCTCTTCGTGCCGTTACTGACGGTGCGTGAGCAGTCCTTCAGGATGATGAGGCCGTAGCTGGCGTTGAGGGTCCAGGTGTCGAGCGCGTAGCCGACGCCTGCGCTGAGAATGTGGCGATCACCGGGGGGAAGCATGGTGTCGGTGTAGCTGCGGTTGATGGGGTCCGCGTCGTACACGTAGCCGCCCTGTACCGACCAGCGCTCCGTGAGCAGATATTCGGCACCCAGGGCGAGGCGCCAGACGTCCCTCCAGTTTTTCTGTTCCGATGAACGCGGCAGTTTGTCGTGGTTGCCGAGCGTAGGGCCAAAGGTCATTGTCAAATCGTCGTAGGTGCTCCATTCGGTGTAGATCGCGGCTAAGCCAATATTGAGGCGTTCGGCGGGGCGGTAGTTCAAACCGGCGGTCCAGGAGGGCGGCAGCTCGATCTCGCCGCGCGCCGATGAATGGCCGTACGGCAGGGGATTGGGAATGGCAACCGGTGCCGTCGTGTGTGCCGAGCTGTCGGCCTCAAAATCGCCCTTCACCGTGTGGCGCACGCGCGAGCGGTAGACGAAGCCGGCATCCAGGTTGTCCAGGATTTTGTAGGACACGCCGAGGTTGTAGCCGTAGCCCCAGGAATCGCCCTTGACGCGGGTGCGCATGCTGCCGATCACCGGCAATGGCGGGTAGGGGGGCGGCAGCGCGCCGATCGTGTCGTTGTCGAACGGGGTCTTGCGGTGGTCAAAGTCCAGGTACATGACGCGCAGGCCGGCGGCGAGCGACAGGCGGTCGTTGACCTTGTAGGCGATGTTGGGGTTGAGGGTGATCGTTTCCAGCGTGGTCTCGGTGCTGCTCCACTTCAGGTTCCAGTCGCGGTCATACTTTGTGCCCAGACCGTACTCCGTATAGATACCGAAGCCGAAAAACCAGTCATCGGCAAGCTGTTGGGAGACGTAGGCGTGGGGCGGCGCGAACCAGCCCGCGTCGAGGTTGTTCTTTTCGCCGTTGGCGGTGATGTCCAGTACCGGATGGATCGCGGTCACGCCGATGAGCGTGTGTGTGCCGCTGAGGTCGGTCAGGTTGGCCGGGTTGAAGTAGTTGGCCGAGGCGTCGCCGGTGTCGCCGACGAGCGCCCCTCCCATGGCATTCCCGCGCGCGCTGGCCTCGTACAGCGCAAAACCTGCGGCGAGTGTGGTCATTGAACATGCGAACGTGGCCAGCATAACCAGTGCGGAGGCACGGCGTGATGACATGATGAGTCTCTTTCTGTAAGTCAGTCGTTGGGATTCGCTCCGGTGTGACCGGAACAAAATGACACTTTATGTTATTTTGTCATCTTAAGCAAGTGCAATTCTTGACTTTGTGGAAGGGGGTATGTTACCGTTCGCAATGTCCATGCTTGAGTCGGTATGGAGGTCGGTTGATGCCGGTTGAATGGTTTTTTTGGAGGTTGGAGAGGTCATGACGCTTGAATTGAAGCAGAATTGCAAATACGCGCTTTTGGTTCCCACGAGCATGGGTATCCGGATCACCCCGGTCAACGGACAGCCGGTGCATTTGGGCGGGAACTTCATCATGCAGGCGACCAGCGCCGAAACGAACGTCGCCAGCGTGGCGGCCTATCTGGGGATGCCGGTCAAGGTGTTGACCACCTTTGTGAAGGGCAGTCCCATCGCCCAGCTCATCAAGGACAACCTGCGCAGCCGCCACATGGATTTCGAGGGGGTTGAGGTTGAGCAGGGGGGGCCGTGGGGCTATCGCCACCAGATCAACATTGCCGACAGCGGTCTGGGTTCACGCGGCCCGCGCGTCTGGAACGACCGTGCCGGCGAGGTCGGGCGCACGCTCAACGTCAAGGATTTCGACCTGGACCGTATCTTTGGCCAGGAGGGAGTGCAGATCGTCCATCTGTCGGGCCTGATCGGTGCGCTGTCGCCCGAGACCAGCACGTTCTGCCTTGAGCTGGCGCGCGCCGCCAAGAAGTACGGGACCAAGATCTCATTCGACCTCAACTACCGCGCCTCCTTCTGGAAGGGCCGTGAGGCGGAGCTTTCCGCGGTCTTCAAAGAGATCGCCAGCGTGGCGGACATCCTCGTGGGCAATGAGGAGGATTTCCAGCTTTGCCTTGGTGTGAAGGGGCCAGAAGCGGGCGGCAAGGATATCGCGGCGAAAATCGACGGGTTCAAGGGCATGATCGAGACGGTCAAGAAGGCTTTCCCCAACGCGCAGGTCTATGGCACGACGTTGCGTGAGGTCGAGCACGCCAACGCCCATCACTGGGGCGCGCTGATGTCGGTCGGCACGGAGTGGTTCGTGGTGCAGCCGCGTCCGATCGCGGTATTGGACCGTATCGGCGGCGGCGACGGATTTGTCGGCGGCATGCTCTACGCCATTCTGAAGGGCTGGGAACCAGAAAAGTGGATCCAGTTCGGCTGGGCGACCGGTGCGCTGGCCACGACGATGCTGGTGGACTACGCCCTGCCGGCGGACGAAGACCAGGTCTGGAGCGTCTGGAAGGGTAACGCCCGCGTCCAGCGCTAAGCACCTCGTTTATGGATGCAATCACCCAAGGCCGTGTGCGTCTGCACCAGATGCTGATCCGTCAGGGTGATCCTGACGCGAACACGGCGAGTATCTTGGCCGCGATGGCGCGTGCGCGGGAAGACGGCATGCGTATTGCCGTCTTCCCGGAGTGGGCGCTGAGCGGGTTCTTGGCTGGTCCCGAGTGGCTCGACGGTTCTTGTCTGCGGGCGTGCGAGCGCGGTCTTGCACGTATTGTCGAGGCCTCGCAGGGACTGGCGGTCGTGTTGGGGACGGTGGTGCCTTACCGCGGGCGGTTGGCCGGCGCGGCGGTGGCGGCTGCAGAGGGTCGGCGCGTGGCGCCGCTCGGTTCGCCGCTGCCGTTTGTGCCCAAACTCCTTGCGCCCCAGAACCGTTTTGACAACGTGTCGGGCTTGCTGTGCGCCGGCGCCGTGGCGGCGATGGAGGGCGTGGCGCTGCCTTCGCTTTTTGCGCCTTTCACGCTGAACGGCATGCAGGTTGTGGCGTGGTGCGGTCGCGCGTTGCCGAACGGTGTGGACACGATGAGGGCGGACGCCGGGCTGCTGCTGTGTCTGGACACGCGGCCCTACACGCGCGATCGGCCGCTGGGCGACGCGCCGTCCGCCGGTGGCGTGCCTGCCGCGTGCTGTTGCGGTACCGGCGTGGTCGATACCGGCAAGACGCTGTTCGTGCTGGCCGGCGGCACGCAAGTCCGGTGGCCGGACGGACGTGCTCGGCATGCACCGTTGTTATGCGAGGCAGCGCTGGATTTGGGGGCCGCCTCCTGCGGCAGCGCATCAGCGCACGCCGACCATTCCGCGCCGCGCATGGTGATTGAGGCGCTGGAGTATGCGTGCCGCCTGCAACTTGAGCGGCTGGGCCTGAGCCGCGTGGTGGTTGGCGCTTCCGGCGGCATCGACTCCGCGCTGACCGCGGCGCTGTACTGCCGTGTTGTGGGGCCGGAGCATCTGCTGCTGGCGAATATGCCCAGCCGTCACAATTCCGGCACCACGATCAGCCTCGCACGGCGCTTGGCAGCCAATTTGGACTGCTACTATACCGAAATTCCGATCCAGGAGAGCGTGGAGCTGACGAGGCGGCAGATGGATGGCTGTGTCTGCGAACGCCCGGGCGGCAGGAAACGCGCGATGGCACTTTCGGATTTAGCCGTCGAAAATGTGCAGGCGCGTGACCGGTCGGGGCGCGTGCTGGCGGCTTTGGCCAGCGCGTTCGGCGGGGTCTTTACCTGTAACGCCAACAAATCGGAGTGTGCCGTCGGATACGGCACGATGTACGGCGACATCTCCGGCTTTTTCGCGGCGCTGGCGGATCTGTGGAAACGCGAGGTCTGGGAGCTGGCGCGTTGTTACAATGACGAGGTGTTCGGCCGCGAGATGATTCCCCAGGGATCGATCCTGATCGTGCCGTCCGCTGAACTGAGCCCGGCGCAGAATGTGGACGAAGGCAAGGGCGATCCGTTGGTCTACGCCTGGCATGATCGCTTGTTTGCCGCCTGGACGGAACGGCCGGTACCGGCGACACTCGACGAATTGATGCGCGGATATGCTGAGGGCGTGGTCGGGGAGATCACCGGCTACACAGACGACGTACGCGCGCTCTTTCCGGATGAGGCTTCGTTCCGCAACGATCTTACGCGCATGTGGCGGCTCTACAACGGCCTGGCGCGCGCCAAACGTTTGCAGGCGCCGCCCGTGCTGTCGCTGAAGAGCCGCACCTTCGGTTTCGATCTTGGCTCGGCCCAATTGCCGATTCTTGATGAGCTTTGGTCCTGATGGTGTGGTGTTACGGTCGGCTGTCCAATTGGTTGCCTGTGCCATCATTACGGATGTTACGCGCCGAATCGGGCTCGAAGCGGTTGCCGGTCACGCGGTTATGATCGGCAAAATCACGGTCGTCCAGACTGCTGCCAAACGGATACCCCGCATCGCAGCCGCAGTATGCCCGACGGCCGTTGCGTGAACCCAGCCAGATGCCGTAGGAGCGCCAGGCCAGATTCCGCGTCATGAAGCGGTTGTCTGCAAGGACATTGTCGTGCGGCGTCTGATGCCGCACCGTGCCGCCCTCGCCGCAATTACGGTAGAGGTAGATACCGCCAAGCGGTATATGCGTGAAGACGTTTCGCTCGATGCGGTTATGGGCTGAACCGTCGACGGCCACCGCTTCGCGCGCCACCTTGGCGGCAAAGGTGTTTCCGCGAATCGTGTTCTGCCCGCTCTCCGCATCGAGATACAGGGCGACGGAACGGCTGCGTCCGGTGATCACGCAGTCCTCGACGGTGACGTGCGTGACGCCCGGCGCGAGATAGATCGGGATACGTCCTTCGGACTCGATCCATACGTTCCTGATCGTGATGCGGGTCGGGGCCGCTGCCTGTGCGCGCCCGGTGTGGCCTGCCGTGCGGGACGATGCGCGCACTGCCGCGCTCTGTCCGTTACGCCCCATGCCGATGATACGGATGGATCCGCGGAGCTTGGCGTTGCGGAACGTGATGTCAGTTGGGCGTTCCCAAGCGTTCCCATTCCAGCGCGAGCAGATGATCAGCTCGGTGAGTTTGCCGTCGTTCAGCCAACCGCCGCCGGCGTCCATCACGGTGCCGCTGGCGGCGCTGCCACTGAGCCGGATACATTCGTAGCGGTGTATCGGGATGAGCCGCGCAGTGAGTGAACGGCCGCCGATATGGCGGGCGATACCCTCTGCCACCAAGGCCAGCACGACGGCACAAGCGGCAAGATACAACGGTTTATGCAACATGGCATGCACGCCGGAAGTCTGTCAACGTGATAAAACGGCAAAGTCACAATAAGCGCGTCAACCATAGCAGGAACAGCGCGATGGATACGAGTGAAAAAAGTCGTTGTCTATTCGGCAGCCATAAGCCACAATCTGAACGGACAGGAAAACGACAGTCGGGAGCGTAGCGGCATGACACCAGGCGTTTTGCATCAGATCGTCTCGGCATCGGGCTGGCGCCGGTTGTTCCGGCCGGCTTATCATTCGGAAGAACAAAAATAATGACGAGCCGTGCTTTACATGTTGCCTTGGTGCTCAGTCTCAACAAGCGTTTCGACCGCAAGGTGATTGAGGGCGTGACCCGTTTTGTGCACGAGTCCGGGACGTGGAGCGTGTTTTTGGAAGATGATCCCTCAGCCAAAATTCCCGATTTCAGACGCGGGCATTTCGACGGGGTGATCGCCGATCTGGACGACCCCCGCATTCCGCGTCAGGTTGCCGGACTCGCCATGCCGGTTGTCGGCATCGGCGGTATCGATCCCGGTTGCGATCTCCATCTCACGGTCTCCACCGTCGGCACCCACAACCGCAAGATCGCGGAACTGGCGGCCGATTACCTGATGCGGCTCGGACTGCGGAGCTTTGGCTACTGCGGGATTCCGGCGAGCACCATCGATCCGTGGAACCGCGAACGTCAAGAGACGTTCGTGCGGCTGGTCAAGGAGCAGGGACACGTCTGCTCCATTTTCAGCGCGCGCTACAAGCCGTCGCACAGTTGGGAGCAGTTGCAGGAGGCGATCGGCGCTTGGCTTGCGCCGCTGCCCAAACCGGTCGGCGTGTTGGCGGCGAACGATGTGCGGGCGCGGCATGTGCTGGAGGCGTGCCGCCGTTTCGCTTTCCGTGTGCCCGATGACGTCGCTGTGTTGGGGGTTGACAATGACGACTTGATCTGCGAACTGGCGACGCCGCCGCTCTCCAGCATTGTGCAGGGAACCGAGGAGATCGGCTACTGCGCCGCAAAGCTTCTCGATGATTTCATGCGGTGCCGCAAGCGTCAGGTCACCAACATCTTGGTCGATCCGGTCACGATCGTCGAGCGGGCCTCGACGGATCTGATCGCGACATCGGATCGGATGGTTGCGGATGCGCTGCGCGAGATCCGCCGACGGGCGTGCGACAGGATCGGCGTTTCGCAGATTGCGAGCGAGATCGGTGTCTCGCGCGCCACGTTGGACGGTCATTTCAGGCGGGTGGTGGGGCGCAGCGTCCACGATGAAATTCTGCGCGTCCAAATCAATGCCGCCCGGACGTTGCTCGCGGCCACCGATCTGCCGTTGGACGAGATCGCCCGACGTGCGGGGTTCTGTCATGCGCAGTATCTTTCGGCCATCTTCAAGAAAGAGTGCGGTCAAACGCCTGGCGACTACCGGCGCCGCGCACGGTAGCTTCCGGTTTTGTTTGATTTCACACTCAATTTGTGAAAAAACGCAATGGTTGGAATGGATGGGTCGTGTCATACTCGATACGAATACGGGGCGAATCAACCGCCGCGACCGCTGTATTGGGTGACGTGCGGCAAGGTTTCGCAAAAACGAGGAGGAACTTCAATGGCACGGATTCATGTCGGATTAAACACAGAGTTTTCACGCAGCAGCGACAAGCCGTTCGAGTGGGCGGTGAAGGCGGCTGCGGAGATGGGGTACAAGTACATCGAGCCCATGGTCCACTTCGGCCGTGAGCTGATGAGCGAGGCCGGCTATTTCCATACGGTCTCGATGTTTGACGATCCCTACCGCATCAAAGAGGCGTGCGATGCGGCGGGCCTGACGATCTCGGGGCTGCAGGCGCATGGCCCGCTGTGCCGCCCCGAGGTGCACGGCGAGTACATCAAGCTGGCGATCCGTGTGGCGGGTGAGATCGGTGTGCCGGTGATCAACACCGACGAGGGCAAGAAGGCCAAGTGGACGACGGAAGAGGAGGATTTCGTGCTGATCAGGTACACGCTGCAGGAGGCCGCTTTTGTGGCCGAGCGCCGCGGCGTCAAGATCGGTCTGGAGCCACACTCTCAGTATTCGAAGACGCCCGAGGGCTTGGACCGGATTTACAATCTGGTCAAGTCGCCGGCCATCGGCATCAATCTCGACACAGGCAACGCGTATCTGTCCGGCTCGGACGTGTACGCCTGGATCGAGAACGTGGCGCCGCGGCTGGTGCATCTGCACGCGAAGGACATCTCGGTCTCACACTCCGATGCCGAGCGCGGCAAGGTCACGGGCACGCCGGTCGGCTGCGCCTGCGGCGAAGGCGTGCTGGACTGGGAACGCATCGTGCGGATCGTCAAGGAAAAGTGCCCGCGTGACATCGTCTTCTCGGTCGAGTGCGGCACACCGGATCAGGCGGCCAAAAGCCTGGAGTGCTTGAGCAAGCTGGTGTAGGCGGTGACGCTTGTACTCCCCTCCGTGGTTTTTTCATGCGAGGGGTCAGAATACATGGTTGACGAGGCTGCCAGTCCGGTCGATGCACAACGGCTGGAATCTGGAAGGTTGAAATCAGGCCATGGGCCGCTTGTCGGTGCCCGTCAATTCCGGTCGCCAGGTGGCGGCAGGCTGCGACTGGTGGCGGAGGGGGAAGGATATGGGAAGGGAATTATGGTTTGGGGCAATCGCCGCTCTCATGCTAACGGCCAACGCTGTGATAGCGGCGGAGTTGTGGATCGGCGCGGCGGAAACGGATATCACGCCCGACCGGCCGGTGGCCTTGGACGGTAACAAGACCGGCCCGATCGCCCGGTCGATCAAGAGCCGCTGCCGTGCGGAGGTGCTGGCCTTGGAAGCGCGTGAGCAGAGCAAGCCGACGGACGCCGCGATTCTGGTCGTATGTGATCTGGTCCGGATCAGACCGGGCGTGCAGGCGGCCTTCCGTGCCCATGTGGCGAGTCATCTGCCGGGATTCGATATCAACAAGCTGTTTCTGGCCGCGACACATACGCACTGCGCGCCGGTTACCGCTCAGGACGAATACGACGGTTATGGCGACGCCATGCAGCCGAAAGAGTATGTGTCCTTCCTGTTCGGACGCTTGACGGACGCGGCAGTCAAGGCTTGGCAAGAACGTCAGCCGGGAACATTCGCTTGGGGACTTGGGCATGCCGTGATCGCGCAGGGTCGGCGTACCGTGCATAAAGATGGTTCGGCTGTGATGTACGGCAGTACAAGCCGTGCCGATTTCCGGCATCTGGAGGGCGGCGTAGATCAGGCTGTGGATGCGCTTTACTTTCTGGATGCAGAAAAAAAGATGAAGGCGGTGGTTCTGACGGCGCAGGCCCCGGCGCAGAGCGGGGGAGGGACCCACATCGACGCCGACTACTGGCACTGGGTACGAGAAGGGGTACGCCAACGGCACGGTCAAAGAACGGTGGTGTTGGGTTTCATTGCGCCATCAGGAAATCAGGTTCCGCGTTGCGTCCTGCGAAAAGGCGCTGAGGAACGTATGATCAAACTGAAGGGCGTTTCGTGGACGCGCGAGATCGGGGAAAGAGTTGTGCGGGCGGTGGACGATGTGTGGCAGGCTGTCAGTCATGACCTGCGATCAGATGTCGTTTTTTCGCACCGTGTCGAGTGCTTTGACCTGCCTGGGCGAAAGGTGACGGAAGACGAGTATTGTGCGGCCCAAAAAAAGCATGATGAGCTGAATGCCAAAGCAAAACTCGTAGGGGGCGATTATTGGGAGAAACGCCGGGCTGCAAAGACGCTGGCGCGTTATGAGGCGCAGAAGATCGCCGATCCGGCAGTCGGTGTGGAGATGCATGTCATTCGTCTGGAAGATGTTGTGATCGCCACCAATCCCTTTGAACTTTATCCTGAATACGGCGTGCGCATTCTGGGCCGCAGTCCCGCCGGTCAGACGGTATTGCTCTCGTTCGCAAGTCCTTTGGATGAGAGCGGTTATATGGCCACGCGCGAAGCGACGAAGGCGGGCGGCTACAGTGCGTTGGTCGAGAGTTGTCCGGTCGGGCATGAGGGCGGTCAGATTTTTGTGGATCGGACTGTCGAAGCGATCAAGAAACTGTTCCTGAAAAAGTGATGATGGCGGGATGTCTTTACAAACTGAGCGTGTGGACTGTGCTGGCGACGCTGTTGGCCGCAGGTGCCTTCGGCGGCGCGGTGGATCGCGCTGCGTTCGAGGCGGCGCTTATGCACGAGGAGGGTGCCGGTGCCCAACCTCCGTTGCGCATCGTGCTGCTGGCGGACAAGAAAGACCATGGTCCGACCGGCAACGGCCTGCACGACTATCCGCTGTGGCAGGAGCGCTGGGCATTATTGCTCGGCGGATATGCCGCCTCCGACGCCGCACAGGTCAATCTTCATGGGCCGGCGGTCACGGACGTCGCATTGGGGGAAGGTGCTCCGGGAGTCTCGGTCGAACGCGCGCGGGGTTGGCCATCGGATGCTCAGTTCGCGGCGGCGGATGTGATCGTGGCCTTCTGTTATCTGTCTTGGAACGATGCGCGTAAAAAGCAGGTGGATGCCTATCTGGCGCGCGGGGGAGGGGTGGTGGCCATTCATTCGGCGGCATGGACGTTGCCGAAGGCCGATCCGGCGGTGGCCGAACGGCTGGGCGTGGGCGGTTTCGCGCGTTACCGGCATGGCGAGGTGCGGGTAGAGACGGTCGTTCCTGACCACCCCGTCTGCCGCAACCTGCCGCAGACGGTCATGTTGGACGATGAGACCTACTGGCCGCCGATACCGCCGGTCGATACCGCGCGTGTGACCGTGCTCGCGGTCTGCCGTGAAAAAAACGAGAAGGGAGTTTTGCAGCCGCAACCGATGTTATGGACCTTTGAGCCGGGTAAAGGCCGCGTGTTCGGTTGTGTGCCGGGGCACAGTGCGGCGACTTTCGACGACCCGTGGTTCCGGCTTGCGGTGTTGCGTGGGATCGCTTGGGCGGCGGGGGGCTCGCCCTACAGATTTGACAGGCTCGCTCCGCGCGGTGCACGGTTCAACGGGCCGAAGGAAAAATGAACAAGGGAAGGAAAGAGATTATGCAGAAGATCAATAGACGGGTGTTCCTTAAAGGAGCGACTTTGGGTGCGGCGGCACTTGCGGCACCGACGATCATTCCGGCGACGGCGTTCGGCGCCAACGAGCGCATCGCGCTCGGCTGCATCGGCGTCGGCGGCATGGGCACCGGCAACATGCGCAATTTCCTGGCGGCTGACGCCTGTCGCGTGGTCGCGGTCTGCGACGTGCAGCGCGACCGGCGCGAACGCGCCAAGAAGACGGTGGACGAAAAATACGGCGACACGGGGTGCGCCATGTACGGCGACTACCGCGAGCTGCTGGCGCGCAAGGACATCGACGCGGTGATGATCGCGGCGCAGGACCACTGGCATTCGCTGATCGCCACCGCAGCGGCGAAAGCGAAAAAGGACATGTACTGCGAGAAGCCGACCGGCGTGTGCATCAACGACGGATTCGCCATCCGCAAGGCCGTGCGCAAGCACAAGCGCGTCTTCCAGTCCGGCATGTGGCAGCGCTCGCTCGGCAATTTCCGCCAGGGGTGCGAGCTGGCGCTGAACGGCTATCTCGGCAAGATCACCGAGATTGAGGTGGCGGTGCCTGCGGGGAAGAGCTTCCAGCCCAAGTACAAGGGGCCGTATGAGCCGCAGCCCGTGCCGGACGGTTTCGACTGGGCCATGTGGCTGGGGCCGGCGCGCTTCAGCCCGTTCAACCCGGCGCGGGTCACGTACCCCGACTGGTACCTGCACAACGACTATTGCGAGGGATGGACCACCAACTGGGGCGTGCATCACCTCGACATCGCGCACTGGGGCTGCCCGTTGCTGAGTAAAGAATCGTTCGAGATCGAAGTCAGCGACGTCTCCTACTATGTCAATCAGGGGTTCGGCGACAACATCGCGACGTGGAAGGCGGTTCTTGCCTACGAGAGCGGTTTGCGGGTGGTCTTCACTGATGCCGCGCAGAAACCGCAGGGCACGAAGTTCATCGGCGAAAAAGGCTGGGTGTATGTGGATCGTAACGACAAGATCGTGGCATCGGACAATTTGCTGTCGGTGCGTCCGAAAGAGGGCGACACGCGTCTGCTGCCGGTCGACAGCATGTCGTTCGACGATGTGACCACCATCAAGACCAAGGACGGCGAGCGGACCGGCTACAAGAACGTCAATCATGCCGAGGGCCTGCTGAACGCCATGCGCAGCCGCAAGGATCCGATCGCCGACATTGACGCCACGCACGTGGCGTCCACGCTGGGCATGATCACGGGCATCGCGGCGCGCCTGCAGCAGAAGCTGAAGTGGGACTGGAAGACCGAGCGTTTCGTCGGCAACGACTTGGCCAACGCCATGCTGGTGCGGCCGATGCACAACGGCTGGAAGCTGGACGTGTAAGTGAAAATCAACCGGCCCGAATCGACCTGATTCGGCGCGATCCGACGCGAGTCGATTTAGGCCGATTCCGATCGAAAAATAGAGTACGATACTCATCACTGTCGTATCATCGTCACAAAGAGGAGGGGAACATGATCAGGTCTGTGGTGTGTCTTGCAGTTGCCGGATGGATGGCGGCGTCGACGTGCGCCGGCGTGATGGAGGCCGGTGTCTGCGCTTATTCGTTCCGCAAGGTGACAGCCTTCGAGGCGATCGAGAAGGCGAAGGCGTGCGGGGCCGAGGTGATCGAGCTTTTCTTCTGGCAGAAGCTCAGCCCGGAGCATCCCGATGTGACGCTCAACCAGCATCTTTCCGACGGGCATCTCGCGGCGCTCAAAGCGAAGCTGGATACGGTCGGGATCAAGGCGGTCAATGCCTACGTCGCGGATTTTGGCAAGACGGAAGAAGAGACGCGCAAGCTGTTCACGTTCGCCCAAAAACTGGGTTTAAGGGGTTTGACCGGCGAGCCGCCGGTGGAGGCACTGGACCGTGTTGAGAGCATGGTGAAAGAGACCGGCGTGCAGCTCTGCTTCCACAACCACGCCAAAAACAAAGACAAACCGGCCTATCGGAATTGGGATCCCGAGTATCTCATGGGGCTGATGAAGGGCCGTGATCCGCGCATGGGATTCTCGGTGGACACGGGGCACATTTACCGGTCGGGCATGGATCCGGTGGCCTATTTGCGCGTGATCGAAGGTCGTGTGCAGTCCGTGCATCTCAAGGATGTGAAAGAGGCGGTAGGGGGGAGCCCGGATGTGGTGTTCGGTCAGGGGGTCGGCAACATACCGGCCGTGCTGGCAGAGTTGAAACGCCAAAGGTTTTCGGGACATGTCGGGGTCGAGTTTGATGTGGTGTCTGAACAGGTCGAAGAGGACGTGAAGGCGTGTCTCGAGGTGATCAAGAAACATCGCTGAAATGGGGCCGTGCGTTGACCCGCATCGACTCGAATCGGCCTGATTCGCTTCAGTCCGACAACGGTCGATCCAAGCCGACGCAGGTCGAGGAAAAGGGGGTATCATGAAAAAGTGTTTGGGGTTGACGGCGGCCGGACTGTTGGTGGCCTTTCATGTGCAGGCGGCTGAACTCTGGGTCGGCGCGGCGGAGGTTTCGATCACGCCGGATCGGCCGATCTCTTTGGCTGGGCAGTTCCATCAGCGCATCTCGAAAAAGGTCGAGAGTCCGTGCATGGCTAACATCGTGGCGCTGGAGGCGCGCGAGGCGGGCAAGCCGGTCGGGCAGGCGGTCATGATTTCGCTGGATGTCGTGTCGATCCCCGTCGCCGTGCAGCGTGACTTGCGGGCTCTGCTGGGTGGGCGTCTGGCCGGGTTTGACACCAACATGCTGTTTTTGGCGGCCACGCACTCGCATACGGGGCCGACACTCAATCAAGCGCGCTTCGATGACTATGGCGAGGCCATGCAGCCTAAAGAGTATGTGCCGTACATGCTGGATCGGGTGGCCGAAGCGGTGGTCAAGGCGTGGGAGGGTCGTAAGCCGGGCGCGGTGGCGTGGGGTCTGGGGCACGCAGTGGTGGGACACAACCGACGTGTGGTGTATGCCGACGGTTCGGCGGTGATGTACGGCAAGGTCGACAAGCCGACGTTCCGCGGACTGGAGGGATGGGAAGATCATGCCGTGGATGTCGTGTGCTTCACGGATGCCGAAAGGCGTCTGGTTGCGACGGTGTTGGCGGTGCCTTGCCCTTCCCAGGTGGTGGAGGGACTGTACGAGGTGAGCGCGGATTTTTGGCACCACGTGCGCGAGGGGGTGAAGGCCAGGCACGGCGAAGGGGTTGTGGTTGTGGGCTTCTGCGGACCGGCGGGCGATCAGGTGCCGCGTCCCATGCTGCGCGTTGCGGCTGAGGCGCGCATGGAGCGTCTGCGCAAACTGTCGCGCAAACAGGAGCTGGGGCGCCGCATCGTGGCGGCGTTTGATGAGACCTGGGAGGCCATCCGCAACGATCTGCGTGCGGATGTGCCGTTTGCCCACCGCGTGGAGTGCTTCCAGGTGCCCGGACGTAAGCTGACTGACAAGGAGTATGAAGAAGCTCAGCGGGGATACGCCGAGTATGCTAAGCGTGACCAAAAAGAGACAGCCGTGCGTAGCCGCATGCGGTGGTACAAGAGGACGCTGGATCGATATGAGGAGCAGCAAAAGGTCGATCCGGTCAATAAGCTTGAGATCCATGTCCTGCGCGTGGGCGATCTGGCGCTGGCGACCAATCCTTTCGAACTGTTCGTGGATTATGCGATGCGTATTCACGGACGTAGTCCGGCAGGCCAGACGATGCTTGTCCAACTGGCCAGCCCGGCTGATGAGCGGCATTCCTATCTGCCGTCAGAACGCGCTGTCAAGGGCGGTGGTTACAGCGCCGTGCCGCAGTCTTCGCCGGTCGGTCCCGAAGGCGGGCAGATGCTGGTTGAAAAGACGCTCGCGACCATTCAGGCGCTGTTCCCCACCAAGAAGTGAGGGGTTCGGCGAAACGGGATGCGTTCCAGATCCCGCAGGCGCGCGAGGCGCGCAGGCGCCCAAGCACCGGATTGACGGGCCAGAGGCAGATACGGTATGCTGGCGGAGTGCTTGGAGGATGGCATGAGAACCGCGAGTCTTCTTGTTACCAGTTTCCTGTTTTCTGCGATTTGCGCGCCGGCACAAGTTGTTATCAACGAGGTGTGTTATGACAGCGGCATGCTGCCGGGGGCGTATGCGGCCTCCGACTGGATTGAGCTGTACAATCGTGGAGACACCCCTGTCAATCTTAAGGGATATGCCGTTGGGGACACGAATCCGTATGACGAAAACCAAGGGGTCAGGCTGCCGGATTACACGCTGCCGCCGAAAGGTTTTCTGCTGGTGTACGCGGAAGGCGACGGTGCCGAGTATACGGCATGGGTGGATACGCCGGGAGGCCGCATTCCGATTGTCCACGGACAGTTCAGGCTGTCGCGGGCGGGCGAGCGTGTACATCTGTTCAACGCCGACCTGACGCGCGTTCACATGTTTGACTCGCCGGGATACGAGTTGGGAAGGAATGTTTCTTACGGGGCCTATCCCGACGGCAGCACCACGTCCTTCCGGGTGTTCACCACACCGACCCCGGGGCGTCCAAACAGCGAAGCCGTGCCGCCGTCCGGTGGCGTATCCGTGTCGGACATTGGAATGTACGATGGTTTTTTGTATGGACAGGGGCCGTTTTCAGCCTTGGGGAATGCGATGACGGTGCAAGGCTTGCTGTCGCTGAAGGTGGCTACAGAAGGAGGACGGCTGAGTGCGAAAGTGCGGACGGTCAAAGGCACGCTCTCGCTGAGCGCGCAGAAATGGGCGGTCCCCAGTGCTGAGGGTTCCAAGCAGGCTTTGCTGGTCGCGCGTGGTGGAGAAACCCTGGAAATCTCCGTTGAAAATGGCCGGATACAGGGAAGATTTTTCGGGGGTGCGTTGGGCCCGGCAGCCTATCGCGTGGAAGGTTCGCGTGCGCGCCTGAAGGAGGCGAGTGACTCGGCGGCGCGCCGTGCCCTGGAACAGGTGGCCGGTTATTACACGGTGGCGCTGCCTCGCGTGGCGGCACAGTCTGCATCAGAGATGGTGGACGCTGCGCCTCAGGGTGTCGGGTATCTGACCCTGACGGTCGGGGCACGCGGACAGGTGAAAATCGCAGGACAACTCGCGGATGGCTCGAAAGTGTCATCGGCTTCAAGTCTGTTGCTTCCCGACATCGAGGGGGAAGTGGTGCATGTTCCTGTCTTTCTGCCGCTCTACACGCGTAAGGGATGGATGGGGGTTCTGCTGTCGCTCGCCTCCGATGGTCGTGTCGCGGCGATAGACACGGTTGACGGTTGGCATGCCGCGTGGGCGAGACAGCGTGGCGGCGCTGACGATTTTCATGTGCTCATGGAGGTCTGCGGGGGTCGCTATAACGGTGTCGAGGACTTCCCGGGAGGGTTTCGTTTTCAAGCCAACCTGGGGCCTGTACCCTACCACACGCGTGACGCGATCAGCGAATGGAGCATTGCGCCTGACGGGGTTCCGGTCACGGTGTCAGGGGCCCGCTTGCGTGCCGCCAAAGGGGATAGGCCCCTTACTGATGAGTCGGGCCGGTACCAATTCTCTGGATTGAATCCGACATCGACGGTTCTGTCTGGATCTCTCCGGAACGGGTTGTTCAAGGGGACGTTCAAACTGTATTACGAATGGGAGGCTGGTCCGAGAATCATGCACAAGGCGCTTGTCATCCCATACCGTGGGATCCTCGTGCAAGAATGCGGCGGTGCCTTCCGAGACAGGCCTGCGGGATTCGGCTATTGCCTCGTTCCGGACAGCGATCCGGCGTTGCGCGGATATCGGCTGAAACGATCGTTTGGCGTCTCGCTTGTTCCTGAATGATGTGCATGTTTTTTTCAAAGTGTGCAATTGCTGAATCGGCATGGAATCGCTACCGTATTGTCACGGATGTAAACGTGAACTGGAGGGTGCCATGAAACGAAGGGATTTTGTGAAGACGGCGTTGGGAAGTGCGGCGGTTGCGGGCATGATGCCTGCGGCGTTTGGCCAAAATGCGCCGTCCAACACGGTGCGTGTGGCGGTGATGGGGTGTCACAGCAAAGGACGCGGCTTCAGCCTGATGAAGACGTTGACGGGCCTGCCGGGCGTGGAGGTTGCGACCGTGTGCGACGTGGATGCCCGTGCACGTGACGAGTCGGCGGCTGAGGTGCTCGAGCGCACGCAGAAAATGCCCAAGCAAGAGAAAGACCTGCGGCGTGTGCTGGAAGACAAGAACGTGGACGCGGTGGTGTGCGCCGCGCCGGATCACTGGCATGCCCCGGCCGCGTTGATGGCGATGCAGGCGGGGAAGGCGATCTATGTGGAGAAGCCGGTGTCGTTCAATGCCCGCGAGGGTGAAATGCTGGTCGAGGCGGCTGAAAAGTATCGCGCGATTTTCCAGATGGGCAGCCAGCGCCGTTCGTCCACGGTGTATCAGCAGGTGATCAAAGAGATTCATGGTGGTCTGATCGACACACCGCGTTTCGCGCGTTGCTGGTATGCGACGCAGCGCGGGCCGATCGGTAAAGGGAACAAAGTGGCGGCTCCCGAGTGGCTGGATTGGGATCTGTGGCAGGGGCCGGCCCCGCGCCGTGCGTATCAGGACAATGTGGTGCACTACACGTGGCACTGGTTCCATCACTGGGGGACTGGCGAGTGCGGCAACAACGCCACGCACTATGTGGATATCGCACGCTGGGCGCTGAATGTCACCTTCCCTTCCCGGGTCACCAGCGGCGGCGGGCGCCTCTTCCATGAGGGCGACGACTGGGAGTGGTTTGACACGCAGGCCTCGACCTTTGAGTTCCCCGGCAAGGTCTTGATGACGTGGGAGGGGCTCTCGTCGGTCAAGGCTCGCCCGTACGAAAGCGCCAGCACGGGGTGCATGGTTTACGGGCTGAAGGGCGCGGTTCTCTTCACGCCGAATAACGTCTGCACGCTTTTTGACGCGAACGGCAAAGAGCTGAAAAAATGGACGGCCAAGGATGTCGTGGGCGATGCCACCAACCGGACCGACCCGACCCAAGGGCTTGACGCGGCGCACCTCTCGAACTTTGTGGCCTGCATCCGTGAGAAGAATCCGGCCACGCCCTCGCCCGCGCCGGTCGCGCACGCCAGCACCCTGCTGACGCACCTCGCCAATATCGCGCAGCGTACCGGCGAAACCGTCAAGGTCAATCCGGAAACCGGCCGTCTGGCGGCAGGAAGCGTCGGTGCCGAGCTGTGGGCACGCGAGTATGAAAAGGGCTGGGAGATGCGCGTCTAGGCGTCTCCTGTCTGCGCTGTACGCTGCCGCCGTTCGCGCTTGCGGAAGGCGGTGGGCGTGCAGTGTTCGAAGCGCCGGAAAGCGTTGTTCAGGTGCTGCGCGTGGCAGAAACCGGTCGCTTCGGCGATCTCCTTGACCGGTTGGTCGGTGAGCGCCAGACGCCGCTTGACCTCGTACAGACGCAGGTGCATGAGCGTGGCGTAGACGGTCTGGCCCAGCACGCGGTCCACGTGCCCTTCCAGCTTGTGACGCGTCTGGCCGAGCGCAGCGGCGATGTCATCAACGCCGATGCTGCGGTGCAGGTTGTCGCGGAAGAACTGCAGCATGGCCCGGACGAGCGGGTCGGAGTGGGTCAGGCTGTCGGTGCTGGCCCGCAGTTCGATCCCGCGCGGCGGAATCAGCCCCGGCGCTTCGGGCGGCGGTTCGCCGGCCATCAGCCGGTCCAACAGGGCGGCTCCCTCGTAACCGACGCGAACCAGATCGTGACGTACGCTGGAGAGCGGCACGCGGATGTTCTCACAGACCAGCGCGTCATTGTCGACGCCCAAAATGGCGATGTCGTCGGGAATGGCAAACCCCGCCTCCAGGCAGGCCGATTCAATTTTGGCCGCATCATAATCACAATAGCAAAAAACGGCCAGGGGCTTGGGCAGTGCCGTCAACTCGCGTTTCAGCCACCTGTACTGTGACTGCCAATTATCGGCATTTCGGCTGCGGCAATGTTCCCAAATGAGAAATCGCGGCGCGTTGCCGGTCTTCTTCTGGAAACGTTCTGCAAAACCTGCGCCGCGCAGGGCGTGGGGATGCTGATACTCCGTGGCGAAGTAGGCTGCGCTGTGAAAGCCGCGCTCGCTCAGGTGATCTGCGGCGACAACCCCGATCTGGCGGTGGTCGCCACAGATGCGGGGCAACGGGATGTCCATGCGGAATGCGCCCATGTCCACGCACGGCACGCGCTGGCGACGGATGTAACGGATCATGTCAGCGCGGGTGTTCAACAGGGTGATGATCCCGTTGCCGGACCAGCCCTGCGGCAGGCGACAGCCGTCGTTGACGGTCAGGTACCAGTTTTTCTCCGCCGCATAACGTCCGATGCCTTCACGCAGGCGATGGTCATACCACTCCATCAAAACCAGAACATTCGGGTTTTTCATGCCGGGATTCTACCCGATGCGTTTTGGTTGAGGCAATCCCGAATTCATTCTTATGCATGTTCTATCAAAAACATGCACACAGTTTGAACGTGACCGTCCATTCTGCCTGCGCTATGCTTATTCCATAACGTATGCCTGAGATAAAGGACTGAAGGATTGACTGACCGTTTCACAAGGAGCCATCGCATGAAGACGATCCAGACAAAATCCGCCGGGGGAAGCACACGTCGCGATTTCTTGAAGGCGGCTGCGGCAGGTGCCGTCTCGGCACCGTTGATTGTACGCGGACAGACACTGGGTGCGCATGCGCCGTCCAAACGGATCACCCTGGGCATCATCGGCTGTGGCAACCAGGCCGCGGAGGACCTGAAAAAATGGTTGCCGATGGAGGATGTGCAGGTTGTGGCGGTGTGTGATGTCAACCGGGCCAGCTACGGGTACAAGAACGACAAGCAGTTTCTGGGGCGCGAGCCGGTGCGTGACATGGTGGAGAAGGCCTACGCCGGACGCGCGGCCTCTGGCACGTTCAAGGGGTGCGCCACCCATGTCGATTTTCGTGAGCTGCTGGCGTGCAACGATATCGATGCCGTCGCCGTCATCACGCCGGACCACTGGCATGCCATCCAGACGATCCAGGCGGCGGCGGCGGGTAAAGATATCTATTGCCAAAAACCGCTGGGGCTGACCGTACGTGACGGACAAGAGATGCTGAAGGCCGTGCGTGCGCATCAGCGCGTGCTGCAGACTGGCAGTCAGTGGCGCTCGACCGCTTTCCTCGCAAGCTTCCGCAAGGCCGTGCGCGAGGGTGTGGTCGGTACGCCGCGCCGCGTGGTCACTTACGTCGCTGAGAACAACTTTAAGGGGCCGGGCCCCGGTTGGCAGCCGATGCCCGTGCCGGAAGGATTCGAGTACGACATGTGGCTGGGCCCCGCGCCCAAGGCGCCGTATCACAAGGATCGCTGCCTCTACCGCTTCCGTTTCGTGAGTGATTATTCCGGCGGGCAGACCACCAATTTCGGGCACCACGCGATCGGCGTCGCCATGTGGGTGCTTGGGCTGGATGAGACCGGGCCAGAGGAAGTGTGGAACATGGGGGCCGAGTGGCCGCTCAAGGGAGACTTGTTCGACACCGCGACCAAAGTCCATTTCGGCTGCCGCTATGCGGGTGGACTTGAGCTGGAGTGCGTGACCTCGCCCAAATCATTTGGCGTGCGGATCGAAGGCGATCAAGGATGGATCGAGACCAACGGGCGCAAGGTTGAAGCCTCCTCGCCGGAAATCGCTCAGGCTGTGCCGGGTACCGGCTCTTACGCTGATTTCGTCAACCATTACCGCAATTTCATCGAGTGCGTCAAATCGCGTGGTACGCCGGTGGAGTCGATCGAGATCGGCCACCGCGTGTCAACGGTTTGCCACCTCGGAAATATCGCGATGAAGCTGGATCGCAAAATCCGCTGGGATCCGAAATCCGAAACGATTCCCGGTGACGACGAGGCGGCCAACATGCTGGCGCGGCCGCACCGTGCGCCGTGGTCGTACCGTGCCTAAGGATGCGGGGGGCAAGGGTGATTCCTGATATTCCAGGATTCGGGACGCATCCGCGATTCACTGGCTTGGAGGCAAGCGAATGTTTGTCCTTTCCAATGTTGGGGCATCGTTATCGGAATACTCTTCGGCCCCCCCGTTCCCGGTTTTTCAATCCTGAAGTCGGAAACAGGAAACCCGTGAATCGGGATGGGCCCACGATGAGTTCCACAAGGGCAGCGCGTTTCGTGTGTCCTCAAAAGTCGAAGCTTGGGAAGGGTCAACATGCGCAAGCTGGCACGGAAAATCCCATTGGTCTTGTTGTTGCTCGAGACCTCGAACAAGATCAACCGCGATCGGATTCAGGGCATCCTTCGATACGAGCGGCTCTACGGGCCGTGGCGGCTGCACCTTGTGGAGGGTAAACGGTACGAGCAGCCGGTTCGCAACCTGCGGGCACTGGGCGTGAAGGGCATCCTTGCGGGGACCACACTCACGGAATTGCTGCCGCCGGTGATGAGGACACGTGTGCCGGTTGTTTTTTTCGACGCCCAATGTCCCTACCGGGCGCCGGACGGAGACCGCTTTGCCAAATACTCGTCGATCACCTGCGACAATGCGTCCGTGGGCAGCTTCGCAGCCGGGTTCCTGTTGGAGAAGGGTTTCAGTCACTTCGCGTATGTAGAGGACACCTGTGGGAGTGTCTGGTCCAAAGAGCGCGAGGAGGGCTTTGTCAGACGGCTGGCTGAGACCGGGGCGTCGTGCGCCGTCTACCGGGTGCCATCCGCCAAGGCGCGCGCGGACTGGAGCGTCGACCAACGCGCGATGTCGGCCTGGCTGAAGGATCTGCCGAAACCTGTCGGCATCTTGGCCGCGCACGACGGACGCGGCCGCCAGGTGCTGGACACCTGCCAGTTCGCGGACATTGGCGTGCCGGACGAGGTCGCGGTACTGGGGGTCGACAATGACGAGTTGATCTGCTCGGCGACCAACCCTCCGATGAGCAGCGTCCTGCGCGATACGGAGCGCAGCGGCTACCTTGCGGCCGAACTTCTGGATCGTCTGATGCGGGTCAAAACGAGAAAAAAGGAGAACCTGACGTACGGTCCGGTTAGTATCGTCGAACGGCATTCGACTGAGCACTTCCAGTTCGACGACCATCTGGTGGTCAAGGCGGTCGAGTTCATCCGCATCAACTCCGGGATCGGCATGGGGGTTGTCGATGTGGTCAAGCATCTGGGCGTCTCGCGGCGGCTGGCGGAGATTCGTTTCCGCCAAGCGACCGGGCACTCTATCCACGAGGCGATCCAGGAGGCGCGGCTGGCTCAGGTCTGCCGCCTCCTGCTTGAAACCGACCTTCCGATCGGTACGATCAGTGCCCAGTGCGGTTTCGTGACGGACAGCTATCTGGGACTCGTCTTTCGCCAGCGCTACAAGATGTCGATGCGTGAATACCGCCGTGCGGCGAATGAGTCGGACGGGAAACCCCGCGCGTCTGGCAACGGTTGCGCAAAAATGATGTAAAAACGTGCGCAAAAGTGGCTAGTTTTGACTGGCCCCGCGTGTTATGCTCTATCACGAAATTGGCGAAAGGACGGTGGGGTATGCGGAGGGTGACGGGATTGATCGGGGGATGGCTGTTGGCGCTGGGGCTGGCGACCGCACAGGAAACGTTGATCAGTGTGCGGCCGGGGGTCGAGTTGCCGTACAAGAGCAAGACGGTGTCGATGGGGCAGGATTTCGTCGCGAAGAAGCCGCTCTATGTGTCGGCGCTCGGCTACATCGACGAGAAGGGGGATGGGCTGGCCAAGGAACGTGCCGTACGGCTTTACCGGGTGGACGACGGGGCGCTGCTGGCGACCGTGACGGTAGCGCGCGCAGGCGGCGAGATGCGCGGCGGCTTCCGTTTTGCGCCGCTGGAGAAGGCGGTACGGCTCGCGCCGGGGCGATATGTGGCCGTGACTGACTTCGAGGAAGGATCAGACCGTTACCTCTCGATGGTGGACGTGGCCGACTTCAACGAAGTTGGCGGTGCAGTGGAGAACCCGAAAGTCGGGCGCTGGAGCCTGGAGCTTGGCGGCTATCCCGGTAGGTCGCTGAAAAATCTTGACGATATGGCCGTCCATATGTGCGGCGCGAGCCTGCTCTTCACGCTGGAGGCTCCGGTGGCGTGGACAGAGGCGCAGCCGCTGGCGGCGACGGTGGACCTGACCGACGAGCAGGACGCGGAGCGTCTCGTGCCGGTCGAAGGCGCCGCCGACCGGAACGCGTTGCCCGTAGCGCGAGCGTTGCTGGAAGCACTGCGGGAGCTGCCGTCCCGGAAAGGGGGGGGCAAGCTCCTGAGCGGACAATTCATGGGGTGGTATCCCGCAGCGTCTCTGGCCACCGCCAACGAGATTTTCCAGCAGACCGGCAACTGGGTCGCGATCGCGGGGTTCGATTACTACGAGACGCACGTCAACATGCCGAAGACCAAGCCCGACCTGTTCAAGCCGCCGCGCTGGAGGGCGATCAACGAACTCGCCAAGGCGTACGCTCAGATGGGCGGGATCGTCACGATCTCTTGCCACATGAACAACCCGTGGGACGGCGGCCTCGCGTGGGGCAAGGCCGAGCGCATTGAAGATCTGCTCGACCCCAAGACCGCGGCCTATGCGCGCTACATGGAACAGGTGGACGAGATCGCGCGCGGTTTGGCGGATCTACAGGAGGCGGGCATCCCCGTCCTGTTCCGGCCCTTTCACGAGATGCAGGGGGGCTGGTTCTGGTGGGGCGGCCACCCGTTCGCTTTGCGCAAGCTCTGGCGGAACCTCTTCAACTATTACACGCGTGAAAAGGGGCTGCACAACCTGATCTGGGTCTGGTCGCCCAACGTCTCGGTCAAGGCGATGGAGTTCTATCCTGGCAACGCTTACGTGGACATGACCGGGTTGGACATCTACGCGAACACGCTGGAGGAGGCGCGGCCGGTCTACGCGGAACTGATGAAGAGCGGCAAGCCTTTCGCCATCACCGAGTTCGGTCCGCCCGGCAATGGTTTCGACAACACCTCGCCGCGCAACTTCGACTACGGGCCGTTCGCGAAACAGGTGGCGGAACACCTGCCGGACGCAGTATTCTTCTTGGCGTGGCGCGACGCCTGGGGGCTGCACCGCAACCTCAATGCCAAGGTGCTGCTCGACGACCCGCTGGTGCTGAACCGGGGCGAGCTGCGCTTCGCCGACCGCTTGCAGGGATTCGAGCATTTCGTGACGCGCGACGGCAATCGCCTGAAAGAGGGGGATGCCGAGTTCCGCTTTATGGGCGCGAACATGCCGGGATTGGTGCTGCCTTACGACTTCACCCTGAATCTGCCCGAGCGTAAGCGTCTGCCAGACGCTTGGGAACAAGAGAACGCCATGAAGACGCTGACGCGCATGGGGCTGCGCGTGGTGCGCACCTGGAATCTGCCGATCCGCAGGCCGGATGAGGCCCCCGCACCGTGGCACTATGTGCTGGCTCCGGGACACTTCAACGAGGCGGCTTTCAAGACCATCGACCGTCTGCTCATGCTGGCCAACAGGCACAAGGTGCGCGTGCTGCTCGATCTCACTGCGGGCTACGGTGATTACCTCGGCGGTATCGGCACCTATGCCGCACACCGCGGTAAGCCGCGCAAAGCGTTCTTCACGGACAAGCAGATCCGCGAGGACTACAAGGCGACCGTGCGCTTCGTGCTGGAACGTGTGAACACGCTGACCGGCATCCCGTACAAGGAGGACAAGGCGCTCTTCGCCTGGCAGTTCGGCAACGAGATCATGGAGGCGAACGACGCCTGGCTCGCCGAGATGGCCGCCTACATGAAGAGCCTCGACCCCAATCATCTCGTGGCCGAAACGCGCCACCGGCCCGGCGCGCCGATGCTGGTTGATCCCAACATCGATCTCTTGACGCGCCACTTCTACTCCAGTTACCGCGGGCTTGACAAGGGGTGGGAAGGCTCGCTGCTCGACGACATGGAGAAGATCGGCTGGCAACGGCCCGTTTTCGTGGGGGAATACGGACCTTACGTCGATGGCAAGTATTTCACGCGGGAAAACGTGGTGGAGAAACACAACGCCTTCCTTCAGTTCTGCATCGACACGCCCGGCGTTGTCGGCGCCATGCTTTGGAGCATGTACTTTCACAACTCGGGCGGCGGCTACACTTGGCACCAGATCTATACCTTCCCGAGCGTCTGGTCCTATCACTTCCCCGGCTCCGCCAGCGGTGACGCGCACCAGGAGATCGGCATCGTCCAGGGCCTGCGCGACGCCGCGTTCAGGATACGCGGACTCCCCGTGCCGCCGGTGGAGGCGCCGGAGGCGCCGGAACTGCTGGACAGGCGTGAAGAGAGCCTGACGGTTCCGATGTTCTCCTGGCGCGGGTCGGCGGGGGCGGAAGGTTACGACATCGAACGCGCCCCGGCGGCAGAGGGCCCATGGACGGTGATCGCGGAGAACGTCTCCGACGCCGACGTGGCCTACCGGCCGCTCTTCAGCGACGAGACGGCCAAGCCCGGCGGAACGTACTATTACCGTGTTGTCGCGTGTAACGCGGGCGGGCGCTCGCAACCGTCGGGCATCCTCGGGCCGGTGAAGGTGACGGCGGTCTGCTTCGTCGACGAATTCAAGGATTTTTCCCGCAGCTCCGGGCATTCGGAGGGATTGACGTTGGACAACACCTACAACGCGCGGTTTGCCGAATACCTGTTTCGCGTGTGCGGCACGACGGACGATTGGCTCTCCTATGCGCTGGCGCGTCCGGCGCGGGAGGCACGGGTGACGGCATTCTTCGCGGCGGCGCTGGGCGATCCAACCGCGCCTGTTTTCCTCGCCTCGACGGACGGGGCGGCCTTTGCGGAGGCGAAGACGGTGAAGGCGGTGGAGTTCGCGCATATCGCGCCGCCCCACGCGGGCGACACGAATCGTCAGACGCAGGTGGACTACACGGTCGCGCTGCCTGCTGGAACGCGCCATCTGAAGATCGTCTGGACGCGCCAGATGGCGCTCGATCGGGTGGAAGTGGAGATGGCCGATTGATTTCCCCGGTCGTCAAACTTGACTTCGCCAAGTCTAAAAAAGGGAAAGCGGACAATGACAACAGTGAAACGGTGGCTGGGATGCGGGCTTTGCGCGTCGGTGCTGGCGGCAGGGGCGGCGGAAACGGACTCGACGTGGCTTGTGGAGCGCAAATACGCATGGCCGCGCGCGGGAGAGATCGCACTGGACGGCGTGTGGCAGCTCGCGGCGGGCGATGCCGCGCAGCCGACAGCGGAACTGCCGGATCTGGCGAAACTGGAGTGGTTCGACGCAATTGTGCCGACCAGCGTCCACTGGGCGCTGCACCGCGCAGGCCGGGCACCGCATCCTTACGTTGGTCTCAACGTCAAGGATCTGCGCTGGGTCGAAGATAAGGCGTGGTGGTTCCGTAAGCGGTTCACCGTGCCGAAGGATTTTCGCGGCGAGAACATGCGGCTCATTTTCGAAGGCGTGGACTACTACGGCCACTACTGGCTCAATGGAAAGCACCTTGGCCGCAGCGAGGGCGCGTTCGGCGCGGTCAAGATCAACGTGTGGAACCTCAAGCCTGGCGCGGAAAACGAGCTGATCGTACGCGTCGACTGCGGGGGTTACAAGATCGGCAAAAAGGGCGGCGCACCGTGGGCGTCGCTGGTGAAGTCGGAGCTCTGGTCCGGTTGGAGGGTGGGCGCGACCGACTTCAACACGATCGGTATCTGGCAACCGGTGCGGCTGATCGCGAACCGCTGGCCGTGCCTGGAGCGGCCCTTCGTGCGGACGCTGTCGCTGGCTGCGGACGGCAAGCGGGCACACCTCGGCGTGACGGTCGAGGTCTGCGCGGGGCCGCGAACGGAGGCACCGTGTGAGGTGATGGCAGCGGTGTGCGAAAGCGGGGGCGGAACCTCCAAAGAGACCCAAACAGTTGTCACGCCGCGAGAGGGAATGTTGCTGGTCGATCTGGAACTGGAGGTGGATGACCCGAAGCTGTGGTGGCCGGTTGGGCTGGGCGATCAACCGTTGTACGAGGCAAAGATCACATTGTCGCGCAAGGGAGAGACGCTGGACCAGTTGACCGTACCGTTCGGTATCCGCACGGTGGAGCGGCGCGCGGGCGGGGAACCGCGCATGAGCTATGCGGCGAAGGAATGGGTGTTCCATGTCAACGGTCGGCCGTTTTTCGTGAAGGGCGTGAACTGGATGCCGATCGACGCGCTCGGCAAAGTGGAGCCGGAGGATTACGCATGGAACCTGCGGATGGCGCGCGACGCGGGCGTTCAGATGATCCGTATCTGGGGGGGCGGCATTCTGGAGACGGACGCTTTCTACGAACAGTGCGACCGGCTGGGCATCCTGGTCTGGCAGGACTTCCCGCTGACATGCGGCTGGACGGCGGAGAAACTCAACCGCCGGGTGTGGGAGGAGACGGTGCCGTGGCAGGTCTTCCGTTTGCGTAACCACCCCTCGCTGGCCTTCTGGTGCGGCGGCAACGAGTTCCCGCCGGATGACCGGCGCAACGCGGACTTGGTCGGCACGCTGGCGCGCACGACACGGGTTCTTGACGGCACGCGGCCCTTCATGGCGGCCTCGCCTGACGAGGGTGATATCCACGGCTACCCGCAGTGGGACGCGCATCGGGCTTGGCATTCAGAACTGCTGAACGCCGCATTTATCAGCGAGTGGGGGACTCACGCCATGCCCGCGCCGCAGACCTGCCGCGACATGCTCAGTGCGAAAGAGGCGGAGGCGGTCATGGGGCCAGTGCTGCTCAAGATGGATAAGCAGGCGATGGCGAACGCCTTCCCCGAGATCATGCACCACTGGGTCGAGTTCCAGCCGGACCGGCTCACTCAGATGCTCGCGCGCGGTTCGGCGTTCGACGACCTCGCCTCGGCTCCGTTGGGGCGCTTTTCCGATGCCGTGGCGGCCGGTGCCGCGGAGTTCTACAAGTACTCCTGCGAGGCGGCGCGGACGGGTTTTCCTCGAAACGGTGGACTCCTGCTCTGGGTCTGGAAACGGCCTTGGCCCAATGCGGGTATTCAGCTTGTCGACGGCATGGGACGCCCGTTGGCGCCCTACTACGACGTGAAGCGCGCCTACGGCCCTCTTTGGCCCTGTCTCAAGCCGCCGCACCTCAACTACGTGCCCGGCGAACGGGTCGAGATTCCGACCGCGGTTCTCCACGAGTTGGCGCGTCCCGCGCCTGCTGCGGTAAAGCTTTCGGCGCGGCTGGTCGGGCCGGATCTCACGGTGCGACAGCGTTGGGAAGAGTGGCCGGCCGTCGCGTTGACCGCTGGCGCGGAGGCCGATGCCGGCCCAGTACTGAGCCTCACGGTGCCGGAGGATTTCGCGCGGTCGTTTTTTTTCGTGGTGCTGGAGGCGTCCGGTGTCGATGGGGGGCCGGTCGTGCGCAACGTCTATACCTTCCGCTGCCCGCCGCAACTGGAGGACGCGCAGTTCCGAGAGCGCTACCGCGCCAAGGCGGGGCAGGGGCTGTTTCTGGATAAGGGGCCGTGGCTGAGGCCGCAGGTCGAGGCGCGAAAGACTGAACTGACGCTGCGAGAGGTCGCAGAAGGGCCTGCCCGTGCTGCCGGAGCGCAACTGACGGTGGAAATCCTTAATGCCGGGCGTTATCCGTCGGTGATGACGCACGCGCAGGTCGAGGGGTCGGTCTGCGCTGTGGCTGACGATGCTTATTTCTGGCTGGAGCCCGGGGAGTCACGCGTCGTGGCGCTGCGCGTGCGGCGTACAGACGGACGGGCTCTGACGGAAAGACCGAAGGTGACGGCAGCGGCATGGAACGCGCGGTAGCATGACGTTTATGGGTTGCGATGCCAGCACAGGAACTACGCAAAAATGATGATTATTTTGCGCAAAACTCACTAGTCTTCGCTTTGAGGGTCGGTTAAGATGTGAACATCGCTGAAACTGACATGAGGAGGTCCAGTCATGAAGATCGTCTCGATAAGTGTGGCGGTGGTTTCCCTTTTGGCGTCGCAGACGGCGGTGCAGGCAGCGGATGGGACGTGGAGCAGTCCGTCGGACGGCGCGTGGAGCGTGGGGGCGAACTGGCAGGGTGGATCTGTCGCTTCGGGTGCGGGGTCAGTGGCGTACCTGCCGAACCTCGGCGGGACGGTTGCCATCAACAACGATGTCTCGGGCCTTACGCTTAAGGGTGTTGTGGCACAGGACGGCGCGTATTCGTTGTGGGGGTTGCCGCTGACACTGGAGGGGGCGGTGTCGGGCGACTACGGCCTTATCGTGCAAAATGGGACACTCACGTTGAACAACGCGTTGACCCTCAACGCTGATACGCAATTCAACGTCGCGGAGGGCGCGACGCTCACGACCGCTGACGCATTGACGTATTCGGGCAACCGGACGCTCACCAAGCGGGGCGGCGGCGAATGGATTTTCTCGGGGACGCTTGGCGTGACCAACGCCAACGCCTATCTGGACATCGTGGGCGGGACGTTGCGGCTCGTGTCCGGCGCGGCGCTGACCAAGCGGGGCGGTGACCGGCAGTGCCTGCGCATCGGCAGCACCACACCGGGCCGCGTTGTTGTCGAAAGCGGCGCGACGCTGAACGTTGCTGCTTTTTTGATGGGGGAGGGAGGCCCCAGCGCGACCAGCGGGCATGGAACGCTATTTGTGAACGGTGGTACGCTGACGGCGAACAGTATGTCCGACCAGGGTATTCTGGTCGGTCGTTATGCGGCCTCCGTGCTGTGCGTCTCCAATAACGCGACGGTGGATGTGGACCGTTGGCTGAGTCTTGGCGCTTGGGCGCGCGGAGAACTGCACATCGGCGGACAGAGTGCCGTTACCGCCGGTCATTTCGCGCTGGGCGTGATCATGTACGAGGACAACTCGTTGAACGGCGGCGCGTTCGTGAAAATCGGGGAGAAGAGCACACTGGCAGTCACCAATCGGTTCGCGTGGCGCTCGTCTGGGTCGGGGCCGCGCACAAACCGGGTGTTTCTCGGCGACGGGACGGTCGGCAGCGCGACGCTGCGGTTGCCGGCCACATGCAAGTCCACCAACAATACCAGTTTTGCTCGGCTGACGGTTGACGGCGGAACGCTGGAACTGATCGGCGTCCGCGACACGGCCTATGGAGAATCGCTGACAAACTATTTCTTTGGCCTGAGCCAGTTCCGGATCGGACGCGCGGGAGCGGTCATTGACACCACTGACCAGAATGTGACGGTGACGCAGATGCTGGAGCGCGACCCGGCGGTCACGAAGGACGGCGGTTTGGTCAAGCGCGGCGTGGGGGCGCTGACGCTGGCGGGCGGTGCGCTGTACAACGGACAAACGGTCGTGGAGCAGGGGACGTTACGACTGGGCGGCATGACGCTCCCGACCAACGTTACGGTGGTCGCGCCGAGTGCGACGCTGAGCCTGGCTGACGGCCAGTTCCGCGCGTTCGCGCCTTCGCGGCTCACCATCGGGAAGGGTGGCGGATCGGTCATTGAACTCGAGGCCGGCGCGGCAGGCGCTTGCGACACCCTGGTTCTGCCCGCAGGTGCGCAGGTGGGTGACGTCATCTTTTCGCTGGTTGGGTTGGATGGCGCGTCATCCTGGTGGCTGCCGGGCGACTACACGGTCGCGGCTTATGCGGGTGCTGCGCCAGACATTGGCGGTTGGTCGGCTGCCACGCCAGCGGGCGTGACGGCGACGTTCGAGGTGCAGCCGGCACTGAAATGCGTGGTGCTGCATGTGACATCGGCGGGTGGCGTGCCGACGTGGCTGAAGGCTGGCAGCGGCGCGTGGGCGGACATGGCGAACTGGAACGTGGCTCCTGTCAGCGGACCCGGCGCGGCAGTACTGTTCGGGGGTGCGCCGGGCTCGGCGACGACCGTCACGGTCGGCACGCCGGTGACGGTCGGGAGCATGACCTTTGACGCGGTGAAACCGTACACCCTCACGGGTGCGGGCATGACGTTCGGCGCGATGAACGTGTCAGGGACTTTGAATGTGGACAAGGGAGAGCACTCCGTCCATACGCCGTTGACGTTGCCTTCGGATTTGGCAGTGAACATCGCGTCGGGCGCGTCGTTGCTCGTGGGTGGCGGCGCGTCGGGTGCGGGACGTCTCGCCGTGACGGGCGGCGGCGCCCTCGCGGTCGCGAACGGAGCGTCCATCAACGTGCCGATCACAGTGGATGGCTCGACCTTGGCGGCGGCGGCCACAACCGGGCTCGGCACAGCGCTGACGGTCGGCGCGGGCGGCGCGACGGTGATGCCCGCTGCCGGCACGACGCTGACATTTTCGGGGACGCTTGACGGCCCCGGCACGCTCGTCAAGGACGGTGCGAGCGTCCTCGTTCTGAGTGGTGCGGACAATGGTACCGGGGTGCGTGAGATCCGGAACGGCACGCTGTTGCTCTCGACCCTAGCGGACGGCGGTGGTTTTGTGATCGGCGAGGGGCGCTTGACGTACACGGGAACGTCGGCGACGTTCGACCGGGGACTCACTGTCCGCACTGTGGACGCCTCGCGCGGCGGCACCTTCGACACGGACGCCGATGTGACGCTCAACGGCAATGTCACGGTGGAGAATGGCGTATTCATCAAGACCGGCGCGGGCACTCTGACGCTGGCCGGCCCCGGCGTGAACGTCCTCGGTGCCGGGGAGGGCTCTTCCAACAATTCGGCGGCCATGAACTTCGGGGCGTCGGGCGGGAGTCCAACGCAGGGCCTGCGCTCGTTCAACATCGTCAACGGCACGGTCGTGCTGGGTGCGCCGGGACAGACCAACACCGTCATGCACACCATTATCGTCGGCGGCGAGAGTACGAAGGCGGCGGGCGCGGAGACGGCGGGGCACCTGATCATCAATGGTGGCGTTTTCTCCACGCCGGAGTCGCTGACGGTCGGGCGCGGCAACGGCACGGCGGTGACGGCGCCGGATGGGCTTGAGTCGAGTGTGCGGATTAACGCTGGCAAGGTGAGTCTGGGTGGACTTTGGCTGGCCGCCAAGCTCAACGACCAGACATCGACGACCCTCACGGCCAAACCGCTTTTTGAGGTCAACGGTGGCGATGTGAGCACGTCCACGCTGAACGGCGGCAGCAATGGTGGCGCTCCGCAACCCCAGTTCGTCTTCAACGGCGGTGTGACGCGCGTGACCGGCACGGCGGGTGACGCGATGCGGCTCGCCAACGGGTCGGGCGTGCAGAGCAAGATGACCGTCAACGGCGGCCTCGTGACGGTTTCCAACACGACGATCCGGCTGGCGGAAAACAACAGCTCCAACCGCGGCCAGTTGGTGTTGAACGGCGGCCGCCTGGTCACGCGCGGCATCAACCGGCAGGGGGCGGGAGTCGGCGAGGTGTCTTTCAACGGCGGTGTCCTGCAACCGTGCCAGAACATGACGTTGACCAACCTGAGCGCGGCGGTGGTGCAGGCTGGCGGCTTCGTGGCGGACGTGCCGGCGGGGCTGACGTTGACCGTCATGCAGCCGCTCATTCACGACGATGACACGCTGGGCCCGCTCCCCGACGGCGGCGTGGTTAAGACAGGTTCGGGGACGCTCGTCCTGGGCGGCGTGAACACCTACACGGGGCCGACGGTGGTCTCGGGCGGTGTGCTGCGTGTGACAGAGGCGCTGGCGACTGCCGGTGTGACACTGGCGGAGGGTACGACGTTGTCGTTGGCGGACGGTGCGTGTACGGCTTTTGCGCCGCCGGTCGCGGCCAACGGTTCGGTGTCGGTTGAGCTTGACGTCGCGGCAGATGGTTCCGCGCACGACACGGTGGCGCTGGCGGCTGGGTTCGCAGGAACCGTCAGGGTGCGGCTGACCTCGCCTGAGACGGGGTTGCCTTTTGTGAAACCGGGACGGTACGCGCTCTTCGCGTTCAGCGGGACGGCACCGGCGACGACGGGGTGGACGGTGGACGGTGTGCCGGCGGTGTTTGAGGTGACGGGGAGCACGGTTGAGCTGGTCATCGGCGCGACGGGGGGCAGTGATTTTGCGGAGTGGATCAACACGACGGGCGGTGCGTGGAACAACGCTGAAAACTGGTCGGCGTCACCTGGCGCAAACGTGCTGTTCGGGACGGCGGTCACGGCCCCGGCGGTGATCGACACCGGCAGCGGTGCGTCGTTCGGCTATATGGTGGTGGACAGCGCGCATGGCTACACCTGGAGCGGCGGGACGTTGACTGCGGGCGATGTGGCGGTGGTGCGCGGGACGCACACTGTCGAGGCGGCGCTGAATCTGCCGGGGGCATCGGGTGTGACTGTCGCGTCGGGGGCGTCACTCAACGTGTGCGGCGCGGTGTCAGGCGCGGGGGACTTGACGGTTGTGGGCGGAGGGACGGTGGCACTGACGAACGGGCCGGCGGTCTCGGTGCCGGTGACGCTGGATGGCGTGACGTGGGCGACGACGTATCCGACGGTCTTCGATTCCCCATTCACGTTGGGGCCTGGCGGCGCAGTTGTGACTTCGGCCTACGGGACGGTGGTGGCACTTGCCGCGCCCGTAACGGGACCGGGCGGGCTGGTCAAGCAGGGGTCGAGTGTCCTGTCGCTCACGCCGGAGTTCGGCGGCGCGCTGTGGGTACGCAAAGGTACGGTGGAGTCCTCGGTGGAGCCTGCCGGGACGCTGACGCTCGGTGAGGGCACGTTCCGATACACCGGGCCGGACGCGGTTTTCACGCGCGGCTATGTGTTGCGTACGACGGCAGACACTCAGGCCGCCTCGTTCGAGAATGACGCGGATGTCACGATCAACGGGCAGGTCACCGCCGAAAGAGGCGCATTCATCAAGTGGGGACCGGGGACGCTGACTTATGGTTACATTGGCGAGAACTGGCTGAGCGCGGGTGACAACGCGGGCGGCGGCGCGAATGGCATGGTCGATCGGCCCGCGTATGGCGATGCCCCGCCGGGCGGCTACCGCAGCTACAATGTCTTTAACGGGAAGGTCGTGCTGGGCGCACCCGGCCAGACCAACCATTTCGCGCAGGCGGTGGTCGTTGGCGGCGCGAGTACGACACAGGCTGGCGCGGAGACCGCCGGACACATGGAGGTCAATGGCGGCACTGTGCTCTGTGAGGACTATATCACGGTCGGACGCGGCAACGGCACGGAGGTGACGGCACCGAGCGGCCTGGAATCGACCTTTACACTGAACGACGGCGAGGTGGTCATTGCGCCCAACAAGGGCATTTGGCTAGGTGCGAAGCTGGCCGACCAGGCAACGCTCACGGCGAGACCGCGCTTTATCATTAACGGAGGCTCCCTCTCTTCGAGTCTGCTCTACTGTGGTAACGGCGGCGGTACGGCTCGTCCGGAGGTCGTGGTCAACGGCGGTATGATGCGCGTAACCGGTACGGCAAGTGACGCGATGCGGCTCGCCGTCGGCTCGGGGGTTCAGAGCAAAATGACCGTCAACGGCGGCCTCGTGACGGTTTCCAACACGACGATCCGGCTGGCGGAGAACGATAGCTCCAACCGCGGCCAGTTGGTGTTGAACGGCGGCCGCCTGGTCACGCGCGGCATCAACCGGCAGGGGGCGGGTGTCGGCGAGGTGTCTTTCAACGGCGGTGTCCTGCAACCGTGCCAGAACATGACGTTGACCAATCTGAGCGCGGCGGTGGTGCAGGCTGGCGGCTTCGTGGCGGACGTGCCGGCGGGGCTGACCTTGACCGTCATGCAGCCGCTCATCCACGACGATACGTTGGGGTCTGCACCCGACGGCGGCGTGCGCAAAACAGGCGAGGGGACGCTCGTTCTGGGCGGTGCAAACACGTATGTGGGGGCGACGGTGGTCTCCGGCGGCGTTTTGCGTATAACAGGTGGCGGGACGTTACCGTCGTCATTGACGGCGGCGGACGGGACACTCAGCTTCCAGGTGCCTGTGTCCGGGCAGACCGTCGGCGGTATCACGCTGGAGGCCGGGAGCGCGCTGCATGTGACCGCCTCGGAGGCGGCGTATGTGACCGGCGCGGTGCATGTTGCTGGCGACCTCGTGCTGGGCGCGGCAAGCGTGGGGGTGTGGCCCGAAACGCTGACCAACGGCACTTACACGTTGCTGACCTGTGACGGGACAATCAGCGGCAATCCGGCCGAATTGGGGATGGCGAACGGGCGATTCGGCAGGGTGTACACGTTTAGCGTGGTCGATAACGCGCTGCGGCTGACGATCGGGACGACTTCCTCCGGCGCGGCGGTCTGGACGAGCGCGACGGGGGGTGACTGGGCTGACGCGGCGAACTGGGCGGCGGCTCCAGGAGCGGGTGCGGCGGGACTGCCGGTGGGCTTCACCGAAGCGATCGTGACGCCGGCGACGGTCAACGTCGAGAGTGCAGTCACGGTGGGTGAACTCCACTTCGACAACCCCAACGCCTACACGCTGGCGGGAACCGGGAGTCTGACGCTATCCATGCAGAACGACGCGCCCTCGTCCGTCACGGTGCGGCAGGGAACGCACACGGTGTCGCTGCCGGTGGGTATCGGCGGCGGGCTGTCGGTGGCGGCGGTGAACGGCGAGCTGCACGTCACGGGCGCGGTCTCGGGCGAAGGGAAACTCGTCAAGTCGGGTGCAGGGAGGCTGAAACTGGCCGGCGCGAACACCTATTCCGGCGGCACGGAGATCGAGAATGGTGTGGTGGACGTGACGGGGACAAGCCCGTTTGGTGCCGGGCCGGTGACCATCGGCCCGGAAAGCGGCTTGGCCGCGAAGGACGCGCCGGCGGTGATCGCGAACGATGTGTCCGCCAGCGGATTCATCTGGTTGGGGGCCTATTCGCCGCTCAGGTTGTCCGGAAACTGGACGCTACGCGACGGAAACACGGTTATAACTAAAGTCGCCACGAATGAACTGGTCGTGACGGGCGCGTTGAAACCGTCTGCGGCCGGCTTCAACCAGTTGGCAATCAGGGACGGGGCGGTGCGTTTCGCGGCGGGGGCGGACGTGCTCTTCCGCAGCGGAAACACGCGCGAGTCCATCACGTTCCAGGCCGTCGAAGGCACGCCGCCGCTGCGGACGCTGACGGTCGAGGCTGGCGCGAAGGTCGAGGCGCAGTGTCTCTACATGTATCAAGGGCGGACCAACGATCTGGTCGTGACAGGCGGCGAGCTGCGCCTGACGGGCAACGGCCCGAACAACGATGCGCTTATTTTTGGCGCGGGGAACGGTACCATGCAGCGGCTGACGGTGAGCGGCGGGACGCTGTGGGCGGGCGACGGGTCGTGGTCATCGCTGGGCGTGAACTACGGGCCGCGCGACATCGAGGTCGGCGGCGGCGCGGTGTCACTGGCAAAAGTGTCGCTGGGTGTCCGCGACGAAGTGACCGCCACGTCCGGGCCGCAGGCGCATCCGGTGACGCTGCGGTTGGCGGGCGGGCTGCTGGAGGCGCGCGAATGCTGGAACTGGATGGCCGACCGCAACGGCGCGCGGTTGAACGAGATCTGGCTGGAAGGCGGACGGCTGCGGTTGCCCGCCACCTATGCGACGGTGACAGACCGACTGAATGTCTCTCGCCTGGTCTTCAATGGCGGCACGCTGGAGACAGCGGGTGTCGGCATCACGGCAGAAGACCCGGATGACTATCTCAAGGGACTGAAGTCTGTGGCGGTCGCGGCGGGCGGCGCGCAGATCGATACACGGGGGCGGAACGTGACGCTGGCGCAGCGGCTGGTCGGCGCGGGGGATGTGGTGAAACGTGGCCCTGGCATGCTCACGCTGGCAAAGCAACCATGCGTGGCCGGGCGCGTTGACATCCAGACCGGCACGTTGCGGCAACTGCCGGAGGCGGATCCGCCGTATCCCGATGATCCCATCGTGCGGCTCACGTTCGACGGCCCCGATCTGCGGACGGACGCTTCCGTTTACGCCAACGACATCGGGCTGGTCGGGAGCGAGGGCACTCTGACGGCTGTGGACGGGGTGCGCGGAAACGCGGCGCGGCTGGCGCATGTCAACGCCCTGACCGTGCCGTACCGCGACGACCATCAGAACGCCGGCCGCTGGACAGTGTCCGTGTGGGTACGGCAAAGTACACGCGGCAGCTCCAACCAGCGTATGACGTTCTTTGGCACTCTCGACGATTACAGTAAAGATGCGCATGATTTCCTGTTGCGTATCCTTGCGGACGGCACGTTCCGCTGGTTGGGTACCGGGCCTGGCAATGTCGAGTACGGACATCTCCGCGCGGATGTGGCGGATGCGGTGCCGCTGAACACATGGACGATGCTGTCCTTCGTGGCGGACGGCACGAACGGCTTCTCGATGTACGTTAACGGCGAGCGGCGAACGATGAAGGTGACCGCGAACAACGACGGCTCATTCGTCAACACGGACGTCTATGGCGCGGGGCAGCAGTGGCTGCTGTTGGGCAAGACCGGCAACAGAGCGTTCAGCTTCGGCGCAGTGGCGGACACCGATACCGATTGTTTCGAGGGAGACATTGATGAGGCGACCGTCTACCGCCGTGCACTGAGCGCCGCGGAGATCGCGCTTCTGTACCGCGGTCAGAACCCGTATTCGCGACGCGTGCGCGTGGCGGCGGGCGCGGTGTACGATCTGGCGGGGGCGGATCAGGAGATTGACGAACTCACCGGCGAGGGGACGGTTGCAAACGGCACGGTGAAGGTGACCGAGATGCTCGCCCCCGGCGACGCTGAGGATGCGCCTGCTGGATCGTGGCTGACTGTGACGGGCGGGATGACGCTGGGCACGAACGTGACCTATCGTTGCGACTGGACGCTCGGCATGAACGACATGGTGGACGTACAGGGGACGCTGACAGTCGCAGGCTCGGGGGTGATCGACCTCGGCCTGACCGAGGAAGGGCAGATGCCTGCCTCGCCGCACAACAAGCGGTTCACCGTTATGGCTTACGGCGCGATCGAGGGCGCGGCGAACTTCGCCGGCTGGACGGTGACCGGCACCGGTCGCCATTACCGCTCTTCCGTGACGGCACAGAACGGCGAGGTGACGGTGACGCTCGAAGGCCCCGGCGGAACGATAATGCTATTGAAATAACGCCCCTGACACGTGGGAGGCCGCGGCCTTCGCGGGAAACGGGAACGGTCCGCCGGGGACGGCGGGAGCTACGTTCCGTGATTACTAGCCCGCGAAAGGTTAAACTGGAATCAGGCGGTCGAGTGTGATTAAATAAAGACCCATTTTTCATCAGATAAGGCGGTTTGTGCCGCCCCGTGGAACCAAGGCAGACACATGAATTTGATTAAAACGATTTTTGGAACAAAAAACGACCGCGATTTGAAGCGGATGCAGCCGCTGGTCGAACGAATCAACGAATTTGAAAAGTCCTACCAGTCGCTGTCTGATGAGCAGCTCAAAGCCAAGACCATCGAATTCAAGGAGCGCGTAGCGAAAGGCGAGTCGCTGGACGATCTGCTGTGCGAGGCGTTTGCTGTCGTGAAGAACGCCTGCCGGCGGCTGTGCGGCACGTCGCGCGAGGTGTGCGGGCATACGCTGACCTGGGACATGGTGCCGTTTGACGTGCAGCTCATCGGCGGTATCGTCCTGCATCAGGGAAAAATCGCCGAGATGCAGACGGGTGAGGGTAAGACGCTGGTGGCAACGCTGCCGCTTTATCTCAACGCACTTTCTGGACAGAATGTGCGGCTGGTGACGGTGAACGACTACCTGGCCCGCCGTGACGCGCAGTGGATGGGGCATCTGCTGGAGTATCTCGGCCTGACGGTGGGCTGTATCCAAAATCACATGGGGCCCGCCGAAAGGCGTGAGCAATACGCGTGTGACGTGACCTATGGCACCAACAGCGAATTCGGCTTCGACTATCTGCGCGATAACGGCATGGCCGTTGAACCGGCGCAGGTGGTGCAGCGCGGCCACTATTACGCGATTATCGACGAGGTCGACAGCATTCTGATCGACGAGGCGCGTACGCCGCTGATCATTTCCGGGCCGGCCGCGCACTCCTCGACGGCCCAGTATGTCGAGCTCAAGCCGCGGGTCGAGCGACTGGTGCGGGAGCAGAATGAGATCTGTAACCGTTTCATTGCCGAAGCCAAAAAGGCGTTGGAGACGGGGGACGATGATACGGCGATGCGCAAGCTGTATCAGGTGTACCACGGGATGCCCAAGCATAAGCAGTTTTTGCACATGTTAGAGGATCTGCCGGTTCGTCGGTTGCACGAGCAGGTCGAGAGCATGATGATGACCGACATGCGCAAGGAAGAGGCTCGCGACCTGCGCGAAGAGCTGCTGTTCGCGATCGACGAGCGGACACGCGAGGTTGCGCTGACCGACCGTGGCAACGAGATGCTCTCGCCCTCTGACCCCGAGATGTTTGTGATGCCCGACTTGGTGTCCGCACTTTCTGCATTGGACGGGGATTCCTCGTTGAATCAGGAGGAACGCGCCAGGCGCCGCCAGCAGATTCAGGCCGATTTCATGATCCGCAGTGAACGGGTTCATAATGTTGACCAGCTCCTGCGAGCCTACTGCCTGTACGAAAAGGATGTGGACTATGTGGTGCAGGACAACCACGTCTACATCGTGGACGAGTTCACGGGGCGTATTCTGCCGGGACGGCGCTGGAGCGATGGCCTGCATCAGGCGGTCGAAGCCAAAGAGGGTGTCGAGATTGAACGTGAGACGCAGACACTGGCGACGATCACGATCCAGAATTACTTCAGGCTCTACAAGAAACTGGCCGGCATGACCGGTACGGCGGAAACCGAGGCTTCGGAATTTCACGACATCTACAAGCTCGACGTGGTGGTGATCCCGACCAACCGGCCGATTCGCCGCGTGGACGGCAACGACCAGATCTACAAGACCCAGCGTGAGAAATACAAGGCGATCATCAGTGAAGTGGAGAAACGCCACCAACGTGGCCAGCCGGTGCTGCTGGGCACGGTGACGATCGACACCTCGGAAGTGTTGAGCCGCATGCTGCGCATGGCGAAGATTCCGCACAATGTGTTGAACGCCAAGAACCATGCGCGCGAGGCGGAGATCGTTTCTTTGGCGGGCCAGCCGGGGGCGGTGACCATTGCGACCAACATGGCGGGCCGCGGTACGGACATCAAGCTCGGCGAGGGTGTCGTCTGGGTGCCAGACTCCACGATCAAGTCACAGATCAAGCTGGAGGACAAATACGACAACGGGCGCAAGACACTTCGTGAACTGTTGATCGAGAAGCCCTGTGGTTTACACGTCATCGGCTCCGAGCGGCATGAGTCGCGCCGTATCGACCGCCAGTTGCGCGGACGTTGCGCGCGTCAGGGCGACCCCGGTTCTTCGCAGTTCTACATCTCGCTGGAAGACCAGCTCATGCGGCTGTTCGGCTCGGACCGTATCTCGGGCATTATGACGCGCCTGGGCATGCAGGAGGGCGAAGCGCTTGAGCACAAGTGGCTGAACCGTTCGGTCGAGACCGCGCAGCGCCGCGTGGAACAGCAGAATTTCGCGATCCGCAAACGCACCCTGGAGTATGACGATGTGATGAATAAACAGCGCACGGTCGTTTATGATCTGCGCGGCCAGGTGTTGATGTCGGAGAGTGCGCATTCCCATATTCTGGACGTGTTTAACGATTTGATCTTAACGCAGTGCGAGCGTTACCTCTCCTCGGCCAAAGATGCGGAGCCGCAGGATCTGGTCGCCTGGGTGGTGGAAACCTTCCCGGTGGCGTTGCGCGTGGAGGAGATCGCCTCCTTCAAAGGTGAGCCGGAGAAGGCGGCGGATGTGATTTACGGGCGAGTTGAGGAAGCCTATGAGCTGAAATGTTCGATGGAGGATCCCCAAGTCCTGCCGATCATGGAGCGGACGGTGTTTCTCAGTTGCATCGATCATCAGTGGCAGGATTACCTGCGCGCGATGGACGAGTTGCGTCACGGTGTGAACCTGAGGGCGTACGGTCAGCGCGATCCGCTGGTGGAGTACAAGCGTGAAGCCTTCAGCATGTTTGAGGAGCTGATGACGAACATCAAGACCGAGGTCGCGACCTCGGTGTTCCGTGCGACCACGCTGCAGAACTACCAGCGGATGATGGCGGCCTCATCGGTGCGTGTGCAGACGGTGCATACGGATGTCAACATGCTTGCGGGCGGGGTGCAGCCGCAGGAAGAGCCTGGGCCGTCCAATAAGCGTCCGCTGCCAGCGGATGTGCCCGAGGCGGCGGTGGCAGGGTTCGACGCGATGCTGCAGGCGTTGGAACGCGCAGAGCGCGCACCGGCGCCGCAGGCTAATCAGCAGCGGGTCGGCGAGGCGCGTGCGGCGGTCGGGCGTAATGATCCGTGTCCGTGCGGCAGCGGCAAGAAATACAAGAAATGCTGCGGTCAGGGACTCTAATCCCGACTTGCCGACTACGTTCTTCTCGTGCGGTGCGCATACACGAGACAGCCTGCGCCCAGCGTGAGGAGGCCGAGGCTGATGGTCTGGCTGATTGAGAACGGGCCGACAGCCAGACGCGGGTCGCCGCGCAGATACTCGATGCCGAACCGCAAGAGGGCGTAGCCAATCAGGTAGAGCCCCGTGATGAAGCCATGCGCGGTGTGCTTGCGCGGATAGAGCGTGAAAAGCAGCGCAAAGAGCAGGGCATTCGCGGCCGCCTCAATCAATTGCGTGGGGATGACCGGCAGGCTCTTGAGAGCGGTCCGTTCGATTAGCGGCGGGACGGCGGAAAGCTGTTCCCACCATGCGGGCGATTCTTTGGGGAAGCAGACACCGATCCAAGAATCCGTGATCTTACCGTAACAACAGCCGTGCATAAAACAGCCGACACGTCCGAGGGCATGGCCGAGAGGAACGACGGCCAGCACCAGATCCGTGACTTGAAACAGATGCTGACGATACACACGCGTGTAAACGGTCAGCACAAATGCTGCGGCGATCAGGCCGCCGTAAAACATCAAGCCACCTTGGTCGACGCGGAGTATAGACAGCGGATGACCCGCAAATTCGGTTGACCAGTGTTCCAACACGTAAGCGGTACGGGCACCGAACACGGCCGACAGCATGAGCCAGGTGAGCAGGCTGGAAAGATTGTCGGCGTTTTGGCCAGTGCGTTTGCAAAGGCGCACCGCGGCCCACCAGCCCAACAGGAATCCCAGTGCCATACAAAGCCCGTAGGAACGGAGCGGAGGGAGCGAACCCAATTGAAAAAGGATAGAATGCATGTCGGCTATATTAGTGTCTGACCGGCTGGAAAGGCGATAAAAAACAGAGCCTGAATGGGTTGCGGGGTGGGATTCAAGATAGATGATGGGATAACGGCAGTCTGACGGGAGTTCTTCTCCCGGACGTCGGAATGGCGGCGTTTTTCTTTTTTTCCGCTTGTTTTTCGGCCGGAGGGCGTGTTATGATTATT
>Ga0209407_1000441_pt1 | contig 54229 bp, 45 predicted proteins | sample AD_JPNHG3_MetaG_FD_184410 | JGI IMG/M metagenome (GOLD analysis project Ga0209407, IMG submission 184410) | Active sludge microbial communities of municipal wastewater-treating anaerobic digesters from Japan - AD_JPNHG3_MetaG (SPAdes) (version 2) | ecosystem: Engineered > Bioreactor > Anaerobic...
TTCCTGGGTCTCCTCGAATGAGACGAACACCCCTGGCTCGCCGTGCCGGATGACCCCATTCACCAGGAACTCCATGGCGAACATGGTCTTCCCCGTGCCCGGACCGCCGGTCACCAGCGAGGTACGCCCCCTGGGCAGACCGCCCTGGGTGATCTCATCGAACCCTCTGATCCCGGTAGGGGATTTTTCCAGCCGGAGTTCCCTGGATGATCTCTCTGTACCCTGCTGCATGAGCACCACCTTTTTGAATTGGATGAAGAAAAACCACAGAAGGATGCAATTCAGGATACGAATTCATAGCATATTCTTATGGGAAAGCAAGCGGTATTTTCTTTTTGATTCAGTATGATTATCCGCTCAATCGCGGTCCGACGGCTCATGCTTTCACGTTGTCTGAGGCCGGGACTCCAGCGTATTTTCCCATGACGGAAAGGCACCCGGAGCCGATTCGCTGCAGGCGTCCTCAGACTCCCGGGCAGGGGTGACCTTTTTTGAAGGATGCCGGGCCTACACATTCGAAAAATTGCCACCGGTTTTCGCAAATTTTCTCATTCCCTGGAGCCGAAAGGAAAATGTTCCCTTGTTTTTCTCACCAAAACCAGGGGGTCTGACGTGAGAGACTTAAGATCCGGCCTGTGGCACGCTCCGTGCTTGATATCCCTCAGAAGAAGGAGGCACGTCCCCTGCAGGCATCACGGCAAGGGCGGCTCGTGGTTTTCTCTTGGAATAAAGCATATGGGGTGATTTTATGACATTCTCGAGCCTTGCGGAAATAATCCGGAAAAACGAATACTTCCTGACCAGGGATGTGGTAAGGGAAATCAGGCAGACGCCGGGAATCCGTCACTACCGCAATACCGCTGATAACTCCCTGTACGACCGTGTCAACCGGGTCCTGTACCACATCTATAAGCGCCTGCCCCACTGGTTGCGCCATGGCGTATCAAAGCACACGCTCTTCTCCCTCTACTCGGAAGTCGGCAGGCAACGTCATCGAGAGGGAATTCCCCTGGAAGAGCTGATCCAGGTGCTCTTCCTTATCAGGAGAAGGGTCTTTCGATGCATATCCGAGCAGTGCGCCCTCGGCAGAGGCGATCATTCCGTTCCGGCAAGAGAGTTCCTCGCCGACGTCAACCTCTTGTTCAATCATATAGCCCGGGCCATCATTTCAGGCTATCTGGAGTGCACATCCACCCGGAAGAAGTCTGTAAAGAAACAGCGCGCATAGATCCGCGGCAGCACCCCCGCGGAAGGGAATCAGCCTCTGAAAAAGACGGGCCGTCCCCCTGCAAGGGGGCAGGAATCTCATTCCTCGTCCTCGATCCTGGGCTGGGGCCCGGGAATGATGCCAGCAATATCGGGATCCTCCCCTCCGGCGACGGGCTCCCTGCCGGCCTTGTTCTCCTTGCGTTCGATTCTCCTGGCTTCCTTGGCCAGTCTTTTTCTGCGCTTGGCCTCTTCGCGCTCCTTTTTCTTGAATGTAACAGCCGACTTGGTTGCCATACGCACCTCCCGGTACATGGTTGTGAAGAATATGCGGAGCACCCCGCATGGAAATCGAAAAAAGGGGCGTTTTGTTCTCAATATCCCTTTGCCGCATCCGGAACAGCTCGATCGGCCTTTTTGGAGCCGGCCGGAAGAGTGTCGTTCAAAAGAGCAGCTACCCCGGTGCCCGCGAAAGGGGATCAAATCGTCAATCGCCCGGGGAGCGGGATGTCCCGCTCCCCAGACGGTCCGTTTACTGCTTTGTCACGTTTGAAGCCTGAGGTCCTTTTTGTCCCTGTACCACTTCAAAGCTTACCTTGTCACCCTCTTCGAGAGAGCGGAAGCCCTGCTGGTTGATTGCTGTGTGATGGACAAAAATCTCTTCGCCGGTTTCGGAAGTGATAAAACCATACCCCTTTTCCCTGTTAAACCACTTGACTGTTCCTGTAGCCATTGATCGGTACTCCTTTTGTTTCGAGCTCCACTATGGGTAAGGAGCTCCGGTGTTGTATTTCTGAAAGACAAGTCATCTTCATGAATTTTCTACTGGTGAGAAGCGGCGTCGCTTCGAATGTGTTCAGCAGGATTCAATCAAGACGTTTTCTTGTTTCAGATGCTTTCGGCCACTAAACCTATTTTACCGCCGTGTCAAGCGATATGTTCCCCCCTTCAGCCTCTTTTTACAGGAGATGGCAGTGAATGAATGGCCCACGAGGCTGATTTTGCTTGGTTATCGGCCACATTCTCGACCGTGTGAGAATCCGTTCCTGTTTTTTGCCCAATCTCCCCCTTATGGCTCGCTTCAGGGGTCGAGAGGGTATCATTCCCTTTTTAGCCGAGCCGGCAACGGCCGGTATGGGGGCAGGACCGTTATCCCGCCCGGACCGCGAGCTCCACAAGGGAAAACCATGCGTTCGCATCGGTGAACCAGCGCACGGGGACAAGCCCGGCCTGATCGAAACAGTCCATTGCTCGCATCCTGCTGAACTTTCTGCTTATCTCTGTGAGGATGGTTTCCCCCGGTTCCAGGCTCACGCATAAACCAGCCTCGGCGATATGGGCACTGATCCGAGAACGGGCCCTCAGGTGCATTTCCACCTGTTCCCTGTCCGGATCGAAAAAGGCAAGATGCTCGAAGTCATCCAGCCGGAAATCCGCCCTGAGCCTGTGGTTGACGTGCCTTAAGATATTCCGGTTGAATTCCGCTGTCACCCCGCTCTGGTCGTTATAGGCAGCCTCGATGATGCCGGGCGGCTTGAGCATATCGATGCCCAGCAGCATCCGGTCCCGGCCGCTCATGATCCCGGCAAAGCCCTTCAGCAGGGCAACGCCCTGTTCGTGGGTGAAATTCCCGAATGTGCCTCCGAGAAACGCGATGAGCTTGCGCCCGTCCTGCAAGTGGTTGATATGGCGGGTAAAATCTGCAACCAGGGCATGGATGCAGAGCCAGGGAAAATCATCCAGAAGCCGGTGGGCGGACCTGAGCAGGCTGGTCTCGCAGATATCCACCGGAACGTATCGCACATGCCTTGCGCCCTCTCTGTTCAAGCCCTTGAGGAGGCTTCTGATCTTCAGGTCCGAACCGCTCCCGATCTCAATGAGACTTCCTTCTCCTTCAGTGAAGAACTCCATGATCAGGTGCGCGTTTCTATCCAGGATCTCAAGCTCGGTGCGGGTGGGGTAATACTCGGGAAGCGTGCAGATCCTGTCGAAAAGCCGGGACCCATAGGCATCGTAGAGATACTTGCACGGGATGGATTTCACGCTCCCGGTCATACCGCTCAGCACATCCTCGGCCATCTCCTGCCGGAAGTCCGTGTCCATGCAGGTGGAAACACTCAGAAGCCCTTCCGGGCGAAAGCTGTCAGACCTGGTAAGGCCGGAGTGTTTGCATGGGGTATCAAAAACCCGCTGGGGGTTGATTTTTCTCATGGATATCTTCCTTTCCCCGCCGCCAACAAACCTAGCGGCAGGATACAAAACGCACCATATTCCGTGAGTTGTGCATGATCTCTCCCAACTCGGCGAGCACCCTTTCGATGTGGCTTGGGGTATTCTCCAGGCCCAGGGAAAAACGGAGGGCGCAGTGGGCCTGCTCTTCGGTAAGCCCCATGGCTATCAGGGCATGAGAGGGCGCAGGGTTGCCCGAGCGGCATGCAGACCCCGACGAGAGGGAGATGCCCCTGGCATCGAGCGCGATGACCATGGATTCACCCCGGATTCCTGGCAGCGTTACGTTCAGGGTATTGGGCAGGCAGTATTCGGGGTGGCCGTTGACACGGGCTCCGGGAACCAGGCTCATGAGCCCCTCCTTCAGGGCGTCCCTGAGCGGACGGACCCGGCTTTCCATCTCGGGCAGCCGCTTCTGGGCAAGCTCGGCCGCCTTTCCCATGCCGACGATGCCGGCGATGTTCTCCGTGCCCGCCCTCAGGCCGTTCTCCTGGCCCCCGCCATGGACGAGCGGTTCCAGCGACCGGTTTGAGCGCACATACAGGGCCCCGACTCCTTTGGGCCCGCGGAACTTGTGCGCCGACAGGCTCAGAAGATCCACCCCGAGACTCTCGATCTTCAATTCGATCCGCCCGGCCGTCTGAACCGCATCCGTGTGGAAGGGCACCCCCTTTTCCTGCGCTATAGCGGCGAGCTCCCTGACCGGCTGCATTGTGCCGGTCTCGTTGTTTGCGGTCATGATGCTCACAAGAAAGGTGTCCGGGGTGATGGCCCTGCTCAGATCATCCGGGTCCACCCTGCCCAGTCGGTCCACAGGCAGATACGTCACCCGGTATCCCTGCCTTTCGAGCCAGCGGCATGCCTGGAGCACGGAAGGATGCTCCACGGATGAGGTGATGAGGCGCCCTTTCCTGCTCCCGCAGGCAAAGGCGGCCCCTTTGATCGCCAGATTGTTGGCCTCGCTCCCGCTTCCGGTAAACACGATCCGGCGGGCCGTACACCCCAGAAATGCCGCTACCTTCCGCCGGGCGTTCTCGACGGCCTCCCGGGCGGAGCGTCCATGGCTGTGAATTGCCGAGGCATTGCCGGATAGGCCCCTGAGCGCGAGGTCCATCTCCCTGCACACCTCTTCATCAGGGGCGGTCGTGGCGTTGTTGTCCAGATAGATCCTCTCTTGAAGGCCGGCCGCTTTCCCGATACGTGGAGGGGGCACCTGGGGCTTGGGCTCGCCCGTATCGATCATGCGTCTCTTCTTTGTCCCAGCCGCCTTTTTCACCTCGCACAGGAGCGACTTGAAAATGGGAAAGCCCGAGATGGGATCGTACCTGAGGTCGGTCAGCTCGTTGATGTTGCAGCGCCTCCAGGCAGCCGGCCCCAGCGGTCCGCCGCCTCCCATGTTTGCGTCTACGGCACCCTGAACGATGTCCGGGGTGACGACTGCCCGCATGCGGACGCTTCCACGCGGGCTCTCAAGCACGACTGCATCCCCGTGCCGGATCCCCCGCATGGAAGCATCAAGAGAGTTGATCATCACCGTGGGTTCAGGCCGCTGCTTGACCAGGCCGGGAATATGGTGGTGCTGGCTGCGGAAATCCGTACTCACCCGGGCTCCCGAGTTGAACACCAGGGGATAGCGCCGCGCAAGCTCAGGGCTCGCCATGGGCCCTTCCGCCGGCTCGGTGTATACCGGGAGCGGCTCATAGCCGTGCTCGGCGAGGATGGTGGAGGCAATCTCGAACCTGCCCGACGGCGTGTCGAAGCCCGGTTTCCCGTCCTTTCGCAGGAGCCCCTTCTCCCACTTCCGGTATTGCATCAAAGAGGTCTCTATCCGCACTTCTCCGCCTGCGGCCCGGACATCCTCCAGGGTAAAGGGAGAACAGGCAAGCGCGTGCCGCAGCAACTCTTCCTCGTTCTGCGGGTAGAGGTGCCCGTAGCCCAGCTCGTCTGCAAGACGGGCGAGGATGAAGAAGGCGTTGCGGGACCGCCCCACAGGCTCGATCACCCGTTCCCTGATCCTGAAGAGCGATCCATAGCGCATGTATGACTCGATCTCATACCAGGTTGCCGCCGGCAGCACGATGTCTGCGTAGGCGCAGTCGGCCGTCATGTTGACATCGATGCAGACCAAGAAGTCCAGGCCGCCAAGGGTGCGGCGCCACAGATCGGGCTTAGGCCATGAAGTGATGATGGATGCCCCCAGGATGATCAGCGCCCGGATACGGTAGGGGTTTCCGTTCAACACGGACTCGGGGAGGGCATTGGCGTGCGACTCGCCCCGGTAGGCGCTGTAGACCGGGAAGGTATCGAGCCCCAGGGCCCTGCCCGGATTCGGGTTTTCCACGAGCCCCTGCCGGTTGACCGGAAACTGGTCTGAGGGCATGGAAAAGCACCTGCCTCCCGGCACGTCCAGCTGGCCCGCCAGGGCCCAGAGCACCATCACGGCGCGGATGGCCTGGACCCCGCTGTCGCTGTACTCCAGGCCCGTGTACATGACCGGGCACGCCCCCCGCGCCCCGGCGATCCTCTCTGCAAGGTAGTGCTGGGTCTCTTGCCCAACCCCGGTGATGCTCTCGACCACCTCGGGTCTGAAATGCCCGGCATACCGTGCAAACTCGTCGAACCCGAGGGTCCAGTCACGGACAAAGGCCTCGTCCACGAGTTCTCTTTCGATGAGGATGCGGCAGAGGCCCAATGCCAGGGCACCATCCGTGCCCGGGCGGATGGGGACCCAGCGCGCCCCCGGGAGCTTTGCGGTCTGGGTCCTGCGGGGGTCGATTACCACCACCTCCGCACCACGGGCGGCGGCCTTCCGGATGCGATCAAAATCCAGGGGCGGGCAGTCCGTTGCGGGGTTCGCCCCCCAGACCACGATCGCTTCAGCGTTTTCAATGTCGGAAAACATGTCGATGTGCATGCCTCCCATAGTCACATGCGGAGCGATCATGGCATACGAGACATAGCAGAGCGCGCCCACCCCCATGGTGTTGGGGGATCCGAAGGGAAACAGCACGCTCGATGCTGAAGACACCGCTACACCGGCGGGCTGGAACACATCGCACATGGCAAGCTCAAAGCTGCCGCGCCCCGTGTAAATCGCCGCCGCCTCCGGGCCAGACTCCTCCTTGATGCTCAGCAGTCGCCGGGTGATCTCTTCAAAGGCCTCATCCCACGAGAGGGCCTCGAACTCGTAAGAGCCCTTGGGCCCTGTGCGCCTCAGAGGGGTGGTGAGCCGCTCCTTTGCGTAGACGATCTCCGCCGAGTGCTCCCCTAAGGGGCAGATCATTCCCAGCGGGGAAGAATCATCGGCCCTGACCGCGGCAATCCGCCCCTTTTCATCATACGATACAATCACCCAGCACCCGGCAGGGCAGATTCCGCAGATAGCCCTGCGTTCGTTCTGCATCATGGGAGGAGATACCTCTCAAACCCGGCTTATAAGGGGCGCTTCATCGGTATGCAAAACCCCTATGGTTAATATACGCACCCCGCAGAAGGAAAACCAACCGGGCAGGGCGGCTAGGGTCTTCAGAAATCTCGATTTGTTTCCCTGCCGGCGGAAGATCGTGCCTTGAGAGGACGGAATTTCATGAAAGGAGGGATTGAGAAATATCTGCCGGGTAATACTTTTACTCCTAGCACTTATGAATGTGTGGATCCGTTTCTCCACATTCACTGTTATTCAAGGGCATGGTACATCCTGCCTGCGTCTTTACCGGACCGCGGTTGCCGGCGGAAGGACGCACAGATCTCGCTGTGGCGTCCGTCTCGGACCGGCGTCACCATACCTCCCCTGCAGATGAACGGGAGAAAGGCTGCAGGATGCGCCCTGTACTGAAAAAAGATAAGGAGGCTGCTGTATGCTGCGCTCTTTTGTAAAACATGTCTCTTTTCCCTTTTTTGCAAACCGGGAGGGACTCAAGGGGCTCATGCAGGAGGTCAGATCTCTGGAAGACAGCCAGTTCTGGCCGGCGGAGCGCATCATGCAGATGCAGCAGATCCTTCTGAAGAAGGTCATGATCCATGCCTACGAGCATACAAAATTCTACCGCAGGAGATTTCAGGAGGCCGGATTCAATCCCTATACGTTCAGGCATCCCGATGCACTGAGATCCCTGCCTGCGCTCACCCCTGAAGAGGTGCGAGACAATCTCCCGGATATGGTTGCAGACAATCACGCTCCCGGAGACCTCCATCTCTCTCAGACCGGCGGTGCCGCCGGGCTACAGATGAGGTTTTATCACAGCAGCGCCTGTCTCGCCAAAAGGCAAGCCGCCATGTACCGGTTTGAGAAATGGACCGGGTGGGACTTCGGCGAACCCGTCGGGGTGGTCTTACCCATCCGGCAGGACCGCATGGGACACCCTACAGTGAAGTCTTTGATAAAAAATGAGCTTTTCCGCAGGCAGACCGTGTTTCCGGCAGCCGTGATAGACGATGCCGCCTGCGAGGACTTCCTGCACAAAATTGTGAAGAAACGACCGACCCTGATCCGTACATTCAGCAGCCCGCTCCATGATCTCGCCAGGTTCGTCCAGAGCTCAGGGTGGGCGGATATTCCGCTGAAGGCCGTTGTGTCCACGGGTGAACCCCTCTATCCACACCAGCGCCGCAGCATCTCGGGGGCATTCAACTGCCCGGTGTTCGATTCTTACCGATCGCGGGGAGTGGGGCCCATTGCCCAGGAGTGTGAGGTCCACCAGGGCATGCATATCAATGCCGAGTGCCTCTATATCGAGGTGGACGGGCTCAATGGATATGATGAACACCATGGGCGGACAGGGGGGCTGATCGTTACCGACCTTCTCAACTTCGGGATGCCCCTCATCAGGTATAGCACCGGCGACGAGGGCACGCTCGTCAACAGGACCTGCCCCTGTGGGAGGGGGCTGCCCCTGCTCGAACAGATCACAGGCCGCTCGGGCGACATGCTCGTGAGCCCTGAGGGAAGGTGTGTCGTCCCGGCAGCGCTCAGCCAGTACCTCATCGGCGAGGCCCCTGATCTGGTGGGCCAGATACAGGTGATCCAGGACCGGATCGATCACCTGACCATCAGGATGACCAAAGACCCGGCCCTCACCCCTGAAAATATGCAGCATCAGAAAACCATGATCGAGCAGCTCTTCGGTCCCGGTATGCGCGTACATATCGAGATCGTCGACGAAATGCCCAGGGAAAAATCCGGGAAATACCTCTTCACCAGACGGTTGATCCCCCTTCCTGCCAGGATGGCGGAAGAGGAGGCCAGGATGTCCGGGTGATGGGAGGGGGAGATTTTTTATTCAGAGAACGGCTTGGGAGGAGATCGAAGCTCCCGCACGTAAGCGCCTGAACAGGATGATGCCCTTTGGCAAGTGAACAGACGGAAAGGCACACGAATGTGCCCGGCAGAGGTGTTTTTTCTATGCGGGCTGCTCCACCAAGAACCCGATCTTGAGCGCCACCTGGTAGTAAGATACCTTGCCGTTTTCGATATAACCCCGTATCTCGGAAACCTCGAACCAGCGCATGTGCCTGACTGACTCTCCCGTCCGCTCGAGGGCGTTGTTGATCGCTTCTTCCACGCTGTTTTTGGATGACCCCACAACCTCTAGCTTCTTATAGACCTGATCCATTCACTCGCCTCCTGTGTCATGTATTTGTCAAACAATGCCCTTCTCCCCGGCCCGGTGGGGTGGATCGGGCTCCGGGGCGGGTTCAGCCGTGCAGATACCCGCCTCATTTTCCCCAGCTCCCGGAAGGCGTCTCGGGGGGCAAGGCAGTACGGGCACTCCATAGGCGGGTCATCACCCCGCTGCACATCACCGCACAGAGGGCACTTCCACGCGCGCGATACCTCTCCGTATCCCTTATATCCTTCATCCTCGTACAGCCACTTCTGAACCGGCACGATATCTCCTTTCCCTGTATCCTGAGTGTCCCTGCCGGGCGGAAGAATGGTATTTTTTAAGCCCTTGCAGGAGAGCCCCTCTTTCCTCATGCACACCCGCCGGTGCTGCAGCCGTTTTTTTCGCACGGATGCAGATTTCCTGCCCCTTATCAACGGGAATGAACCGTGTTGTTTTCATCGAACAAGGTGCTCCGGTACACTCAAGATGAACTCTCTGAACTCTAAACTCTACAGATAATGATAGAGAGCCCGGAGGGCAAATCAAGGCGGGCCTTTAAAACGCTCGGCCGGGTTTCCCCAAGAAGCCCCGGATCGGGGGGAGCTGCGACATCCCGGTATTGACACCGATGCCCAGTCCGTGCAATATCTTCCAGGATATTGCACAAAGGGGCCTTTGAAATGGGGTTTGGTGAAGTGAAAGGCAATATGAAGCTCATCGGCATCGCCATCGGCGTGGTGCTGCTCGTCATCTTCCTGCTGCAGAACTTCGAGATGACCTCGTTTCAGTTTCTCGTCTTCACGCTCTTCGTCGCTCCCAAGTGGCTCGTCCTCACCGTGACCTTCCTCCTGGGATTCATCTTTGGCTACATCTATGCCAAAAAAAAGGTCTGGACCGAGGCGAAGAAGACCGAGCCCCTCGTCTAGCGGCCTCTGCAGTCAGCACCCTAAGGGTTCGCCGCTCGCATCACCAGCCTCTGGATATCACAGCCCTTTTTCTTGCCCGAGAAATGGATCGCACTCCTCACAAGTTCCAGCGGGATGTGATAACTCACGGCCTGCCGGATTCGTTCAGGTCGAACTCCAGGATGCTCCCGGCCTTGAGCTCGAACTCCCGCTCTCTGAAGCCGATCCTGATAGGGGCCGTGTCCAGCGGCTCGCTTTTGATCTGAAGCAGGCTCTTTGTGATGTTCACGGTCAGCCGGTGCTGACGGTACTTCATCGTGAACCGGGCCGATTTGAGCCCCTGCGGCAGCGATGGATTGAACCGCAGGATGTCCCTGCTGGTTTCCAGCCCGGTGTACGACCGCTGGATGATATCAACGGTCCCTGCCATAGCGCCCAGGTGGATTCCCTCGTGAGTCGTCCCGCCCTGGATATCGGATATATCGCTCTTGAGGGCCTCCTGAAAGAGATCCCAGGAGGTGTCGCGCCGCGACCGTGAGAGCACCCAGGAGTGGACCACCCTGCTCAGCGTCGAGCCGTGCGCGGTTCGCTTCAGATAGTACTGGATGTTTCTGGGGATGGTCTCCCGGTCGAAGGGATATCCCAGCCGATTGAATAGAGCGCCCAGCTCCTCTGCCGAGAGCAGGTAGAAGGCCATCAGCAGATCCGCCTGCTTGGAGACCTTGTATCGGTTGGGTGTGTCCCCCTCGGCCTCCAGGATCCGGTCGAGCCGGTGGATGTCGCCGTATTTCCTGCGGTAGCCTTCCCAGTCGAACTCCCTGAGCTCGCCATAGCCTTCGAACTGACTGATGATCCTATCGCCGTGGAATACGAGGCGCATCTTGCGGCTGATTTCGTCCCAGTGCTCCAGCTCTTCTCTCTTGAGCGACATATGCTCCACCAGGATCTTCCGCCGGTCTGCGGGGAGGATGTCCATCATTTCGAGCGAGCGGCACAAAAGCCAGGACACCATGATATTCGTAAAGGCGTTGTTGTGGATGCCGGGCTCTCCTGCATCCGGGTATGCGTCGTGAAACTCGTCGGGCCCCATGACCCCGCATATCTCGTAGCGGTCCAGAGATCGGTTGTACCGGGCCTTGGAGGCCCAGAAACGGGCCACTGCGAACATCATCTCGGCGCCGTAGAACGCCATGAAATCGATATCGCCCGTGACCTGGTAATACTGCCACACATTATAGGCGACCGCGATGCTGATGTGCCGCTGGAGATGCGAGTTGTCCGGAATCCAGCGGCCCGACTCCGGGTTCAGGTGCAGGAGCTGGGCTTCCTCTCTGCCGTTGCTTCCGCTCTGCCAGGGGAACATGGCGCCTTCATATCCCTCCTCCCGCGCTGAACGAATAGCCCGGGGAAGACGCCGGTAGCGGTATCTGAGCAAAGACCGGGTTATCTCGGGCATGCGAAGGTTGAGCAGGGGAAAGATGAACAGCTCGTCCCACATGATGAGCCCCCGATAGGCCTCGCCGTGGAGCCCGCGCGGAGGTACGCCCGCATCGAGGTCCGTGGTGTTGGGCGAAACGGTCTGGAGGAGGTGGAAGATGTGGAGATTGAGTATCTGGGCCATGCGCCGGCGCTCCGTCTCGATATCGATACCCCAGAGGTTCCACAGATGATCCCACCCAAGGACATGGCCTTCGAGCAGCTCGGCGAATCCTGCCGCATGACGCGCGGCATCTACCGCCTCGGCACGTGCCTCGAATATGGCCCGGTCTCGGGAGTGGTAGATCGCCGCAGTCTTCTCTATCCGCACCGCTTCCCCCGCCCGGATGCCGATGGTGAACTCCTGGCCGATGTACCCGGGTTCGGCCAGGGTGCGAGCGCCTCCATGAATAACACAGTCGTTCAGGAAGGCCCGGTTGCGTACCGCCTCGGCGATCCGGATGTTCGACCGGTTCGTCTGGACCTCGAGCCATATGATTCCATCCTCAGATACTCCGTTTTCGAGCGGGATAAGGTGACGGTTGTTCAACTGGCGATACCGCTTCACCAGGGAGTTCTCCACCCTTCCGTCGATGGCGGACCTCACACGGACCAAGCCCGAAAAATCTTCCGGCACGATGACGGCCTCCAGCCCTGCCAGATGCGGGAGGCGTATATGCACAAATCGCCGCTGGGTGAGCCGCGTGTGCCTTCCCTGCCCGTCTTTGAACCTCACGATCCGCGAGAGTACTCCTCTGCGCATATCGAGCTCCTGCCGGTATTCCAGCAGTTCGACAGAGCCCAAGTCGAACCAGTCTCCATCATCGATACAAAAGGTGAGCTCAAGCCAGTTGGGGACATTGACCATGCTCTCGTTTTCTATGGTGCGGCCGGCCACAGTGCTCTGGAGCCGATTATACAGGCCCGCCACATAGGTGCCTGGATAGTGGATTTCATCGGCGGCCGACTCGGGTGCGGCCCCCCGGGTGGCGAAATATCCGTTCCCGGTGGTGCACAGGGCCTCACGCAGCATCTCCCGGGAAGGATCGAAGCCTTGGTACACAAGGGTCCAGACATCCCGGGGATTTTCCCTTTCAGCCGTTTCAGCCAGCACTTCGAGAAACCGGGCTGTCTCTTCCGGGTCGTTCAGGGTGTATCGGGCACGCGTCAGCCGGTCCTCATCACTGACCAGGATGCCGATGCCCCTTTTCGCAACGGACCGGAAGGCGTCTTCATCGGTGACGTCGTCCCCGATGTACAGCGGGACGACACGCCGCCCCGGGCCTTGAAGGCCCTCAACAAGGTGCAGAACCGCCCTGCCTTTGTCCCAGTCCACATTCGGGCGGAGCTCGAAGATTTTTTTACCCGCGGTTTTCTTCAGCTCGGGATACTTCCCGGCCACCTCGTCGAACCGTCGCTCGATCTGAGGCACATCCCTCTCGTCAGCCCCGCGATAATGCAGGGCGATATCATAGGGCTTGAACTCCAGATGAACACCTGCGAACCCCTGCAAGGCCTTCTCCAGATCTGCATACACTTTGTCGAAGACCGGCAGGAAACGTTGCCACATCCGGTCTTCGGATGCCGTCCCAGGCCTTTGGATGCTGAACCCGTGGCTCCCGGCATAGATGACCGAATCCAGCCCCACCTTTTCCCTGACATCCTGGAGCGCGCGGCCGCTTATGACGGCCACGGGCCAGTGCCTCACAAGCCGTTTGATGACCTGACGGACTCGTTCGGAGAGCACCGCCTGTGCGGGCTTCTGCACGATGGGGGTAAGGGTGCCGTCATAATCCAGGAATACGGCCGGATCTCCCTTAAGCAGGGTACGGATGATCTCGCCGCTTTCCGCAAGAGCAGAGGGAAGACCTGCGGACCTGGAGCCGCCCATTTCCGTCTCCCGGTGCAGATCGGACAGATCGGTCACCACGATATCCGCACCCTCTTTCTTCATCTCCTCACCCTGGCCGCCCCGGTCGATCCCGATGACCAGTGCGAAGCTTCCCTCCTTGCCTGCCTTAACCCCGGCCAGGGCGTCTTCCACGATCGCCGTCCGATCAGGGCTCACTTTGAGCCTCCTGGCAGCCTCCAGGAAGATGTCGGGCGCTGGCTTGCCCCTGAGGCCGAGCCGGGCCGAATCGACCCCGTCAACCGCCTCTTCGAAAAGGCCCTGCACACCGGCTGCCTCCATGACCGCGCGTGCATTGCGGCTGGCGGATATGACGGCGACACGGATACCTCTCCCCTTCAGGAACCGCACAAAATCCACGGTCGACTGGTAGGGCTCTGCGCCGTATTCCTGGAGGTGCTTGCGGAAATATTGGTTTTTCAAATTACCGAGCCCGCAGACGGTTTCCTTTCCTGGTGGGTCGTCCGTGTTTCCAAAGTCAAGCGAGATGCCCCGTGACTCAAGAAAGCTCTGCACTCCCTCGTAGCGGGGTTTCCCATCGATGTAGCGCAGGTAGTCCCTGTGGTCGTCAAAAGGCACGTATCGCTCCTGAGTGCGGCGCGAACGCTCTTTGAGATATTCATCGAACATCTTCTTCCAGGCTGCGGCGTGCGCACGGGCAGAGCTCGTCACCACACCGTCCATGTCAAAGATGACGGCATCGATGTTCTCGAACAGATACCCCCGGCCTTCCCGCTCCATGAAACGCCGCCCGTCATCACGCAATCGTGATGTCCCTGCTCAGATAGATGTCCTGTATCTGATGCAGCAGCCTGATCCCTTCCGCCATGGGCCTCTGAAACGCCTTCCTGCCTGAGATGATCCCCATGCCCCTGCCCGTTTGTTGATGACCGCAGTCCTGGCGGCATCGGCGAAATCGTCTTTCCCCATCGAGACGCCGCCGGAATTGATCAGCCCGGCGCGGCCCATAAAGCAGTTCATGACCTGGTAGCGTGCCAGATCGATGGGATGGCCCGATGCCAGCTCCGTGTACATCCTTTCATCGCTCTTGCCGAAACGCAGATCGCGGAAGCCGCCGTTGCAGGTGGAGGCGGTCTGCGGGGAAGATGCACCGGTACGTCAGCAGATCGCCTGCTTCCTCACCCAGATAGCGCTCCACGGTTTCGACCAGTCACATGGATTCTCCTGCCGCGGATCGGCCTGCGGTCACCGGATGATCCGCTCGTTCCGGTCTCCTGCCGGCATGGCTGCGCGGCCGGATCTGGAATGGAGGATGTGGCAGGGTGCCGGGAAGACAAAGGTATTCACCATTCTCCACCCGTTCGCATCATCCCTTCAGATGCACCATCCGTATCTGTCTTTACTGTTATAAATGAGCCTCCCGGCGCCTTTCTCAACAAGGATGGGGGACAGGTCTCGACAGCAGGGTTAGGAGTCAGGTTAAGGATCAGGTCTTTAGTATCTCTTCTTTTCTGTGCGACTGTACGTACGCTCAGAGATGCCGTACCGCTAGGCATGCCGGAATGTCGGCTGAATACCTGCGAAGAAGTATATATTTCTCAAACAGCTATTCGAGCAACGGCACGTCTGCATATGACATTTCTCATGAATGTCATATGCAGAGACCTGACTTCATGACTGTGATCCCACGAAGGGGGGTTCACATGCGCTCGACGATCGCGCGGGCGAACCCGGAGCACGTGAGCAAGGTCGCGCCTTGCATCTGGCGCTCGAGGTCATAGGTGACCTGCTTGTCCGAGATGGCCCGGGCGATGCCCTTTCTGATGAGGTCGGCGGCATCCTTCCAGCCGAGGTAGTCGAACATCATGGCGCCCGAGAGGATAAGCGAGCCGGGATTCACCTTGTCCTGGCCTGCATACTTGGGCGCCGTGCCGTGGGTGGCCTCGAAGACCGCGGTGGGGATGCCGATGTTAGCGCCCGGCGCCATGCCGAGTCCGCCCACTTGGGCGGCCAGCGCGTCGGAGATGAAGTCGCCGATCAGGTTCGGGACCGCGAGCACGCTGTACTCCGAGGGCCTCAAGAGCACCTGCTGGAACATGGAGTCTGCGATCCGGTCGTTCACGAGGATCTTCCCCTCGGGAAGTTTGCCGGCGTAAACATCCCACAGCTCGTCTTCGGTGACAGCCACATCCCCGAACTCGCCCTTCACCAGCTGATACCCCCAGTCCCTGAAGGCGCCCTCGGTGAACTTCATGATATTGCCCTTGTGCACCAGGGTCACGACCTTCTTGCCGTTTGCCAGGGCGTATTCCACGGCCATCTTCACCAGACGCCTGGTGCCGGTCACGGAAATGGGCTTGATGCCGATGCCGGAGTCTGTGCGGATGGAGGTGCCCATGGTGCTGTTGAGGAAATCGATGACCCTGCCCGCCTCTTGAGTGCCCTGGCGCCATTCGATTCCGGCATAGACGTCTTCCGTGTTTTCCCGGAACACCGTGATGTCCACGAGCTCTGGATTTTTGACCGGGGATGGGGTCCCCTCGTAATACCTCACGGGCCTCACGCAGGCGAACAGGTCGAGGATCTGCCGCAGGGCCACGTTGAGCGAGCGTATGCCGCCGCCCACGGGCGTGGTGAGCGGGCCCTTGATGCTCACGATGTATTCCTTGAGGGCCTCAACCGTCTCGTCCGGCAGGTAGTTGCCCACGGTGTCCCAGGCCTTCTGCCCTGCCAGGACCTCTTTCCACACGATATGCCTCTCGCCTTTATAGGCCTTGTTCACGGCCTCGTCGAATACGAGCTTCGATGCCTTCCAGATGTCGGGACCCGTGCCGTCACCCTCGATGAAGGGGATAACCGGATCATGGGGAACTTGGAGCTTCCCTTGAGAAAACGTGATTTTCGTGCCTTCAGCCATTCCTTCTCCTCTGCATTTGCTGTTATTGCGCCCCGGTCCGGGTGATCCGGTGGAGCTCTTCCCACAACAGGTGTTGATATTTCTGCAAATCGCGGGTGCTCATCTGCATGCCCTGCGACTCGTACACGCTCTGGATGACCTTCACGACGTCCTCGAACCGGATGTCGAGCCCTAGGACGCCCACCATCTCATCATTATCGTCGGTGATGGGCGCCGAGACGGTGATGATCAGCGCGCGGGTGATCCGCGAGGTACACACCCCGCTCACATAGAGCTTGCCCTCCTCGATGGTCTTGATGAACCACTCGCGGTCCGAGCAATCTTCATGCTCGTGCATCATGTGCCTGAACTGGCTGCGGTATTCCGGCTGCGTGATGTTCTGTGTGATCTTGATGCCGTTCATGTCCGTGACATAGGCGAACTGGATGAAGGGATATTCCTTGATGAACTCCGTGATCACGGGCTCCTGCCGGGCGGGGTCCATGCTGCGGATGTCTGCGTTGTCTATGAGCTCGGCGATGAGCCGGCTCGCGTACTCGCGCGATTCGAACTTGATGAGATCGAACCCGGAAAGGAAGAGCTGCGGCATGAAGCGCATGGTGAGCTTCTCCAGCTCCTCGTCGGACATGGAGGTGATCCGGCCGTCTTCATATTCCCTGACCACATGCTTATAGATGCGCGAGATGCCGGGATGGCGCTTGTCCACTTCATCGGGCGGGGAGAGCTTGAAGTGGCGGTTGACCCAATGGGCGATGCCCGCCTTGCCGGACTTGTCGGTGATGGCGATCTCGATGGGTCTGCCCAGGATGGCGCGGGTGTCGAAGATATTGTAGATCTCCTCGTTCTTGACCAGCCCGTCGGCGTGAATGCCTGCCCGGGTGACATTGAAGTTCTCGCCCACGAAGGGATAGTTGGGGGGGATCGTGAAGTTGAACTCGGCGTTGACATACTCGGCCATCTCGGTGATGGCCCTGGTGTCGATGCTGTCGTCGTGTCCCCTGAGAGAGAGATATTCGATGACCATGGCCTCCACGGGGGTGTTGCCGGTGCGCTCGCCGAAGCCCAGGATGGCGCCGTTCACCCCGCCGCACCCGTAGAGCCACGCCGTGGTCGCGTTGGTGAGCACCTTGTGGAAGTCGTTGTGCCCGTGCCACTCCAGCAGGTGCGAGGACACGCCCGCATCGTCGATCATGGCGCGCACCAGCTTGTCAACCGCCCGGGGCAGGGCCGCGCCCGGGAACGACACCCCGAAGCCCAGGGTATCGCAGAGCCGGATCTTGATGTCGATGCCGCTCTCGTCTTTCAGCCTCATGAGCTCCCGGGCAAAGGGGACACAGAACCCGTAGATATCGGCCCGGGTGATGTCTTCGAAGTGGCACCGGGGCACAATGCCCAAGGAAAGGGCCTCCTTGACGATCCCGAGGTACTCGTCCATGACCTTTCTCCGGTTTGAGCCCAGTTTCAGGAAGATGTGGTAGTCGGAGACCGACGTGAGCATGCCGGTTTCCCGGATACCCATCTCGCGCACGAGCTTCAGGTCTTCCTTGCTGGCCCTGATCCAGGATGTCACTTCCGGAAACTCATAGCCCTTCGCCAGGCATTTCTCCACGGCGGCCCGGTCCTTGCGGGAGTAGAGAAAGAACTCGGACGCCCTGATCAGCCCCCTTTCTCCACCGATGCGGTGGAGGAACTCAAAGAGCCGCTCGATCTGCTCCACGCTGAAGGGCGTCATGGACTGCTGCCCGTCGCGGAAGGTGGTGTCGGTGATGAAGATATCGTCCGCCGGCTGGATGGGGATCAGCCGCATGTCGAAGTCGATCTTGGGGACCTCGGTATAGGGGAAGATCGATCGGAAGAAGTTGCCGTGGTCGGTATCCTTGATCCCGGTCTCGTAATTCCTGCCGGGCGTATAGTAGAAGAGCTTCTTATCCTCGTCCCACCTGGCCACCCTACTTCTTCCTCCTGGGAACGTACGCCTCCTTGGGGATCTTTTCGGGCTCCGGGGCCCCTGCCTCCCGGCGGGCCTCGATGATCTCCTCTATGGTGATGTCCCGGGGGATCCGCAAGTCCTGCCCCACGTAGACCAGCTTGGGATCTTTGATCTGATCGCGATTCGCCTTGTAGATGAGCGGCCACATGTACGAATCGTTGTAGATCTCGTGCCGCGCCGCGATGCTGGGCAGGGTATCGCTCTTCTTCACCACGTAGATGGTGGGGTAGACCTCGAAGATGTCGGTCTGCGACTGCTTCTGGATCTCCTCGCGCTTCTGTGCGATCTCCTTGCCGAGCTCCTCCAGGCGCTTCTGCTTCTCTTGGACCGTGATCTCCTGAACCTTGAGCACTTTTTCGTTGAACTGCTGCTCCAGGACCGCGAGCACCTTGGGCTCGCAGTCCAGATAGGCGTTCTGCATCTTCAGATACAGGGTCAGCGCCTCGAAAGCCTCTCTCGGTGCATACACGAACCCGGATATCTCAACGACCTTTCCCAGCTCTGCAAGGGTGCGGTGCATGATGACGCGGCTCTGCTCGTCCACCGCCCTGAAATGTCTGCTGGCCTGGACAAAGGCGTTGCGCGCCTCTTCGTCATACCCCCCGGCCTTGGCCTTCAGGCCGGCCTCCATGCTCTCGAGCCCCTGCTCGAGGGGGGTCTTGCCCGGGGCCGCGGTATCCGGCCCATCGGTGATGTCAGGCGGGGGATTCGATGCACACCCCAGCAGAAACGACAGGATTATGAAAGCAAAGCCGAGTCTTTTCATCAGCCATCCTCCCGATACTTCAGCCCGAGCTCCGCAAGCTGGGCAGGACTCACCTCCGAAGGGGCGTCCGTCATGGTGCAGTATGCCTTCTGGGTCTTGGGAAAGGCGATGACGTCACGGATGCTCGCAGCGCGGGTGAGAATCATGATGAGCCGGTCGAATCCGAAGGCAATGCCGCCGTGAGGGGGAGCACCGTACTGCAGAGCATCCAGCAGGAACCCGAACTTGGTCCTCGCCTCTTCTTCGCTGAGCCCGATGGCCTCAAAGACCTTCTTCTGGACCTCGGGGGTGTGGATACGGATGCTTCCGCCTCCCACCTCAGAGCCGTTGATCACCATGTCATAGGCCTGGGACCGCACCTTCCCGGGGTCGCTCTGGAGAAGCGGGAGGTCTTCCGCCACAGGCGCGGTGAACGGGTGGTGGACCGAGACCAGCCGTTTGTCCTCCTCGCTCCACTGGAGCAGCGGGAAATCGGTGACCCACAGGGCGGCGAAGGCATCGGGGTCGATGAGGCCGAGACGCTGCGCCACATGGGTCCTCAGGGCACTCAGGCTCGCGTTGGCCGTGTCTTTTTTAGCCGCGATGATCAGGGCGAGATCGCCCGGGCTCATGTCGAGCCGGCCGGCCAGGGCGTCGAGCTGGCCGGGCCCAAGGAACTTGGTCAGGGGCGATTTCCAGCCGTCCGCTTCCAGCCTTGCCCAGAGCACACCCTTTGCCCCGAAGTCAGCCACCACATCGCCGAAGGAGTCGAGGTCTTTCCGGCTGAACTCGTGGGGGCCCTTGACAGCAAAGGCCTTGACCGTCCCGCCCTCCGCAAGGGTGGAGGAGAACACCCGGAAGTCGGACCCGGCCACGATGTCGGAGATGGTTTTCAGCTTCATGCCGAAGCGGGTGTCAGGCCTGTCCGTGCCATAGTCCTCCATGGCCTCGTCATAGGTCATGCGACGAAAAGGTCTGGGCAGCTCGACCCCGATGGTCTCCTGGAAGAGATTCGTGATCATGCCCTCGGTGATGTCCAGGATGTCGTCCATCCCGACGAACGACATCTCGATATCGATTTGGGTGAATTCGGGCTGCCGGTCGGCCCTTAAGTCCTCGTCGCGGAAGCACTTGACTATCTGGTAGTACCGGTCGAAGCCCGCGACCATGAGGAGCTGCTTGAAGAGCTGGGGCGACTGTGGCAGCGCATAGCACTTTCCCGGGAAGATACGGCTTGGCACCAGGTAGTCCCTGGCCCCTTCGGGGGTGCTCTTGGTGAGAACCGGGGTCTCCACGTCGATGAACCCCTTTGCGTCCAGATATCTCCTCACGCTCGCCCCTGCCTTGTGCCTGAGGATGATGTTGCGCTGGAGCGAGGGCCTTCGCAGGTCCAGATAGCGGTATTTGAGCCTCAGCGCATCGCTCGCCTCCACGCCGTCTTCCAGCACGTAGGGCGGGGTCTTGGCCTCGTTGAGGACCTGGATCTGTCTCACCGCGACCTCCACGTTCCCGGTAGGCATGCCCGGATTGCGCATGCCCTCGGGCCTCATCCGCACCTCGCCCATAAGCGCGATGCAGTACTCGGGCTTGAGTGTATGGCCCGCGGCATGCGCCTGGGGGTCGGTCTCGGGATTGACCACGGCCTGGACAATGCCGGTGCGGTCGCGGAGATCGATGAAGATGAGCCCTCCCAGATCTCTGCGTTTCTGGACCCATCCCGCAAGCACCACTGTGCTGCCCTCGGGGGCATGTGCGACTTCCGCATTGTAGTGGGTTCTCTTCATTTCATGCATGGCGGCCTTCACCGGCTTTCTCCTTTTCTCTCCTTCAGAAGTGTGTGCAGCTTTTCCCGCGCATCGCTGCGCGGAACCTGAAACTGGGAAGATGTTCCCAGGTCTTTGACGGTCACCAGTGATTTCTCCAGCTCGTCCTGGCCGATGATCGCACAGAAGGGGTACCCGGATTTGCCGGCACGCCGCATCTGGGCCTTGAAACTCTTCTCCGGAACAGCCTGGGCCGGGATCCCGGCAGAACGAAGCTCCGAGAGCAGACCTGCGGCGGCGGTCTTCACCCTCTCGTCTCCCTGGGCCACCACGTAACACCCCTCTTCCCGGGCTTCCCTCTCCTCAAGAAGCAGGATGACTCGCTCTATCCCGAAGGCGAAGCCGATTCCGGGCGTATCCGGACCGCCCAGGACCTTCACGAGGTTGTCGTATCTCCCGCCCCCGGCAATGGCATTCTGCGAGCCCAGGCCCCTTGCCGTGATCTCGAAGGTGGTCCTGGTATAGTAGTCGAGCCCTCTGACCAGGGAGGGGTTCTTTGTATAGGGCACGCCGAAACTATCCAAATAAGACAGGACCTGGCTGTAGTGATCCCTGCACTCGTTGCAGAGATAGTCTTCGATGACGGGAGCGCCCTCGGCGGCCTGTTTGCAGGAAACCACCTTACAGTCCAGAACCCGGAGCGGGTTGGTGGTCATACGCCGCGCACAGTCGGCGCAGAGCCGGTCAGCCTGCTTGACCAGAAATGCCTGGAGCGCCTTTTTGAATTCCTCTCGGCAGGCCTCGCACCCCAGGGAGTTCACCTCCATGGCCAGCCCTTTCAGGCCCAGCTCGCGAGCCAGCTCATAGGCCATCTGAAGTGTCTCGGCATCGCTGAACGGCCCGCTCTCGCCAAGCCGCTCGGCGTTGATCTGGTGAAACTGGCGGTATCTCCCTTTCTGCGGTCTCTCGTACCGGAACATGGGCCCTATGCTGAAGACCTTCTGTATAGGGTCTTCCGAAAGGAGGCCGTGCTCGATGACGGCCCGCAGCACCGATGCGGTTGCCTCCGGCCGCAGGCTCACCGAGGTGCCCGACTTGTCGGTAAAGGTGTACATCTGTTTTTCCACCACATCGGTTTCGTTGCCGATGCCGCGGAGAAACAGCTCCGTCCGCTCCAGGACCGGCGTCCGCAGCTCTACGAACCCGTAGAGGCTAAAGACCTTCCTGACGGTCTCTTCCACGAACCTCCACTTTGACACCTCGCCGGGGAGGATGTCGCTCATTCCGCGTATTGCTTTCACTTCCACAATCTTCCTCCGAAATAATCCATTGGTAGCTCATTGTGCCTGTATCTGTCAATCAGGCTTCGCCGCCGGCCGCACACCGGGCGGCCAAGACCCGGGAGCCCGGGCCTTGCCTGGAGGCCTTTCCCATTTGTATCGATTGACTGTCCAGGCTTGCCGGCTGTACTTTTTCTTAAAAAAATTCCGGTCATGGAACGCCCTGCTTCCTCCGGCGGGGAGGAAGAACGGGAAAGGCTTTATTTTGGGCAAACGGGAATACCTCTGCTCTCGAACCGTTATTGCCGCCCTACGGGACAAAAGAGCGGTGCAACAGCGGCATGACAGCACAAGTCGAGCGGGCGCTTCGCCCATGCTCGACCGAAGATCCGGGAAAGATCTGGTCCCCCAGGTCTGTGCAAAGAGAGGCTAGAGCCCCCGCAGCCACTCCGGACGGAGCATCCCGGACCCGCCGCCCTCGAGGGCCTGGTCGATGATATTCAGGATCCGGTCCTTGTCTTCGGGAAGACGTCCGTCCAGCGGGAGATAGTTGGACGCGTGCTCGGTGCCGAACTTGCAATCGGACACATTGAGGTCTTCCACGAACCACCGGAGCTCCTGGAGCGACTGCGTCCGGTCGATCAGCTTGAAGTTGCCCCCCATGAGCTTCTTCTCGTAGATCTCCTCATACTGCCCGAGCATGAGGGTGAGGCAGGCCAGGAAATGGGGATCGATGGCATTGGCCACACGGGCCGAGTCCTTGGCGTGCTCGAAGCTCCCCTCAACGCCTCCCAGGCCTAAGATAATGAAGGTGGACATGCGCAGGCCCGCATCGATGGCCTTTCTGCACCCCTCGATGATCTCGTCGGCCGTGGCGCCCTTGCAGACCTTTTTCAGCAAGGCGTCGTTGCCCGTCTCGATGCCGAGATACAGGACGTCGAGCTTGCGCTCCTTTAGCTGCTTCAGCTCTTCGAGGCTCTTCTCCATGAGGTTGGTGGGGCCTGCGTAGGTGCTGATCCGCTCCAGGCGGGGAAACCTCTTGTTGATGAGATCCAGCACCCTGAGGAGAAAACCGGTGTCCACACCCAAGGGGTCGCCGTCGGCGAGAAAAACCTTCCGGGTGTCGGGCACAATCCAGGACATCTCGATGATGTCCTTTTCGATCTCTTCCCAGGGCCGCACCTGATACCGCTTGCCCTTGTACATACCGCAGAACAGACACTTGTTCCATGAACAGCCGAGCGTGATCTGGAATATCAGCGACCGCCCCTCGGACGGCGGTCTATACAGCGGCATATCGTAATTCACGGGATCCTCCAAGGGTTAATCCTGATAGTGACTCGGCGATATTATACGCATGGTCGCCGATTTTTTCAAAGCTGGTCAGGATATCGATGAATATGAGCCCGGCATCTGCATGGCACTTGGCGGTCTTGAGGCGCTCCATGTGCTTTATTCTCATCTCCCAGCGCATTGCGTTGAGCTTGGGCTCAAAGCTCTGGACCTGCTCCATGAGATCATCCGGGGTATCCGTGATGGCGTCGACCACGGTCTTCAAGAACATCTGTGTGTGGTGATAGATCAGCGAGAGCTCTTTTCTGCCCTCTTCCGAAAAATCGAGGTTGAACTCGTTTCGCCTCTTGCAGAGCTTCCCGATGCTCTCGCAGTGGTCCCCGATCCTCTCGAGGTTGCTCACGATCTGGAGCATGGAAAAGACCTCGCGAGACTGTTTTTCGGTGATGGAGTTGCGCGAGAGCTCGGTGAGATAGGTGTTGATCTCTTTCTGGAGCGAGTCGACGATATTCTCGGTCTTGTCGATCTCCTCCAGGAATTTTTCTGTTTCCTTGTTTTCCAGCAGGGGCTTCTCCGCTGCCGAGAGCATCTTGAACACTTCATTGCCCATGTAGTCGAGCTCCTGGCGCGCCTCGTCCAGCGCGAACGATGGAGTCTCGAAAATGGTGGGTACGAGTGTTTCCAGCCGGAAGACTCTGGGCTTTTCCTCGCCTGGAGTGATGAGCGAGGCGACCCACCCGAGCACCCCCATGATGGGCAGGAAGAGCATGCAGTTGGTCACGTTGAAGAGGGTGTGTAGATTGGCCACGTGTCTGGCGGCATAGGGTAAGACACCGGTCTCAGCCACCTGCATCGGGTCGCCGGGAGTGAGATAGTCGACGAGCTGTACGAAATAGGGGAAGATGAGGAGCATAACGCAGACCCCAAAAAAGTTGAAGATGAAGTGGGCCCGGGCAACCCTCTTTGCCGAGACATTCGTGCCGATAGCCGCCAGGTTCGCCGTGATGGTGGTCCCGATGTTTTCTCCCAGAACCAGGGCCGCCGCCCCCGGGAAGTCCACCACCCCCGTGGTTGCCAGGGCGATGACCAGACCCACGGTGGCCGAGCTGCTCTGGAAGATCATGGTCATAAAGGCTCCCACCAGAACACCCAGAACAGGAATCGTGGAAAAATGGACAAAGATGTCGCAGACCCACGGGGCATCCCTCAGGGGCATGACCCCGCCCTGCATGACGAGCATGCCGTAGAAGAGCAGGCCGAATCCCAGGAGAAAATCGCCCCAGTAGCGGACCTTCTCCCGCTTGCTCAGGATCTTCATGAATGTGCCGATACCCACCAGGGGCAGCGCGATATCAGTGAGCTTGAAGGCGACGATCTGGGCCGTCACCGTGGTACCGATATTGGCGCCCAGTATGATGCCGAGGGCCTGTTGCAAGCTCATGAGCCCGGCGTTTACCAGGCCCACGGTCATCACCGTGGTGGCGCTGGAGCTCTGAATGATGGCAGTGATGGCCGTCCCGGCAAGGACCGCTACGACCCTGTTCGTGGTGAGCTTCTCCAGTATGCGACGCAGACCGGAGCCGGCGATCTTCTGGAGCGCATCCGACATCAGATGCATCCCGAAGAGGAAGAGGCCTAAGCCCCCGAGCGTTGCGAGAAGAATTTCGTATATCACCTCAACACCCCCGAGCTGTCTTCGAAGTACTAATCATATTGGCTTGAAAAATTCAATCCTTGTTGGAGCATCAGTGTGTGCGGATGCCTTGTCAGCATCCTTCCGGCGGCTTGAAGGGCTTGATGTCCAGGATCGGAGTGCCGTCTACGAGATCCACGTGCTCTACATGCAGAAACGGTGGCTCGACCTTCACGAGCTTCAGAACAGACATGCCGATGGCATTGGGCCTCATGGGTGAGCACAGGCTGAACACGCCCTTTGTCCTGCCCGTGGGACTCTTCTGCTTCAGCACATAGCCTTCGGACAGGTGGAAGTGGAAGAGGACCACGATCTGCTCGTACTCTTCGAGTGAGTCCAGCCCTTCCAGGAAGGGCTCGTAGATCTCAATGACCCCCTTGACCGTGGACGCGGTGTAAAAACGGGGCGCGATCGCGGGATCTTTCACCTCGCAATGCATCTCGCCGATGGTCTCATAACAGACCTTCATGGATTCCCTTATCTGAAAACCTTTTCGTGTGTAAAGAAAGGATTTTCTCTTTTTAGCCGGCAGTGAAAAAACGTTCCAGCCGCTACAGGCTCTCGCTCTCCTTGTTGATGAGATACTTCGCCACCACGGCATTGACCGTCAATGGGGCCTCTTTGCCCGCAACGATCAGCCTGAGCGCTTCGAGGTCGGATTTCCAAACCAGGTCTCCGGGAGATATGAAGCAGAAGCTCCCCGGCTGGTGCTCGGCATAGACGGTATTGTCCTTGTAGTAATAGTGCTCTTCGTTGATCTCCGTGGGATACTGCCGCATGATCCCCGGAATATCCGTAGGCTTGAACCAGAGCTTTATCTCGCGTTCGGCGTCCCCGGGATTGGCGGATGCATGGATAAGGTTGTCGACCCGGTCCCCGACGATCTTCCCATCTTCATCCTTGACCGGCACCACCGTGCCCAGCGCGCGAATACACCCGGGCCGCTGTACACGGGCGTCGTGGGGATTGGTGGGGCCGCAGATGTCCCGGATCTTTTTGATGGCGCCGGGGCCTTGGTAGACGATGGCGATTACCCTGCGTTTCCGTGGTTCATCGGGGTAGTGGAGATATCCCCGGATATAGTCGAGAAGAGGAGGGTAGAAAAACTTGCCCTTATGCTCGGCATAGTGCTCCTCTGCCAGAACGAGGTTCACCGAAACCACCTTCAAGGCCGCGAAACGAAGTCCGGTGTGGAATTCCGAGAACTGCGAGAGTATGTATCCGGTCAGCGAATTCTTCAGCGCATCGGGCTTGATGAGCACAAGCGACTGCTCGAGATTCTCTGTTGCCATGTATTCCTCCTTGCCGGTAATGATTTGATTGCGTGACCGGCCCCGGTTTTCTCGAAAAAGGGCGGGGCCTTCCCGCTCGTAACTGGCACCGTCTTCTGTAGTATAATATTATCTCTACATCAACAGAGAAATCTTCCCTTATCTCGGCAGGTCTCTTTTCCAGACCATCGGGCATCACCGGCCTTGACGAAAGCCCCCAAAATCTTACCATAATAGATGTCAGGAGAAAAAAGGAGGATTACCGTATGAAACCAGTTGGAATTTTGATGTGGGAGCACCGGCTCATAGAACGGGTCATCGGCCTTTTTCCCGGTCTGATCGCCGGGATCGGGCAGACAAACCGGGTTGATACGGCCTTCATCCAGACCGCGGTCGATTTCATCAGGACTTATGCCGACCGCACACACCACGGCAAGGAGGAGGACATCCTCTTTAAGAAACTCGAGAACAAAGACATGCTGCCCGAGCACCGGAAGATCATGGTAGAGCTCATCAACGAGCACATTCAAGCACGGGACATGGTGAAGAAGCTCGTGGCCGCAACCGAGAGATATCTTGAAGGCCAGGATACGGTGGAGGAGATTACCGCACACCTTAAGTCTCTGGCCCTGTTCTACCCGGAGCACATCCGCAAGGAAGACAAGGATTTCTTCTTCCAGTCCATGGACTACTTCAGCAAGGAAGAGCTGGACGAAATGATGCGAGAGTTCCAGGAGTTCGACAGGAGGATGGTCCACGAAAAGTACAAGGCTGTTGCCGAGAAGTTGATGGGCAAGCCCATCGAATGGTCCCCTCCCGGGATGGTCGGCTGATCCGGGAACACGACTCTTCTTGCGGGATCTTTACAGGCGGTGCCCCACAGCGTGGCCGCATACGCCGGCTCCTGAATCCTGAAACGGGAAAATCCCTCCTTTGCTCACTTCTCTTTTTGGTGGAGAGCCGTCCTTAAGATGATATTTTGGACTTAAGGGCATCGGCTGCGTGCCCCCAAGCCGCCGGAGATCCGGCAGGAACTGCGCAGGAGTCATTCCCGGCGCAGGCGCCGTGCACCTCCTTGACCGTACAGGAGATTCTCCCTATAAAGTAATCATGCATGTTCCCGAACAACTGGTTATCCGACCGCCGAGCGAGGCAAAGAGCCTGCTGGTCAGGGTCGTCCGAGGCTGTCACTGGAACCGCTGCGTCTTCTGCGGCATCTACGACCTCTTCGGTGTGCCCCACTCTCAGCGGGGCCTTGAAGAGGTTCTGAAGGACATCGACGCCCTTTCCGAGAGGTATGGCGATATCTTCTCCACCGCCTTTCTGGGGGACGCCGATCCCCTGAACCTCGATGCCTCGTTTCTGGTAGAGGTGCTGCAGCACCTCAGGCTCAAGTTCCCCCGCCTGAAGCGTGTCACCTCCTACGGCAGGGCCTCGAGCCTGGCAAAGAAATCTCCTGAGGAGCTATCCGCCATCTCTCAGGCAGGTCTGAACCGGGTGCACGTGGGGTTCGAGAGCGGCAGCGACCAGGTCTTGAGGTTCCAGAAAAAGGGCACCAGCCAGAGGCAGCTCATCGATGCAGGAAAGAAGGTCATGGCAGCCGGCATGGAGCTCAGCTTCTATTTTCTCCTGGGCCTGGGCGGGCAGGATCTCTGGAAGGAGCACGTCGCGGAGTCGGTCAAGGTGCTCAACGAGGTGAAGCCCCACTTTATCCGGATCAGGAGGCTCTATATCCACCCTCTGTCCCGGCTCTCGGAAAAGCTGAAGACCGGGGATTTCCGGGAGCAGACGCCCGAGGGCACCGTGCTGGAGCTCAAACATCTGCTCGAGGGCCTCGATGCCGAAGGCTCAACCTTTGCCTGCGACCACGCGAACAACTATCTGCCGGTCTTCGGCAGGCTCAACGCCGAAAAAGACCGGATGCTCGGGATCATCGACGCATTCCTCGCATTGCCCGAGAGCCAGAGAATGGCCCACTACGAATCCATCCCCTCGGTAATCTGACGGCTGCATCGTTCTTTGTGACGGCCGGGAACGAAACAGGACGACCGGCAGAAGACCATCGCAAGATCATCAATTGGACGATCCATTTCGTTGACACCACGTCTCAGCCTTTATCGGCATAGCCTTTCGCATAATGCAGACTGCTTCTCATAGAATTCCCGTGCGCAATTTTGCTTCTCAGCCATACAGGAATATACTTCTTCATAGTTATCAAAGAGAAGATCAACTATCCTCGTATCCAAGGATTGCCTTCTGGAGAGCTGTCCGATGATTTCCATGACTTCTTTCCTTGACATGCCATTTCTGTAGGGTCTGTCTTCTGCCAGTGCAGTAAAGATGTCGGCAACCATCATGATTCTCGACCCCGTGCTAAGCTCTCCTGCAGCGCAATGGAAAGGATAACCGGTGCCATCGAGCCTCTCATGGTGATAGGCTGCCCATTCTGCAATACTCTGCAAACCGCCGATGGTATTGATAATGAAGTATGTATAGTAGGTGTGCGATTTAATGACCGCCATTTCTTCTTTTGTCAGCTTGCCGGGCTTCTCAAGAATGCTGTTGGGCACAGCAAGTTTCCCCAAGTCGTGAAGATTGCCTGCGACCTCCATGAGCCTTATTTCCATGTCGGTCAATCCGAAGATCTTTGCCAGTATGGATGCGGAAGCCGCGACACCGGAAGAATGGGTTGCTGTGAAGTGCGACCTGAAGTCTATGATGTCCCTGAAAAGCTCGGAGATAAGAGCTATGTCATCGAGGCTGATCTCGATCTTCCTGAAGGGACCTTCATTGAGCAGGATCGAGTACAGTCTGGGGGAAACCAGATCCAGCCAGAATTCCTCACGGTTGCATACCGACAAGAAGAGATCCACGATCATGGGATGGAATAGAGATCGTGTGTTGGATCTGATCTCTTCGACTATCCTCTCATTCTGGAAAAGGATGTACTGATCTCTGTCAACCAACCTTTCCAGAAAGTCTGAAAGGGACACGATCTGTGAGTCGAAAACAATAGGGTTTTCAATAGAATCATTCCACTCCTGCCATTGTGTGTGGTGAGTGCCTATAATCCTTGCAGAATTCTTAAACCAGGGAACTCGATCGATCAAGAGCCCGCCACGAACACAATGCTCCTCAGTATTATCTGTCTCAGAGAGCCGCAAGGCGATTTTATCTTCCAGGGTTAGCGCTCCGATGTCATGAAGCAGAGCTGCGATGAAACTCCTCTCGAGCCTTTCATTTGAGATTTTTGCTGCCTTTGCCATTTCCCAGGTAACAAAGGCAACCCTTTGCTGGTGATGAATGAGCGCGGGGCTGGCCAGATCCATGGCATCTGAAAGCGATAAGACCAGATTTCCTAAGTTCACTGTTATACTGCGCTGCATACCTACTCCTCTCGATGGACACCGACAACTTTACTGATCGGGCAAACCAAATCACTGAAAGCGGGATCCCGGCATGGAGCCGTATACCGTTCGCGGCAACAGGTGCCGGGTCAGGAAAGGTAATCCCTCTATTTTTTCTTTTCTGCTAGTGGCCTTCCATCAGCCTCATATTTCTGGCGAAGGCGGCTGTACATTTTTAAGAGTCGTTTCTCATGGAGTGTCTCTTCTTTGAATAATCTTTCAAGCACCTTTTGCAGCAAGGGATCATGGCAATACGCCAGTGCTTCTTTGTACATCTCCTGAGATGCCACCTCACGCTCAATGGCTGTTTTGATAAGGGAAAACAACTTGTTATCGCTTTCGAAAATGTCTTTCACGTCTGTCATAAAGATCTCCTAGCATAAAAGAAACAATAATTGGTTGCTCACCATTTCATTATCGACAACGATCGATGGGATATTTATTGGAAAAAATCTAGGTTAAGTCTTTATAATTCTGGAAAACGTAAAACGAGCCAAGAGTGACTCTGATAAAGCGAAGTGGCTAAACAAGTGTTTTTGAAGGAGGAGCAAATGGCTCGCAGGATGGATGATAAGGATGTGTTGGGGATTTGGCAAGAGGCCACCGGGCAGGGAGACGGCGGGTTGCGCAAGGTGATGGGATCGGCAATTCAGCGGATACTGGAAGAGGAGCTGAGGTCATTTCTGAATGCCGAGTCCCATGAGAGGACCCAGGATCGACGGGGATATTGCAACGGGTACAAGCCACGGGCGTTGATGACCCGGCTTGGCAGGATGGAGCAGGTGGTGCCCAAGAACCGGGAAGGCCGGTTTTAAGACCGAGCTCTTCGACCGGTACCATAGGAATGAGAAGGCATTGATGTTGTCATTTTTGAATCCTGCCTCAGGCTGGTGATCGCCATGGAAACGAGCGAAGAATGGATGGCCCGCCGATACCTCATCTTCGATATGGAGGTATCGGGTAAAGATACCAAAGATCTACTGGCTGCTTCAAGCTAAACGCTTAAGCGGGATGCGCCCCGCTTCCAAAATCCTCAAGAAAACGGTTGCGAAGGAGGGCTCAACCGCTGCCGGGCCCGCTTTGGGCTGCTATTGGGCCGGAGCTTCAGCCTCTTCCGATCCCTCCTCCTCTTCCGCTACAATTTCACCTGAGATGACCGGGATGCTCCTCGTGATATCGGTGCCGTCTCCGAGCTGACCCTCGCTGTTCGCTCCCCAGGCAAACAGCGCCCCCTCGGAAATGATTCCCAGGGAATGGGCTCCGCCGGCGCTGACCAGGGTCCACGCAAGACTACTGTCGACAAGCACCGGTACACTGCTGCCTTCAAAGGTGCCGTTTCCGAGCTGACCCCAGCTGTTCGCTCCCCAGGCCCAAAGCGTGCCATCGGTCTTGAGGGCCAGGCTGTGGTCCCTCCCCGCGCTTACGGCCGTCCAGTCGGTCTCTTCATTCACCGGTGCAGGCGTGCTCCTGTCTGCCCCGGTCCCGTCTCCGAGCTGGCCCCAGTTGTTTGCCCCCCAGGCCCAGAGCGTGCCGTCGGTCTTGAGGGCCAGGCTGTGCTCTCTCCCCGCGCTGATGGCCTTCCAGTCGGTCTCATCCGTGACCTTGCCCGGCAGATAGACCGCCTCGGACCCATCGAAGCCCAGCTGGCCTCTGCGATTGTCGCCCCACGCCCACAGCGTGCCATCGGCCTTGAGCGCCAGGGTGTGCATACCCCCCGCGCTCACGGCCACCCAATCCGTGTCGGCGCCCACTTGCGTGAACCTCGATCTGTTCTGCGCTGTACCGTCTCCGAGCTGGCCCCTTTCATTGTTGCCGCACGCCCACAGAGTGCCGTCTGTCTTCAGACCGAGGCTGTGGAGTTCACCGGCGCTTGCGGCTACCCAATCGGTTCCTGCAATGTGCGTCTGGGCGGGCAGGGACCTGATTTGCCAGAAGTTGCCCGTTCCGAGCTGACCGGACAGGTTGCACCCCCAGGCCCAGAGTGTGCCATTCGCCCTGAGCGCCAGGCTGTGCAGCCCGCCTGCGCTGACGGATACCCAGTCGGCATCGGCGCCCACCCGCTCGGGGGCAAAGCGTTCCCTCCAGTCACCCAGCCCGAGCTGGCCCTGGTTGTTATCACCCCACGCCCAGAGGGTTCCGTCTGATTTCAGGCCGAGATTGTGCCATCCTCCCGCATCGGCCGATGACCACACGATGACCTGCTCGGCGGCAACCACATCATCGTCATCGTCGTCTTCAAAGTACGAACAGGCGGGAACAAGGGCAAGACAGAGTATTATCACCCCGCGCAGAAGCAATGTCTCCATGAAGGGCCCCCTCATCTTTGCATTCAATTCACTCGCTCACATGAAACATGTGCACAGAAAGCCACCCAGATAAAATGCAATATACGTGCAAACCATAACTGCCAGAAATCATATCGTGTTGGAAACCCGCCGCCATCCCGGAGACGCAAGAAATGCAAACTTTTTCCCTGTTGCATGAAATTTTTTCATCCCGTCGATCCCTTCTGTGCCGGGCTAGGGGGAGGTATTTCTCCCCCGGTCTTCTGTTTACCCGTCTCCCGGCAGAGCGCCTCACCGTTTCCTCTCGGGAATAACCTTAAGGAGGATATGTGCAGCAACAGATTGTTTTCTCAGTATGAAATCATCCTCCCCTTCTCTTCACCCGGCCGGGTCTGCGGTATGATATGCATTATAGCCCAATTTTTACTTGACTTTGCCTCACCATTTTCTTTATCTACCTATTTCCATGACAAGCTATATTTTACTTACAACCAGCTCCAGCTTCTTTTTCTTTTTTGGTTAGGTCTACCTGCTGAAAGCTTTTTTTCACTGAGCAGAGGAGAGCTAGTCAAAAAAGGCCGCGGGTAGACCCGATGGATCTACCCGCGGCCTTTTTTTATGCACAGTGCCTTAAGCATGGGTGCATGAGCAGCACAATAGACAAGGGGGATCATGGCATGAGAAAGGTTTTCGGGTTTCTGATGGTTTCAGTGATGGTGATGGGAATTCTCTGCGGGGCATTCATTGCCTCGGCATCTGCGGAGAACATCAAGGTGGGGGCCGCGATGAATCTGACAGGTCCTGCGTCCACATGGGGGCAGTATCACGCGAAGGGGCATCAGGACTATTTCCGGTATGTCAACGAGGTCAAGGGGGGCGTGGCCGGCAGACAGATCGAGCTGATTCTCGTGGACACCGCCTACAAAGTGCCCGAGGGGGTCTCGGCGGTGAGGAAGTTCGCCCAGCAGGACAAGGTGGACATGATCGCAACCTGGAGCGCGGGCGAGGGGCTCAACGCCAAGCCCATCATCAAGCGCTACGGGATACCCGCAATCAACTATTCAACGGCGTGGGAGATTCTCGAGCCGCCCATCGATTTCATGTACCTTCCCTTCGGCAGCTACCGGCTCGACTGCTACGCGATCCTGGAATACGTGAAGGAGGTCCACAAGGGCAGCGAGCCGCCGAAGGTAGGACTCCTCACCTACAACAATGCCTACGGCCGCTCCATCCATAAGCCCAGCATCGAATATGCCAAGGAAAAAGGTATCGATCTCGTGGCCATCGAAGAGTTCCCGCCCAAGACCGTGGACGTCACCACCGAGCTTATGCGGCTCAAGGAGAAAGGGGCCGAGTATGTCTTCATACAGCTCCTGCCTGCGGCCATCATCTCCGCGTTCAAGAGCGCGGACAGGATCAACTATGATCCCATGTTCCTGGGCACCTGGACCTCGACAGACCCCGACTTCTTCAAGATGGGCAAGGGGCTCATACGGGACCGGCTGAAAATGCAATTCCCGGGAGGTCTTCCCGTGGACGGGACCCCGGGCGTCAAGATCATCATGGACCTCTGGGACCGATATAAGACCGTGGATTCCTTCGACACCGCATACTGGGAAGGGGTGGTGGTGGCCATGATCATGGAGCGCGCGTTCATCAGGGCCGGCGAGAAATTCGGAAAGATCACGCCCGAGACCATCAACCAGGCTCTGGAGTCGTTTGTCGATGAGGATTTCGGCGGCCTGGTTCCAAACATCACCTACACGAAAGACGACCACGGCGCCTCGTTTACCGCGCGGATTGTGCAGGTCGGGGAAGACGGGTCCTACGTCCCGCTCACCAACTTCTTCGTCCCGGGCAAGGATAAGATCCAGATTCTCAAATAAGGACACACTCTATGAGGGCTTTTCGGGGACAACCGAGCATATTCAGCAACGAAAACATGGAGGGCAGGCGCGCCGACCTTCAGGTGCGCTCCCTCTCCTTGAGCTTCGGCGGCATCCGCGCCTTGAGCGGCGTGACCCTCGATGTCGCCGCCGGCGAGCTCGTGGCGGTCATCGGCCCCAACGGGGCCGGCAAGACGAGCCTCATGAACTGCATCACCGGTTTCTACCGCCCCACGTCCGGAGACATCGTCTTCGGCGGCACAAACATTACCAGGCTCCCTGCCCACGAGCTCACTCGCATGGGGATCGGCAGGACTTTTCAGAACATCGAGCTCTTCCCGGGCATGAGCGTGCTCGACAACCTGCTCCTGGCCCGCCACATCCACTGCGGCTACGGCTTCGTCCCGGCAGCGCTGTTCGCTCCCTCGGTCAGAAGGGAGGAGATCCGCCACCACCGGATTCTGGAAGAGATCATCGATTTCCTCGAGATCCAGTCTGTGCGTAAAGAGCTCGTGGGTTCGCTGCCCTACGGCATGCGCAAACGCGTGGAGCTGGGCAGGGCCCTGGCGCTGGAGCCCAAGCTCCTGGTGCTGGACGAGCCGTTCGCGGGCATGACCCTGGAAGAAAAGGAAGACATGGTGCGCTTTCTCTTGGAGCTGAACGGCTCGTGGGGACAGACCATGATCCTGGTGGAGCACGACATGTCCATTGTGATGAGCATATCCAAGCGTATTGTGGTCCTGAACTTCGGAGAGAAGCTCGCCGAGGGGCCGCCTGAGGAGATTCAGGACCACCCTGAGGTGATCAAGGCATACCTCGGAGAGTCCACAGACTTGAACGTGGACGATGAGACTGGAATGAGAGGGGCGGTGGATGCAGGCAACGAATAATCGCGAGCAGACCGCAGACACTCCTCTGGATGTGTTTGCACACCTCACCCTCCCGCAGGTCCTGGCCATGCAGGCCGAAAGGCTCGGAGACAGGCACGTGGCTCTGCGGGAAAAGGCCTACGGGATCTGGCAGCGCTACACGTGGAATGACTACTTCACTTACGTAAAAAAAACCGCGCTCGCCATGATGGCGCTGGGGATCAAACGCAACGACATCGTGGCGATCATCATGGACAACCATCCCGAGTGGCTCTTCAGCGAGCTCGGTGCCCAGGCCTTCGGTGGCGTGTCGCTCAATCTCTTCACCTCGGCGGTCGCAAGCGAGCTCGTTCAGGCCCTCATCCGGGTCCGCTCCCCTCTCGTGGTGGCTCAGGACCAGGAGCAGGTGGACAAGCTCCTTGAACAGATCGACAAGCTCCCTTTCCTGCGCACCATCGTCTACATCGACCCCACGGGCATGGGGCCCTACCGGGACAACCCTTTGCTGATGAGCTTTCGCGAGCTCCTGGAGCTCGGGGAAGAACACGGGCGGAAACACCCGGGCCTCTTCGAGCAGGAGCTCGGCAAGGGAAGGGCCGTTGAGACCGCGCTCATGATCATGACCTCCGGCACCACCGGGGTATCGAAGCTCGCCATGCTCACCCACCGCAACTTCACCGCCATGGCGCGCCAGTGGCTCTCCTCGGTACCCATAGGCGTGGGGTCGAACTGGATGTCCATGAGCCCGCCCGCCTGGATCGTGGACCAGATGTGGGGTGTTGGGGTGACGCTCGCAGGCGGCATGACCATGAACTTTCCCGAAACCGTGGAAACCATACAGCAGGATTTCCGAGAAATAGGCCCCTCAGTGCTCATCACCTCGTCAAGGTTCTGGGAAGACCTGGCTTCGAAGATCAGGGTGAAGATCGGCGACGCCGGGTTCGTCAACCGGGCCTTCTTCTCCCTGGCCGAGAAGATCGGCACCGCCGTGGTGAAGTGCGAGGCTGAACGGAGGCCTGTGCCTTTCTGGCTGAAGATGCTCAATGCATGGGCGTCTCTGGCGGTCTTCAGGCCGCTGCTCGACCGGGTGGGCTGCTCCCGCTTCGTCAGCGCCTATACCGGCGGACACCCCATCAGCCCTGACGTCATCCGGTTTTTCCGGGCCGTGGGCTTGAACCTCAAGCAGTGCTACGGACTCACCGAGACCTGCGGCATCTTCCAGGTGCAGCCCGATGACGAGGTCAAGCTCGAGACCGTGGGCAAGCCCCTTCCGGGTACCATGGTAAGGATTTCCGAGGACCAGGAGGTCCTGGTTTCGAGCGATACGGTTTTTGCCGGGTATCACGACGATTACGACGCCACCCGGGCATCATTCGAACAGGGCTGGCTCCGCACCGGCGACGCAGGCTATCTCGACGACGACGGGCACCTTGTCATCATCGGCCGCAAGCAGGACATCATCCGGGACAAGCACGGTAATGCCTTTTCGCCCGACTTCATCGAGACCAGGCTCAAGTTCTCGCTCTTTATCAAGGAGGCCGTCATCTTCGGCGAGGGCCGCCCGTTCATCACGGCGCTCATCAACATCGATATGGGCAACGTGGGCAACTGGGCGGAGGAGCGTATGATCCCCTACACCACCTATACCGACCTCTCCCAGCAGCCCCGGGTCGAAGAGCTCATCCTTGGGGAGGTGCGGCAGGTGAACACGCAGCTGCCTCAGCCCATGAAGATCAGAAAATTCATCCTCCTCTACAAGCTCCTGGATGCGGACGACGAGGAACTCACCCGCACGGGAAAGGTGAGGAGGAGGTTTATCTACGGGCTCTACCTCCCCATGATCGAGGCCATGTACGATGGCAGGAACGAGGCGGAGGTGGAGGGAAAGGTGCGCTACCGAGACGGGCAGATAGGCATGATCCGGACCACGGTCAGGGTCATCAACGTGGAGTGATGGCGACACGGCGATATCCATCTTCCGCAGGGAAGCCTGCATCGGCTTGAGGGGAGAGTGAATGCATTGTTCGATCCTCTCCTTGTCCCTTGCGGAAAGGGGAGAAAAAAAGAGAAGACCCCTTGGGCAGGAATGCCAAGGTTATCTTGATCAACGAAGGAGTAAGGGATGGATTTTTTCATACAACTGCTGGTGAACGGGCTCAGTATCGGGCTGCTCTACGGGCTCTCGGCCATGGGGTTCGTGATGATCTTCAAGTCATCGAGCGTGCTCAACTTCGCCCACGGAGAGCTGCTCGCCATGGGGGCCTTTCTCTTCCTGGTGCTCACCACCTGGGCCGGGCTCCCTGTCTATCTGGCCTTTCTCATCACGCTCGCCGGGAGTTTTGTGCTGGGGTTTGCAGTCGAGCGCCTGTTCTTGCGGCCGTTGATCGGTGAGTCCCTGATCTTCGTGATCATGCTCACGGTGGGGCTGGCATCCATCTTCAAGGGGCTCCTGCTCTTCTTCTTCGGCGGCAACCTCCACACCTACCCCGAGTTCCTGCCCGCAGGCCTGGGATTGCAGTTTGGGAATGTCCTCATCCCGCCGGTGTATGTGGCCTCGTCGTTCATCGGCATCGTCTTCCTCGTGCTCTTCGGGCTCTTCTTCAAGTTTTCGCCCCAGGGGATCTTCATGCGCTCGGTGGCCGACAACCAGACCGCGGCCCTGTCGCTGGGCGTCCACGTGAAGAAGGTCTTCGCGCTCTCATGGGCCATCGCGGCCATGGTGGCGGGCATGAGCGGGATCGTGCTGGGGGTGATCAACGGCATCAACGTGCACGAGATCAGCGCCATCGGGCTCAAGGTCTTCCCCGTGGTGATCCTGGGCGGCCTCGACAGCATCGGCGGAGCCATTATCGGCGGGATCATCATCGGCCTGCTCGAGACCTTCACCTGCGGGTACATCTCGCCCTCGCTGCGCGACGTGGTGCCCTATGCAGTGCTCGTGTGCATCCTGCTCATCAAGCCCTACGGGCTCTTCGGGCTCGTGGAGATCGAGCGGGTATAGGAGAAGGGATCATGCGAAGGCTCAGTTTCCATCCCTGCGGCAACTTCAAGGAGTCGTACGCGCAGGAGATAACCATCTTCGAGACCGACTTCGGACGACTCTCTCTCATGGCGGGCCTCATTCTGCTCTTTGGCGTGCTGCCCTTTGTCAGCAGCCCGTACTTTCTCTATGTGTGCAACATGATCGGGATCGCGGCCATCGCGGCCTTGGGCCTGAACATCCTCATCGGCTACACCGGGCTTATCTCGCTGGGTCATGGGGCCTTCTTCGGGGTGGGCGCCTATGCCGCGGCCATCCTCGCCACCCGGCTTGGGTTGCCCTTCTGGGTCTGCGTGCCTGCTGCCGGTATCGTGACCGCACTGACGGGCATGGTCTTCGGCATCCCGTCGGGGAGGCTCAAGGGGCTCTACCTCACCATCGCCACCCTGGCCGGCCAGTTCATCATCGAATACATCCTCGTCCACTGGGAGTCGCTCACCCAGGGGACCATGGGCATTGTCCTGCCTGAGGCTACGATCTTCGGGCTGGTCATCGACGGCGATCGCCCGTTTTTCTACGTGATCTTCGTCTGCCTGGTGCTCGTGACCTGGATGACGAAGAATCTCATGCGCACCCGCTTCGGCAGAGCGTTCATCGCCATCCGTGACAACGACCGGGCCGCCGAGGGCATGGGGATCCCCATCTTCCCCTACAAGCTCCTCTCCTTCGGGATCAGCTCGTTCTATGCCGGGTTCGCAGGCGCCATCTGGGCGTTCTACATGATCAGCATCACCTCGGAGCCCTTCACCTTGAGTCTTTCCGTAGAATACATTGCCATGGTCATCATCGGAGGGCTCGCCAGCATTCCCGGCTCCATCTTCGGGGCGATCTTCATCACCGGGCTCAACGAGATACTGCGCTGGCTCACTGACATCTTCATGGGCATGGGAATGGCAAGCGGTTTCGGACTCAACATGGCCTCGCTCAGGGAGCTGGCTTTTGGCCTGGCCATCGTGCTCTTCATCCTATTCGAGCCCAAGGGCCTCGCCGAGATCTGGCGGATCGTGCGCTCGAACTTCAGGCTCTGGCCTTTTTCCTACTGATGGAGGGGACTCATGACCGATAACAACAGCGAAATCTTCCTGCAGCTCAACAACATCAGCGTGGTCTACTCCGACGTGATCCAGGTGCTCAAGGGGGTATCGCTGACCGTGGAGAAGCACCGGATCGTCTCCCTGCTCGGCAGCAACGGCGCGGGCAAAACCACCACGCTCAAGGCGATCTCGGGTCTGCTCAAGCCGGAGAACGGCAAGGTGACGGACGGGTCCATCTTCTTCGACGGCGCCTACATCCAGAATTCCTCGCCCGAGGAGATCACGCGCAAGGGGATCATCCAGGTGCTCGAAGGCAGGCAGCCCTTCAAGTACCTCACCATCGAGGAAAACCTCAAGGTGGGCACCGCCACCCGGTGGACCAGGCCGTACAAAAAAGACCTGGAAATGGTCTACGACTATTTCCCGGCGCTTACCAAGCGCAGGAAGACCCTGGCCGGGTACTGCAGCGGCGGCGAGCTCCAGATGCTCGTCATGGGCCGCGCCCTCATGGCGCACCCCAGGCTCCTGCTCCTTGACGAACCCTCGCTGGGGCTTGCCCCGCTCGTGGTAAGGGAGATCTTCCGGATCATCCGGCGGATCAACGAGGAGCAGGGGACCACGATTATCCTGGTTGAGCAGAACGCAAATATGGCGCTGCAGATCGCGCACTACGGGTATGTCATGGAAAACGGGAAGATCGTCATGGAGGGAGAGGCTCCCGCCCTGAGGGAAAACCCGGACGTCAAGGAGTTTTATCTGGGGGTGAGCGCCGGGGGCAAGACCCGGACGTACAAGGACATCAAGTCGTACCGCAGGCGCAAGAGGTGGCTGTAAACAAAAGATGCGGCTTTGCCCGGTATGCGATTTGTGCAGCACATGCAAGATATATTAGAGGATTTTTTAGCCGCAGGTTGCTGGATTACAGGTACAAAGCCCGCTTGATCGAGGAGGATGGAACCATGCATGAGTTTTTCGATGAAAAGGAAACACTCACGGGAAAAGAACGGGAGGAATACTTCAACCGCAAGCTAGCCGCCATGGCTGCTCAGGGATACGAGCGCTCTTCGGCCCTCAGAAAGATCTTCGACGAGCGCGGGATCCGCCCCGACGACATCCGCACCGTTGACGACCTCCAGAAGCTCCCGGTCATCTCGCGCAGCGGGCTCATCGAGCTCCAGGCCCAGGACCCGCCCTTCGGGGGGTTCTGTGACACGCAAGCCGACATCGACCGGATCTTCACCTCGCCCGGGCCCGTGTACGAGCCGCACCTGAGCCCGGAAGACCCCCTGTGGGCGCGGGCATACTGGGCAGCCGGGTTTCGCAGGGGCGACATCGTGCTCAACGCCTTCTCCTACCACATGGTGGCGGCGGGGCTGACCTTTCACGGCGGTCTGAGGCGCGTGGGGGCTACGGTCGTGCCTTCGGGATCGTCAGGCGCCCAACAGCAGGTACAGCTCATCCGCGACCTCAAGGTCACCGGCTATACGGGCACACCCAGCTTTCTCATGTCTATCATCGACAAGGCCGCCGGGATGGGATACGATTTTGCCCGGGACTTCTCCGTACGGCGGGCGAGCTTCGGCGCGGAGCCTCTGCAGCCATCCATGAGAAAGCGCTTCGAGGAGGAGTATGGCATCGACACCTATCAGATGTACGGGGCCACCGAGGTGGGCGACATCGCGTACGAGTGCCGGGAAAAGAACGGCTGGCACATCTGCGAAGAGGTCATCGTGGAGATAGTGGATCCGGAGACCGGCAGGCGCCTTCCCGATGGGGAGCTCGGCGAGGTAGTGGTGACCAGACTCAACTCCATCTTCTTTCTTTTGCGCTTCGCAACCGGCGACCTTTCCAGCCTTATGCCCGGGTTGTGCCCCTGCGGAAGGGCCTCACGGATGCTCTCGGGCATTGCCGGGCGTCTGGGCGACGCGGTCAAGGTGAGGGGCATGTTCGTGGCGCCCAGCCAGTTGAAAAGACTCTCCCTGCTCTTTGACGGCCTTCGATTCCAGCTCGTCGTCACCCGCCCGGGCCACCGCGACCATCTCGCCGCCAGGCTGGAAACCGGTGCAACAGGCGATGCGCTCCGGGAGATCACCAGCCGGTTTGACCAGGCCTTCCGGGAGATCTGCACCGTCAAGATCGATTCCATCGAAACCGTGCCCGCCGGCACCCTGGGAGACAGCGCCCCCTCCATAGTGGATCAGAGGTCCTGGAAATAACTTAAAGAGGCTTGCCATGGGAAAATACGACTCTCAGAAAAAACAGGTGCTCGACTGCATAATGTCACTGGTTGCAAAGGGTTTCGTCCAGGGGACCGGCGGCAATGTCTCCCTGCTTCTGGAAGACGGAAGCGCCGTCGCCATAACCCCGACCCAGCGCGAATACGCAACCATGACCCCCGATGACATCTGCATCGTGGACTTCGACCTCAACCCCCTGGAAGAAAGCGGCACAGCACCATCCATGGAGACGGCGATGCATCTTGCGATCTATCGCAGCCGCCCGGATGTGGGCGCGGTTGTACATACCCACCAGATATTCGCGAGCGTCTTCTCCCTGATCAGCGAGCCCATACCCGCCCTGTTCGACGAGGTCTCGGGCGCCATCGGGCCGAAGGTGGAGATCGTCCCCTATGCCCTCTCGGGCAGCAAAGAGCTCGCGGACAACGTAGTCTCGAAGCTCGGCAACCGAGCCAATTGCTACATCCTCCAGAACCACGGCGCCCTGTCCCTGGGCAGGGATCTCAACCATGCCGCACGCAACGCCGAGCTCCTGGAAAAGGCCGCGCAGGTCTACTACTACGCCCTGACCACGGGCAGAACAGTCTCTGTGCTGCCGCAGAACGTTCAGGATCTCATGTCCCTGATAGTCACCGGCAGGCAGGACGAGGAGATCAAGCGCCGCCGGGGATAGGCGGGAGCCTTTCCCCTCGAGCGCCCCACACAGGCGGCAGAGATAAACGGGAACGACCCCTGTGCAAATGCCGGCATCGAGACCGGCTGACGGGTGAACATTGCGGCCATCCGCCCCGATAGAACCGGCAAAGGACTCCATCTCCGCCCACCAGCCCTTGATATGTTCAAGGATCTGTAATACATTGTCTATAAGTATGAAAAAAGTTCATACGGAGGAGTCTCATGCCTGAGAGGATCATTATCTACGGAAAGGCGGGTTGACCCTACACCGATCAGGCCAGGTCGGCCTACCGGAATGCGGAGTACGTGGACGTAAAGAAAGACCCGTCCAGGCTTCAGGAGATGCTCTCCCTCACCAACGGCACCCGCCAGGTCCCGGTCATCGTAGAAAACGGCGCCGTCAAGGTAGGATATGGAGGTTCCTGAGGGATATAGAGGCTCATCGTGCATGAGCCAACAAACAGGGGACGTCCGTGAAATTTGGACATTTCGCCCGTTATTTCCCCTGCCTCGTCCAGTTACGTGAGATAAGGTAATCGGAATCACACATTGCTCACTATCCCCATTCGTATGCATCGGACCTTACAGGATCGGTGAAAGCGGGCGGATTGCCTCTCCGTCATTGGCGCAGCCAATGTATGCCCGTCCCCGATATCACCCGATATCGGTCAAACAGCTCTTGAGTCTGGGGTGAAATCTGAACCCGTCCCCAATATCGGGATTAAATTTGCACCCGTCCCCGATATTCGGGGACAAAGAGCTCTTGGAACAGCCTTAAGAATGCAGAGTCCGTGAGGCTCGCGATGAAATCCCTGACGATCTCTCCGGGCTGGTGGCTCTCCTCGTAGCCGGGGTCGAGCCGCTCCAGGAAGCAGGTGCGGATCTTGGACTCGGGTCGCTTTTCCAGGAGATCCTCCATGAGCCGGTCGAACACGAGAACATACATGGTCCGGATCTTGGACGACTCGGCCTTGACCAGCGGGTTGAGATAGATCCGCTCGTAATTGAACCGCTTCAGCTCCTCCAATGCCTCGAACACGCGGGGTGAGTAGGAGATGGAGCCTTCTCCGGAGTGCCGGACGAGGTCCTCGACCAGGGAGTAGACGATCTTGCCGTTGGTATTGCCCAGGACACGGGATGCTGTTCGGGGAATGTCGCTCCGCGAGATGATGCCAAGGGCTATGGCGTCTTCGATGTCTCTGCCGATGTAGCTCACCGTGTCAACGATCCGCACCAGGCAGCCCTCTACGGTCATGGGCGGCGGGGTCCGGCCCTGACGGATGAGCTCGACCTTCCGGTCGAGGTCGTCGAAAGAGAGCGCGGTCTCGGGGCACAGTGCCTGCTCGGTGGTCTCGCCATTGTGGCAGAGGATCCCGTCTAAGACCTGGAGGGTGAGGTTGAGCCCCTTGCCGCCCTTCTCTATGCGCTCCAGGGCCTGGATCGCCTGCACGTTGTGCCTGAACGGGCCGATGCCCGCCTGCATGCAGAGCTCGTCCAGGTACTGTTCGCCGTCGTGGCCAAAGGGAGGATGTCCGATGTCGTGGCCGATGGACACGGCCTCGATGAGGTCGTCGTTCAGGCCGAGCCTGCGGCCGATGGTCCGGGCGATTCTGGAGAGCAGCTGCACATGGATGACTCGGTGGGAAATCCCCTGGTGCCCTACCAGGTAGAATACCTGCGTCTTGTCGATGTATGAGGTGTACGCCTGGGAGTGAAGGATCCGGTCCACGTCGATGGAAAACGCATCCCGCATGTCCCACGCGCTCGAATCGTCGGCTCTCTTCCTCACTGCTTGGTCGGGACGAGTGCCAGTCATATCCTTCATCTCTCTTGAAAAATCACTTCGCCTTCACCGGCTGCGGGAGTCGCCTTCCACAGCGGGAGGCCATGAATGCCCCGCAAGTCCGGCTCCGGGGTGGTCGGTTCAGGAGGATATCTTCGAGAACTGCGCCACCCGGTCGAACAATCCGACCAGACTCTTGAGCAGCGCGATACGGTTCCTGCGGATATCCTCGTCCTCGCTCATGACCAGGACCTTGTCGAAGAAGGCGTCGATGGGCTCTTTCAGGCCCGCCAAGAGCTTGAGCGCCCGGGCGTACTCTCCCCTGTCCGCGTGGGTGATGAAGGAGGTTTCCATCTCCCTGAAGCGCGCATACAAAGCCTTTTCCTCGTCCTGGACAAAGAAGGCCTCGGATACGGTGCCCTCGGCCTGGGTCTTTTTCAGAATGTTCTCCACACGCTTGGAGGCCGAGGAAATGGACGCGAACCACTCCTCCTGCTTCACTTCCGCTATGGCCTGGGCGCGCATGAAGGTGTCTACGGGATCGTCGAAGCCCTGCAGCACCGCCTCGATCACGTCGCCGGGGATGCCGCGCGCCTGAAGGATGGAGACGAACCGGGACCGGAAAAAGGACAACACGTCTTCCTTGACCTCGGCGGCGTCCCTCTTGAGCCGGTTCGCGAGCTGAAGCAGCGACTGGTCGATGAGTTCCGAGATGGATATGCGATAGCCTTTTGCCAGCAGGATGTTCTCGATGGCGATGGTCTGCCTCCGCAGGGCGAAGGGATCTGAAGTGCCGGTTGGGATCAGGCCCACGCCGAAGCACCCGCAGATGGTGTCGATCCTATCGGCGATGCCCACCAGGTCGCCCAAGATGTCCGAGGGCAGCTCGTCTTCCGCCGAGGAGGGGAGGTAGTGCTCGCGGATGGCGCGCGCCACCTCGGGATCGCGCCCTTGCCGCAGGGCGTACTCCCTGCCCATGATTCCCTGGAGCTCGGGCAGCTCGCATACCATGAGGCTGTTCAGGTCGGCCTTGCACAGATATGCGGCCTCGGCCGCCTTCTCCTTTTTAGCCGGAGCCAGGATATCGGCCAGGTACAGCGCGACCTTGCGGAAGCGCTCCATCTTTTCGTACGAGGTGCCCAGGTCCTTGTGGAAGATGACGTTTTTCAGTTTTTCCGCATAGACCTCCAGGGGCACCTTGAGGTCTTCTTCGAAGAAGTACTTGCCGTCGTCGAGGCGGGCCTTGAGCACCCGCTCGTAGCCCGTGCGTACCACGGCGTCGCTCTTGGGCACGATGTTGCTCACCGCGGCGAAGTAGGGCCGCAGGCTCGATCCATCTTCAAGGGAATACATGGGGAAGTACCGCTGGTGGTGCTTCATCACGGTAACCAGTACCTCGACGGGCAGTTCGAGAAAGGCGTCGTCGAAACGGCCGATGATGACATGCGGATACTCCACCAGGTTCGCCACCTCGTCGAGCAGGTCTTTGTCCTTCACCTGGGCCTTGAGGTTGCGGGCGTTCATGCCCACCCCCTCCCAGATGAGGGTTTTGCGCTTTTCGATGTCGGGAATCACGAAGCGCTCGGTGAGAAGATTTTCGTAGCCCCGGGCGTCCGGGACATCGACGGGGTCTCCGGCCATGAACCGGTTGCCGCGGGTCTGCCTGCCGGCCTTCACGCTGCCGAAGCTCACGGGCAGGACTTCCTCGCCGAAAAGGGCCACGATCCAGTGGACCGGCCGGGCGAAGCGCACGCTGGGGTTCGACCATCTCATGGCCTTGGGAAAGGGAATCTGAGAGATCAGATCCTGAAGCGTCTCTCTCAGGAACTCATCCGCGGGCCCGCCCGGGATGGTCCGGGTGACACAGAGGTACTCGCCCTTGGGCGTCTGCGCAAATCCCACCTCGGAGATGTCCACCCCTGCCGAGCGCGCGAAGCCCAGCGCCGCCTTGGTGGGGTTGCCCTCCGCGTCGAAGGCGGCCTTTTTCGCCGGGCCCATCCGGTTCTCCACCGTGTCGGGCAGCGAGTCCGGAAGACCCATCACCCTCACGGCGAGCCTCCGGGGGGTGCCGAAAACCTCCACGGGCTCGTGCGCAAGCTTTGCCTCTTCGAGCCTGCCGGAAATCCACGATCTCATGAACTCAAGGGCAGGGACGATATAACTGCAGGGTATTTCCTCGGTGCCGATCTCAAACAGCAGTGCCCTGGACATGTCTACACCTCGCTCCTCTCGCTCTGCAGGCTCTCAAGGTAGAGCCGTGCCGCGGTCCTGGCCAGCTCCCTGACCCGCGCGATATAGGACTGGCGCTCGGTGGTGCTGATGGCATTGCGAGCATCCAGGAGATTGAAGGTGTGGGAGCACTTGAGGCACATGTCGTACACGGGAAGGGCCAGGCCCTTTTCCGCCACCCGCCTGCCCTCCTCCTCGTAGAGGGTGAAGAGCTTGAGCAGGGTCGGGACATCGGCCAGCTCGAAGTTATAGGTGGACCACTGGCGCTCGCCTTCGTGGTGGACGTAGCCGTAGGATGTCGAGCCCTTCCACATGATGTCGTAGACCGAGCTCTTGTTCTGGAGAAACATGGCGATCCGCTCCAGGCCGTAGGTGAGCTCGGCGCACACCGGGTCGAGGTCGTAGCCCCCCACCTGCTGAAAATAGGTGAACTGGGTGATCTCCATGCCGTCGAGCCAGACCTCCCAGCCCAGGCCCCAGGCGCCCAATGTCGGCGACTCCCAGTCGTCCTCGACGAACCGGATATCGTGTTCCAGGGTGTCGATCCCGAGCTGGCGCAGCGAGTCCAGGTAGATCTCCTGCACGTCCATGGGCGCGGGCTTGAGGATCACCTGAAACTGGTAGTAGTGCTGGAGCCGGTTCGGGTTCTCTCCGTACCGGCCGTCGGTCGGCCTGCGTGAAGGCTCAACATACGCCACATTCCAGGGGTCGGGGCCCAAGGCCCTTAAGAACGTGTGGGGATTGAAGGTTCCCGCCCCCACCTCAAGATCGTAGGGCTGCCCGATGAGGCAGCCGTAACGAGACCAGTAATCCTGCAGATTTAGAATGAGTTCTTGGAAGTCCATAATGGTCCCCTCTATCACTGGTTCAGGTCAAAATCAAGCAGCTTCGCCAGGAAGGAAACGGTTTTAAGCCGTTTCTCTGACACCTTGTTGCACACGGCCAGGAGAAAGGAGGTAATCTCCCTTTTCAGGGATGCCTTGACCGAGAGTCTCTGCAGCACATCCCCATCGAGCCGGGAGGCATTGAGCAGAAATGTGGTTGCCTCCCGCGAGAGCATGTTGGCCGGTACCGTCCTTGAGACCCCGGCCTTGCCCGGTCGGGCCAGGTCGATTCCGTAGCCGAGCGAAGAGAGGATGTTCATCAGGGCCACTGCCCACACCGAGAACCACTGGCGGTCGGGCTCCATGGCCTTGAGCGCGGAGCGCAGGTGATCGTAGGTGGCCGGACTCGGGTCCATGGGACCCAGGTGCTCCTTGATGAGCTCCAGCAGGACCGAGGCGTGTGCCAGGAGCTCGAGGTCTTCCCTGATCCCCAGGTGGGCGTCGATGAGCTGGGCCGACTCGAGCCGGTGCAGGTCACCCTCCCTCTTGACAAAGACATCCAGGGACACCTCGCAGAATGGCTCCAGGGTGCCGGGAAAGCGCTTCTTGCTCCGTTTGGCGCCCTTGGCGATCGCGTGGACAATACCCCTTTCCTTTGTCAGGGCGCAGACGATCTTGTCCGATTCGAGAAAATCGATGCTGTGAAGGATGATGGCGTCTGTGGTGATCCTGTTCATGGTGCCTTAGAGAAGCAGCAGCCCCGCGATGCCCAGGTATGCCGCAACCCCCAGGATGTCCATGGTCGTGGTCACGAAGGGGCCCGAGGCGACGGCCGGATCTTTGTCGAACTTATAGAAGAGAATGGGCAGGAATGTGCCCATGAAGGATGCCAGAGACATGGAGATCGTAATGGCAAGCGCCACCACGATGGAGATCCGCAGCTCGTCGGGATAGAGGAGATAGGCGATCAGGCCGAGCATAACCCCGAACATGGCCCCCAGCAGAACGCCCACGCCCATCTGTTTGATCACGATGCTCCGGAAATTCGAGGAGGAGGACGCCCCGGTGGCGATGCCGCGCACGATCAGCGCAACGGCCTGTGCGGCCACGTTGCCCCCCATGCCGAGAATGATGGGCATGAAGGCGGCCAGGCCCACCACCTTGCTGATGGTGGTCTCGAACTCCCTGATGAGGAAGGTGGCGAGCACTCCCCCCACCCAGCTTACGAAGAGCCAGGGGATCCGGGTGGAGGCGTTCCTGACCACGGACGAGCTCAGCAGGTCTTCTTCGGCGCCCGCGAGCATGAACATGTCTTCGGTGGCCTCTTCTTCCATGATGTCCACGATGTCGTCGACCGTGATCCGGCCCAGGAGAAGACCCTGCTCGTCCACCACCGGCAGGACAACGGAGTCGTAGCGCTTGAAGAGGTTCGCCACCTGCTCCTGGTCCATGTCAACCGGCACGGTCAGGGGGTCGAGGTCCATAATCTGGGCCATGGTGGAATCCGGCTTGGAGAGGATGAGGTTCACCAGGGGCACGGTACCCACCAGAACACGCCGGTTGTCGACCACGTAGACCATGTGGATGTTGTTGATCTCTGTGTGGAGCCTGCGTATCTGGGCGATCACCTCGTCCACGGTGGCGTTGGGCTGCGCAGAGATCAGCTCCCGCTGCATGATACCGCCTGCCGTGTCCTCCGGATACTTGAGCAGGGACTTGATGTCGTAAGAATCCTCGGGGCTGAGCTCGGCGAGAACCCGCTCAGCGCGCTCGGCGTGCAGGTCGCCAACCAGGTCGGCCGCATCGTCGGAGTCCATGTCCTGGACGATCCGCGCCAACTCCTTATCGGACATGCCGTCGATGATGTCTTCCCGGGACTCGGACGAAAGCTCGGCAATCACCTCGGACGCGGTGTCCACATCCAGGAGCACAAAGAACTTGCCTCTGGACTCCTCGTCGAGGGCCTCGATAAGCTCGGCGATCTCCACAGGCTTGAGATCATGGAGCATATCGATGATATGGAACTCCCAGCCCTTTTCGATATACTCTTGCAGAAGTTTTACGTCCGTTGCTTTTACCGGCATACCAATCCCTCACGAGGAATGCGGCGAGCGCTCTGTCGGGATACTCCTAGGAATCAGCTGGAATCGTTTCCGGGATATCCCCCGAAACCGCAAGTGCATACGCACCTGCCGACTCTTGCTGTGCAGGGCCCCTGCAGGTTTTCATGGAAAAACCGAAAATCACGATCAGCAGGAAGATGGCTACGAAGATGATCACGATCCGCTGAAGGGTAAAGCTCTCGACCCGGGTGTTTTTCATGAACCTGCTGCGGATTTCCTCCTTCTTTCCATGGGCTGCCAACGTTTCGTCCATATGACTGACGAGCTCTTCCTCGTTCATGTCGAATTCCTTGCTGATAACCTGGAGAAATCCGCGCAGAAAGGCTCTGGGAGGGAGTACGTCCACCTGGTCCTCTTCGAGAAATTTCAGGGTCTGGGCGGGTATTTTGGTTCTCTGCTCGATTTCCTTCAGAGAAATCCCGCGCTCCTCCCTTTCTTTCTTGAAATACTGTCCCAGTGTGAGCTTTTCTTCCGACATAGCCACCCCCTCGCGTTCTCATTCCCTTAGCATGACAATCCCCATGAGGCAAGAATTATGACCTTCCATCGCAATAGCTACAGTCTTTATGGATGGCGAAAAAATGGCTAGTGCCCGGGAAAAAGCCTTGCGAAAAATGGGGCAGGTGCCACAGTGTTTTTAGCATAAGGATTGCGGGGGAGATCAGATCGGGCCTTCGGAATGCAGGAACGGGAAATCAATCTTCAAGGAATATTTCGGAAACGATGGTCAGTCAATGGCTTCCGCCAAATCTTCCGTGAATAAGAGTGTGAGGATAACCGGGAAATATCGGCCCCTTAAGGCAGGCTTGGAAAAGTTGGTGCCGGAGAAGGGACTTGAACCCCCACGAGCTTGCGCTCATCGGATTTTGAGAGCATTAACCGTTTGATATTACTAGCCTGCAAAGTCGCACTGGCAAATGATTTCAGCAAGTTAAGCAATTCGGCAAGTTGGTAGGAATTGGTAGGAATTGGGTTATATTCAGTCGTCGTGGGCACAATTTAGGCACACTCCTTCTCTCTATGGAGCTTAGAGAAGTAGGGCAACAAATACCAACATTTCAGTGGGCATATTTTTAATCCCTTGGGCAATTAAATATTAGAAAGAAAAAACGATAATACCATCAGAGGCAAACAGATGGGAGAAAATATCAAAACTGGGATAGAGCGAAAGACCGGAAAGGAGTTGAAATTCCTAGATTTTCTTTTTGGTGATGCAAATTTTAATGCAACACTAGCCTACAAAATGGCCGGGTTCAGTGCGTCAAATAGTAATATACGGACGAACGCACACAAACTCCTTAAAAAACTTAGTCCACTTGTAAAGCAATGGCTTGATGATGTGGGTCTCACCGACGCCAACCTCAAAATAAAACTTCTTCAGAAGCTCGAAGCAAAAGAAACCAAATTCTTCACTCATGAGGGAAAGGTTATTACCCGAGTTGAGGTTGATGCCTTGAGTATCCAATTAAAAGCCCTTGAACTTGCCATGAAAGCAAAAGGTATGCTCTCTGATAAGAGCACCAGGGAAATTGATCAGATTGACAAGCTCATTGAACTTGAGCTTGAGAAATTGGCTGCAACAAGAAATGGCTCTGCTGCTGGGGTTTAATAAAGCTCCATATGGTAGGCTGATGGATGAATTGCACTCGTTTAGTGTAGATATCCTTCACCCCTCGGTTCTTCAGCTCGGTGATCACTTGCAGCCAGAACTTCGCACCCTCGGTCTTCTCGATCCAGAGGCCCAGGACTTCCTTGAGGCCGTCGATGGTGACGCCGATGGCCAGGTACACGGCCTTGTTGACGATGTGCCCCTGATCCTTGACCTTGACCATCAGGGCATCCAGGTACAGGATCGGATACACGGAATTAAGGTTCATCCCACTAAAGCATACTTGGATTCGTTAAGGGCCAAGATTTTCAGCCAATAAGATAATATAAGGCTGACTGTTTCGCTGAAGCGTAAACAATGTCATTTCTGGAGATTTACTGACTGCAAGAACAAGGGAAGCTCACGCTGGTAGGGGTTTAACCTCGCCAGTCTGTTCAAGAACTCCACAGCAGCACAGCAGTTGTTTCTTACGGGGGCCTATGAAACTGCCCTGAAAACCCTGACCGGGACCGGAAACCTCAGAACACCCCTCTCCCTGCCTGCCAGAGCCCGTGGTGACGTTCGGGATGCAAATTAAGGTTCTTCTGGACACGCTGACGAAATAATAGTATTGTAATACTTTAATTTGATTGGTGCTGATATAAAGGAGGGTTCCTATGATCGGTTATTATGTTCTCAGGGCGATAGCCCCACGGAAAAACGGCAATCATTCAATCGAGGTCGAGGAATCACCCGACACCAAGCTGTTGCAGTATTTCGGGAATGATTTCCCTGATCTTATACAGGGCAAGACGGTGATAGACTTCGGCTGTGGACGAGGCAAGCAGGCCGTAGAGATGGCCCTGCTCGGCGCAGGGAAAGTGATCGGAACAGACATCAACACCGAACGCCTCAAGATGGGTGAGCGGTTGGCATCAGAGAAAGGCGTATCAGGACGATGCATTTTCTGCGAATCCACGACCGATAAGGCCGACATCATCATAAGCAAGGATGCGTTTGAGCACTTTGCCGACCCGCTTGCAATTCTGAATCTCATGGCTTCCCTGCTCAAGCCGGATGGATGTGTCCTCGCGGCGTTCGGACCTACTTGGCTTCACCCCTATGGAGGGCATTTTTTCTCCATGTTTCCGTGGGCACACCTGATATTCTCCGAGGAATCGCTTGCCAGATGGAGAGAAGACTATAAACATGATGGAGCAAAGGGATTCGTCGGGCTGAATAAGCTCACAATAGCAGGGTTTGAACAGATAGTGAGCCGGAGCCAGCTTCGTCTCGATTGGCTGGAAACGGTGCCCATCAAAGGGCTTACGATACTCAAGAGCCGATTGTTCAGAGAGATAGGGAGCTCAATCGTCCGATGCAAACTATCCTTAAATCAGTGAATCCTGACGGTGCCCTTTACTCTTCATATCGCCGGAGTTAACGGCGGATCTGGTGGACCGCCTTCACGCTCGTCTCCCTGGCATGTTCCATCGCACCAATGCCAACCTGCGCTTTCACATGCAGACTGACACGCGCATAGGAATGGGTGGTCTTCGCAGGTAAGGTCGCTGCCCTCGATCCATGCGGGACCTCCAGTTGCCGTGGTGAAATACCCAGCGTTCAGCCCGAGCACCCCGGCAACCCATGCGCTGTCATTCGGATTCACGGCCCCGATATAACTCGGGATGGTCGCGGTAATGGAGGCAACGAATAGAGCTATGAAGACCGGAATGTAGGGAAAAGCACCACCACAAATTCAACGAGCAGGACCATCACCAATGCCACCGGCTTTGGTACAGGACTCGGTTTCAAATAGAATTGAAGCATGAATTTCTTGACACGATAAAAAACCAGATCGGTAAGAGCCGGACTGATTGGGGAAAATAATACCATGGGTGGGTATGGTTCTACCAGATGGGAAGCGCATTCAAAAAGATATGTGTCGAATTCTGTCTATACCTCTGTGCGGCAGAGTTGAAGCATGAGGGCATTATCAATGCCACCTGCGAGGAAAAAGCTCTTGTGTGGCGCGAATACGGAAGAGATGAAATAATTGCATCAGTACGTTGCCTATGCCAGCAGGCGGGAAGTGATTATGAGCTTGCCCTTTCCTACAGGACGAGAGAGGAAGAGGAACAAGACATGAGTTATCGCATAGCGATTACCCATGAAACTCGTTTCATAGGCAAAAAGGTGCCCGTCTTTCTCTGTCCACTGTCTGCAGACCAGCAAGAAAGCTCTATCTTCCGCATGTTGCCCTCCATTTCGGGTGCAGAACTTGCCATGACCTGGCATACAGATCGTGTCAGACATCGCACAAGTACGACAGGGGGCATGTGAGAAGATACGAGATGCACAAAAGGACTTTCCCGAGAGTAAGGGTATACTACCGGCTATCGAGTGATCCGATTCATAAGATAGCCTGGGCACATCCCAGATAGCATCAATCTGATTGCTCACAGGCTGACCAGGGTATTCTATGAGGCAAAGCTATAAGATACCCATGGCTTTTTCACCACGGGGCTATTACGAAGATATTTGATATGATTGCCAGGTGGTACCTCCTTGAGCAAAACCTGTAACAAGAACTGCAGTTATTTACACACCGTTCGGTATGTTAATCATATATGGATTATGACTATTAATTATGCTAGTATAATTGACGATAATTGATATACGGAGGTGTGGGCTATGAGATATGTTATCTATCTGAGGGTAAGCACAGAGGAGCAGGCAGACAGCAGGGCCGGGCTCAATGCTCAGTTGGATTCCTGCAAGGTCTACATTCAACGGAATAAGGGAGAATGCACTGAGGTCTTTTCAGATGAAGGAATCAGTGGAACGGCAAACTTGGAGAAAAGACCCGGATTGCTCCAGGCAATTGCTTCACTCGGCAAAGGTGATACCTTAGTAGTCGCAAAACGAGACCGGCTCGGTAGAGATCCTATCGTAACCGCAATGATAGAAAGTGCCATTGCACGGAAGAAGGCGCGGGCAGTTTCTGCGGCAGGCGAAGGAACAGACGGCAATGGTCCGACAGACGTTCTCATGAGGCGCATGATTGACGCCTTTGCGGAATACGAGCGATTAATCATCAAAGCCCGGACATCGAGCGCATTACAGGCAAAGAAAGCCCGAAGTGAGCGCGTGGGCTCCATTCCTTATGGTTACAGTCTTTCAGATGATGGTATCCACATTGAAGAGAACCCGGCAGAACAGGAAGTGATTGCGGAAATCAAACGGCTCAGTGCGGCAGGGCTCAACCTTCCGGCGATATGCGGAGAGCTTGAGCGAAAGGGATACACCACCAGGACCGGCAAGACGTTCCTGCCCGTACAGGTTAAGAGGGTATTGAAAGCGGCATGAGCAAGAAGGCAATCAACATGGATATGGTGCGGGAAGCCAGGGCAAACCTTGAGCGTATCGCCAGGGAGCACCCGGAGCTTACGGATCTATCCGGGCATGATGCGGAAAGACTATTACAGGGAGTGTTCAACGAAATGGTAGACAAAGACAAACTGACCTTCTCTCTTGGAGAGGTAGCGGAGATCCTAGGGCTTCACAAGGAATACTTGAGGCGTAAAATCAAAGACGGTTCTCTCAAGGCCATGAAGACCGGGAAGCAGTATATCATCTCACGGGCAGATCTACAGGCTTACTATTCAGCGCATGGCGGCGGCAAGCTGTTCGATGAGTGACGGCGTACGTGCTGCCTGCTAATGGCAACAGCCACCGGCATACCCCTGGTGAATGGTGGTCGTCGTACGGATGGTAACAGTACTTCCCTTCTTTGTCCGGGCACAATCTGGTTTCAGAACAAGCCTAATTGCCTAATAAATTTCCAAGCCATAATTGAATCTATCGGGGTCTATCTTGTGCCTCATTCGGTTTCATATTCGATAACTTCGATACACATTTTGCACATGCCGAAACCCCCGGGTAGGGGGGAGGGAACCGCGACACCTTGCACGTGCAGATTGAAGTGGACCCCATTGTCCAGAC